>Ga0208511_100080_pt1 | contig 60341 bp, 55 predicted proteins | sample LakWasMet39_LOW7_2_FD_183879 | JGI IMG/M metagenome (GOLD analysis project Ga0208511, IMG submission 183879) | Freshwater sediment methanotrophic microbial communities from Lake Washington under simulated oxygen tension - Sediment Metagenome... | ecosystem: Environmental > Aquatic > Freshwater >...
CCAAAGAAAACCGACAAACACAAGCCAAGTTTGAATGTGTGGAATGCGGCTATGCTGAAAATGCTGACTTAGTTGGTGCAATCAATATATTAGCGGCAGGACATGCCGTCTTAGCGTGTGGAGTGACAGTGCAACAAGACCGCACAGTGAAGCATGAACCCGCCGAAGGTATCCGCAAGTCATCGCGTGAGCCCGTAGGAATCCCCGCTCTTTAGGGCGGGGAGGATGTCAATAATCAACCTGGCTATACGGTTAAACTTCTTTGACGCCTTACTTCATATAAGCAAATACCACTCGCCACACTCACGTTCAAACTCTCTACAGAGCCAAACATGGGAATCGTCATCAGCGCATCACAAGTTTCAGCCGTCAAACGACGCATTCCATCTCCCTCTGCACCTAAAACAATCGCAATTGGGCCACTAAGCTTTGTGTTTAACAATGTACTTGGCGCATCCATCGTCGTACCGACTACAAAGACACCAGCCTCTTTTAGTTCGCGAATCGTTCTAGCTAAGTTTGTCACAGCAATAAACGGTACTGTTTCTGCCGCACCGCAAGCTACTTTACGCACTGTGGCATTAAGTCCTGCTGCCCTATCTTTAGGTGCAATCACCGCATGCACACCCATTGCATCTGCGACACGTAAACAAGCACCTAGATTATGTGGATCTTCTACGCCATCTAAAATTAAAAAGAATGCTGGTTCAGTTAAGTCTGACTCTAAAATATCATGAATATCTTTGTACGGAATAGGTGTATCCACCACGCGCGCAATCACACCTTGGTGGCGACCGTTCATACCAGCCATACCATCTAAACGGCTACGCTCAACCTGCATAGTCCGCACACCGGATACTTCTGCCATATTAAGCAAATCTTTCATACGCGCATCAACACGGTCACGGTCAATTAAAATCTCTTGCACGCTAGCGCTGTGCTGGCGTAAACGGCTTAATACTGCATGAAAGCCAAATAAAATACGGGCGTCACTCATTTTTTTACCTTACGTTTTGTGGTTACTTTACCTGTGGTTGCTTTACTGACCACTTTTTTGGATTTACTGGTTTTAGTCTTATTTTTTGGTTTAGGTGCGGCTTTAGATCCATTCGCTGGTTTATCACCAAAGCTAGCATGAGACCCACGTTTTGGCTTTTTACCAAACGGCTCACCAAATTTCACATTATCTGCTTTTGTGCTTTGCGCACCTACCCCTTCGAATTTAGGGGTGGATTTTACAGCAGTTTGATCTTTAGCACTTGATTTATTAGCACCAAACGCCTTTACTGAGCTTACATTAGGTTCTGCACCTAACTCATTGCTTTTATTTGCTAAAGTAAAGTCAATTTTGGTTGTTTCTAGATCAACACGTACTAATTTAACGGTTAATCGATCACCAAGACGGTAACGTACTCCGGTGCGCTCACCAGCCATTTCATGGCGCGCCTTGTCATAAATGAAGTAATCATTGCCTAACTCAGTCACGTGTAATAAACCTTCAACATACACACCATCTAATGCCACAAACAAACCAAAACTAGTCACGCCGGCAACAGTACCTTCAAATACTTCGCCAATTTTATCCTGCATATAAAAACATTTCAGCCAATTGGTCACATCACGTGTCGCATCATCTGCACGTCGCTCAGTCATGGAGCATTGCTCACCTAAGCTATTCCAATCCCCTGCCTTGTATCGCTCACCATTGAGTACCGCTTTAATGGCACGATGAATCAACAAATCAGGATAACGACGGATCGGCGAAGTAAAGTGCGCATAAGCCTCATAAGCTAACCCAAAGTGACCAACATTATCTGGACTATATACAGCTTGCTGCATTGAGCGTAACAGCACAGTTTGTAAGAGTTGAGCATCTGGACGGTCTTTAATACGCGCTAGCAACTTACCATAGTCTTTAGCATGTGGTGAATCACCACCACCCACACCAAAGCCAAACTCACCCATAAATGTGCGTAAAAGCTCTAATTTTTCAGGGGTTGGACCTTCGTGTATACGATATAACGCTGGATGCTCATGTTTCTTAAGAAACTCAGCAGCACACACGTTTGCTGCTAGCATGCACTCTTCAATCAGCTTATGGGCTTCATTACGCGTACTTGGCTCAATGCGCTCAATTTTACCTTGATCATTAAAGATCATAATGGTTTCAGAGGACTCAAACTCAATCGCACCACGCTTTTCACGCTGCGTTTGTGATAATTGATACACACTGTATAAATGCTGTAAATGTGGTACTAACCAAGCATACTCTTGCGCTAACTCTCCTTCTGGGTTTTGCAGTATGTCAAATACTTGGTTGTAAGTCATCCGTGCTTTTGAACGCATGACAGACGGGTAGAATTTATACTGTTTTACAATACCAGCCCCATCCAATTGCATATCGCAGATCATACAAAGTCGCTCTACATCAGGATTAAGTGAACATAATCCATTTGATAGCGCCTCTGGTAACATAGGAATCACACGGCGAGGGAAGTAAACCGAGTTACCACGCTCTAGCGCACCTTTATCTAATGCGTCATGTGGCTTCACATAGAAGCTCACATCGGCAATCGCCACTACTAAACGCCAACCTTTACCTTGTGGCTCAGCGTAAACCGCATCATCAAAGTCACGCGCTGTTTCGCCATCAATGGTAATTAATGGCATTTCACGACAGTCAACACGACCTTTGTAATCCTCAGGTTGCACTAGCTTAGGATAAGACTCAGCCAACTTTACTGCTTCAGCGGTAAACTGGTGAGGTAGATTATGCTTACGCAAAGCAATTTCAATTTCCATTCCACTATCAGCGTAGTTACCTAAAATCTCAACCACTTTACCCATCGGCTGCGCATGAGACGAAGGCTGCTCGGTGAGTTCCACCATCACTACTTGGCCTGGCTTAGCTTGCATATCTAAATGATATGGAATCAAAATATCTAGATTAATGCGCTTATCTTCTGCAGCCACAATGGTCACACCAGCTGTGCGAATAACGCGACCAACCAAGCGCTGTGTTCTACGCTCCAGCACTTCTACAATCTTACCTTCAGGACGGCCTCTTCTATCTAATCCACTCATGCGCACCATAGCACGGTCACCGTGCATCACTTGCGACATCTCTTTGGGACTCAAAAACAGGTCCTCACTCTTTGTTTTATCATCTGGAATCAAAAAGCCGAAACCGTCAGGATGACCTTGGATAACACCTGCGATTAAATCAAGCTTATCTGCAATACAAAGCGCACCTTTTCTGTTTTTAATAACCTGACCTTCTCGCTCCATGGCGTTAAGGCGCTTATTAAAAACCTCTCGCTCACTATCACTAATATCTAGGAGCAAATACAGTTGCTCAATACTTAATGGCACACCCTGATCACTCATCGTAGTCAGAATTAGTTCACGGCTTGGTAATGGGGTTTCATATCGGCTTGCCTCACGCGCTGCATGAGGGTCATTACTTCTTTTACTTTTGTGAGTATTTTTATGGTTTGTCATTGACAAAGCTTACCTTTAATATAAAATTCAACGCCTTGATTTGCTGAGCTTTATTGTAGCAAATGCCCAGATGGCGGAATTGGTAGACGCGCTAGTTTCAGGTACTAGTATCGAAAGATGTGGAGGTTCGAGTCCTCTTCCGGGCACCATCATGTTTATCCGGCTACAAAGCAAATGTCGATTATGCAATCAGATGATTGCATTCAAACCACATTGTAACGCTAACAATGGCGATTAGGTGTGTGATCTCAATACACAATATCAATATAATCTATAAAGTCGTAAAAAGATTAAATCAATTTCGCTTGGATTGTGCTCTTTTAACTAAAAACTGAATGCTCAGCCTGTGGTAATTGTAGTTGCTTCAGTTTTACTGATGGTACATTTGCTAACAAAGCAACTGCTTGAGCTCTGCGCCCAATATTAAGTTTCTGAAAAATTCTCTTAAGGTGACTTTTGACTGTGTTTTGGCTAATACTTAATATCATACCAATTTCTTGATTAGTTTTGCCCGCTTTAATCCAGCTAATTACTTCTATCTCGCGTTCACTTAATACTGACAAACTTAGCGCACTGTCAACAGTGTCAATCACATCTGACTGTAATGGTTTAATTTTTCTTAGCACATGGTCTATATGCGGCATGATGAAATCCATCATTTGCTTTTTCATTTCCAAGGCATGCTCTTTGCTGAAAAATATGTACAAACACTCATCGCCACTTCGTTCGTCTGTCATTCCATAAACAAGCAATGAGTTAATCTCAATTAGTTGCTCAGGGAATATTGCCTTCACTCTTTGGCACATTTCAGGGTGTTGTAATTCATCAACCACAAAACAAGGGTTGCGACAGGCTACCCACATTTCATATAAGTCATTTAAAAAGTGGCTTGTCTTATCTGAAGTGCTAATGATTAAAGAGGTTGTAAGGCCTTTTAAATTTGAGGCGGCATCATATTTTAATTGACCATCCTGCTGCTGCCTAAGATCACCCCAGACGGCTAGCAGCATATCGTGCGGAATTAACTCAGCAACACTATTTTGTAACCATACAAAATAATCTAAATGCGTTTTAATTTGGTACGACCGCTCGATAATAGCGCTCGCTGTATTCAAATATTGATTTGTAGATTCTTTTTTCATCTCTATGCACCTAATGCATGAACACTCTTGCTCATGTCTTAATACGTGCAAATTAGATGCCAAATATAAGTTATATATAAATCAATAGGTTAGAATGAAAATATAACAAAATGTAGGAGAAATTGTTATAGCGCCAACTGTAGTGTCAGAATTACGACACATTCTGAATAGTAAACCACTACATCATTTTAGAACGCATGTGTTTAAAATGTGACACTAAGCTTGTAAAGCATAAATTGCAGGTAAATTTCGCCACCACCCATAAACATCCATACCATAGCCAAAAACATACTCATTCGGGACTTCAAGACCAACGAAATCTGCTTTTATTGGTTTATCGTGACTCAGTTTCTTTTCTATCAGTACTGCCGTCAGTACCTTGACTGCACCCAATGACAGACACTTTTCTTGAATCTCTTTTAACGTAATACCTTCATCAAGAATATCATCCAGCAACAGCACAGTACGTCCAGTCAAATCTGACTTTGGCAATGCTTTCCACTCTAGCGTTTTCCCTATGGTCTTATTCTGATACCTACTAGCATGCACATAATCAAGTTCTAAAGGGAAGTGCAGCTGGGTCAGCAACTGTCCGGAGAAAACGACACCACCACCCATGACACAGATCACAACAGGTGATGTGGTTTCTAATATGTTGGTAATTTCAGTAGCCATCTTTGAAATTGCACTAACCACCACTTCTGCTTGGTGAATGATATAGGATTGCTCAAGGAGCTTTTGTGGGGACGAAGTGTTCAATTATTACCAATCCATTAAGTAAATCATGAAAAAAAGAAAAACTGGTACCTTACTATGCCCATATACCAACATAGCAACATGCCTTCATGTCAATCATGAGTGCTACGTCTAACGACCCAGACAAGCCTTGAGCTTACAATACTCTAAACCGGTTAGTGTAATGTTATATGTTGCTGCGAAAGGCTCTGAGCATGACCATCAGTTACGTTTAGGATTTGTGGGCTATACTCCTCTACCCAGCTAGATAGTTCTAACTTCATTTGGGTCTCGTGAGTTCCATGCAAACCTTCTATCCATAATAAAAGACTGTTTACCCAGCTAATATCTGCAGTTCTGGCCTGCGCAATGCGTAACTTTTCATGTGGTGTTGGCATGGTATGTTCATCATCTGCAAGTAACTCTTCATAAAGCTTTTCTCCAGGACGCAATCCAACGTACTCAATTTTAATTTCATCTGTACTAAAACCAGACAATCGAACCATGTCAGCTGCCAAATCAGCAATCTTTACAGGTTCCCCCATATCGAGCACAAAAATCTCACCACCCTTGCCCATCAATCCCGCTTGCATCACTAACTGCGCAGCCTCTGGAATGGACATAAAGTAGCGTGTAATTTCAGGATGGGTAATCGTAATGGGGCCGCCTTTAGCAATTTGTTCGCGGAATTTCGGAATCACGCTACCACTGCTACCCAGCACGTTACCAAAACGTACAATCACAAAGCGTGTACCATTATCGCTCTGCAAGCCTTGGCACACCATTTCAGCTAAACGCTTACTAGCGCCCATGACGTTGGTTGGGTTCACCGCTTTATCTGTAGAAATTAATACAAACTTGCTCACGCTTTTACTCTTACAAGCCTGTGCTAGCGTGTGGGTACCAATCACATTGTTAGAGAGCGCTTCCCACACATTACCATTTTCCATCATCGGCACATGTTTGTAGGCTGCAGCATGGAACACCACAGATGGCTGATACTGCGCCAATATGTGATTAATCCGTACTTTATTTTTTACATCACAAGTAAAATAGACTAGTTTGGTTTCTAAATTCATCCCAGTTAACTCTTGCTCTAATTGATAAAGTGAAAACTCAGAAATATCTAAACAAATCAAAGTGTCAGGACGATATTTAACAATCTGCCGACACAGCTCAGAACCAATAGAGCCACCTGCCCCACTCACAAGTACGGTCTGATGATCAATCAACATTTGCAAACCAGAGCTATCAAGCTTGACGGCATCACGCCCTAGCAAATCCTCCACATCTACCTTACGAATTTGGGAAACGCTCACCTTACCACTCATCAAATCGTCAATCGCCGGTACAGTCATCACCTCTAGCGCAAGTGCATTTGCAAGCTCTATTGCTTGCCTACGTTTTTGATGGTGTGCAGATGGCATTGCAACAATGACATAATTAACGCTTAAGTGCCCACTTACCGAGGCCAACTGCTCTATTGTGCCTTTAACCTTTACACCAAATATTTCACGTCCTTGCATGGTTAAATCATCATCTAACAACGCGACTACTCTCCATTGCGTGCTACGAGCAAGGTCTTTAACTAGTGCAATTGCTGCATCTCCTGCACCAAGCACAATCACAGGCTCACCTTGCTTCAGGGTCATTCCATAAAGCAAATGTTCTTTCCAAGCACGGTAAGCAAAGCGGCTCCCCCCCATAAACAGTATCAATAAAAGAGGGTCAAGCACAAGCACAGAACGTGGAATCACTACGTCTGTTTTCACCATAAAAAACAATGCCGTTAACAATACCGCAGAAAAACCAACAGCCAGAAAAATGCGCTTAAGGTCCGAAACACTAGCAAAGCGCCAAACGCCACGATACAGACCAAAAAACACAAACACGCCAACTTGCAATAGGACCACCCAAACTAAAGTGGTTAGCATTTCTGCTTCATAATTAGCAGGAATTGCAAAATTAAAACGTAATAAATAAGCACCTATCCATGCTACAGACGCAGCAATAATGTCGTGAAATAAAGCTAAAAGAGTGCGTGGATTAGTGATTTTTCTTCTCATTTAATAATTAATTCATTATGAATTACGTTAATTTATAGGGCCATTCTAATGCTGAATACCATCTCGTCTCAAAACTTTTAAAAAAGTTAAACCAATTATTTTCACATCAAACCAAAAAGACTGTTGTTGCATGTAGGTTACATCCAACTTAACTTTATCTGGAATAGGCAATTCATCACGTCCGTTAATCTGTGCCCAGCCAGTTAAACCTGGCAAAAGCTTTTCAACACCATGTTGTGTACGTAAATTAATTAAATCATCTTGATTAAACAATGCAGGACGAGGCCCTACAAAACTCATGTCGCCATTAATGATACTTAACAATTGCGGCAGTTCATCAAGGCTAGTCTTTCTTAAAAAAGAACCAATAGGTGTTAAAAAGTGATCAGGATTAGCTAGTAAGTGTGTCGCAACTGCAGGCGTATCAACACGCATAGAACGAAACTTAGGCATTTTAAAAATGACATTATTCTGCCCCACTCTGTCAGACCAATATAAAGCAGGACCTTTGGAGGTGACCCGTACCATCAACCAAACAAATAAAAATGGTATCGCAAAAAATAATGCCGCACAGAAAGCCAAACATAAATCAAATAAACGTTTCATTACTCATCAATCAAGTAGTTAATAAAATACATATATTTAGCAAGAAGCCATACATATCTTGATATTGCTAGTACAGTTCATTATTTTTTATAAGCTAGTAGCGACATTTTAAGGCTATCAGAAACACTAAACCTAGGTTCCCAATCTAACAATCTACGTGCTTTAGTAATATCCACCTGTAAATTGCCACACAAACGTTGCGCAATATCTCCTTTTCCAACTAAAGTAGCACTAATTTCAATTAGTTTTTGTGGTACAGGTAAAAGCCTAGACTTTACACCAAGCGCGATAGCACAAGCACATAGCAACTCAGTGGTTGATAAATCATGCCCATCAGAAACTAAAAATACTTGATTAGCCGCTCTGGGATGATCAATACAGCGTATCATTAAACTGACCAAGTTGCCTACGTACACAAAACTGCGCTTATTATTTATTGCACCAAGTGGCAATGGAATACCACGTTTCACAGTGCGTATCATACTTGCAAAATTAGCTTTCACACCTACTCCATAAATAAGTGGTGGGCGGATAATCACCACTTCCATTCCTGTTTCTTGCGCGATTTGTAATAAGCCCTGCTCAGCCTCAAACTTAGACACTCCATAAGCATCTTGTGGGTTAGCTGCATCTGCTTCGGTAAATGGCCTGCTCGCCTCAGTCAGTTCACCATTCACCTTGACTGAACTGATAAAAATAAAGCGCCTAACGCCAGCAATAGCAGCCTGACGCGCTAAGTTAAGCGTACCATCCACATTTACTCTACGAAATTCAACCAGTGGATCAGATGCCCTATCATTCATCACATGTACACGGGCAGCTAAATGTACAACCACATCAATAGCATCGAGCGCTGCCGACCAGTCAGTAGCGGCAGTTATATCTCCAACTGCAACCATCTTAACACTTGTATTGACACTACCTTGACTGCGCAAGGCTCCAACTACATCATACTTACGCTCTAGTAAATCACTAATAAGCAATTTACCTACAAAACCATTTGCACCTGTTACAAGAATACTCATCGTTTTAAAGGCAATATTAAAAATAAAGCCAAAGCAACTCTATCACGCAAGCGCCTACGTAACTTAGTTACATTAAAGATTAACCAAAGTCTATCTAAAAAATTGTAGCGCATAAGTTTTTGCATAGGTAAGGCATTGCTATACCCTAAAATATTAGCAGTTGCTAAAGCCTGCTCGACTAGCCAACCATCACGCAACTTCTTCCAACGTGCCAGTTTTGCTTTAAATCCCACATTAGCGCCAACCACATTTTCAGCGTGCTGACGGTATAACATATGTGGCGTAGGGTCTATAAACCATTTATATTTGTTAGATCTAGCATAGGCATAAATAAACCAATCATGCAGTGCAAACTGGTTACATTGCGCTTGGTTAGCAATTAAAAATCTCTGTAACTCTAAAGCTAGTTTCCGCGTTAAAACAAAGGTACAGCCTGGGCCAGCGGACTCAAACATATAATCATATTGTTGCTGAGATTGGGCTTTGTTAATTAGCTTCTGTGAGCCACTGGGCCAAAAGGCTGTCACATTGCTTGAATAAGCATCTGCGTTGTTTTCTCGGATTTTCTCTACTGCATATGAGAGTTTATCCTCTTGCCAAATATCATCCTGATCAGATAAGGCAACATAATCTACCCGTGAAAAATCAGCATCGCGCAACAACCTAAAGAAGTTAGCAGCAGCACTGCCGAGCCTTTTAGTAGATAATACAATTAACTCAGAATTCGCAGTACGCGACTCACTCAATAATTGTAAAGAATTATCACTTGAGCAATCATCCGAAACTACAATTAAGACTTCGACATTAGACTGGTTTCGAATGCTATTTAATTGCTCATTTAAATAATTTCCGCCATTATAAGTAGCGAGCAATACGGAAAATTTTAAGTCATCTATTTTCACTCGCATTATTTTTCTACAAGATAATTAAAACCAAATCAAAATAAAATAAAAAACTTCATCAATTAGTAAAACTAGAGCCACATAAAGTTCTTATGTGGATTTTATAAACTTTAATGCTCTCATTAAACCGATCCACATTATTCTTGTACAAAGGTTAAAGATTAGAAATATACGCATTTTTATTTTTTTTAGTAAACTAAAGTGACTATCTAGGCCAGATAAATTATTACCATGTCTTCTATAGAGCAATAGTTTATTAGGTAAAAAAGCAACATCCCCTTTTATTTCAGCAAGTACTCCTAACCACACGTCATGCATTGGAATACCGACAGGAAAAGGTAATGCAATATCTAACAATTCTCTTCTAAATGCAATGCAGCAACCTATATAGCTATTTCTATATATATTTCGCACGATCCCTTTTCTAGAGTTTTTTAACGCAAAAAATGAAGGACTCAAACTGTTAAGGTCAGCATCTACTACAACACAATCGGTAACGACGAGTAAAAATCTATCAAGCTGAGCTTTACATAGACCGACTTTATTGGATAGCCATATATCATCTTGGTCAGAAAGAAATATTAAGTCTCCTGTTGCGGCATACAACGAGCGCTCAAAATTTTTGATAACGCCTAATCTAGAGTCACCCTTAATGACTTTAATCCGTGGATCATTAATTTTAAGAATCACATCAACAGTATCATCAGTTGAAACATCATCAGAGACAATTATTTCATCTTCAGGTGAAAGTTGATCCAGTATTGAAATGATCTGGGAATGGATATATTTACTTGCGTTATAAGTAGCAATACATACCGAGACCATTTCTTTAGATATCGCTTTATTAATTTACTAAAACCACTTCAAGATTGGGTAATGGGAAAACAAGTTTAATACCAGCAAGTTTTTTATTTGATATGAAAAACTGCTTAAAATGCCAAGGTAATACTATCAAGTAATCAGGCTTTTTATTAAGTAACTCAGCCTCTGAAATAATAGGTATCCATGTGCCAGGAGTGTAACAACCAAACTTCTCAGGATTTACCTCACCTACAAAATCAACTTCTTCCGTCGTTAAATTACAGTACTGCAGCAACACATTACCTTTAGTTGACGCTCCTAAAACTGAAACCGTCTGGTTGTTTGATTGCGTTATCTTGATGAAATTTAAAAGATCACCTTTTGTTTTTATTACACGCTCAGCAAAAGCAAGATAAGGAATTAATGTATCCAATCCTTTAGTTACCTCATCATTTAAAATCTTTTGCACTGATGGAGTTACAGATAGGTCGCCATTTGCTTTAGCTACAGTTACTGAGAAACTACCACCATTAATGTCATTAAACTCCACATCTAAAATCTTAAAACCCACCTTATCAGCCATCCATTTAATTTGGCGAAGCGCGTAGAACTCTAAGTGCTCATGACAAACGGTATCATAAGAGTTTGTGTCTAACATCGTTGGCATATAGCTTTGTTCAAATACCCAAATGCCGTCATCAGCCAGCACCTCATATACTTGCTGCATAAAACCCATTGGGTCTTCAAGATCATAAAACATTGAAAATGACGTAATTACTTTAGCTTTTTTCTTAGGGAATTTAGCTCGAACTAATGCTGAACTGAAAAAGTCTGGAATTAACTGTATGTGCGGTGGGTAATAGCTGTGAAATTTAATACCTGTTGGATCAACGCCAACTAAAGTTGGACCAGATGATGGGTAAGCTTGTAAAGTCGTACTATCATTGCTACCTATGTCAATAACTAGGTCTCCGTCATTTAACTCAACGAGCCCTAAAATACGTTTAACTTTATTATTAAGATGCTCCACCATACTGGCATTGAGGCCTGATCTATATCCGTAATTTTCGCCATACATTTCACCCAAGTCGTACGAATGCTCCATTTGTAGCAGACCACACGCGTCAGAGTCTCCTACACATTTCACAAGACGAAGTGGACCTGTAGTTACATCTGCATTTTTTTCTTTAGGAAACACGCCTGTTAGCATTTGCTCACCTAAATCTAGTACGCACTCTAAATGTGAGTTCCCACAAATTCTACATTTTTCAATTTTTTTATACATCTTTAAAATACCTTTGTTATCTTATATTTTTTTCCAGAAGAGATTGTATATCTGCATCCACCATCATTTGTACTAACTCGTTAAAATTTACTTTTGGACTCCAGTTTAATCGACCTTTTGCCTTTGATGCATCACCAACTAATATAGCAGTCTCAGATGGCCTGTAAGAAGACATATCTTCACGTACATAATCTTGATAATTTAACCCCAAATAACCAAATGCGTACTCACAAAACTGACGTACTGTATGTGTTTTACCTGTAGCTACAATGTAATCATCAGGCTTATCATGTTGTAGCATTAACCACATAGCACTGACAGCATCCCCTGCAAATCCCCAATCACGGGCAGTATCTAAATTACCTAAAAGCAATTCATTACTCAGGCCAAGCTTAATTTTGGCAGCAGTATGAGTAATTTTTTTCGTAACAAAGCACTCTCCTCGCCGAGGGCTCTCATGGTTAAATAAGATCGCCGAGCACGCAAACAGATGATAACGTTCACGGTAAATCCTAATCATATAGTCAGCGTAAAGCTTAGCTGCGCCATAAGGGCTTCGAGGCTGTGCAGAAGTTAGCTCAGATTGCGGACTGGTACGGGCTTCGCCGAAGACCTCTCTGCTTGATGCTTGGCAAAATCTCGCCTTATCATCTACTGTACGAATTGCTTCTAAAAGCCTAGTAACAGCTATGCCATTTATTTCTGCTATTTCTACAGGATTGTCAAACATCCCTGAACCAGAAGAAAATGCGGCTAAATTATACACTTCCGAAGGTCTGTACTGTTTGACAATGTCTACAATTGCCTCTTGACTTAAGAAATCCCACTCTACTAAAGTTATTTCAAACTTTAAAAAGGATAGCTTACTACCTGCTACTTTGACATCCCTAGTCACTCCAATAACACTGTAACCCTTGCCTGAAAGCAACTCTGCTAAATATGTGCCATCTTGACCTGTAATACCAGTAATTAATGCAACCTTCTTCATTTTACAGACCCAACATTCTGGATATTAAAAGACTCACTGTGTTTTTATATTTGCTATTAATCAAACTATATATTGGCATTTGCATAGACTTAAATCTCAACGCACAGTAAATTGTAGCCAAAACATTCATTACTTTAGGAGGAACTAGCACAATAAGTAAAAATGTAAACTTCCAAAACAAGTTTGCGGATGGTGACAAAAACTTTCTAAATTCATTTAACCTGTAGGCACCAGTAGCTCTATAAAACACCAACTTTTTTAATTTTTTTAGATTACTTTGGGGACAAACAATTGATTTCGACTCAGAGGAGTATCGCTTAAATGACCAAATTAAACTAGGCCATTTAATCAACCATATCTCAAACCCCCTTGGTGTCCACATGGCATTACCGTATCGAATGCTAATTATCGGATCTGCTATTAATGTAATACCATTTAAAATGGGTTGCTGAAAAATAACGCCAACATGTATAAATAAGCTTCCATAGTAACTTGAGCGCTCTCTAGCTAGCCATAAATCTCTTTTAACTATCACGCAACCTATAAAAGATAGACCATGTCCAATCTCTGACATAAATCTATCACGGTCACTATCCTGATAGGATTGATCAGAATCTATCTTAATAAGCTTAGAATCTAGTATTCTAGAAAATTCTACCGTAGCTATTTCTGCATTGACGACCACTAAATCATTTGTACCATCAAGCTTACTCAGGATATTGTTTAAAGCATTTGGTTTAACTAGATCATCATCCGTCATTAACCAGCAATATTCGCCATGTGCATAGCCTACGGCCTTATCGTAATCTTTATCTATGCCAGAATTTTCAAGCTCTCTGTAGTAGCGAACTTCGGGATGTTTAGCTACATACTCACGCATCACCTGCTCGGTGTTATCGGGAGAGCACCCATCCACAACAATCAATTCGACATTTGGTTTTAACTGAGGCAATATCGAATCCAATGTCTCGATAATAAAACCACCCCTGTTATAAGTAGCTATACAAATTGATAATACTAATGAATTATGCATTTTTTAAACTTTAGATTTAATTTTTTATACGTTCTATACAAACACCGTGCGATAAGAAAAAGGTTATATGGGAAAGTTTTATATAAAAAACAAACCAACATATTTTTGAATGACCTATCTTCATAAGCTATATTAATCAATCGATCTAAAAGAATCTTACTTTCCCTGCTAGGATTTCTGACAGTTTGTATTTTTGCAGAAAGAAACGACTGCAACTTAAATTCATTTCTGATGACGCGTCTAATGTGAAAAGCCTCTTCGCTTTTATCCCCATAAAAATGGGCTGCAAGAGTATGGTAGCCTTCAATTCCTATTCTATATCGGTTAACAACGCCACGGTCTGCAAAAGAATCATTGTCACCTCGTTGATCAAGCAGTATGTTGGGGATATATTTCACTTTCAACCCCGTCTTTGAAATCTCAAACAACCGAGCTACATGAGCCCAACAACTCCCATCAAACTTGGGCATTAATGTTCCTAAATCCCATGTGCGTTTTTTAATAATTAGTCCACTCATAAAACTAAAAAATGCTTCAGTGGTAGATGCACTAGCAAACCAATTTAGCCTTTGGGAGGCAATCATGAAATCTGCTTCAAATGACTCATCAGTATTTAAAACAGAATGCTCATGTAATAAATCCATATTTATATTACATATTGTATGTTTGCAAATATAAACATCATGATTAGATTTAAATTCGCTTATAGCTAGAGCAATTGAGCCTTGTCGCATCACATCATCACCGCTAAATAACCAACAGTAGTCTGCATTTGCTTTGCTGACACAGCTTGCCATGTCAGCATCAATACCCCCCTTTTTGTCTGCTCGGTAATATGTAACATTAGGCCAAGTATTCGTGTACTTCTCCATTAATCTACTTGTATTATCGGTAGAGCCACCATCGTAAACAATCACCTCAATACTATCGATTGATTGTTGAAGTATTGAATCAAGCGCTTGCTCTAAATACTCAGCACAGTTATAAACGGGAATGCATACGGACAATATAGGTTTCATTTTTATTTTTTATGTTGATTTAATAGTTTTTGGTATAACTGATAATGACTGCGGCTAACATCCTCCCAGCTATATGACGTATTTGGTGTAATACGATTTCCAATGTAGTGATCCAGTACTTCTCCCATGCTGTTTATATCATCGCATGTACAATAATAGATATTTCTATCAATTTGGTAGCCTGATAGTTCAGACTGTTTTGTTGTTGCGATTGTAAATACACCAGAGTTTTCAGCAGCTTTAAGTGACGTGTTCCATACACCAGTACCATCTGGAAATGGAAAAATAATTGCATCAGAGGCCGCTAAAATTTCACCTACCTCTTGGCTAGGTAAGAAGCCAGTGACGGTCACATGATTTACCCATTTCTCCTGTTTAATTATATTGAGTATTTTTTCTTGATAAAGATTCCTAATATCCAAATCACAAATGAGTACCAAATGCTGTGTCTCAGGATTCACAATATTAAATAGGTTTTCTAGCCCTTTATTTTCATTAGCAAAACCAAAGAAACAAACAATTCTTTTGCTTGCAGATAATCTATTCCTGATTAGATGTATTTGATTTTCATTTAGAGTGGTGACAGGAATGGTTGCTACGTTAGGAATATATGCCTGGAATTGAGATTTCAACCAACACTTCACCCAGTTTGGAAGTAATGCAGGCAAGTCTGGGCGTACATATATCAGACCATCACACGCAATTACATTTTGCCAGCCGATTGATCCACAACTCTTGTAATGTTCATGCCAAGTCTGTACAACAGTTAATCCAATAGCTTTTAGAATTATAGGTAAAAGTCTTGGCAGTAAACCGTTATACTCGTTTGTTGGATATTGAATATGTACGACATCAGGCATGAAACTTTTGATTAGCTTCAACACTTGAAGTGTATCTCTGAGGCGCCATCCAAAAATATTCTTTAGTAAGACAACGTTAGATAACTTCAAGTCAGTTGGTGTGGTGGTGTTTGCACTGGTAAGAATCCCTAACTCTATTCCAGGCAGTTTAGCAATAGCCTCTGCGAGGCTATAACAGTATTCGCCTACTCCACATCTAGATGGTGGAAATGATCCAGTAATTAGCAAAATTTTCAAAACAAATAATTAGATAGAGTATGTGTTAAAAAATGTCTAAGAAGTGACAATCGCGATGATTCTTTTCCGGAAATCTGGTAAAACTAGAAATGTACATACTGCTGATATTAACCAAGTCAATATCATAAAGACAAAATTGTATTGTTTTTCTACAGATAGCATATAAGGTAAATATAATTTTAGACAGTAAACAATCATTATTGCAATAAATAGGGGTAACGCGAAGTCCAAGAAAAACCACTTCCGACCCTCACCTTTAAGTATTTTTTGATGAGAAACACTCGCAATTATTGTAAGTAGCATAAAGTTAACTAAGCTCCAAGAAACTGGTCCACTAAGTACATTATACTTTTTAAAAAGTATGTTTATCAGAGGAAAATATATTAGTAGGGCTAGAATGTTGGAGTACAGTGCAGTTTTAGTTAACCCATAAGATAGCTGGAGTGTATAGGGGACACTCAACGCACAGTTAAGTAGATTTCCAATTATAAATAATGCTAGTATCATCGCCCCCTCACTCGCTAGTTGCGCATTGTTTGTCCATAGTAAAAGTAAATCATATGAATAGAACATTGTTACAGCGCTAATTGGGAAAATAAAAAAGGCTAGTGCTTGACACGAAAGATGATAATACTCGGATAGACTGTCTTTATCTTTAGCAAGAATCAGCTCTGAGAATTTAGGGAAAATAACTGAAAACATGGCTCCACTGACAATAAATAGTGAGTTCGCTATAGAAGTAGATATTGAATAAAAACCGAAATTTTCTAATTTTAATAGTTTTGAAAAGGCTAGCTTGTCAGCTTGGAAAAGCACTACCGAAGTGATTGTAATTAAACTAAGCCCACCAGAAAAACGCCAAATTTCTTTCATCAACTGAGGTGAAAATCTACTATTGTTAAATTTCGCTGGTATTGCTGAGAAAAAGTAATGCCTCATTAGAATGGTTTGAATTAGATTGAAAGCAGTTCCAACTAGAAAAATGACAGTCACAGAAGGAGTGGTTGCCCATAAAAATAAAATTGTTATTACAACCTTTACTGTTGAGCTTATGGTCCCTACCAAAGCTAGCAAGCTCTGTTTTTCCATTCCCACCAGTCCGCTCACATAGAGAGTGCTAGGCCATTGCAAAGTTAAACCAATGGCAGCAATATAAAGTGCATTTTTTAATTCAGAATGATTTATGTGGCTAGGGTTTAGCCAAGAGCTTGATATAAATGGCACTACCAAAAAAAACAAAAAACCAGCAAAAACCGCTAACCCCCAATAAATGATTTCCATAGTTTTTATTAGATTAAATGATTTCTCCCATTCAGAATTATCGACACGAGCTTTTACTAGTTGTTTTGTTAAACTCGGGGCTAAGCTACCATCAAATAAGGTAATTACTGCTTGAATTGAAGCGTAAGCAGCAATTACGCCTAGTGACTCTGCACCAACAAAATGTAGATAAATTGGGTATATTGCTAGTGACAATATAGCGTTCCACACTCTTGAAACTATGCCCGCTGCAACTCTCCCGCGTGATCCAATAAGGAATTTATGTATTACACGAGGAAGTCTCATAAAAAAATAATCATATAGAAGCTAATATTGGACTAAGAAAATTTAGATTATGAAGTTTAAATTTGGGATCATTAGAAAAAAATCAACAGAATGCAACGCGGTTAACTCAACTCTTTTTTATATAAATCATAAATAGTTTTACTACCATCAGGCAAGAAGTTCCAAATGGAATCAGGCCCTTCTGCTAGTAGTGAGGCTATAAGCTTATAGGACTTTGTATAGCCTAGTACTTCCAATTCAAAGTCCTTAGTGAGATCGTGTTCATTACGTTTTTGAAATACGGAAGCTTTATTAAAGACAACGTTAAATCCTTTAGATTGAAGCCAAAATGCTGCCCATATATCATCCATGCGTCCAATCTTTGGAAATAAGAAATATTCTGATATGGCTTTAGCGGACAAAATCGTATTTTGTGAGTTGAATGGAGCCATTGGGCCTCCAGCAAAAGGAAAAGATTTTTCAGAAAAGTTTAATTGCGGACTATGCTCCATTCTGCAAATTGCATCTATATCAGGATCACCGTTCCAAAAACCAGCCTCTACATCAACTACCATTTTTTTAGTAGTTAAATTTACAGCCTTACGTTCAGTTAACCATTGAATGGGAAATCCACGATGCCACAAATTAGAATGTTCTGTAACACTAATTGGATCAAACGCAGGGACTGAAGATTGGTAAAAATCAATATCAATTTCTTGACCAACTAAAGATTCATTTCCCCAATTCTCATAGGGGATATTGTCGTCATCAATTGTTGCAACTAATAACGCACCTTGTTTGATTGCCCATATGAATCCCAAGTTGCGTCTTTGTATACAGTTCCAACCTATCAAATCGGATAATCTAGGTGATAGTTTTTCTTGATCTGATGGCGACAAATATGTCGCACCTTCTATATTGAACGGAGTTGGGGTTTTTAAATCGCCTACAACAACTAAATGCCAACCCTCAATACGTGCGTATTTTAAAAGAGCTTCAGTGGGTGAATTGATAGACGTGGTAACTATTACTTTTGAGTATGACATTTATACATCCTTATTTACGTGCAAAATTTGCGTTATCACAATACCAATGATAGGCTTGTTCTAGCCCTTTTTTAGCATCAAAGTTAGGTGAGTAGTTAATACTATTTAATTGGTCTATATTAATTCCTGGGAACTCATGACCTTTGGGTTTTGATTCATCAAAATACCAATTCTTAACGCCAGAGATGTCTCCCAAAATGCTAACTATGTCAGCTATCGACAGCATATTCCCACTAGCCAAGTTAATTCTTCCAGAAAACTCTAGCATAACTTTAATTAACGCATCTGCAGCATCCCAAGAGTGCATAATATCTCTTCTTGACAAGCCGTCCCCCCAAATTTGAACATCATGTTTATATTGTTGAGCTTCGTAGAACTTTCTGATTAGAGATGGAATAACATGGCCAGTTTCTAAATTAAAATGGTCATTAGGTCCATACAAATTGCTAGATATTACGAAGGCATGGTCTAGCTCTTGGGTCGTGTAAGATTCTAATTGAGCTAACATAGCGCGTTTGGATTGCCCATATGCACGCTCAGCAAAGTGAGGAATGCCGTGGAAAATAAAATCTTCGATTAATGAGCCATCAAAAGGATAAGGTGTTGGATAGGCACAAATTGAGCCCATGGCTATAATTTTCTTGACTCCAGCTTGAAAAGACGCTTCGACTACATGCGTGTTGATAAGGGTGTTTTCTAAAAATATTCGATTCGATTTCTTTAAATTCCCACCAATCCCATAGACTGCACCTGCCAAATGAAAAACGTATTCGGGGCGATATGTGTCACAAAATGCTTTCAAAGTATTTTCATAAGAAAGTAAATTTAGCTCTTGGGATGAAGGGGTGATGCATGAGGTATAACCATACTCTTTTAACTTCATGGTTAAGGCAGTACCCAATAAACCAGAACTACCTGTTATTAATATTCGGCTATCCTTCTGCATTTCTATCTTTCTTGTATAGGTCATAAATTAAAACTCATCTAAACTTATCAAATAAAACGTCTAGCATAAAAATGCTTTTATTCCAATATATACGGATCATACCCACAAAACGTACAACTAAACTGTGACTTGCTACAGGTGCTTTGGAAACGAACTCAGCATATGGAATGCCTTTTGTTTCATGAGTAAATATTACTGACAATCCTTCATCGACTATGAAGTTGGAGTCTTTTGTTGTAACGTTACCATGTAAAACAATGTTGTCTAACTTTCCCATTAACTCAGGATGAATCTCATATACCTTTAATAAATCATTTTTATATGATTGCGAGTTTCTTTTGCGTGTCGTATTGATGGTTGGTTGGTGAACAACTTTAATAGGTAAAAGTGTAACAGGTATATTTGATTTAACTCTATCTATAACGATTTCATTATCTCCGACGTACGCTGCCAAGCTTGGATTAAGAAGGTAACCTGGTAAAGCATCTGTGCGGGCTATGTAAAAGTGTGCACATGGATAACCTGCAAAAACATTCCAGCCATATTTATTTTTATGCCCTCCTTCATCAGAAGAAAGTATTCCAAATTTAAAGCTCGGATCAGTAACCTCTGGGAAAATGTCATCTAACCAAAATGAGGTGGCTGGGAGCAAGTCATCGGCCCACAATGCAACCCAGTTAGCATTTTCTTTTACTGCGAAATCATAAGCAAGGTTATATGCTCCAATCATACCTCGAACAGAGTGCGCTCTTTCATTAATGAAAGACGCACTCCTAAAGAAGAAAATCTTCAAAACAGTGCGCTGTAAATAATTATAATTTGCACACACTATAAATCTAACAGTTATAGGTTGACTCGTTTTAAGGTTTGTAAATAACAATGTTAAAAACAAGTCAATAAAACGGCCTTTTGAAGGTAGTAGCAATGATAGTAGTGGGTAGCTATTTTTTTGAATTTGCAGTTGTGTCATTTATTGTAAACGTTCAGATAAGATTGCATGAATTATGGATGAAGCTCTATTCTGAATAGTTGTTGGTGTAGTATCCATGGCTACTAACAAGTTGGTCTCTTTGTGCTATTTTAAAGTCTTCTCTAATCATCTCTGATACAAGTTCTTGGAAACTAATTTTAGGTGTCCAGCCAAGTTTTTGTTTTGCCTTGCTAGGGTCACCTAATAAAGTCTCAACTTCTGTTGGTCTAAAATAACGTGGATCAACTTTCACAATTATGTTGCCATTAGCATCTGCTCCAGTTTCGCCCACTCCATTACCCTGCCAAGTGATTTGTATATCAAGCTCATTGGCAGCGACATTCACAAAGTCACGCACACTAAACTGTACGCCAGTGGCAATCACGAAATCTTCAGGTTTTTCTTGTTGTAACATGAGCCATTGCATTTCTACGTAGTCTTTAGCATGTCCCCAATCACGCAACGAGTCTAAGTTGCCAAGGTATAAGCAGTCTTGTAATCCAAGTTTAATACGTGCGAGTGCCCGTGTGATTTTACGCGTAACAAAAGTTTCACCACGTATTGGGCTTTCATGGTTGAACAATATCCCGTTACATGCATAAATACCGTAAGCCTCTCGGTAGTTGACTGTAATCCAATAAGCGTACATTTTAGCTACCGCATAAGGACTCCTTGGGTAAAATGGTGTAGATTCTTTTTGTGGTATTTCTTGTACTAATCCATATAACTCAGACGTTGAAGCTTGATAAAATTTTGTTTTTTTCTCCAGCCCTAAAATTCTAATCGCCTCTAAAATTCTTAAAGTACCTATACCATCCGCATTTGCTGTATATTCAGGTGTATCAAAGCTAACTGCTACGTGGCTCATAGCAGCAAGATTGTAAATTTCATCAGGCTGTACTTGTTGAATAATACGGATTAAGTTTGTAGAGTCAGTGAGATCCCCATGGTGCAAATAGAATTTAACTTCTTTTTCATGAATATCTTGATATAAGTGATCAATTCTGTCTGTATTAAACAAAGAGGCTCGACGCTTAACGCCATGTACTATGTAGCCTTTTTTTAACAAAAATTCGGCTAAATATGCTCCATCTTGCCCTGTTACACCTGTAATTAACGCAACTTTATTCACTAACTATTCCCCTAACTTCTACCATAAGTATCATTGTATCGAATTATATCGTCTTCGCCCAAATAATTACCTGACTGTACTTCAATGATTTCCAGTGGCATACAACCAGCATTAGCTAAGCGATGTGTTTCGCCTAATGGGATATAGGTTGACTCATTTTCATGTAACGTGATTACTTTATCCCCACACGTTACTTCTGCCGTGCCTGTTACCACCACCCAATGTTCTGCACGCTTGGTGTGCTTCTGCAAGCTCAAACTGGCGCCAGGGTTCACTTGTATGCGCTTAACCTTAAATCGCTCACCTACATCAATCGTGTCATACCAGCCCCAAGGGCGAGATACCTTTCTGTGCAGAATACGCTCTTCTCTTTTTTGTGACTCTAACTGGCTGACTATTTTTTTTACGTCCTGACTCATCCCTCGATCAGCGACCAATACAGCATCAGCTGTTTCAATAATGACTAAATTATTCACTCCAACAGTGCTAACTAATCTATGACTTGCATTAATCAATGTGTTGTTTGTGCTTTCAATGATCGTATCACCGTTAGTCACATTACCACTAGCATCTTGTTCGCCCACTTGCCATACAGCGTCCCACGCGCCAAGATCATTCCAGCCAGCATCAAGTGATACCATCTTAACAGTGAAATCTGAGCCAGGGCATTTTTCCATGACCGCATAATCTACAGACTCACTCGGTATATTCGCGAACAAAGTAGAATCAGGCCGAACAAATAGATTGTCACGCACACTACTGCGAAAAGCATTTGAAGTAGATTCAAATATATCCGCTCTAAAGTGCTTCAAGGCCTTGAGCCATATGCTGGCGCGAACTACAAACATACCGCTATTCCAAGTGTAGTCACCAGATACACAGTAGGCTTGTGCAGTTTTACAATCAGGCTTTTCAGCAAACTTTGCTACGTTATATTCAGCATTTTGGCCTGCTACACCCTCATGTTTGATATAACCAAACCCAGTTTCAGGCTTATTTGGTTGAATCCCTAAAATTACAATTGCACCAGTCGCCGCTACACGAATACTGTTTTGTAGGGCTGTGGTAAAGGCCTCACGATTTTTCACTGTTTGGTCAGCTGGTGTAACAACAAGAACAGGATCTTCACCACCAGCAGTTGCTTGTAGCGCTGCCAAAGTAAGTGCAGGAGCAGTGTTTCGCCCTACTGGCTCAAGTAGCAAGCTGGCTGATACTTGAGTAAGCTCTCGCAACTGATCGAGCACTAAAAAGCGATGCTCCTCATTGGTTACTATTAGCGTTTCCCCAACGTCAATATCGGGGGCAGATAATTGACTTAAGCGATTAGTAGCTTGTTGAAAGAGACTGTCAGTGCCAGAGAGCACCAAAAACTGCTTGGGAAATCCAGTACGTGATAATGGCCAGAGCCTTGTGCCAGAACCTCCGCAAAGGATTACTGGAGATACATTAATCATATTTAGACACCCATACTAAAGTGACGCACGCAATGCAGCAGCTTTATTGGTGTGCTCCCAAGTAAACTCAGGCTCATCACGGCCAAAATGACCATAAGCAGCTGTTTTAGTATAGATAGGACGTAACAAATCTAGCATTTGTACGATACCTTTTGGACGCAAATCAAAGTGTTCTAACACTAACTGCGTCAGCACTTCGTTGGATACCTTGCCCGTACCATAAGTTTCTACCATCACGCTGGTTGGTTTTGCTACACCAATCGCATAGCTTACCTGCACCAAGCAACGTGATGCTAAACCAGCAGCGACGATGTTCTTAGCGACATAACGACCTGCATAGGCAGCACTACGGTCAACTTTAGACGGGTCTTTACCAGAGAATGCACCACCACCGTGAGGGGCTGCACCACCGTATGTATCCACAATAATCTTACGGCCAGTTAAGCCACAATCACCCTGCGGGCCACCCACAACAAAGCGACCAGTAGGGTTCACCAAGAACTTGATGTTGCCTTTGATAAGCTCTTTAGGCAACATAGGCTTAATGATTTCTTCAATCGTTGCTTCACGTACCGCTTCCAAGCTCATGTCTGGTGCATGTTGAGTTGACACTAAAACAGTGTCAATTTTGTATGGCTTACCATCCACATACTGCACAGTCACTTGTGACTTAGCATCTGGGCGCAACCATGGCAAACGACCATCTTTACGTAATTGTGCTTGACGTTCCATCAAACGATGGCTCAACCAGATTGGAAGTGGCATCAATTGCGGCGTTTCATCTACCGCATAACCAAACATCAAGCCTTGGTCACCAGCCCCTTGGTCTAACGGGTCATCATGCGCCCCGTCCACGCCTTGAGCGATGTCTGGTGATTGCTTGTCATAAGCCACCAACACAGCACAACCTTTATAGTCAATGCCGTACTCAGTATTGTCGTAGCCAATGCGTTTAATCGCATCACGTGCCACTTTAATATAATCAACATTCGCTGTTGTGGTAATTTCACCCGCCAACACAACCAAGCCAGTATTGGCCAAAGTTTCAGCAGCTACGCGTGCGGTTGGGTCTTGTGCCAGAATTGCATCCAAAATACTGTCTGATACTTGGTCTGCTAATTTGTCAGGATGACCTTCAGATACTGATTCTGAAGTAAAAAGATATTCGTTCATAAAAAATTAAAATCTCTAGATAGTTAAAATAATATAGGTATACACAACATAACTATATATGCTCAACGTGATCATTACTAACGTTTGATATTGTCATATACAGCTCTTCAATCTCCTGCTTAAGCATCTCATACTCTTTAATTTTTGCTTTTAGAAAGCGAAGCGTTATCGCTGACTTCTCTTCAATACCACTTGGCGTTAGTAAATACATGTAAGCTAATTTATTATGACTGTTGCGAAAATTGCTAACTTTTAACAAACCTTTTTCAATAAGGGCTTTAAGGCAGTAATTTGTCTTACCTAAGCTAATACCCAATGCTTTTGCTAGCTCTCGCTGGCTAACTTCTGGTTTAGATTCTACAAGCTTGAGTATTTTGTATCTATATTCATCAGTTAGCATCTTAACTCCGAGTCACCGTTCATAAGTTGAACGCAATTCTAGCAAAAAATTACTTAGGAGATGCAAAAAACTAGATGTAAATTAAAAAATAATCAAAATCATACTAACAAACATTGGATAAGCATTGCTTGCATAGCATTTCTGCTCCTGTTTGCGTATCAGACTCTACATAGCAGCGTAGCTCTGGTGCATTTCCTGATGGGCGTAAATGTATAATGTCGCCATTAACAAATGTCACTCTAAACCCATCAGTGTTATCAACAGAAACGACAGCCCCAGAGCCAGCAGCCATCAATTTCAATGCAAGTAGAGGATTGTTACGTAACGAGCTAATCAGCGTCGCGCTTTTTTCAATTGGAAAATTTTGTAACCTGTCACTGGCTGTATAGCGAGGCGGCAAAGATGAAGCTAGCTCAGAAAGTGTGCATGCGTGCTGTTTAGATAAGCCAAGTAACGCAAGTATAGGAAGAACTGCGTCGCGCGTTGGTAATGCTTTTAGCGTTTTGCCATTCTGCATAATGTCACTACCAAGCAAAAAACCCCCGTTAGCCTCAAAACCTGCCACTACATTTAAATCTACAAGTTCTGATGACTGCATCGCCTCTATTACAAATGGAGAGCCTATTTTTGTACGTTTGATGCTTTTAAACCAGCCAGACTTTTCTGTAAGCGTACTGCTGCTGACAGGTGTCACAACACCATCTGCGGATAAAAACTTAGCACATAAGATACCAACAACATCTCCGCGTAGCCATTGACCCTTTTCATCGCCTATGAGTGGTCTGTCAGCATCTCCATCCGTAGATACAATCGCATCAAAACTATACTGTTGTGCCCATTGCTTTGCTTGCTCAACATCTTCTAGTCGAACGGCCTCAGTATCTATAGGAACAAAGTCTTCGCTCCGTCCTATTGAAATAACTTCAACACCTAATGCCTCTAGAATTTCGCGCAATATATCTCGCGCAACGCTGGAGTGCTCGTATATTGCAACACGCAAACCACTAATTGAAGTGTTTCCAAAAAAATTAACGTAACGACTTACATAATGCTCTCTAACCGTTGAATCTATCGTCAATAAACCGTCTGGTATCGCAAAACCAGTTGCTGGTAGCCCAACTACAGCCTGCTGTATTGATAATTCATCTGACTTTGAAATTTCTCCATTTGACGTATAAAACTTAATACCATTACGATCAAACGGAATATGGCTCCCAGTCACTACTATTGCAGGTAATTTATGCTCATATGCATAAGATGCGAGTGCTGGTGTAGGCAATGCGCCAGCATAAACCACATCTCGCCCAGTATTAATGATTGCTTTAGCACACGCTGCCGCAATACGAGGGCTACTAGGGCGTAAATCGTGTCCTAACACCACCCTTCTATCTGAAGCTATGTCGCCAACCACTGACTGTAAAAAAGCCATGACATATGCATAGCAAAGCTCATTGCTCATCTCATCAACTAAACCACGTAACCCACTGGTACCAAAACGGACACCGTTGGCTTTCATCAAAGAGGCAATGCTAATATTTGTAGAAGTCATTTTTTTAACATGTTTGTATATAGTATGAAATTGCATAAACGTCTGAGCTAGTTGAAAAACTAATAAGTACCGCCAGTAAACTTTTTAATATCCCTAAGCTGTCTTTTAGTTGGGCGCCCTGCCCCTCTATCTCGCTGGGCAAAATCATGCTCGCCCGTGAGTTTTGCATTTTCGCGTTTAGCAACGCTTTCAACAGTTTCGGCATATAGCAACGCTGCTTCTGGTGCACCTTTGCGAATATTGGATAACGCTTGGACATTGACTTCAATTTCAAAGTCTCGGTTACGGATGTGAATCACTTGACCGACATGTACTTCTTTTGCAGGTTTTACACGGTCTCCATCTACATGTACTTTGCCAGTATCTATCGCAGTGGTAGCAAGGCTACGCGTTTTAAAAAAACGTGCAGCCCATAACCATTTATCTAGCCTGCACTTACTATCAGTTTCATTTGCCATTGGTAATCATTAAACGCTAATTAGAGACTTTAAACGGATCGTTTAGGTAGGTTAGTTTCTAGGATGGTTTTAAAGTCTTTAAGCACTACTTCTGCCATGACATTCAGAGATTCTAATTGATACCCCGTTAAGTAGTGAATGCCATCGGCTACATTATTCATGGTGGTGATATGGAACTGGCCAGTTTCGACAGCTTGAATCACCTCATCACTAAGCATGAGGTGACGCATATTGCGCTCAGGCATCAGTACGCCTTGTTTACCATCTAAGCCAATTTCTTTACACACTCTGAAATAGCCTTCAATTTTCTCGTTAAGGCCACCGACTGGTAGCACTTCACCATGCTGATTAAGCGCGCCAGTGACGGCAATGCCTTGTTTAATGGGTACTTGTGCCAGTGATGAGAGTAACGCGAAAAGCTCCGCGCAAGAAGCTGAGTCACCATCCACACCGCTGTATTCTTGCTCAAACACAAGCGAGGCTGTGAGGTTAAGTGGATTTAATAGCGCAAAGTTAGTATGTAGCCAACTTTGTAAGATCATCACGCCTTTATCGTGCGTTGGGCCACTCATGCTCACTTCACGATCAATCGTTAGCACACCGCGACTACCTGGGTAGCAATTCGCAGAAATGCGAACAGGTGACCCAAAACTTGCTTCAGATAAATCAATATGCGTGAGGCCATTAATCTGGCCGATACACTCTCCATGCACGCTGATAATGAGCTCTTTATCTACGATGGAATCTCGCATATGCGCCTCAATATAACTGTGGCGTGCATATTTGCGTTGTATTGCTGACTTTACATCTTCAATACCTACTAATAGGGCACCACGCAAATTAGCGGCGGCGGCACTTTCTAAAAGTAATTTTTCCAGTACTGCAAACTTAGTGCTCAGTCTTGTTTGATCTTCAATTAAGCGATGCATTGCTTGTAACAAAATAGCAACGGCTTCTGCAGTAAAGTGTCGGCAATGATGTTGACGACACTTGTGAGCAATAAAAGAGGCATAAGCCGCATAGTTTTCTGGCGTTGCTTTTACTTGATCAGCAAATTCTATTTTGATAGGGAAGTAATCAAAGAAATCTGGTTTAACGCTTAATAACTCGTAATAGTCTTCACGGGTGGCAATCAACACAATTTTGACTGAAACCGGTATTGCTGCTTGTGCGCTAATCAAGCTGCTACCTTGATTGCTACTGCTACTTAAGTCTTCAATCTGCAAAGTGCCATTACGTAAGAAACGATGCAATTTCTCAAGAATATGTGTTCCATTTTGCTCATCAGCAAGAATGTCGCGTAAATGTAGCAATAATGTACCGCCATCAGCACGCATCAGGTTGCCAGCACGTAAGCGCAAAAAGTCTGGAATATTACTCGCTTCGCCGGCACCTTCTATACCGCCAAACAAGGATTGTAAGCTAGGGTCATTATCGTAAAGCACTGGCGCATGCTGTGTTGCATGATGCTCTACTAACACGTTGGCACGATAGCGTCCAAAAAAACTCTCAGAGATGAGTGCTTCAAGGTTACTTTCGCCATCTGGGCTGGTTGTTGGCTGCCAATTCTCTAATGACTCTAAAATATCTTTTTTCAGCATATTAAAGTAATGCGTCGGCATTTTGTCTGGCTCTATGAGCGTAAGACTGGCTTTTATGACACTTAACTGCCCATCAAGAAATATCTGCAATGGTGCAATGGAGTTTTGCTGCACTTTAGCTTCTAATAAACTTGCAAGGTCTTTTGCGAAGACGCGCACAAAACTATCTAACGCTTGCTTTAATTGCACACCGGCACCAGCCGGCAATTTCATGAACAGGGGCTTTCCGTTGCCTTCGAACTGATAAAGCGCCACCAAGTCACTTGCTGCTGGCCACTTTTTAGCTGCATCGTGCATCACACTGGTCATCAGCGTAGTTCTACCTGACCCTGGCTCACCTAAAGCAAGCAAATTAAAACCAGACTGCTGAATACTTAATCCAAACTCTGCCGCTTTTTTAGCCTCTGCTTGCGCAACCCATGCTTGATATTGAGCATTATCCTGCGTTTCAACAAGCAGGGCTGAAGTATCAACAAAGCTGAATTGACCCAATGACACATTCAGGGTTAGCTCTTGAGGTGTTAATGTTTTTTGCATATTATTTTTCTATCTTCCAACGGTCACGGGCCATATCGTCTGCTGATTTTGCCTCTATCCAATGCTCACCTTTTGCATTCGCTTCTTTTTTCCAGAACGGCGCCTCTGTTTTAAGATAATCCATCATAAACTCGCAAGCTGAGAATGCGTCTCCACGATGTGCGCTACTCACTACGACCAGCACAATTTGATCGCTAGGTTGCAATGTGCCAACGCGATGCACAATTAAAGCATCGAGGATATTCCAACGTGTTTTTGCTTGATTAATAATCGAGCTTAAAGACTTCTCCGTCATGCCTGGATAATGCTCAAGGGTAAGTTGAGTCACGTCATCACCCTCATTCAAATCGCGCACCAATCCTACAAAGCTAACAACCGCACCAATATCCTTACGTGCTTGGCGCAGTTGATTAATTTCTAGACCAACATCAAAATCTTCTGTTTGCACTCTAACTGTCATACTTTTACCGATACACCACAAAGCATTATCATTTAACCACCAGTGACAGGAGGGAAGAACGCAACCTCATCACCATCGTTGATTACCGCTTTATCATCAACAAGCTCGTGATTAATTGCTGCTCTTACTTTAAGTTTTCCCATCAGCATCTGCCCCCAGACATCACCGCGTTTGGCGAGAAAAGCTTTTAATTTAAGAATAGTAAAAGACTCATCTGGTAACTCTAAATCTTCTGTAGAGTACTTTAATGTTTCCTTGAGTCTTGCAAAGTAAAATAATTTAATTTTCATTGGGTTACTTAACTAAGTTAATCTGTTTTATCATCAATAATGTCTAACAAATCGGGTGTGTTTTTGGTTAACTCCACACGTTCGATTTGCGCAAATCTTTGTGAAATCTTCTGGCTAGAAATATGCACGTCCTGTGCATTTTCATGCGCCTGCCTAATGTTGTCAGCAAGTTTTTTCATACGTAAATCAAAACGTCCGAAATCTTTACTAAGCTTGCCTAACTCTTCTTTAATGACGTGTACTTGCTTACGCGTTTCTACATCTTTCAGCACTGCTCTGGCAGTGTTCAAAACGGCCATCAAGGTGGTAGGCGAAACCACCCAAACACGTTTGTTCATCGCATATTCAATGACATCTGCATGATAGGCATGCAACTCTGCAAACACTGCCTCCGCAGGAATAAACATCACTGCACCATCGGAAGTGACATTCGAAATAATGTATTTAGTGGCTATGTCATCGACATGCTTCTTAACGTCTAATTTAAATTGCTTTTCTGCAAGTAGCTTTTCTGCATCACTAAGCTTGTTATCCAGCATGCGGTGATAGTTTTCAAGCGGAAATTTACTATCCACGGCAACCACGCCAGTAGGTTCAGGTAAAAACAATGCACAGTCAGCACGCGTGCCGTTTTCAAACGTGTGTTGCATCGCAAAAGAATTTACTGGTAACACATTGCGTACTAACGCCTCTAACTGCACCTCTCCAAAGGCACCACGCGAGCGCTTATCACCCAACAACTCTTGCAGACTCACCACATTGGTGGTTAAGCCATCAATTTTCTTTTGTGCTTCATCAATCGTTGCGAGGCGCGCCATTACATCTATAAAGGTTTGGTTGGTTTTCTTAAAGCCCTCATCCAAACGCTCGGAGACTTTACCGCCAATCAACTCAAGTCGACCATCTACTGACTTAGTCAGTGCCTCAATACTTGCAGTCAACTGCAATGTCGCATTACGCATAGTTGACTGGATTAATTCCTGCTCTGCTTTACCCTGCTCGGCTAATGTCGTGTGCAGCTTTTCTAACACGGTTTCACGTGTTTGAGAAAGGCTGTTGTTTTGTGCAAGTTGCAATGTCTGCATCGCATCTCGCGTTGCTTGCAACTCTGTAGCCACGCTAGCTCGCAAACGCTCACTAGTTTCATTAGTGGCATTACTCAAGCGATCACCTAGCTTATTCAGCCCATCGTTAAAGTCTAACAACATAGCGCGATGCTTTTCTTCTAACTGCTGGAGAATAAGAATATTGCGATCTACTTTGCTTTCACGCCACATCTGCAATAGAAGTAACAAAAGAATAACAAATGAAATAATTAATATAATGATTTGTACCATAGGCTAAATTATACCCGATGCTTGTTTAGCAACTCTATAAATTCATGGTTTAAATAGATGGGATGAGATAGATTGCATCCGCAACAGACAAGCGTTGGATGTTTATTGAGTAAGATGTAATTAACAAAAGTTTAAAAAGACCATTTTTAAAATACTTCAGACTGTGCCAAACTTAAAATTATTATTAATCTTGTTAGGCTTATCGTGCTTAAACTCAAACTACTCATCAATCAGTGGCTAGCCAACGTTACACGCAGGCTTCATAACAGCTTTTATTTATATCTAAGCGCGTTGCTCACAGTGTTGGTTTTATTAGATGCCAGCGTGTTTCATGTTGGTGAAAACATGCGAGATCGCGCGTTTGATATGATGGTGAAAAATCGGATTGTCGTACCAAAACCAGATGCTGATATTGTGATTATTGATATCAATGAAGCATCGTTAAGTGCAATGTCTGCAGAGTATGGTCGCTGGCCTTGGCCTAGACAAGTATTGGGTGAATTTTTAGAAAACATTGAAGCACAGCAGCCTAAAGCAGTGGTGTTTGACATACTATTTAGTGACCCTGATGTTTACAACCCAGATAGTGATGCATATTTCAATGAGGTGATTGCCAGTACTCAAAATACGTTCTTTCCAATGCTACGGCTTTCTGAAGCGAGTGATGAGTTAAGTCAAGTCACACCAGACATGATTCCCGGCATTAAGCGTGCTGGGCTAGCTGCAGATGAAAATTCCACAACCAAACCGATTGCAATCGTTCTGCCACATTTTGAAGCGGCCCTGAACTCGCAACACCTAGGCACTCATAACATATATCCAGATAAAGACGGCATTGTGCGTGAGTACAGACTTTGGCACGATGAAAATGGTTGGGTGTTACCTTCCCTACCCTTAGCTGTAGGTAAGTTTGTAGGAAAAAGCTCAGATACGCTTCCACAAAATATGTTGATCAATTGGCGAGGAAAACCCTTCACCTACCAATTTTCATCATTTAGCGATGTTTACGCAGATATGGCAAACAAGATAAAAAAACGCCCTCCAAATGAGTTTAAAGACAAGATAGTCATTATCGGCTCAACTGCACCTTCATTGTTTGACCTTAAAGCAACTGCGATGGCAAAAGCTCACCCAGGGGTAGAAATTCTTGCCACGGCGATTGATAACGTTAAACATGATGATTATTTAAAAGTGTGGCGCGGAAAAACGCCTTATATTTTAGTAAGCTTGGCATTAATCTGGCTCACGGCGATGGCATTTTTCCGCAATGTGGACCGAGACAAAGTAACGACAATTTTTAGTAGTAGCCAAATTATCCTGATTACTTTGTCTTATCTTGCCATTAACTTTACAAACACCTACTTAGATCTGACAGGCCCAATTGCTTGGGCAATTATGTATTTTAGTGTAGCTAAAATCTACGCACTAGCTAATGACCGTGCAATGCAGCGGCTTTTAGCAAATGACGTAGAGTCAGGTAAAAAAGGTGCAGCGATTCTACTGATGCCAATTATGTTTGAAACGCGCGAACCACTGAGCGATAGCATACTCAAAAAATTACAACATAAAATTGAACAGGAAATTCAGCAACAGGGTACAGTAGAAATTTTAAAGGGTACACAAAGTGGTATATGGGGTTTGTTTAGCGATATGATCATTGTGAGCTGGGCATATCGACATGATGATGAAGCAACAGCGACAAAAACTGAACAAGCCGCTAAGCAACTAGGCGAACAACTTAGCAGATTAATTCAGAGTACAGGTATTCCTGCTAATACAACTGCGCGTTATATCCTGCATACAGGGGCACTCAACACTGAAAAACCGATGGCAAACCAATGGCGAGGACTTTTTGCACAAGCCATTATCAAATTAGATATTTTAGAAGGTGAAATCCAATGAAACATTACCTAAAGCAAGTACTAATCGCGGGCAGTCTAATCCCTATACTTTACGTAGGCATGAGCTCAGCAGCCGAAAAAGCTAGTGCGCTCAAAAATGACAGCCTACGCGCAGAACCATATGCCGATGCAAAAATTAGCGGTAGTTTTGTACGAGGTGAGAGCTTGGAAATCATCAAAAAACAAGGCGCTTGGTTACAAGTAAAAGCAAAAAAAGGCTCAGGCTGGGTACGCTTGCTTTCTGTAAAACGCGGCGTGACAGCAAGCAGTAATCAAGCGGCTGGTGTGTTAGCCGTGGCTAGTGGTCGCGCAGGTACTGGACAAGTCGTATCGACAACAGGTGTCCGCGGCTTAAGTGAACAAGAGTTAAAAGCCGCTAAATTTAATGAAGAAGAAGTAAAAACATTAGAAAGCTACACCTTAAGTGCTGAAAAAGGCCGTGCTTTCGCTAAAGCTGGAAACTTAAACAGCGTTGCTTTTAAAAACTTAAAAGAAGTGAAAGGTGGTGCTCAATGAGCGCGAATCAAACATCTCCAAGCAAGTCGTCTACACAGCAATTTCGTCTAATTTCAATCGTAGTTGCGGGCATGCTAGGTTTTACCAGCTCACAAAGTGTGGCTTTTGATTTTAAAGGTGCGCTAAAAGATGCTGTGGAAAAGGAAATCAGCCAACAATCAGAAGGCTCAACAGCCCCTACTAACGCTGCAAGTACAACTGAAAGTGCTAAATCCAACAATTCAACAGCTAGCTCCGAAGCTACGTTCAACTGGAAAAATCCGAGCACCGCAGAAGAAATTACACTGGGACGTGAAATTGCTGGAAATTTGCTAGGGGCTGCACCGCTGGTAAAAGACGCTGCACTACAAAAATATGTTAACTCTGTGGGACGTTGGGTTGCATCACAGTCTGAGCGCCCAGAGCTACCTTGGCGCTTTGGTGTGATTGAGAGTGAGGATTTAAACGCTTTCGCAGCGCCAGGCGGCTACATCATGCTGACTAAAGGCTTATACCGGAAACTTCAAAATGAAGCGCAACTCGCTGGTGTGTTAGGACATGAAATCGCCCATGTAGTTAAAAAACACCAACTCAAAGTATTACAAAAACAACAATTGTTAAATATTGGTGCTGGTCTCTTAAGTGACAAGTATGCCAAAGACAATGCCATGATTAGCAAAGCAATTGGCAGTGGCGCGGAAATCAGTGCCAGGAGTTTAGATAAATCAGCGGAATACGAAGCTGACCGATTAGGATTAAGTTATGCAACTCGTGCAGGTTACGAGCCATATGGCTTGACTGATGTATTGCAAACATTGGGACAATCAAACACCAGTGATGCTAGCGTTGCATTACTATTTAAAACTCACCCCCACCCAGATGAGAGACTTTCAGCATTAAGTGAATCTGTAGGTGGTCAACTCGATAAGATGACTAATGGCAAAACATTGGAAAAACGATTCTATCTACTCAAGTAATTGAGCTTAATGTAGGCATGCATAAAATGACGTAAAACTTTCTTATTTGATTAGAAATACTGATTAAAAATTTAACTAAATGAGCATTAATAATAAATAGAAATACAAGTTCAGATATCGTTTCTATAGTTAAGAATATCAATAAACAAGCCGTATTTAAGTCTATGCAAAAGCGCTTTGTTTGATTATTCTCAAACAAAGCGCTTTTAATTGATTCAGCTGTTTGACATCTCAATGTATAGGGATAAAAATGTCCTTATACATTGTCGGAGATTGTTTTATGGCAACGAAGCAAAAAGAGAATAAACCTAGCCAAGCATTAAAAGAAGCCATTACCAAGCCTGCTAGTAGTACATCAAAAAAGCGTAAAGTGTCATTAGGTGATACTGCGCCAGATATCACCCTAAACAGTATTGAAAACTTCGCAGTGAATGAAAATATAGCAGCAGCCCAAGAATCTAAATTCGAGGCAGTGCAAGATATTATCCAGCGTATTTCTAATAATGACCTATCAACACTTCCAGATGTATTGCATACGATTCTAAAAGGCGCCTCACCCGATGATGCCGCTGCATTGAGTAAAGCGCTCACTGTCATTAAAGATACAAAAACCATCAAATCGCGGTTACGCAATGATCAAGCATTAGCTAAAGACTGGCGAGAGGGTGGCTACCCTTACCAAAACCTACTTTCACGAAAATCTTACGAAAAACAAAAATACCATCTACAAGTAGAGTTATTAAAATTACAAGCTTGGGTCAAAGAAACCGGGCAACGTGTTGTGATTTTATTTGAAGGCCGTGATGCAGCTGGTAAAGGCGGCACAATCAGGCGCTTTATGGAACATCTCAATCCACGTGGCGCACGTGTGGTTGCACTTGAAAAACCTAGTGAAGTCGAGCGTGGTCAATGGTACTTTCAACGTTATGTATCTCAGCTACCAACTGCAGGTGAGATTGTATTGTTTGATCGCTCTTGGTACAACCGTGCAGGTGTAGAACGTGTAATGGGATTTTGCAACAATGATGAATACCTTGAGTTTATGCGCCAAGCGCCAGATTTTGAGCGTAACCTGACACGATGCGGGATACACGTGATTAAGTTCTGGTTTTCAGTCAGTCGCTCTGAACAACGCAGGCGTTTCAAAGAGCGTGAAATGCATCCACTTAAACAATGGAAGCTTAGTCCTATTGACCTAGCATCACTCGACAAATGGGATGACTACACGAAAGCAAAAGAAGCGATGTTTTTTCATACAGACACCGCGGACTCACCTTGGACCGTGATTAAATCTGATTGTAAGAAACGTGCGCGTCTGAATGCGATGCGTTACGTTTTACACAAGCTACCATATAACAATAAAGAGATTGATGCGATTGGCCATTTAGATCCTCTGTTAGTAGGACGCGCGCATATTGTGTATGAACGTGGCGAGCATAATCATATAATTCTCTAACTCTACTCAGATTTAAAAGCCTTAATTTATCGCAATACAATCAGCGCAGGCGGTGCAAATCAGCACTACCTGCCGTTGTTTCAAATCAGGTCTCGCGCTCTCAGTTCAGCCTTAATATAAGCATAATATATTGGTGCTGCTACAATCCCGATCAAACCAAAAGCAGCCTCCATACAGAGCATTGCAATCAATAACTCCCATGCGTTGGCACGTATCTGATTACCAACGATACGTGCATTCAAAAAGTACTCAAACTTATGAATAATCACCAAATAGAGCAATGAACCAAGTGCAACACCAAGAGATTGACTTAAACTCACCACGACAATCACTGCGTTTGAAATCAAATTACCAATCACTGGAATTAAACCAACCACAAAGGTAATCGCAATCATCGTTTTAACTAAAGGCAAATGCACACCCATCAGCGGTAGCACTACTGCCAAATAAATTGCCGTAAAAAATGTATTAATCGCTGAAATGCGTATCTGAGCAAATACCACACGCTTAAAAGCATCACTTAACAAAGCACAGCGCCCATAAAGTGCGCCGGCAAACGGTTTAAAATATTCTACCGACACAGCCTCGCGCAAAGCCAGCATCCCACCAACAATCATGCCAATCAAAATATGTGCAGTCACTCGTCCTGCCTCCTTACCCACTACCTGCAGTTCATCGGCATGTGAACGCAACCAAGTAGTTAACATTTCTTTAAATGTTAGTGCATCAGCAGGTAGGTGCTCTAAGAGTGAGCTTGGCAATATCTTTCTTGAATCCTCTAATATTTGTGCCATTTTCGCCAACAAGACGGTTAAGCTACCAGCATCGGATCTCAAGAACGCCATTAAACCTGCACCGGCCAATGAAAGTAAGCTCACAATGATAAACACCAAAATGCCCACTGCCCAAAGTTTAGAATAGTTGCTTGGGCGCTTACTAGGAAATTTACGTGAAATATACGGCGTAATCATGTGTACCAACTGGTACACCAGTAATCCGGCCATTAATGCGGGCAACAGGCTAAACTTCAGCACACAAAACAAGGCAAGCCCAGTCAATACCCATGCAGATATTTCATAACTACTTACCGCCTGCACCTGCTCTAATTTGGCCATATTTACCTTAATAATTCATGATAATTTGAAGCTGAACATCAGCAACGATAAGTAATTAATAATTTTTGAGTGAAAATCTATTGATGAAATCACCGGCATCATTTGCTGGTAACGAAACAATCAAATCTATATGCTCATTGAACGCTTTATCAAAAATCGCACCATTACACTTTGCTAGCGCTCTCGTCACAAAATCCATTTGATTGTAAGCAATGGTTAGCTTGATTGTTTTCATCTCTACATAATCTGCGACTTTTGTCTCGTCCAACGCAAGTTTAGCTGTACCGCCATAAGCACGCGCCAAACCACCTGTGCCTAGGTTAATACCACCGTAATATCTAATCACACCAACACAGACATTAATCAGGTTGCGGCCCTCCAACAGCTTTAACACCGGCATACCGGCAGTACCAGAAGGCTCCCCAGCGTCTGAAAAGCGCTGAACAATCCCTTCTTCTGTTTTTAGCCTAAAAGCATAAGCCAGATGATGTGCACTTTGGTGCTTGGCAGCAAAAGCACGCAACGCCTGCCCTACCTCTCGCTCAGAAGCACATGAAACAGCCATGGCAATAAAACGTGATTTTGTGATGGTTTGCTCAGCAAACCCTGCTTGTACAATAATCTGCAACTACTTACGCCCACCTAAAATACTACCTAATATGCCACGGATAATTTGCCTACCCAATTGCGAACCAATTGCACGTGCGGCACTTTTCGCTGCGGCCTCCAATATGCCATCAGAGCGGCTAGCGGGTTCTTTTTTACCTGAAGACTCAGCAAGCTCCGCATCTTCAGCTGCCGTAGCTGCAACTTGCGCCTTTAGAATCTCATAAGCTGAATCACGATCAACCTGTTTCTCATATACGTTATTTAGAATTGAAGTCCTGATAGACTCTGCCCGTTCTGCATCAGTAGCTGGACCAATACGACTGCCTGGTGGACAAACAAACGTGCGTTCCACAGGTGTTGGAATCCCTTTTTCATCCAAAAATGAAACAAGTGCCTCACCTACCCCTAGCTCTGTAATCACGCTTTCTACATCTAATTTAGGATTTACCCTAAAGGTCGTTGCGGCAGATTTAACCGCTTTCTGGTCCCGTGGCGTAAATGCACGCAAAGCATGTTGAACTCGATTACCTAATTGCCCCAAAACCGCATCAGGAATATCAAGCGGATTTTGGCTCACAAAATAAACACCAACCCCTTTAGAGCGAATCAGGCGCACGACTTGCTCAATTTTTTCAAGTAACACAGCTGGGGCATCATTAAATAGCAAATGGGCTTCGTCAAAAAAGAACACTAATTTCGGTTTCTCTAAATCCCCTGCTTCTGGAAGCTTTTCAAATAACTCAGATAGTAGCCACAATAATAAGGTGGCATAGATACGCGGTGAGTTGAACAGCTTGTCACTCATCAAAATATTAACGACACCTCGCCCCTGCTCATCAGTCTGCATTAAATCATCTAAATTAAGGGCGGGCTCACCAAACAACATATCAGCGCCTTGCGTTTCAAGCTGTAACAATGCACGTTGCACTGCACCCACACTTGCCGCAGAAATATTGCCATACTCAGCTTGATACTGTGTTGAGTTCTCTGAAGCGTGCTGCATCATTGCACGCAAATCCTTCAAATCTAACAGCAACCAACCCTTATCATCAGCAATTTTAAAGATTGCGTTCAAAACACCAGCCTGCACATCATTCAAATTCAATAAACGTGCTAATAACAATGGCCCCATTTCTGCGATTGTTGTACGAACGGGATGCCCCTTCTCGCCAAACATATCCCAAAATGTAACGGGACATTTAGCGTAGCTAAAATCAGAAATCGCTAACTGCTGAACTCTAGCTTCCACTCGTGCATTACCACCGCCCTGCTGTGACATACCAGACAAATCGCCTTTTACATCCGCCATAAATACTGGCACGCCATTTTTTGAGAACCCCTCAGCCAGCGTCTGTAGCGTAACGGTTTTACCTGTACCCGTTGCGCCAGCAATCAAGCCATGACGGTTCGCCATTCTAGGCAGAATCACACTAGATATTTCGTTATTTTTTGCAATTAAAATGGGGTTAGCCATGAAGTGATTACCTATCAATTAGTCATAAACATTAATAAATACTAGTACAAATACATTTAACGCTTAGAAATCACCTTTTCTTGCTCTGTCCATGATTTCTAGAAGCTTAGTTTCTAATTCCTGTGCGGATTTTTTTGCACGTACCGTTGGAGATTTAATGCTTTGCAAATCAAACGTTGGGCGGTCCATTGCAATATAAAGTTTGAGCTGCTTATGTTCATCTAGCTTTTCGTAAATCGCAATTCTACAAGGTGCAAATACCAAAAACTCAGGATGATCTAAAATGATTTCTGTCCCCATGCTCAAATTACAAAACGAGTGCACCTCTTTCACTCCTTGTGGGTCTAGTCCGCGCAATTTCATGTGCTCTCCAATAGGAAAGTTCGCTGGATTCACGAAGTTTAATCCTTCTGAAATGCTTTTCAGACTTTCGACGACATCTTGGTAACTTACCCCGGAATTAACTGGTAACTCATAAATCGCAGTATTAGGATCAATAGCAGGCATGCCTGGCCTGATTTGTCCAACAAGCATCTGCTCTTTTGAAGCTAAGATTGGTTTCGTCACGCTACAAGCCGCCATCGAAAATACGATTACGCATAAAAAAACAAGGTCAAATCTAATTTTCATCGCACGCATAGCATTCACCCATTTAAATCTAGTCAGTGATTTTAAGTGCCTGATTCACAGCCTCACGATTGAAGTGCGGTGCGATAAGCTCAATAAAACCATACATATAGCCACGTAAAAACGCATCTTTACGCACCCCTAAATAAGTCGTGCTATCTGCAAATAGATGATTGACATCAACTTTTGCCAAATGCGCGTCACGCTCAGGATCATAAGCCATATTTGCCAACAAACCTACCCCCAAGCCCAATGTCACATAGGTTTTAATCACATCAGCATCAATCGCAGTAAGCACGACATTAGGCGTGAGGCCTGCATCGAAAAAAGTCTTAGAGACGAGCGTGCCTCCAGTAAATGCGAAGTCATAGGTAATGAGCGGGTAATTAGCTAGTTTTTCTAGCGTCAAAGGCAAATCGCTAAGCAAAGGATGATCGTGCGGCACAACAACACAGCGATTCCAATGATAACAAGGTAAGCATAACAAGCTTTCCCTATCACTGATAGACTCAGTGGCGATTCCAATATCAGCCTCTCCATTTTCAACCTGCTCAGCTACCTGGCTTGGATTACCCTGATGGATATTGAGCTTAACTCGCGGGTATTCTGTCATAAAGGCTTTAACAGCAGCAGGTAGCTTATAACGTGCTTGCGTATGCGTTGTAGCAATCGTTAACGTGCCAGCCTCTACATCACTAAACTCCTCCCCTACGCGCTTGATATTCTCAATATCACGCATGACTTTATCAGCCAAAGTAATAATTTGCTGGCCTGGCTCAGTCAAACCTGTCAAGCGCTTACCGTTACGTTTAAATATTTGTAATCCAAGCTCTTCTTCTATCAGCTGAATCTGCTTACTAACACCTGGTTGCGAAGTGTATAAAGCGTCAGCTGCATTGGTAATATTTAACCCTTGCTTCACTACTTCGTGTAAATAACGTAACTGATGTAATTTCATTAGGAATAATTTCTTTAATAGGATTTCTTAAATAAACTGCAAGTTAATGCTAATATTTTTAATGCTAAGGCATTAGCGCTTATATAACCAAATGATATATCCATAGAATAACATATTCTTAAAAAAATTAACTATTCACTGCTATAGTGCGCGACTAAATTAAGTTAGTGAATAACGGATACTCCACATGGAATTTGGTTATATTATTTCGGGCTTTGCAGTTGGCCTTCTTGTTGGCGTTACTGGCGTTGGCGGCGGCTCGCTCATGACACCTTTACTTGTGTTTTTATTTGGATTTAAAGCATCCGTAGCCGTAGGAACAGATTTGCTTTATGCAGCGATTACCAAGACTGGCGGGGTGTTTGTTCATCACAATACGCACAAATCAGTAGATTGGCGTGTTGTAGCATGGATGTCATTAGGTAGCTTACCATCTGCCGTAATTACTATCTTTGTGATTAAACATCTCATTCAAATCGAAAAAGATGTTTCAGGCATTATCACCTTCACATTAGGTGTCGCACTCATCCTAACATCCATTGCATTGATTATTCGTAGCTATATCACCAGAAAAAAAATACGCGAAATCGAAGATAGTGTGATTAGTAGTGGTCGTTTTAATAAAATTCAAATCCCAGCAACCATATTTACTGGCATAATACTGGGTGCGCTAGTGACAATCTCTTCAGTAGGCGCAGGTGCACTTGGCACACTAGCGATACTCTTCCTTTACCCTAAGATGAGCACGCTAAAGGTAGTTGGTACTGATTTAGCACATGCAATCCCGCTAACCGCGGTTGCTGGGTTTGGTCACTGGACGCTTGGACATGTCAACTTTGAACTGTTAGGCACACTGCTCATCGGATCCTTACCTGGAATATGGGTCGGTAGCCACTTAAGCGTAAAAATTCCAGAAAAAATATTACGTCTAGTTTTAGCCACGCTCTTATTGGTGATTGGTTTGAAATTCGTTTTAGTTTAATTTAAAAGTTAGTTTAAAAAGCACTATATATTATGTATAAATATGATGAAATAGATCAACAAATTGTTGATGAACGCGTTGCCCAATATCGAGATCAGACTCGCCGCTATTTGGCTGGTGAACTGTCTGAAGACGAATTCCGTCCGCTACGTCTTCAAAATGGCTTGTATATCCAACGTCAGGCACCAATGCTTCGCATTGCGGTGCCTTATGGCATGTTATCTAGCGCACAATTGCGCAAACTTGGTGATATTTCAAAAAAATACGACAAAGGCTACGGTCACTTCAGTACACGTCAGAACTTGCAATTAAACTGGCCAAAACTGGAAGATGTGCCTGAAATTTTGGCGGATTTAGCCACGGTTGAAATGCATGCGATTCAAACGTCAGGTAACTGCATTCGTAATATCACGACTGACCAATTTGTAGGCGTTGCGCCTGATGAAGTGATCGACCCACGTGCTATCGCTGAAATCATGCGTCAATGGAGCACATTTCACCCTGAGTTCGCTTTATTACCACGTAAATTTAAAATTGCAGTGTCTGGTACTAAAAATGACCGTGCATTAGTACAAGCGCACGATATTGGTATGGAGTTTTACCGCGACAGCAACAATCAAGTTGCTATCAAAGTATGGGTTGGCGGTGGCTTAGGCCGCACACCAATTTTGGGTACCGTGATTCGCGAGCATTTAGAGTGGCAACACGCCCTCACCTACTGCGAAGCGATTATCCGTGTCTATAACTTACATGGCCGTCGTGACAACATCTACAAAGCACGCATTAAGATTTTAGTAAAAGCGTTAGGTATAGATGAGTTCCGCAAACAAGTTGACACTGAGTGGGCGCATCTTAAAGATACAGACAACACGATTACCGAAGCTGAACTAGCACGCGTTGCACAACATTTTGACGCAATGCCTTATGAAAGCTTACCAGCTCATGACGCAGGCTTTGATGCGGCAGTTGCTAGCAACCCAGCATTTGCTGCATGGGTGAGGCGTTGCGTACACCCACACAAACAAGCAGGTTACCGCGCAGTTACGCTTTCACTTAAACCGCATGGTCAAGCGCCTGGTGACATTTCATCAGAGCAAATGTGGACAGTAGCAGACCTAGCCGATGAATATAGCTTTGGCGAGCTACGCTCATCTCATGAGCAAAACCTAATATTAGCTGATGTTAAATTAAGCAACTTATTTGCGTTATGGGAAAAAGCGCGCGCCAATGATTTAGCAAGCCCTAACATTGGCTTGCTCACAGATATCATTTGCTGCCCAGGTGGCGACTTCTGCTCACTTGCAAATGCAAAGAGCATTCCTATCGCTAAAGCGATTCAAATGCAGTTTGATAACTTGGATTATCTGCACGACATTGGTGAGATGGAACTGAATATTTCAGGTTGCATGAACGCCTGTGGCCACCATCATGTTGGTCACATTGGTATTCTTGGTGTGGATAAAGATGGCTCTGAATGGTATCAAGTCAGTATCGGTGGCAAACAAGGTAACGATGCAAGCCTTGGTACTGTGATTGGGCCTTCATTCTCTGCGGATGAGATGCCTGGTGTCGTGCAAAAGTTAATTGAGGTTTACATTCAAGAACGTACGCCTGAAGAAAGATTTATTGATACTGTGCGTCGCTTGGGTGTTGCCCCATTCAAAGCACATGTCTATGCAAAAAATGAGGTTGCAGCATGAGTAATTTAATTAAACTAAACAATGGCGTTGCTAGCTTAGTAGAAGATGATTGGACACTCGTTCAGTTACCAGCCACACAAGTAGAAGAACGTAAACAAGCTGGTAAAGTTGTTTTATTTAAACTGACTGGTGAAGCGACTGTGACTGAGGCTCAAATTGCCGATACAGTGATTCCAGCAACTGGCAAAATCATTCTGCCTTTAAGCGTATTTATTGCACGCAACAGCGAAATTAAAGATCGCATTGCACAAGGTGAAATCGGTGTTTGGTTAGCCACACACGAGCTTTTAGAGAATCTTACGCAGCAACAAGCAGACTTAAATGCCCTACCTATTATCGCAATTTTTGTTGAGCGTTTTGCTGATGGCCGTATTTTCTCTTTAGGTAACTTGCTACGTACGCGTTTTGGCTTTAAAAATGAATTACGTGCATTTGGTGATGTATTACGGGATCAATTATATTTCTTGAAACGTAGTGGCTTTACTAGCTATTTAGTGCGTGCAGACCGCTCAGCACAAGAAGCAATTGCCAGCTTAGGTGACTTTACTAAACCATACCAAGGTGCGGTTGATGAGCCACGCCCTGTATTTAAGCGTTATAACAGAGGCGCATAAATGACTACGGATTTAGATTTAGGCCAAGTAGTCATGCTAAAGCCTAGCGCCAATAACCCGGCGACTAAACCTACGCTGACAGACGAACTGGTTGCCAGTGTAAATCAGAAAGCTGCAGAAGTACTCACATTGCTGAGCAATGCTGCGAAAGAGTTTGGCGCAAATGAAGTCACTTTTGCTAATAGTTTTGGTGCTGAAGATATGGTGTTAACAGACATCATTCAGCGTCAAAAAATTGCGATTGAGATTTTCTCACTGGACACTGGCCGTTTACCTGTTGAAACTTACGACTTAATTGCTAAAACAGAGCAAACTTACAATACAAAACTTAAAATCTTTTTCCCGCAATCAGATGCGGTAGAAAGCTATGTAAGAACCAATGGTATCAATGCATTCTACGAATCTATTGACTTGCGTAAAGCCTGCTGCTTTATGCGCAAGGTAGAGCCTTTACAACGTGCTTTAAAAGGTAAAAAAGCATGGGTCACAGGTATGCGTGCTGAGCAATCTACCACACGCGTTAACTTGCCATTCCGTGAGTTTGACAGTGGCAACCAGTTAGAAAAATTCAACCCGCTTAGTAATTGGACTGAAAAAGAAGTTTGGGCATATATTCGCATGTTTGATGTGCCGTACAACAAACTTCATGACCAGTTCTACCCAAGCATCGGTTGCGCACCATGCACACGTGCGATTGCGATGGGCGAAGATGTACGAGCTGGTCGCTGGTGGTGGGAAGACCCCAACAGTAAAGAGTGCGGATTACATGTAAAGAAATGATTTTATAGAATTCTGCTACGTATCAAGTAGTAATTTTGATTTTTGAAACCTAAGAATATGACAACGACTAAACAACCCTTATCTCATTTAGACTGGCTAGAGTCTGAGGCCATTTACATTCTGCGCGAGGTCGCGGGGCAATGTAGCAATCCTGTACTATTATTCTCAGGTGGTAAAGATTCTCTATGTATTTTGCGTTTAGCTGAAAAAGCATTCCGCCCAGGTAAATTTCCGTTTCCACTCATGCATATTGATACCGGCCATAACTATCAAGAAGTACTGGATTTCCGTGACCAACGTGCAGCAGAGTTAGGTGAGCGTCTAATCGTACGTTCAGTTGAAGATTCAATGAAACGTGGCACGGTGGTACTTAAGTCACCTGATGAGCCACGAAATAAACATCAATCTGTGACACTGCTAGAGGCCATTGAAGAATTTGGCTTTGACTGCTGTATTGGTGGCGCACGCCGTGATGAAGAAAAAGCACGTGCAAAAGAACGCATCATGAGTTTCCGTGATGAGTTTGGTCAATGGGATCCGAAAAACCAACGCCCTGAATTATGGAACTTGTATAACGCACGTTCACATAAAGGTGAAAACATCCGTGCCTTCCCTATTTCTAACTGGACAGAAATGGACGTATGGCAATATATCGAGCGTGAAAACTTAGGTTTACCAAGCATCTATTTCTCTCACAATCGCGACATTATTATGCGCGGTGGAGCCATGATGCCAGCAAATGTTCCACTGGCTAACGGCGAAGTGATTAACCAACCTAAAGCAGGTGAAGAAGTCATTAATATGCAAGTTCGTTTTAGAACTGTAGGTGACATCACCTGCACTGCACCTGTATTGTCTGATGCAGATAACGTAAGCAAAATTGTCATTGAAACTGCGACTACCACCATTACAGAACGTGGTGCTACCCGCTTAGATGACCAAACCTCAGATGCTTCAATGGAACAACGCAAAAAAGAGGGATATTTCTAAAAAATACTATCAAGATATGCAGATTAAAGCGGTTGCTAGACGTTTCATCCAATCGCTTAATCAAACATCTTATCTAGCATTTTTGATATTTTGAAAATTTAATTATGACAAATACAACGCAAAACGACTCACTATTACGCTTTATGACATGCGGTAGCGTAGATGACGGCAAAAGTACCCTGATTGGCCGCTTACTTTACGATACCAAAACTATTCTGGCTGATACGCTGACGCAAATTTCAAATACCTCTAAAAAACGTGGCATGGAAGCTGTGGATTTATCACTGCTGACCGACGGTTTACAAGCTGAGCGTGAGCAAGGCATTACTATTGACGTTGCTTACCGCTATTTCAGCACTGGTACACGTAAATACATTATTGCCGATGCACCAGGTCATGAGCAATACACTCGCAATATGGTAACCGCAGCGTCAACAGCAAACCTTGCGATTATTTTGATTGATGCACGTAGAGGCGTACTCACGCAAACACGCCGCCATAGCTATTTAGCACACCTTGTGGGAATTCCACACATTGTGGTAGCTGTTAACAAAATGGACTTGGTTAATTATGACCAAGCTGTTTATGACAAGATTTGTGCAGATTATGCAACCTTCGCGGCAGAAATTGGCCTAGCTGCAGCGAGAGATATTCGTTTTATTCCAATGTCTGCATTGAACGGCGACATGTTAGTTGATCGTCTGGAAAACATGCCTTGGTACACTGGCGAGACATTGCTTGAAATGTTAGAAAAAGCGCCAGCTGCGCATACAGAACAATCTGAGGCATTCCGCTTCCCTGTTCAATTTGTATGCCGTCCACACGCGTCTGACGACCCTGAGTTACATGATTTCCGCGGATTTATGGGGCGTATCGAGTCTGGTGAAATTACCGTAGGTGACGCAGTCACTGTTTTGCCAAATGGTTACCAATCAAAAGTTAAAGCTATTCAACTCGGTGCTGAGCATTTGCAGTCTGCATCAACAGAACAAAGCGTTACTTTGCTATTAGATGATGAAATCGACACATCTCGTGGCGATATGATTGTGAAAAGTGCTGAAGCAATTGAACCTGTAAAACAAGTAGAAGCGTTCGTGTGCTGGCTATCAGAAACTCCTTTGTCTACAGCCAGAACTTACATCATTCGTCACACCACGCGCGAATCTAAAGCTAAAGTAGGCACAATCAGCTACAAAGTAGATGTCAACACATTAGAGCAACAAGCGACTAGCGACTTGAAAATGAATGACATTGCACGTATTAGCTTTAAGCTTGCGCAACCGCTGATGATAGACAGCTATAAAAATAACCGAGCGACTGGTGCCTTCATCATTATTGATGAATCAACCAATAACACGGTGGGTGCAGGGATGATTGTGTAAATTCCAACAAAGTTACTGTGTACATATACGGTAACTTTATAGAATTATTCATCGCAAACTAATAGAATTTCTAATAAAATAACGTTTTAGCTTTTAAGCTGTAAAGGACTTTAAAAATGACTTATGTCGTTACCGAAAATTGTATTCAATGTAAATACACTGACTGCGTAGATGTTTGCCCTGTTGATTGTTTTGTAGAAGGTCCTAACTTCCTTGCAATTAATCCAGATGAATGTATTGATTGCACATTATGCGTTGCAGAGTGTCCCGCTGAAGCAATTTTTGCCGAAGATGATGTCCCTGCAGACCAACAAGAATATATTGCATTAAATGCTAGACTTGCTCAACTGTGGCCGGTCATTACTTCTCGTAAAGAAGCACTTGAAGATGCTGATGCTATGAACGGCGTACCTGGCAAACGTGATTTATTGATTGAGTAGTCTTAATAATCATTATAGGTATCAATCAATAACAAAGGGGGCATGTGCCTCCTTTTGTATATTTACTAATTGTATATACACTAAGACATTTAATTTTTTGTCTGTCAAACATACCAACTTGTTGTTATGACTAAGCCGCTAAAATTTCTTCAACACTACTCTCCTACCCTGCAAGATAAAATCAGGCAATTACAGGCACAAGACTTGTTGGGCGACTATATTACACAGCGCTATCCCCAGTATCACAGTATTCAAACAGACAAAGCACTTTACCAATACAGTAACGAGATTAAACAAGCATTCCTACGAAATGCTCCTGTGCTAGACAGAGTGCAATATGACAATAAATTAGGCATAGAGCATCATGCGCTCGGCCTGAACACTGCCATTTCACGTGTTCAAGGTGGAAAGCTTAAAGCAAAAAAAGAAATCCGAATTTCTTCATTCTTTAAAGAGTCACCTATTGAGTTCTTACGCATGATTGTAGTTCATGAGCTGGCTCATTTAAAAGAACGCGATCATGACAAAGCCTTCTATCAACTCTGCCAACACATGGAACCACATTATCATCAGCTAGAATTCGATTGCCGTGTTTATTTAACATGGAAAAGTGAAAAGTAATTTCATCTAAGCTAATGACGCCAAATTTTCGCACGTCGAATCATCAACCAACTAAACGTTAAATATACAGCCATTGCAATCGCTAAACCTGATGGTGCATACCAAACAAGCGGCACCACCAGACCTGCAGATACCGTAGATAACAACATTTGGATAAAAGCCTGTCCAGAAGCAGCTGTGCCGCGGATTTTGGGGTGGCGGTCCAAAGCAGCTAATGAAAGTATCGGCATTGCTAAAGCCATGCCAATATTAAATAGCGCGATTGGCACAATGTTATAAATTACATTGGTAGGAAGATACAAGCAAACGCCGATATTCAGTAGAACCATTACTGACATCCATACGTACGCAACTTTGATTACTTTTCTTTGTGTATATTTACCAGCTGCACGTTTCGCTAAGTAAGAGCCCAGCACCATACCGCAAACCGTAGGCACAAACATATAAGCAAACTGATGCTCTGTTAAACCTAGATGTTTGACTAGGAATACAGGGCTAGCCAACACATAGAGAAAGAATCCAGCAAAGTTTGCACCTAACGCAAACACCACATAATTAAACTCTTTATCACTAAAAATCATGCGGTAGTCTTTGATGACCTGCTTTGCTGACAGCGGTAAACGCTTTTCTTTGGGCATAGTTTCAGGTAAGTACTTCACTGCTGCCCATAAGCTTAATGCTGCGTATAGGGCTAAAAAGATGAATATCGCTTGCCAATGAATACCAAGGAGTAAACCGCCTATAATAGGTGCAACTGCTGGCGCAATGCCAAACAACATTTGCACGGTTGCCATCACTCGTTGCGCTTGCGGACCTTCAAAAAGGTCACGTACCATTGCACGTGCTACAACGTTTCCAGCGCCCCCGGATAGCCCCTGTAAAACACGAAATAACCATAATGTTTCTACATTAGGTGCGAATGCGCAGCCGATTGATGCCAACACAAAAACACTTAAGCCCCACTTAATGGTGGTGATACGTCCAATTGAGTCAGATATCGCACCATGCCAAAGTGTCATGAGAGCATAAGGTAATAAATAAAATGTAAGGCTTTGTTGAAGCTCTAATGAAGTGCCGTGTAGCTCACGCTCTAGTGAAGGGAATGCAGGCAAGTATGTATCAATTGCAAATGGTGCAAGTGCTGCTAGGCCTGCAAGTACAATGGATAATACCAATGGAGATGATGGATGCTTCAAATGAAAACTTTCATAAATGTACTACTCGCAATAAAAAGCGCGCTACTGATGATCACAGTAGCGCGCTAGATTAAATCACAATAACGCTATTAATGCATCTATGAAAGATACAAAGCCAATCAAATATAAGACCAGCTAGTTGTCTGAGTAGAATTTATGGCAACGCATGAAATTCATCTACACGATCTTTAAGCTCACCAGCGATAATTTTCTTAGAATTCTTATCATTTCTAAATACGATAGGCTGTGCAGCAATAGTCGGGTTTCTTGAATCTAATATCGCCTGCTCTATCAAATGATGATGCGGTGACTTACTGCAAACTGGGTCAGCCGCTTCAGCATCGCCAGTGAGCAAGAATGTCTGGCAACGGCAACCACCTAAATCATTTTCTTTTTCACTACATGTGCGGCATGGCTCTTTCATCCAACTATCACCACGATATTTGTTAAATGCTGGAGAGTCTTTCCAGCTCCAACCTAAATCTGTATCTTTCACGTTTGGGAACTGCATATTAGGTAGTACGCGTGCTGAATGACAAGGCAATACATCACCATTAGCTGTCACAATCATGAACACCTCACCCCAGCCGTTCATACATTTTTTAGGACGATCAGAGAAGTAATCAGGCACCACAAAGAAAATCTTCATTTTACTGGCAGACTTTTCTCTGAATTCGTTAGTAATTCGTTCAGCTTCATCTACCTGCTCTTTGGTAGGCATTAATTGGCTGCGATTTACTAAAGACCAGCCGTAGTATTGCGTGTTAGCAAGCTCAATGTACTCTGCACCAAGTGCATCGGCCATCTCTAAAATTTCTTTCATATGACCAATGTTATAGCGATGAATCACAACATTGAGCACCATTGGATAGCCATGACCTTTAATCATGGCGGCAACTTTTTTCTTGAGCTCAAAAGTTTTGGTATTGGTAATGAAGTTGTTAATTTCCTCAGTAATGTCATGCATCGATAACTGAATATGGTCTAAACCACCATCTTTGAACGCCTGAATGCGTTTTTCTGTTAAACCAACACCCGAGGTAATTAAATTACTGTAATAACCTAGCTTTTTAGCTTCAACAACAATGTCTTCAATATCATCACGCAATAGTGGCTCACCACCAGAAATACCCAACTGAATAGCGCCTAATTTACGTGCATCACGAAGCGCTTGTATCCATTGCTCAGTTGTTAATTCATTTTGCGTATGTTTGTCATAGTCAGTAGGGTTATAGCAAAATGCACAATGCAATGGGCAGCGATATGTTACCTCTGCTAACAACCATAAAGGCTGTGTCTGTGTCACATTGGCTGCAACACCATTATTTTGTGCTTGAGTGGCATGGATGGTCTTTTGAACCACTGACTCACCTAAGGATGCTTGTGTCATTTTGCTACTCCTAAATTAAACTAAACTTTACGTATCCAAGCTTTGCTTAGTGCAAGCTCATACATACCAATAATATCTTTTTCGATGTTTTCAGCATCTGGAAATGTGACTTTTAAATCTGCGACCACATCGCTTACTGTCGCTTTACCATCTAAACGTTTAATCACCTCTCCAGCACCACCATGTAGTTTGACCATGCCTTCTGGAAAAAGTATCACATAGCTACTCTGGGCCTCTTCCCACTGAAAACGGTGGTGAGGTGCAAGTGTATAAATGTCTTCATTTTGTATCTGATTATCCATCATCTGCTTTCTTAACTTACATTCATCACTGGTTGACGCAGATAATCGCGACCTTCAACCTTAATGTCTGCTGATTGCAACATAATCGCATCCGCCATTACCCACAAGACATCTAGTTTAAATTGTAATATATCCAGTGCTCGCATCTGCATTTCACGAGTTTGGCTAAAATAGTCTAATGTGACTTCTAAACCCTGCTCTACGTCACGACGTGCTTGAGTCAATCTATTTTTAAAATATTGCATGCCTTCTGCATTAATCCACGGGTACATCTCAGGCCATGAGTCTATACGTTGTTGGTGAATATGCGGAGCAAATAGCTCAGTTAAACTTGAGCAAACAGACTCTTGCCATGGGCGTTGTTTTGCAAAGTTGATGTAGGCATCTACTGCGAACTTAGTACCAGGTGCAACAAATTTCAATGAAGTCACCTCTTCGCGACTTAATCCTACTGCTGCACCTAAGTGAATCCAAGCCTCGATACCGCCTTCACCACCCTCTGCAATTTGGCCGCTACCATCATGATCGAAAATACGTTGAATCCAACCACGGCGCAATTCACGATCTGGGCAGTTTGATAAAATTGCTGCGTCTTTCATTGGAATCGCAATTTGGTAGTAATAGCGATTAGCCACCCATGCCTGCATTTGTTGCTGCGTAAGTTTACCCTCATACATCAACACGTGAATTGGATGATAGATATGATAGCCTTTACCTTTTTCACGTAATTTAGCTTCAAACTCTTCTTTAGACCAGGGTGCCAATTTTTCAGCCATTTTTTTCTCCAAATATTTAAAGTGATTAAACCAGTAGAGATACTTTTATTTTAAGTTTCTATCTTCAAAGGTTACTGTCAATAGCATTTACTTAATAGATAAAAGCATCTAAGCACTTTGTATTCTTACAAAATAATATCCATGCCATCATAAGCCACTTCAATTTTGTGTTCATTCAATACAGCGCGCTCGGCGGAATCTTCACGCAAAATTGGGTTAGTGTTGTTGATATGAATCAACACTTTTCTTACATCACCAAATTTATCTAGTTCTTCAATCATGCCATTAGGACCAGATTGTGGATTATGACCAATGCTACGTGCAGTTTTAGTCATTAAACCCAAATCCAACATCTCCGTATCAGTCCAGAACGTACCATCGACCATAATGCAATCTGCTTGATTCATTAATGCTGGTAAATGTGGCTCAATTTCTGCCAGACCAGGTGAGTACCAACATTTTTTACCTGAACTAATCTCTTCAATCAAAACACCAATCGTGTCCCCTGGATGCGGGTCATTGCGGTGAGGTGAATAAGGTGGTGCGGCGCTCTTCAGCGCAACTGCTGTAAATTTTAAGTTAGGTACATTCGGCATGGTAAAACTGGTTTTACCATCAATCGGGATATTGTGATGATTAATGCCACAGTAATGGCCAAGAATATTTAAAATCTGATTACCAGAAGTTAAATCACCATACACCATGTCTGTACAGTAAATCTCACGCTTAACAGAGCCCTCACGCAACATAAACAGACCTGTAGTGTGATCAATTTGTGCATCAATCAACACAATCGCTTGAATACCAGAATCCCTCACGGCACGGCCTGGTTGCAATGGTGCAAAGTCTTGGATTTGTTGCAACACATCAGGTGAGGCATTAAACAGGACCCAGTTCACCCCGTCTCCACTGACGCAAATTGATGACTGTGTGCGCTTAGTCGCCTTAATTGTGCCTTTACGTAAACCGTCACAATTAAAGCAATTACAATTCCACTGTGGAAAACCACCCCCAGCACCAGCCCCTAATACATGTATATGCATGAATATCTACATTTCTATTTAAATTAAATTTCAATCATTAAAAAATGTGCTTTATAAAAACACCACAATTTTTTTGTAAAAAAATGATGACATTGCTTTCAACAATCATTCTTTTACAAAAAAAGGCTGTCTCTCGGCAGCCTTTTTTTAATAATACGTAAACAACTAATTATTTGTTCATTACGTACATTGTTACTTCAAAGCCAAAACGCATTTCAGTCGCTGCTGGTGTTGTCCACATGATCAATTTCCTTTTTTAAATTTAGTTGATATCGCTACTCGCTTTGTGCTGTAACGTGAGATGCATTTTGCGCCCTTAATCAGATGTGTAACACTGCAAACTTACCCAATATCTACTAAGTAAATTCATGATGCGAGGGCTTGAAAGCATTATCCCTTGATTATTCCAGCTAACACTTCTAGAAATTTTGCATTTTCAGAAAATAAACCAATACTCACCCTAAGATACTCAGGCATTTCATAGTTAGCAACTGGTCTGACGATGACACCCTGCTGTAGCAACTTCTGATTAATGCCTGCAGCATCCCCTACTTTGACGCTAATGAAGTTTGCAAATGATGGGATGTAAGTCAAACCCAATTGATCAAACCCGTGTTTCAACTGAGCCATACCAGCTTGGTTTAAGGCGTAGCTACGCGCCACAAAGTCATCATCCGCTAATGAAGCAACGGCTGCCGCTTGCGCAACACTATTGACATTAAAAGGCTGGCGCACACGATTCATCATATCTGCCACTTGAGCATGACATAAACCAAAGCCAATGCGTAAACCAGCTAAACCATATGCTTTTGAGAAAGTACGCGAAATCACCAGATTTTCAAATTCTTTTAGCCAGCCGATAGCTTCAGATTTATATTCTGCTGACAAATATTCGTCATATGCTTCATCTAGTACGACTAACACATGTTGTGGCACTTGCTTTAAGAATCTATATAAAGCTGCCTTTCCTAATAATGTACCTGTCGGGTTATTCGGATTAGCAATGAAAATCAAGTGGGTTTTATCAGTCACTGCTGCTAGCATCGCAGATAAATCATGGCCGAAATCTTTCGCTGGTACGACAACACCCTTTGCACCCATCGCTTGTGTCACCAATGGGTAAACCGCAAAAGCATGTTGTGAGTAAATAGTCTCACTATCGCTACTTAAATAAGCACGCGCAACCAGCTCTAAAATATCGTTTGATCCATTACCAAACACAATCTGGTCATGTGCAACGCCGAACTTATTGCTCACAGCTTCCCGTAAAACAAAACTATTACCATCTGGATACCTTGCAATATCAAGAATTGCCTCTTGAATCGCGTAATCCGCCTTAGGACTAATACCTAATGGATTCTCATTCGAAGCAAGTTTAACAATCTCTTCAACTTTTAGATTCATTTCCCGTGCGAGCTCTGTAATCGGTTTTCCACCTTGATATGGTGCAATTTTTTGAATATGTTGAGGTGCTTGGATGGTCATAATATGATGTTATTTAGAAAATTAAGAAGATAAGAAAGATAAATTCGTAAAAAAGTTACATTGGTGGCACATACAACTAGCATGCTAGTAATTGCTAATTTATTAAATTACTCACCATTTTTATCGTTTATGGAACACAAAAACAAATCAATATAAATGGCATGAAACTACTGATAACGCTAAATAACAGCGAGAGGATAAGATCCTAAAAGTTTAAGATAAGACGCTCTAGATGTAATTTCATTGATTGCAGAACCAACGTTTGCATCTTGCACATGCCCTTCTATATCGACATAAAACACATATTCCCACATACCACCTTTTGCCGGCCTTGACTCCAGCTTAGTCATACTGACGTTATGTCTAGCTAAAGGCTCTAGCAAACCTAGAATTGCACCAGGTTGATTCTTGGTCGCAGTCACAAAAGAAGTTTTATCCTCACCAGATGGCGCAACATCATGCGCAGATAACACTAGAAAGCGCGTGGTGTTTTTAGGATCATCTTCGATATTTTCAGCAAGAATATTCAAGTTAAATAGCTCAGCTGCACGCTTACTTGCAATTGCCGCAGCGAAAGTACCATCAGCAACAATCAAGTCATGAATCATTTGTGCAGCACGCGCGTTACTTGTCACTGGTTCACGCTCTGCCTTGGGCAACATTTTATTCAGCCACTCGTGGCACTGAGCTAAAGACTGTGAGTGTGAAAATACGTGCGATATTTGATGTATATCAGTCTGTTTCGACAGCAAACAATGGTGAATTGGTATTGTGACTTCACCACATATTTTAAGCGGGCTAGTTAATAGCAAGTCTAAGGTTAAACCCACAGCGCCCTCATTTGAGTTTTCTACTGGCACGACACCGTAATCAGCTTGCCCAGATTCAACGGTGCGAAAAACCTCATCAATGGAGCCACAGACAACTGCATGCTTACCTTCGCCAAATTGCTTCAGCGCAGCCTCTTCACTATAAGTCCCAAGTGGACCCAAAAAGGCAACTGTCATTTCTTTTTCTAATGCACGACAATTAGACATAATGCTGCGGAATATATTGGTCACAGCCTCAGCGGGCAACGGCCCAGGATTTAACGCTGTTAGCCGCCTCAAGACTTGTGCCTCACGTTCAGGGCGATAAATCACACCATCATCTTTAAGCTCACCGATATGGCGTGCATGGCTCGCTCGCTCATTGGCAAGTTTAAGGATTTGTTCATCAATCGCATCAATTTGATCACGATGCTGCTTTAACAGGTTAGATAGTTGTTCTTTGGACATATTAGTGCGCTTTTTCAAATTCCTGCATATAACTCACCAATGCCTGAACACCTTCAATCGGCATTGCATTATAAATTGACGCACGCATTCCACCGACCATGCGATGACCTTTCAACTGCAAAAGACCATTAGCTTCTGCGCCCTTTAAAAAGGCATCATTCAACGACTCATCGGACAAAAAGAAAGGAACATTCATACGTGAGCGGTTAGGGATAGCTATGTTGTTAACATAAAAATCAGTGCTATCAATGTAATCGTAAAGCAAATTAGCTTTTTTAATGTTTACTTGCTCTATCGCACTCACACCGCCCTGCGCTAGAAGCCACTCAAAGACTAAGCCAGCAATATATATGCTATAAGTGGGTGGCGTATTAATCATAGATTGATTTTCAGACTGCGTTTTCCAATTAAATACTGCTGGCGTTAAAGGTGATGCGCGATCAAGTAGGTCTTCTCGCACAATCACGATACATAGTCCAGCCGGGCCAATATTTTTTTGTGCACCGCCGTAAATCACGCCATACTTAGTCACATCGATCGGCCGAGAAAGAATATGTGAAGACATATCAGCGACAATAGGCACATCACCGGCATCTGGCAAACCGTCAAACTCTACACCATTGATTGTTTCATTAGTACAGATGTGCAGATAGGCCGCATTTTTATTAAGACTCCAAGTAGAGAACGCCGGTACATTGGTAAAGCCATCCGCCTCACTGCTAGCAACCACATTGATTTTTCCATACGCATTAGCATCATCTACACTGCGTTTAGACCACGCACCTGTTACTACATAATCAGCCTCTCCACCATTGAGCAGGTTCATTGGGATAATTGCATTTTCGGCAATGGCTCCACCTTGTAGAAACAACACTTTATAGTTTTGTGGAACATTAAGAAGCTTACGTAAATCTGCTTCAGTTTTAGCCAAAATACTGGTGAATTCTTTACCTCTGTGCGACATTTCCATCACACTCATGCCAGAGCCATGCCAATCTAACATCTCGGCTTGAGCACGCTCAAGTACTGATTTAGGTAAAACTGCTGGGCCTGCTGAAAAGTTATAAATTTTAGTCATTAATTAAGTGATAGATCAAAAATATTATTTTAAAATTAAGTATTTACATCTGAAATTTATTGATTGAGTTGCAAGCAATACACGTAACAAACGCGTGTATTGCTAACCTCTCTATAGGTTATTCGACTTCTTTATCGATTTCGACATCACCGTCAATTTCACCATTGATTTCAATGTCACTATCGATCTCACCATCTTCATCCTCATCGGTTTCTACGATTTTCTCAATTCCAGATAGTTTTTCGCCTTCACCAAGGTTAATCAAAGTGACGCCTTGAGTTGCACGGCCTAACTCACGAATTTCACTCACACGTGTGCGAATCAATACGCCACCTGTGGTAATCAGCATAATTTCATCTTCATCGTTCACTAGTTTTGCTGCAACGACTAGACCATTACGTTCGCTCACTGCAATCGCTTTCACGCCTTGTGTACCACGGCCTGAACGGCGGAAGTCTGCTAGTACAGTACGCTTGCCATAACCGTTCTCAGTCGCCACCATCACAGTTTGTTGGTCATCCGATGCAATCAGTAATGATAGAACTTGCTGACCTTCGGCAAGCCTCATGCCTCGAACGCCACGTGTTGCGCGACCCATTTGACGCACTTCATCTTCATCAAACCATACCGCTTTACCACCGTTGGACACTAGCACCACATCGTTACTGCCGTTGGTGATTTCAGCACCAATTAAGTAATCACCATCATCTAGATTAATCGCAATAATGCCTGATTTACGTGGATTAGCGAATTCTGTTAACGCGGTTTTCTTGACGGTACCAAGTGAAGTTGCCATGAAGATAAAGTGATTTTCATCAAAGCTTTTCACCGAAAGAATCGCGTTGATTTTCTCGTTTTCTTCTAGCGGGAATAGGTTAACAATAGGTTTACCACGACTTGTTCGGCTACCTTGCGGAACCTCATACACTTTAAGCCAATAAACACGACCACGATTAGAGAAGCATAAAATGTAATCATGAGTATTCGCCACGAACATTTTATCGATAAAGTCATCCTCTTTTGTTGCTGCAGCTTGTTTACCACGACCACCACGTTTTTGCGCACGATACTCGTCTAGAGGCTGAGATTTAATATAGCCAGTATGAGATAAAGTCACCACTACATCTTGCGGCGCAATCAAATCCTCTAGCGACAAATCTTGTGCGTTTTCAACAATCTCACTGCGACGCTTATCACCAAACTGTCTTCTGATTTCATTCAACTCGTCAGTAATAATAGTCGTCACACGTGAAGCTGTTGCAAGAATGTCAAGCAAGTCCGCAATCACATCCATAACTTCTTTGTATTCGTTGACTATCTTATCTTGCTCAAGACCAGTTAAGCGTTGCAGGCGCATTTGCAAGATTTCTTGCGCTTGCACATCGCTCAATTTGTAACCATCTGGCGTCAAACCAAAATTCACTGCGAGTCCATCTGGACGAGCAGCTTCCATCGCAGCGCGTCTCAACATCTCTTCAACCACTGGAGACTGCCAAGATTTTGCCATCAAGTCTTTTTTGGCTTCAGGCGGTGTTGGCGCCGCTTTAATGATAGCAATCATTTCATCTACGTTTGCTAGCGCCACAGCCAAGCCTTCTAACACATGGCCACGCTCGCGCGCTTTTCGCAATTCAAACACAGTGCGGCGCGTGACTACTTCACGGCGGTGACGTAAGAACGCTTCTAGCATCTGCTTCAAGTTTAGCAAACGTGGCTGGCCATCTAACAAGGCCACCATGTTCATTCCAAAAGTATCTTGAAGCTGTGTTTGTTTATATAAATTATTTAAAACAACTTCAGGAATCTCACCACGCTTCAGTTCAATCACTACGCGCATGCCTGATTTATCAGACTCGTCACGTAAATCAGAAATCCCTTCGATTTTCTTCTCGTTCACAAGCTCAGCGATTTTCTCAATCAGCGTTTTCTTGTTTACTTGGTAAGGCAGTTCATCAATAATAATTGATTGGCGCCCCCCCTTGTCCATGTCTTCAAAGTGAGTACGCCCACGCATTACAACGCGCCCACGACCTGTACGATAGCCCTCTTTAACTCCCACAGTACCGTAAATAATCCCGGCCGTTGGGAAGTCAGGTGCAGGCACTAGTTCGATTAAATCTTCAACCGTGGTCTCTGGATTTTTAAGTAAGGCAAAACAGGCATCGAGCACTTCGTTAATATTGTGTGGTGGGATATTTGTTGCCATACCTACCGCGATACCTGAGCTACCGTTAATCAGCAGGTTAGGAATACGTGCAGGCATGATGAGTGGCTCATGCTCAGAACCATCATAGTTGGGACCAAAGTCTACAGTTTCTTTATCAATATCGGCTAACAGCTCATGTGCAATTTTCGCCATACGGATTTCCGTATAACGCATTGCAGCCGCATTATCACCATCCACTGAACCAAAGTTACCTTGTCCGTCGACCAGCATATAGCGTAATGAGAAATCCTGCGCCATACGCACGATGGTGTCATAAACAGCTGTATCACCATGGGGATGGTACTTACCGATCACATCACCTACAATACGCGCTGATTTTTTATATGGTTTATTGTAATCGTTAGATAGCTCATGCATCGCGAACAAAACGCGCCTATGCACAGGCTTCAGACCATCACGAACATCGGGTAAAGCACGCCCCACAATTACGCTCATTGCGTAATCGAGGTAAGATCGACGCATCTCGTCTTCTAAACTAATTGGGAGGGTTTCTTTAGCGAATTGATCCATATTTTGACTGTCTTATAATGGTTTTTATATGACACAAATTTTAACATGATTAGCGCGCAAAATAACGCTTACAACCATACTTTTAACATAGTTTTTCAATGTTAAAAATAGGGGCTAAATCTCGTTCAAATTTAATAAGCAAACAAGCTGGAAATTGCTTAAATCTGACTAGTTTCAGGGGTGTTTTATGCGAGGTTTGACAGCACCACAACTTTAGCGACCAATATCAAACCTACATCATGAGTCTTAAGTTAATTTCATTGGATACAGTAGCCTAATACTAGCTGACAATTAACTTACCATCTTTGTATTCATTAGAACAATTTTATCAAGGTACCTTGTAGTGCTCTTGTGTCATTAAATCTACACCACACTCCAGATTCTCGACCCAATTGATAAATCGATTCACCATGTCCTTACCCACGAATGAACGTCCATGCTGCGGCACAATTGAATCAATCTCAAGATTACGGACCATTGCGGCCCATAAACGGCAAGCCTTGTTGGAGGTCATATTACCACCTGGGTCGATAAGCGCCCCATGTCCATCGTTCACAATCAAAAACTGGTTTGATTGAACAGCCTCAGCTGATGAATCAGTATCTGTTGACATCCACCCCTGCTTAAAGACAGGAGATTCCTACGGGTTCACGCGATGACTTGCGGATACCTTCGGCGGGTTCATGCTTCACAGTGCGGTCTTGTTGCACCGTCACTCCACACGCTAAGACGGCATGTCCTGCCGCTAATATATTGATTGCACCAACTAAGTCAGCATTTTCAGCATAGCCGCATTCCACACATTCAAACTTGGCTTGTGTTTGTCGGTTTTCTTTGG
>Ga0208511_100089_pt1 | contig 52473 bp, 41 predicted proteins | sample LakWasMet39_LOW7_2_FD_183879 | JGI IMG/M metagenome (GOLD analysis project Ga0208511, IMG submission 183879) | Freshwater sediment methanotrophic microbial communities from Lake Washington under simulated oxygen tension - Sediment Metagenome... | ecosystem: Environmental > Aquatic > Freshwater >...
GACGCGTACTGACGACGGTAGAGGGCTCTCCCCCTCGCTAACGCTCAGGGTCTAGCTCGGGTTACCGACGGCCTCGCGGTCGTACCGGGGACTCCTCGCCGACGGCCTCGCGGTCGTACCGGGGACTCCTCGCCGACGGCCTCGCGGTCGTACCGGGGACTCCTCGCCGACGGCCTCGCGGTCGTACCGTCGGACTCCTCGCCGACGGCCTCGCGGTCGTACCGGGGACTCCCCCCCGCCGACGCCCGCCTCGCCCCGACGCACGCCCTCCTCGCCCCGACGCACGCCCGCCTCGCCCCGACGCACGCCCGCCTCGCCCCGACGCACGCCCTCCTCGGCACCCGTCGCTCCGCGACGGTGAGGCGCGTCGGGTGGCGTCGGCGGTCGCACCATCCCGCGACCACCACGTGATTCCGATGGGACGGGCGCTGATACACTCCCGCCCCCATGAGAAGCGTCTTCGCGCCCGCCCTCGCCCTCTGCCTCGCCGCGTGCTCCGAGCCCGCGACGACGGCCCCCGCGGACGCCGCCACACCCGCCTCCGACGCCCCCGTCGACGCCCCCTCCCCCGTCGACGCCCCTCCGCCCGCCGCCCCGCTGCGAGCGACCGCCCCCTACGTCCGCTACGTCGACCCCCGCATCGGCACCGGCGGCCTCGGCTTCGGCACCGGCAGCGCCTACCCCGGTCCCCAGCGGGCCTTCGGGCTGGCGCGCCCGGGGCCCGACACCAGCAACGGCCGCGGCGACGCCCCGGTCTTCTCCCACTGCGCGGGCTACTCCTACGCCGACACGCACATCGGGAGCTTCAGCCAGCTCCACATGCACGGCACCGGCATCGTCGACTACGGGGCCCTCGGCTTCATGCCCACGGTGGGGATGTCCGCCGCCAAGACCGAGCACAACAACCGGCTGGAGCGCTTCCGCCACGAGCGGGAGACCGTCTCCGCGGGCTACTACCGCGTGGCCTTCGAGGGCAGCGAGACCGTCACCGAGGTCACCGCCACGGAGCACGTCGCGCTCTACCGCGTGACCTTCCCCCGAGGCGCCGACGGGAACCTTCTCTTCGACGTGGGCCACACGCTCTCCGAGGTGCGCGTCACGCAAGGCGAGGTGGAGGTCGACCCCATGGCCCAGGAGATCCGCGGCCGGGTGCGCTTCGAGGGCGGCTACTCCGGCCGCGTGGACGGCGTCGACGCGTACTGGGTCGCCCGCGTCTCCCGCCCCGTCGCCCGCGCCGGAACCTGGTCCGACGGCGCCCTCCACCCCGACGCCCTCTCCCAGTCAGGGAGCACCGTGGGCGCCTGGCTCCCGGTCGACACCACCACCGACGGCAGCGTCACCGTGGCCATCGGGCTGTCCTTCACCGACCTCGCCCACGCCCGCGCCAACCTCGCGGCCGAGGCCGCGGACCTCGACTTCGACCGGGTGCGCCGGGAGTCGTCCTCGCACTGGGAGTCGCTGCTCTCCCGGGTGCGCGTCGAGGCCCGCGGAGAGCCCGCGCTCACGGCCCTCTACACGGCCGTCTACCACACGCTGCTCATGCCCACGCTGGCCTCGGACGCCGACGGGACCTACCGCGGCGTCGACAAGCTGGTGCGCCGCGCGGAGGGCTTCCGGTACTACACCGACCTCTCGCTCTGGGACACGTTTCGCACCGAGCACCCGTGGCTCACCATGGTCTATCCCGAGTACCAGCGAGACTTCGTCCGCTCGATCATGGCCATGGGCGACGTGCTCGGCTTCTACCCCCGCTGGCCCCTCGGAACCGGCGAGACCGACGGGATGCTGGGCGACTGCGGCGCGCTGATGGTGGCCGACACCTGGCTCCGCGGGCTGCGCGACTACGACGCCGCCCACGCCTGGGACATCGCCCGCCGAGGGGCCTTCGCCACCCCCAGCCGGCGCGAGGCGCTGGGCGACTACCTCTCGCTCCACTACGTTCCCATCGAGGGCCGCGGGGCGAGCGCCTCGGCCACGCTGGAGTACGCCTACGCCGACGGCGCGCTCTCCCGCATGGCGCGAGGCCTCGGCCACGACGCCGACGCCGACGCCCTCGCCGAGCGCTCCCGCAACTACCGCAACCTGTACGACCCGGCGCAGCGCTTCCTGGTGGGGCGCGGCCGCGACGGGAGCTTCGCCCGCATGAGCCGCGTGGAGTCGTGGCAGGACTTCTACGCCGAGGGCAACGCGTGGCAGTACCTCTGGTACGCGCCGCACGACCTCGACGGGCTCTCGACGCTGCTGGGCGGGCGCGCGGCGATGCTCTCGCGCCTCGGGGAGATGTTCGACCTCTCGATGGAGGCGAGGCGCACCCCGCTGCCGGAGAGCTACTACTGGCACGGCAACGAGCCCGACATCCACGCGCCGTGGATCCCCTCGGCCTTCGATGACTTCGCGGCGGCGTCGCGCTATGTCGACTGGGTGCGCTCGACCCGCTACGGCATCGGGCCAGACGGCATCCCGGGCAACGACGACGCCGGGACCATGAGCGCCTGGTACCTCTTCTCGGCCCTCGGGGTGTTTCCCATCGCGGGCACCACCGACTGGCTGCTGGCGGCCCCCTCGGTCACCGAGGCGGAGGTGACGCTCGCAGGAGGAGCGACGCTGCGGGTGAGCGCCCCGGCGGCGGGCACCGGGGCCATGGGAGCGCGGTCGATCCGCTGGGGGGCCGAGACCCTGGAGCACCCCCGGATGACCCAGTCGCAGGTGGCGGCGGGCGGAGCGCTCACCTTCGATCTGGTGCGCCCGTGAAGCCCCTCACCCCCGACGCGCTCAGCCTCCCGCGGCCCACCACCGAGGTGCTGTCCTTCCGCCACCTGCTGACCGGCGCGATCGAGGACTTCCTGGCCGAGCAGGGGATGTCCTCCGGGGACTTCGCCAACGACGTCGCGGAGACCATCGTCGCGCTCTCCCGCTACCGCGAGGAGGGCACCGCGCTCTTCCCCGCGGTGTTCTTCTGCGACGACCTGTCGCGCCTGCTCGACCAGCTCGGCGGGCACGACCCGGTGGTCGTCGGCGTCGGGCCTCGCACGGCGGTCACCACCCGGCGCGCCCTCAAGCAGTGCGCCCCGCTCGGCAAGGGCGCCTGGTCGATCTTCCTGGTGCGCACCGACGGCGAGTACCAGTACGGCGTGTTTCGCGCCGACGACTTCGTGCTGGGCGACTCTCCCCTCTCCCGGCTGCGAGGGCTGCGAGACCCCTCGCTCTGCCTGCTCGGCATCGTGCAGCTCGCCGAGAACGTGCTCGAGGTGCGCAGCAGCGGCGGCGACGGACGGCTGGTGCACCTGTCGGGCGCGCGCACCGACGCTCCGCCCGCGACGACCTTCCTCCACGCCCTCATGGCCGCCATCACCCGCGACGTCCCCGTCGCGCTGCGCCCCTCGACCGGGACCTTCTTCCGCCGCGTCCTCATCGACGCCCTGCGCTCGACCCACGGCTCGCTCATCGCCGTGCTCCCCCGGGGCGCGAGCGACCTCGGCCCCTTCGCCGACGGGCTGCTGCTGCCGGAGCCCATCGCCGTGGTCGAGGCGGTGGCTCGCTGGCAGCGCGAGGGCTCCATCGCCGCCCGCTCCGCGGTGCAGGGCCTCGGTCAACTGCTCGCCGGGATGCTCAGCGCCGACGGCATCACCCTGCTCGCCTCCGACGGATCGATCGTCGGCTACAACATCTTCCTGCACCCTGGTCCTGGCGCGAGCATCGAGGCGGCCTCCCTGGGCGGCGCGCGCCACCGGGCCTTCCAGGCGCTCTCGTCGCAGGTGGGCCGCACCCTCGTCGCGGCCTTCGTGCGCTCCCAGGACGGCTACGCCGACTGCCGCATCGCCGACGCGGACGACCCCGTGTGGGGGTGATGCAGCGCCTCGCTACAGCGCCCGGAAGTTCATCCACGCGCCGTCGAAGAAGCCCGCCGCGCGCACGCCCTGGGCGCTGAAGACCATCGCGTCGGGCGCCGCGAACTGCGACGAGAAGGGCATGAACCGGTAGAGCAGCCGCTCCGATCCGGCGGTGGTGACGATGGCCGCGCCCAGGCGGTCGGGCCTCTCGGGAAACACCACCACCATGGCGGCGTCGGGGTGGCTGGCTCCGCCGAGGGTGAGGGCCGCGTCGCTCCAGCGGGCGTCGACGGTGGGGCGCACCACGTCCGCGCCCAGGCCCAGGTACACGAGCACGTGGGCGTCGCGCACGGCGGCGTCGACGGCGCTGAGCGGGAGCGCGCAGCCGTAGCCGTTGCCGGTCACGGCCCAGGACGAGACGAGGTACGCGGCGTACTCGCGCCACACCGCGGGGCCCGCGTCGGGGTACACGAAGCAGAACGGCTGCTGCAGCGCCTCGTTGAAGGGACCGTGCGTCCCGGGGCGCTTGCCCTCCTGCGGACCGATGGGGAGCTCGGCGTCGGGCACCTCCATCCGTCGCCCGTCGACGACGACGGCGGTGACGCCCGCGGCGCGCAGCGCGTGGCCGTCGAGCACCATCGAGCGGACGTTGGTGGCCGCGAGGGTGACGGTGCCGCCCTCGCGCGAGGAGACCACGCGGAGGTCGGCGGAGGGGTCGGTGGCGCTGCGGAGCGAGACGAAGGAGTGGCGCGGGTTCACCCACGGGCCCGGCGAGGTGAAGGTGAAGCGGGTCTCCGTCGGGTCGACCGTGTGCGCGCGGAAGAACTCGAAGAGCGGCGGCCAGTCGACGCAGTCGGCGCCGGCGGAGGCGTCGCCGTCCCACCAGTGGCCCGCGCCGGGCTGCTCGTGGGTCTGCACGTCCGCGGTGAACATCCTCGCGGCCGTGGTGAGGGCGCGCATCTCGCGGATGGGGACGTTGTCGTCGGCGGTGCCGTGGATGCCGTAGATGCCGCGGTGGGTGAGGTTGGAGAGGTAGCCCTGCGTGTTGCTCGACGCCTGCGAGCGGGCGAAGGCCCCTCGCGGCGCGGCGGCGCCCGTGTACGACTGAAACGACCCCCAGCCCGCGCTGGGGCCGATGGCCGCGAAGCGCCCGGTGTGGTGCGTCCCGAGCTGCCAGGTTCCGTGGCCGCCCATGGAGTGGCCGGTGAGGTACACGCGCGTCGGGTCGACGCGGTAGCGCGCCATCGCGTCGTCGAGGATCTCCACGCCGTCGAGGCGACCCCACTGCTCCCAGTCGAAGCCGAAGGGGCGGCGGTTGGTGGGGGCGACGATCCACAGGTCGCTCTTGGGCGAGTAGGCCTGCGCCTGGCCGATGCCCTCCACCCCGGCGCCGTGCAGCGTGAGCGCCATCCCATAGCGCCGCGACGCGTCGTAGGGCCTCGGCGGAACCACCCCGAAGTACTGCGCCGAGCGGTCGATGCGGGAGCGGAAGGTGACCCGCCGGGTGGCGTCCGCCGCCACCGTGGCGAGCTGGATGGTTCGCCGGTAGCTGGCTCGCAGCGAGGGGGAGTCGATGCGGAGGGTGACCGGCACCATGCGCCCGGCCTCGGCGGGAGCGCGCCGAGGCATCAGCCGAAACGGCACCTGCGTGACGGCCCCGGCGGGCAGCGAGGGGATGGCGATCTCCGTGGGCTCCCAGTCGTCGCCGGCCTCGACGCGCGCGGTGACACCGAGGGCCGGGGCGTCGGTGAGGTTGAGCACCGCGAGGCCGACGAAGCGCTCCTCGCGCTCGCCCACCGCGAGGTCCGGGGCGGTGAGGTCGGCGGTGTTGAGGTAGACCTCGTCGGCGGTCTGGAAGAGCTTCACCCGAAGGGCTCCGCGCGTCGCGGCGGAGCGCACCAGCACCGTGCTGCCGCCCTCGCGCACCGGCAGCGGAACCCGGATGCGCCCGGAGGCGTAGACGTCCCCCGGGAGCACGGCGCGGTCGACGTAGAGGGCGAGGGCCGTCTCGGCCTGAGCGAAGAGGTAGCGGCCCGCGGGGCGCTCGATGCGCGCGGCGGCGTAGACCACGCCCCGCCGGGAGCCGGTGGTGAGCTGGCCGTCGGTCCCGGGCTCCGGGTCGGACCAGTCGACGCTCCAGGCGCCCTCGCTGACCGGCGCGGTGAAGCTCCCGTCCTCGATGGCGGGGACCACCTCGTCGGGCGCCCCCTGCGGCAGGAAGCCTACGCGCCAGTCGGGCATCGCGAAGGGCATCGGGTCGCCCTGGTCGATGACCGGCCGGGCGACCGGGACATCCGACGAGTCCGAAGGGGCGTCGGCGGAGGCGTCGACCGGGGCGGTGGCGTCCGGCGCGCCCGCAGCGGGGGCGTCGTCGGAGCAGCCGAGCAGGAGCAGCGGGAGCAGCGGGAGCACGCGGCGCATGGCCGCGAGTGTCGCACGGGTTGCAGGGGCTAGAACGCCGCCGCGAGCCTCGCCGTCAGCTCCCCTGCGCTGCGCTCCTCGCCGGTCGCGGCGTGGAAGCGGGTGACCGTCCCGAAGAGCGACGCGCGCCACGCGGGCGCCGGGATCACGTTGACCCCGAGGCTGCCGACGAGCTGCTCGTCTCCCCCCGCGGACAGGTTGGGATCGAAGCGCTCGCCCCTCACGGCGAGCTGCACGTTCGCGAGGTCGAAGGGGCGCACCGGCAGCGTGTAGGCGAGCTCGACGCTGGCGCCGAGGGCCTCGCGGGAGACGCCCGACCCGACGGCGCTGCTGGTCAGGTAGAGCATCTCCCCCTGGGCCCAGAGGCCCGCGTGGGCGAAGGTGAGGTCGGCCCCGACGAGCTGGGTGTTTCGCTCGCTGCCGATGGACGTCAGGGTGCGGCCGATGGTGTTCACCGCCAGGTTGCGGTCGGTCGTGATGTTGCCCGTGTTGATCGCCGGGTCGTGCGAGTGCACCCAGCTCGCGCCGAGCGCGAGGCGATCTTGCGGGGCGCTCATGAACAGCCGCCCCACGTCGAGGAGCACCCGGGCGGCGTAGAGGTAGTCCTCGACGGGCCCCGGAGCGCGCGAAGGACCGACGCCCAGGCGCCCCGCGCCGTTGGTCGCCGCGAGCCAGTAGTGAAAGAGCCCGCCGGCGATGCCTCGGGGGCTCGAGTGCACCATCACGCCCACGTCACGGAACGCGATCTTGGTCATCGAGTACACGTAGCCGGGCCGGTCGAGCATCACGAGCTGCGGCGCGAGCGTGGTCGCCGAGGCGCCGATGGGGAGGCGAAACTGCCCGACGCTCACGCCGACGGCGTCGTGCGGCGTCCACGTGGCGTGGAAGTCGAGCAGCGGCGAATCCGGGACCATCAGCCCGAGGCGCCCCAGCACCGTCAGGTTGCGGGCGAGCTGGGCGTCGACCCGGAGCACCGCGAAGCGCAGACGGAAGGCGTCCCTCGCCTGCGACGGCGAGGCCTCCGCCCAGGGGGTGAACCAGCCCGCGACGAAGCCATGGAGCTCGACCCCGGGGGCCGACGGAGCCGCGGGAGCCGCAGGCGCAGGCGCCGAGGGATAGGCCGCGGGATCGGCGGGCGCCCCGAGGGAGAGACGGATGCGTGGCGGCGCGGGCTGGGCGGGCTGGGCGGGCTGGGCGGTCTGCGCGAGCGCGACGCTCGGGGAGAGCCCGACGAGCACGGCCATGGCGGCGGCGCTGAGGGCGTAGCTAGCGCGCGTCATCGGGACGCCCCCCGCGCGGCCAGTCGCGGCTCCTGCGAGCGAAGTCGGGGCGGTCCTGGTGGATGAAGTAGTCGGCAAGGTCGTAGGACTCCTGATCGGTGAGGGTTCCGCCCTGGCCGAGCGGCATGTTCCAGCGGACGAAGGAGGCCGCGGTGTGGAGCCGGGCGAGGCCCGCGCCGTTGGTGTACGAGCGGGGCCCCCACAAGGGCGGAAACTGGTAGCTGCCGCCCGTGGAGACGCCCGCGCCGTCGGGGCCATGGCAGCTCGCGCACTTCTGGGCATAGAGCTGCGCACCGTGCGCGCGGTCCGGCGTGGGAGGGCTGGAGATGCGCCGGAAGCCCCGGTCGGGAGGGGTGCGACCGGCGGGGACGCCCCGGGAGAGGAAGCCCATGTACGCGACGACGGCGGCCATGTCCTCGCTCGTAGGATCGAGCGCCGTGCCGTTCATGCTGCGCTCGAAGCAGTCGTTGACGCGCCTCTCGAGGGTGTCGACCCGCCCGCTCCTCGACCGGTACTCCGGGAACATCCCCGGCACCCCGACCCACGACGCAGCCCCCGCGCGGGTGCCCTCCTCCAGGTGGCAGCTGGTGCAGTGGAGCCCGTTGCCCACGTGCTCGGGCAGCGTCTCGTAGGTGCGCGTGACGATCAGCTTCCCCCGGCGGATGGCGTCCCCCAGCGGCCCCTCGGGGATCGGCGCGGGCGCGGGCGCCCTCACCCCGGGATCAACGGCGCGCTCCACCACCACGACCGGCGCAGGCGCAGGCGCTCGCGACCCCGAGGCAGACAGAAACAGCAGCGGGGCCGCGAAGGTCACGACCAGGGCCCCGAGGAAGAAGCCGATGGTCCTGTCGTTCTCGGTGGATGGATCCATGGTGCAGGAGATCATCGCAAGACACGTGCCCCACCTGCGAATTCATGCGAATCCGGCGCTTCGGCGGGCGTGAGGGCCCGGGAGCGGGGGGCGTGCCGTGAAACACACCTGAAACAATATGAAACGCGCCGTGCAACCCGCCGGGAGCGGCGGAGGGGCGCTCGCGGGCTGTCAGGGCCGGCGGTGCTTCTGGTAGATGTGATCGAACCAGTCGAAGACCGGCGCGAAGGCGGGATCGCTCGCGAGCGGCGGTCGCTGGCGGGTCCAGCGGTTGCGCAGCGGCGAGGCGGGCGGGCCGTAGAGGGGATTGATCAGCGAGCACGCCGTGAGGTCGGCCGCGGAGAAGCGGTCGCCCACGAGGTAGGCGGAGGTGCCGAGGCGGCTCTTGAGCTCCAGCAGCACCTGCGGGAAGTCCTTCTCGGCGAGCTCGAGCGAGTCGTAGCCGCAGTAGTCGGACGCCATCTGGATGAGGCCCGGGCCCAGCAGCCGGGCGACGCCTGCGGCGCCTCGCAGCCGAGGGTCATGGCGGGCGGTGGCGAGGAGGTATCCCCGAACGCCCTTGCCGATCTTCTCGTCGGCCCAGGCGACGGCCTCCCTCGCGGCGGCCTTCTGCTCGGGGTCGGCGGGCCAGAGCGGGCTCTCGGGGTAGCGCGCGTCGAGGTGGTCGAGGATGGCGGTGGAGCCCACCACGACGCGCCCGTCGTCCTCGAGCACCGGGACCTGTCGGCTGCCGGTGCGGAGCTTGAGGAGCACCTGCCCCGCGCCGAAGAGCACCTCGTGCTTGCGGTAGGCGAGGCGCTTGTGATCGAGGGCCCAGCGGGCCTTCTCGGCGTAGTGCGAGACCTTGAAGAGATGGAGTACGCGCATCGTGGGGGAGCGGTATGGGGGAGCCGCCCGCGGACGTCCAGGACCCTCTTACCCCCCCCCGACCAGCGCCCCTGGCGCCGCCCCCTGCAGCGGGCGAGCGATTTTCTGGGCTCGCCGAGAGCCTCCCCCTGGGTACAGTACCGACAGCGGGGATCTATGGTTCTGCCTCGATCGAAACACCTCGTGGTCGCCGCGCTCGTGGTCGCCGCGCTCTATGTGGTGACGGGGTACATCGGCATGCTCGCGGCGATCGCGCCCGGCAACGTCACGGCGGTGTGGCCGCCGTCGGGCATCGCCCTCTCGGCGCTGCTGCTCGCGGGGCGGGGGGTCTGGCCGGGCATCGCCCTCGGGTCGCTGGTGACGAACCTGATCGTGCTCTCCCACGTCGGCGGCCTGCCCGAGGGCCTCACCGTCGGGGTCGCCCTGGCCACCGCCTGCGGGTCGACGCTGCAGGCCGTCGTCGGCGCCGCCGTGATCGAGCGCTTCGCGGGAGGCCGGCGCGCGCTGCACTCCCCGAGCGACGTCGCCGTGCTGTTCGCGGCGACCCTGGGCTTCTGCACCATCGCGGCGACCGTGGGCGTCGGCGCGCTCATCGCGACCGGTCGGCTGCCGGCCGCCGGCTTCCCGTCCACCTGGCTCACCTGGTGGCTCGGCGACGTCGGCGGCGTGGCCCTCGTCACGCCGATCGCGCTGTCCTTCCAGGAGCGGAGCGAGACGTCGCTGCGCCGCGCCGACATCGTGCTGCTCGCGGGCCTCGGGCTCGCGGGCCTCGGACTCGCGTCGATCGTCCACGGCTGGCCGCTGCGGCTCGGGGTCGTGACCTTCAGCAGCTACCTCGCCCTGCCGCTCGTCGTCTTCGCCGCGCTCCGCCTCGGCACCCGGGGCGTGGCGCTCTCGGTGTTCGGCATCGACGCCATCATGATGTGGGCGACCGCGCGAGGGCGCGGCCCCTTCGCCCTCGGGTCGATGAACGTCGGGCTCCTCCAGCTCGACGGGTACCTCATCGCCCTCTCGGCGACCGGGCTCGTGCTCGCCGCCTCGGTGCGCGAGCGCGACGCCGTCAGCCGCGCGCTGCGCGACGCCCAGGCCGACCTCGAGGCCCGCGTCGCCGCCCGCACCGAGGGGCTCACCCAGGCCAACCGCGCGCTCAGCGCCGAGATCCACGAGCGCCAGCGCGTGGAGCGAGAGCTCGGGCAGAGCGAGGCGCGGCTGCGCACCGCCATCGACTGCCTGCCCTTCGACTTCTGGGTCTGCGACGCCGCCGGGCGCTACGTCCTGCAGAACGCCACCTCGATCCGTCACTGGGGCGACCTTCGGGGCAAGCTGCCTGCGGAGCTCGACCTCCCCCCGGAGGTGCTCGCCTCGTGGCAGCAGAACAACGCGCGCGCCCTGGCCGGCGAGGTCGTCCGCCAGCGCATCCACCAGCGCTACGACGGCGTCGACGGGACCTTCGACAAGCTGGTCGCGCCGGTGCGCGTCGACGGCCAGGTGGTGGGCTTCCTCGGGCTCAACTTCGACATCACCGAGCGGGAGCGGCTCGCCGAGGAGCTGGTGCGCGCGCAGCGCCTCGAGGCGACCGGGCGGCTGGCGGGCGGCATCGCCCACGACTTCAACAACCTGCTCACGGTGATGACCGCCACCGCGACGTCGATCGAGCGCCGCGCCGGCGACGGCCCTACGCAGCAGGCCGCGAGCCTCATCCTGGAGGCGGCCCGGCGCGCGGCCGACCTGACGCGGCAGCTCCTGGCCTTCGCGGGCAAGCTTCGCGTCTCCCCCGAGGTGCGCCGCATCGACGAGCTCGTGGAGGAGGTGAGCGGCCTGCTGCGCCCCATCGTGCCGAGCGACATCGAGCTGCGCGTCGAGCACGAGGCCCCCGAGGCCGCCATCTCCATCGACCCGACGCAGTTCAGCCAGGTGCTGGTGAACCTCGCCATCAACGCCCGCGACGCGATGCCCGATGGGGGCGCGCTGACGATCCGGAGCGCCGCGGTGGAGCTCGACGAGCGCGCCGCGGACGAGCTGCGGGTGGCCGCGGGGCGCTTCGTGCGCCTGGAGGTGCAGGACACCGGCGCGGGCATCGAGCCTGCGATCCTGGCGCGGGTCTTCGAGCCCTTCTTCACCACCAAGCCGCTGGGCCAGGGGAGCGGGCTCGGCCTGTCGAGCGTGCATGGCATCGCCACGCAGGCGGGCGGCGCCGTGCAGCTGCGCAGCGCCGTCGGCGCCGGGACCACCGCGGTCGTGCACTTCCCCCGCGCCACCGGGGCCCTCTCCGAGCGCGAGGCCGCCCGGGACGACGCGGTGGCCGGGGGCGGCGAGACCATCCTCGTGGTCGAGGACCAGGCGCTGGTGCGCGACGTGATCGCCGGGGTGCTCGGCGACGCGGGCTACCGGGTGATCGCGGCCGGCGACGGCGAGGAGGCGCTGCGCGCGATCGACGCCCACCCGGGCGCCATCGACCTGGTGCTGACCGACCTGGTGATGCCTCGCATGGGCGGGGCCCTCCTGGGCCGGCGTCTGCGAGAGCGCGGCCTGGCGATGCCCATCGTCTACATGTCCGGCTACGCGGAGGGCAGCGAAGACCCGGTCGATGGCCGCCGCCTGGCCAAGCCCTTCGGCGCAGGCGAGCTCACCACCGCGGTGCGAGACGCCCTCAAGGCGCCCCCGAGGGCGACCTCAACACCGTCCTGACGCGGTTCAGCGCGCGGCGGGGAGCAGCCGCCAGAGCGCGTGGCGACCGCCGGCGGCGACGGCCGCGCGCGCGAAGCGGTCGGGCCGCGCCTCGATCCACCCTCGCTCGAGCCCGGCGGGATCGGTGACCACGACGTACTCGATGCGCTGCTCGTCGAGGCGCCGCAGCCAGGCGTCCGGGTCGGCGCGGCGGCGCAGGCGCGCGGGGTCGTCCTGGTCGACGATCGACCCGTCGGCGGTGACGGGGACGTAGAGCACGGCGTTCTGCCAGCGCGAGCCGAAGAGCGGGAGGCGGTAGGCGTTGTGGCCGACGCCGTCCCAGCCGAAGGCCGCGGCGACGCGGTGCGGTGCGCCGTCGTCGAGGAAGCGCCACAGCGGCCAGGCGTCGGCGTAGTCGACCTCGACCGAGTGGAGCTCGTAGGCCATGTCGGGCCCGACGCGCGCCGCCTCGGCCCAGATGTCCCAGCGGTACCGCTCCCTCACCGCCTCGACGCGCGCGGGCGAGCGGGCCAGGGCGCTCATCGCCGAGCGCATCGCGGGGCTGGTCCCCTGGGGCCACGCGCTGTGCAGCGACGACAGGAGCACGAGGGTCCAGCCCGCGGCGGCGACCGGGCCGCGGGCGCGCGCGGCGAGGACGTAGAGCATCACCGGGAGCGTCACCACGAGGCGCCCGGCGACGAGCGCCCAGGTCGTGCGGATGGCCACGTAGTCGTCCGAGAGCGCCGCGGCGAGGGGCACCGCCGAGAGCGCGAGCAGCAGCGCGGCGGCGGCGCGGCGGCCTGGCGCCCGGTCGCGAGCCAGCCCGGGGAGCCCGGCGAGGGCGAGCGCGATCACGGCCACGACCTGCTCGCCCCAGTCGAGGCGCTCGGCGCCGTAGTCGAACTTCGGGAGCATCAGCGCCCCGGCGAAGCGCCACGGAGCGCGCTCGTCGGCCGACGGCGGATCGAGCCGCAGGGAGTAGAGGTCCGCGAGCTGGGGATGCCCTGGGAGCAGGGTGTGCCCGCCGAGCTCGAGCGCGAGGGGCCAGAGGGGAGAGCCGGTGGCGAGGAGGGTGCGGAGGTACGCGGGGAGCAGCGCCGCCGCGGCGACGCCCAGCGCGGCGACGGGCCATGCCCACCGGCGGGGCTCGTCGGCGGGGCCGCGGCGCCACCACGCGAGCGCGGCGACCGTGAGCCCGCAGGCCAGCAGCGGCAGCCCGCTGAGCTTCGACCCCGCGTGCACCGAGAGGGCCATGGCCGCGAGGACGAGCTCGCCGCCGCCGGCGCCGCGGAGGCTGCGCGCGAGGAAGAGCCCCGCGAGGAGCCACGACGCGGTGACGAAGTTGTCGACGTAGCCGGAGGTCGAGAGGTTGACGAGGCAGGGGATGAGCGCCGCGCCGAGGCCCGCGCGGGCGGCCTCGCGGGGGCGGGCGCCGAGCTCGCGCGCCAGGCAGGCGGCGGCGAGCGGGACCATCGCCCACACCAGCGCCCCGGTCGCGGCGACCCAGGCCGAGGAGCGGGTGAGCAGCATCGACCACGCCCAGGGCACGTCGCCGCCGCGAGGGAAGAACGTGAGGTAGCCCACCTGGTCGGGCGCTCGCTCGACGGGGTCGTAGCCGTGCTGCACCCACAGCACGGGGCGCACGAGGTGGTAGGTGAGCGAGTCCCACGCGAGGGCGGGCGAGACGGTCGCGCGCAGCACCCGAAACGCCACGAGCGCGGCGGCGCTGAGGGCCATCGCGGCGGTGAGCGGGTCGCGCAGCAGGGCCCCGAGGGCGGCGAGGGAGGCGCGGAGGTCGCGGGCGAGCTCGGCGCGCCGCGCGATCAGGCGAGGCGCGAGGGCGGCGGCGAGGGCGGCGGCGAGCGCGAGGGCGGCCGAGCGGCGGAAGAGGTGCAGCGAGGTGAGGAGGTTGAACGCGACGGCCTGGACGAAGAGCCCGGCGGTGAGCGTGGCCGCGAGCCGGGCGCGCAGCGGGGCGTCGTCGGGGAGCAGCGCCCGCCCGAGGAGCCAGGCCGCGAGCGCGAGCGCGAGGGCGGCGAGGAGGGTCATCGCGCGGGAGCGTTACAACGCCTGCGGCGCGAGCGGCAACCCGAGGGCCGCGAGCAGGGCGTCGGCGACGGCGCGGTCCCCGTGGCTGCGCAGCGTCACCCGTAGCCGGGTCGCGTCGCCCGGCGAGGGCGCGGCGCTCCCCCGCACGAGCCCGGAGCAGCGGTCGTCCTGCGCGATGAACGACCAGCGCCGGAGGCCCGCGGGGTCTGTGTGGCGCGCCAGGCGGAGGTGCCAGTCGCCCGACCGACCGTAGGCCGCGTCGACGTGGCCCCTCGGCACCGACACGTCGACCCGATCGTAGTGGAAGCCCCTCGCCCTCGACTCCGGGTCGGCGGTGAACGACTCGCGATGGAGCACCTCGGGCGGCGGCAGGCCGAGCGCGAGGGCGAGCGCGTCGAGGTCGGCGAGCACCCGCTCTCCATGGGCGCTCACGGCCTCGTCGGTCATCACCGGCGCGGTCGGCCTGGGGATCCACCCGATGGGCGCGTAGTGGAAGTCGGACGAGAGCAGCACCCCGAACCACCGGCTGCCGTAGCTGGCGACGGCGAGCTCGACGGGCCCGCCGTCGAAGGGGACGCGCTGGTACAGCTCGCAGGAGAGGACGCGCGGGTTCCAGTCGAGGGGCGTCGACGGCGGCGTGGTGGGCGAGAGGCGGAGCGCGGTGCGCTGCGTGAGGAGCCGCTCCAGGCGCCCCCTCAGCGCGGGCGAACCCTCCGCCGACAGGTGCTGGCCGTGCCGCTTCTCGATGCGCATCGGCCCGCAGGAGAGCTCGAAGCCCGCGGTGGACGCGTCGATGTCGTCGTCGCGACCGTGGATCACCCCGACGTCGACGTAGAGCAGTGCCCGCGCCTCGCCCGCCACGAAGACCCGCTCCCTGCGCGTCGACGACACCTCCGCCAGCTCGTGCAGCGCCGCGTCGCCGAAGCGCACCTCGCCTCGGGTGTCGAGCGAGTGGGCGGTGAGGCCGTCGCGCCGGTCGGCCGCGCAGGTCTCCAGGAAGGCGCTCCGCGCGACCTCGAGGAGCGTGCGGTCATCGACGCTCCCGATGGGTCGGAGGGGGGTCATCGCCACGGCGGCACCGGGGACTTCACACAGGCGACGGGTCAGCCCGCCGCGGCGTCGAGGGCCTGCGAGAGGTCCTCCGCGAGGTCGCGCCAGTACTCGACGCCGATGCTGATGCGCACCAGCCCGTCGGTCACGCCGCTCACGCGCAGGTCGTCATCGGACATCTCCGACGCGGTGGTGGTGCGGGGGTGGCAGGCGAGCGACTCGACGCCGCCGAGGGAGACGGCGATGAGCACCCGCTTGAGGGCGTCGAGGAAGCGAAACGCCGCCTCGCGGCCGCCGCGCAGCTCGATCGCGATCATCGATCCGGGGGCGCGGCACTGCTTCTGGAAGATGCGGGCCTGCTCGCCCTCGAAGAGCGACGGGTAGTGCACCCGCAGCACCGCCGGGTGCTTCACCAGCAGCGCAACCAGCTTGCTGGCGTTCTTCGACTGCTTCGTCATCCGGAGCCAGAGGGTCGCCATGCTGCGCTGGAGCATCCACGCGGTGAAGGGCTCGCAGATCGTCCCGAAGAACGCGCGCATGGTCTTGAAGCGGGCGACGAGCTCGGGGTCGCGCGTGGTGACGGCGCCCGCCACGAGGTCGCTGTGCCCGCCGAGAAACTTCGTCGCCGAGTAGACCACCGCGTCGGCGCCGTGCTCGAGCGGCGACTGGAAGACCGGGCCGAGGAAGGTGTTGTCGACCACCATCGGGACGTGCCGGTCGGTCACCGCCCGGTCGATCTCGGCGCGCAGGCTGCCGAGGTCGATCATCTGGAGCGTCGGGTTGGCGGGGGTCTCGACGTAGACGAAGGCGAGGTTGGGGCCGTGCTCCGCGAGCGCCTCCTGCCACTCCCCCTCGGCGACCGCGATGGCGTCGATGTTCCACTCGGGGAGCATCTGGCGGAAGAAGTGGTCGGTGCCGCCGTAGACCGGGCGCTGGTAGAGCACCTTCTTCCCTGGCTTCGCGAGCGTCAGCACCACCGTGACGATCGCCGACATGCCGCTGGTGAACGCCGCGCAGGCCGCGGCGCCCCGCTCGACGGAGCGCAGCGCGTCCTCGAACATCTCCGCGTTCGGGTGGTTGAGCCGCGCGTAGATCAGGCTCTCCCGCTCACCCGGGACCGCGGCCACCTTGCCGAGCGCCACCTCGAAGTGGTGCGCCGCCTGCTGGGCCGTGGCGAAGCAGTACGTCGAGACCGGGTAGATCGGCGGCCTCACCGCCATCACGCTGAGCGAGGGGTCGTACCCCTCCGAAATCGAGCTCGTCTCCGGATGCACATGTCGTCCTGAGGTCATGCGCGCGACTCTAACGCCTCCGCGCACCGTAGGGGGTGAGCCTCCGCGAGGCCCCGGATAGTTGCCCGCCCGGACGACACGCTCCCAGAGTGCCCCCATGCGTGGCCTGCCCGAAGACCTCCGTTGGGGCTTCATCCTCTCCTTCTCCGGCTTCCTCTGGATCTGCCTGGAGTACGCGCTCGGCCTCCACACCACGCGCATCGCGCTGCACCCGGTGCTCACCAACCTCTACGCGCCGGTGGCCGTCACCATCATGACCCTGGCCATCCGCCGTCACCGCGACGCCGACGGCAACCTCTCCTGGGCCGAGGGCATCCGCGCCGGGATGGTCGTCTCCGCGGTCACCTCCGCCCTCGCGGTGCCCATGCTCTGGATCTTCCTTCGCTACGTGAACCCGCGCTTCTTCACGTCGATGATCCTCCACGCCGCGTCCCACGGCCGCACCGTCTCGGAGGCCCGCGCCTACTTCAACTTCCGCTCCTACGCGGCCGAGTCGGTCATCGGGCCGCTCGTCCTGGGGCTCTTCACCTCGGTGATCGTCGTCGCCGCGCTGCGCTGGAGGGCGCGCAGGCCCTGACCGTCCGCGACGGGCTCCGAGGGGACCCCCTTCAGCCGCCGAGCGCCGCCCGGTCGATGTCGAAGAGCGAGAGCACGGTCCTGCTGCCGCCCGCGTCCTTCTTCCAGAGCAGCGCGAGGAGGTCCCCCGCGGCGGAGAGCCCGATGATCCTGGCGCCGCGGTGGGTGCAGCGCTGCGTGTCGTCGACGAGGAGGTCGCGGGTGACCGATGCGCCGTCGTCTCGCCAGCGCCACACGCCGACGCCGTCGGAGACCGCCACGTCGTCGTCGCCGAGGCGCGCCGCGAAGGAGGTCTCCCACTGCAGCTCGTGCTCGAAGCCGCGCGCCCCCTCGGCGGGCGTCGGCGGCACGGTCCCCGCGCCCCAGCCCGAGCGGCCCACGCGGTAGTTGTACGTGGTCTGGTTGGTGGCGATGCGCTCGAGGACCGAGTCGAGGTAGCGCTGATCCCACTGCGCGCTGGCGCGGGCGCGGAGGGCCACCGCGCGCTCCATCGCCGACGCAACCGCCGGCACGAACGGCGTCTCCGGCCCCGGCGCCACGCGGAAGGCGTAGCGCGGCGAGCCCAGCACCCAGAGCCCACGCCTCGCCGGGATCACCGTGAACCCGAACACCCAGCGCAGCCGCCCCGCGGGCTCTCCGGCGCCGGGCGGGTACCAGGCGAGCCCGGCCGAGTCGCCCGGATCGGCGCTCGCCGTGTAGAGCGTTCCGTCGTCACTGAAGGCGTTGGCGTAGAGGTCCGACTCGTCTTCGTGGAGCCACTGCTCTCGCACCGCGCCGTCGGGAATCGAGATGTGCATCAGCGCGCTGCGGTCGTCCGCCCCGCTGACCCGGAGCGCGAGGCGGTCGCCCTCCGGGGAGAACGCGAGGGGCGTCGACGGGCGAGCGAGGGAGTTGCGCATGATGAGGCAGTAGTGCGAGACCTGCGCGGTGCAGAGGGGCTCCGCGCGCCCGCGCTCGCCGACGTGGATGATCCCGCGGCGGGCCTCCCCCTCGAAGCGCATCTCGGCGACGGCCCAGCGCCGACCGTCGCGGGACCACGCCGGGAGCTCGATGTTCAGGTTCCCCACGTTCGGGAGCGCGTCCTCCACGGCGCCGGTGGCGAGGGTGTGCAGCTCGAGCCGCCTCTGCCCCCATGGCCCGCGGATCACCGCCGCGACGGCGCCGTCGGGAGAGAGCGCGAGGTCGGTGCCCTGTGCGATCTCGATGTTGGCGCGGAGCTTCGCCGCGGGGTGCAGCCAGAACGGAACCTTCGGTCGGGGTGCCATGCCGGAGATTCCTACCACCGCCGCGTCGACGGCCGCCCTGCGCTCTCGCCGGACGACGCTCGGATGCTATGCAGCCGGGCGAGCGATGAAGCCCGTTGCCACCCCCGAGGCGCCCCTCCGCGCCGGTCCGTCGTGGGCCGTGTTGTCCCTGGTCGCGCTCGCCTCCGCGTGCGGCGGGGCGGATCCCACCTCGGAGGTCCCCGAGGCCAGCGTCTCCGACGGCGGGCTCCCGGCGCCCACGGTCGACCCTCGCACCGGGATCGTCCACGAGGTGGGCTCGGTGCGGGTCGACCCGTCGTGGCCGCTCGTGCGCTCGTGCGCTCCCTCGGACGCCGGCCTGTGCGCGGCCGAGCCCGGGCGCTACGTGCCGCTGGCCGATGGGGAGCCGGAGGCGGTGTGGCGCCCTTCGGACGGGCGCTACGTCAACGAGCCCACGCTGGTGCGCACCGAAGACGGGACGTGGCACGCCTTCGCCAACGGCGCGGCGGGCAACGGCGACCCGTGGCGGGAGACCTCCCTGCTGCACGCCAGCGCGCCGTCGCTGGGCGGGCCCTGGCGCGACGAGCCCGACGCGCTCGCGGCGAGGGACCCCGGGGCGCTGGAGCGACAGCTATGGGCGCCCTTCGCGGCGCGCGAGGGCGATGGGTGGTCGCTCTACTACTTCGCCCACGGGGCTGACGACGCGTCGTGGCTGCGCTCCGCGCGCTCGCCCGACCTGCGCGCCTGGACCCGCGACCCCGAGACGCTCCCCGCGGGCCGCGACGCGACGGTGTTCACCCGCGCCGACGGGACGCGGCTGATGTACTCGGTGGGCCTGGTGCGGCGCGCGGATGGCGAGCACGACGTGGTGCTGCTGCACGCCTCGAGCGACGGTCGCACGTGGCGCGCGATGGACCCGGCGCTGGAGCAGCCGAGGCCGTGCCGCGCGAGCTGCTGGGGCTTCTACGAGTCGCCCTTCGTGGTGGCCTTCGGCGGGATGTACTTCCTCTTCACGACGTACACCGACTCGAGCCCGAGGACCTACGAGCAGACGGCGGTGTTCCGCTCGGCCGACCCGACGCGCTTCGAGCAGCCGCCGGTCGCGGTGCTGCGGGCGCACGGGGGCGAGGTGCACACCGAGGGGGGCCGGGTGTATCTCACGGGCGGAGGGTGGCCGGGGAACATCGGGGAGGCCCGGCGGGGGATGTCGCGCACGCCGCTGGCGTGGGCGCGGGAGCCGTAGGAGGCGGTGGGCAGCGCGGCTGCGAGGGTGCAGCGTCGCGGGTGTCCAGCGTCGGTTCCCGCCGAGCAGCGCGACCCGGCCGAGGATGTTGTCCGGTCGCGTGAATCAGAGCCCGTGGCGCAGGCGCTTTCGGTAGAGCGTGGTGCGGTGCATCCCGAGGAGCTTCGCGGCCTCGACGTGGGCGTAGTGGGTCTGCTGCAGGGCGGCCTCGAGCCGCGCTCGCTCCGCCGCCAGGGCGTCGGACGGGGGCGCGGCGCCCTCGACGGACGGCGCGGCGCGCGGCGAAGGGGCCTCGCGCAGCTCGCGGGGGAGGTCCTCGGGGCCGATCGTCGGGGCACGGGCGACCACGGCGGCGTACTCCATCGCGTTGGCGAGTTCGCGCACGTTGCCCGGCCAGGGGTGGTCGAGGAGCTGCCGCGTGGCCTCGGCCCCGAGGCGCCGCGGCGCGGCCCCCTCGCGCTCGGCGATGCGGCGCAGCAGGTGATCGGCGAGGGGCTCGATGTCCTCCACGCGCTCGCGCAGCGGGGGCAGGCGCACGGGCACTACGCGCAGACGGTAGTACAGGTCCTCCCGGAAGGTGCCCGCGTGCACCATCGCCGCCAGGTCGCGGTTCGTCGCGGCGACGACGCGCACGTCGACGTGGAGGGTCTCGGTGCCGCCCACGCGCTCGAAGGTGCGCTCCTCCAGCACGCGAAGGAGCTTGCCCTGCAACTCCAGCGGGAGTTCCCCCACCTCGTCGAGGAAGATCGTTCCGGTGTGGGCGACCTCGAAGCGGCCCTTCTTCCGGATCACCGCGCCGGTGAAGGCGCCGCGCTCGTGGCCGAAGAACTCGCTCTCCAGGATCTCCGACGCGATGGCCGCGCAGTTGACGGCGTGGAAGGGCCCCCCGGCGCGGCGGCTGCGGCGGTGCGCCTCGCGCGCGATCAGCTCCTTCCCCGTCCCGCTCTCTCCCTGTATCAAGATCGTCGCGGTGCTCGGGGCCACCTGGTCGATGAGGTCGAAGACCTCGCGCATGCGGGGCGAGCGAGAGATCAGGGCGCCGTAGGAGAAGCTCCCCGCGCGCAGCCGCTCGCGCACGCCTCGCTCCTCCGCGCGCAGGTCGTGGAGGAGCACCAGCGCGCCGTCCGGGGTGCCTTCGAGGTGCAGCGGGGACACCGCCACGGTCACCGGCACCGCCGCGCCGTTGGGGCCCTTCAGCTCGATGCGCGTCGCGTTGACGCTGCCGCCGGAGGCCAGGACGTGCCGCACGTGTCGGGCCACGGCCTCTCCCGCGACGAGCTCGATCGGCAACCCGGTGGCCTCGTCGCCGCTCAGCCCCAGGAGGGCCTGCGCCGAGGCCGACGCGAAGCGCAGCGCGCCGTCCGCGCCGACCCCCACGATGCCCTCGGTCACGCTGTCCAGCACCCCCCGTAGGAGGGCCTGCTGGGCCTCCGCCGCGTTGCGGGCCTCGCGACTCTCCCGCTCCTGAGCGTTGCGGCTCGTGACATCTCGGAGGACCTCGATGCCGAGGGTGGGAACGCCCTCGGGCGATCGCACCACCGTCGCGCTCTTGAGCACCTCGATGACCCGGCCCTGACGGTCGGTGATCGTGAGCGGGACCTCTCGCACGTTGCCCAGCGCGAACACCCCGCAGCGGCGCGAGCAGGGCTCGCTGTGGATCGCGGTCAGACACGAGCGCCCCACGACCTCGCCGCGCGCGTAGCCCGTGAGCGCCTCGGCCGCGCGGTTCCAGTACAGCACCCGCCGGTCGGCCCCGACGAGGAAGACCGCGTCCGAGAACAGGTCCACCACCGCCTCCCAGAAGCCCCGAGGCCCCTCGGGAGTGTGCAGCGTCGGGCTCACGCCGGTCAGATCGTCCTCCGAGACCGTAGGCAGCAACCGACGAGCCAGCACATCAACGGTCGACTCGCTCTGTGGTTCGGTCATGACGCGGCCCGATGATGCAGGATGCAACCTCTGGTTGCATCATGAAGATGCAACGGGCACCTGGGGCGCTCCGAAGTCCGACGGCGCAGGTCGGAGCGTGCCTTGCACCGGGCCCGCGGCATGAACGCGTTGACTTTCAGCCGCCGTCGATTCCTGGGGGTGGGCGCCGGCACGATGGCCGCGATGGCCGCGACCCAGGCGGACTCGGTCTTTCGGGGATACGGGGCCCACGCGGGCGTCCACGACCCCTGCACCGACGGCAGGGTGGTTCGCACGGTGTGCGAGCTCTGCTTCTGGAAGTGCGGGATCCAGGCGCACGTGCTGAACAACCACGTGACCAAGATCCAGGGGAGCCCGCTGCACCCGCTCTCCCTCGGGCGCCTCTGCCCTCGCGGGACCGGCGGCGGCGGCCTGGCCCATGACCCCGACCGCCTGGTGCGGCCGCTGGTGCGGGTGGGACCGCGGGGCTCGGAGCGCTTCGAGGCGGTGTCCTGGGAGGTCGCGCTCGGGACCATCGCGGAGAAGCTTGAGGTGATCCGTCGGCGCCACGGGCCCGAGGCGGTGGCGATGTTCAACCACGGCGCGGGGGCCTCGTGGTTCAAGCACCTGTTCCGCGCCTGGGGGACGAACAACATCGCGGCGCCGTCCTTCGCGCAGTGCCGCGGGCCGCGGGACGTGGCCTTCGACCTGACCTTCGGCGCCGAGCCCGGCTCGCCGGAGACCCTCGACATCGCCGCGTCGGACTGCCTGGTCCTCATCGGCTCGCACCTCGGCGAGAACATGCACAACACCCAGGTGCAGGAGTTCGCCGACTTCGTGGCCAAGGGCGGCGACCTCATCGTGGTCGATCCGCGGTTCTCCGTCGCGGCCTCCAAGGCCCGCACCTGGCTGCCCATCCGCCCGGGGACCGACACCGCGCTGCTGCTCGCGTGGATCCACGTGCTGATCACCGAGGGCCGCTACCAGCGCGAGTACATCGAGCGCTACGCCCAGGGCTTCGACGAGCTCGCGCGCCACGTCGCGCCCTTCACGCCGGAGTGGGCCGCCGCGGAGACGAGCCTCGACCCCGAGCTCATTCGCAGCACCGCGCGCCGCATGGGGGCCGCCGCGCCCGCCGCGCTCGTGCACCCCGGGCGCCATGCGACCTGGTACGGCGCGGACGACACGCAGCGCTCGCGCGCCATCGCGATCCTCGACGCGCTGCTGGGCGCCTGGGGGCACCGCGGCGGGATCTTCGTCCCTGCGGGGATGCGCCTCGCGCCCTATCCGACGCCGCCGTACCCGAGCGCGCGTCCGGCCGCGGACCGCCGCCCCGACGAGGCCCCCTTCGCGCTCGAGCCCATCGCCCAGGGGCTCCGCCGCGCGACGCTCGACAGCGACCCCTACCCGGTGAAGGCCTGGTTCGTCTACGGCACCAACCTCATCCAGTCGTTGCCGCAGAAGGCGGAGACGATCCGCGCGATCCAGTCGCTCGACCTGCTTGTGGCGGTCGACGTGATCCCTGCGGAGATCGTGGGCTACGCGGACGTGGTGCTCCCCGAGGCCTCGTACCTGGAGCGCTACGACGACCTCATCGGGCTCTCCTGGCGGCGCGGCGCGGTGGCGTTGCGTCAGCCCGCGCTCCCGCCGCTGGGCGACTCGAAGCCGGGCTGGTGGATCGCGAAGAAGCTGGGCGAGCGTCTCGGACTCGGGGCCTACTTCCCCTGGCGCGACATCGACGACTACCTCGAGGAGCGCTGCCGACGCTCGAACCTCGACCTCGCGACGCTCAAGCGCGACGGCGTGATCGTGGGCCCCGAGCGGGCGAGCACCGTGGAGGAGGGCCTCGCGCTGAGCTTCCACACGCCCTCGGCGAAGATCGAGCTCTCGTCCGAGCGGCTGCGCGAGCGGGGCTTCGACGCCCTGCCGGTGTACCGACGGCCCGCGGACCCGCCCGCGGGCTTCTTCCGGCTGCTGTACGGGCGCGCGCCGGCGCAGACCTTCGGGCGCACGGCCAACAACCGTCAGCTCGGCCAGCTCACGCACGGCGACCGGCTCTGGCTCAACGCCTCCGCCGCGGCGCGCCTGGGCGTGCGCAACGGCGACCGCGTGCGGATGGTCAACCAGGACGGCGCGCGCAGCGAGCCGGTGGCGGTGAAGGTCACCGAGCGCATCCGTGCGGACTGCGTGTTCCTGCCGCACGGGTGGGGGCACACGGCGCGGGGTCTGCGGTACGCGCGGGGCAAGGGGGTGGACGACGGCGACATGATCACCCGGGTCGACGTCGACCCGGTGATGGGCGGCACCGGGATGAGGGGAAACTTCGTCTCGATCGAGCGAGAGGGCTGAGCCATGCGCAGGGTCATGATCATCGATGAGAGCCGCTGCGTCGGCTGCGAGGCCTGCGTGCTGGCCTGCAAGAACGAGAACGACGTCCCCGAGGGGATGTACCGCGACTGGGTCACCCAGGAGGCCCGCGGGACCTTCCCCGAGCTGTCCCTCTCCATCCGCTCGGAGCGCTGCAACCACTGCCAGGACGCCCCCTGCGTGACCAACTGCCCGACCGGCGCGAGCCACTACCGGGGCGACGGCACCGTGCAGATCAACCGCGCGCTCTGCACCGGCTGCCGCGCGTGCATCGCCGCCTGCCCCTACGGCGCCCGCTTCGTCCACCCGGACGGCTACGTGGACAAGTGCACCCTCTGCGCGCACCGCCTCGATCGGGGCCAGGGGACCGCGTGTGAAGAGGTCTGCCCCACGCAGGCCATCGCCGTCGGCGACGCCGACGACCCGACCAGCGAGGTCGCCCGACGGATGCGTCGGGCCTCGCTCTACGTCCTTCAGCCCGAGGCCGCGACGCGGCCCAACGTCGCCTACGTGCGGTGAGGAGCGACCCACGCCATGGACCCGCATGTCGAAATCGAATCCACTCGCAGCCTCGCCGGCGCCCTCGGGGCGACCAACTGGGGCTGGGAGATCCCCGTCTACCTCTTCCTCGGCGGACTCGTCGCGGGGCTGCTGATGGCGGTCTGCGTCGTCGCCCTCGTCCGCGGGCGCGAGCGCGTCACCGAGGGCATGCGCCGCGGCCTCCTCGCGACGCCGGTGCTGCTCTCCCTCGGCATGGGCGCGCTCTTCGTCGACCTCACGTACAAGCTGCACGTGTGGCGCTTCTACACCGCGTTCAAGGCGGCGGCGCCCATGTCCTGGGGGTCGTGGATCCTCCTCGCGGTGTACCCCGTGATGGCGCTCCTCGTGCTCGCGATGCCGCCCGCGTTTCTCATGGGCGCGCGGCGCGAGGGCGCAGGGACCCTGGGGCGCCTGACGCGCTGGAGCGAAGCGCACCTCCGCGGGCTCGCGATGGCGGGCCTCGCGGGCGGCGCGGCGCTCGGGGTGTACACCGGCGTGCTGCTCTCCGCGACGGGCGCGCAGCCCCTGTGGTCGAGCGGCGCGCTGGGGGCGCTGTTCCTCGCGTCGGGCGCGTCCGCGGGCGTCGCCGCGCTGATGCTCGTCGAGCGCGAGCACGACGCGAAGGAGCTTCTCTCTCGCGCGGACATCGGCCTCATCGCCGCCGAGCTGGTTGTCGTCGGGCTCTGGCTCGCGGCGCTGCTCACCCAGGGGCCCGCGTTTCGCGCGGCCGCAGGGCTGGTGCTCTGGGGTGAGTACGCCCCCGTCTTCGTCGGCTTCGTGCTCTTCGGGGGCCTGCTGCTGCCGGCCGCGCTCGAGGTCCTCGCGCTGAAGGGACGCGCCGCCCACTCGCGCGCCGTCCCCGCGCTGGTGCTCCTGGGAGGCATGCTCCTCCGGGTGGTCATCGTCTACGCCGGCCAGGCCGTGCCCCTCTTTCCTGCCTGAGGAACGTCATGGACCACGCGATCCACACAGACTCCACGCTCGACCCCGCTCCGCGGCCCTACTGGAACCCCTACGCCGCGGGCGTCGCCCTCGGGCTGATCCTCCTCGGCTCGTTCGTCGTCTTCGGCCGCGGCCTCGGCGCGTCCGGCGCCTTCACCCGCGGCCTCGCGCGGCTCGCGCGCTCCGTCGCCCCGGCCTGGGTGGACGCCAACGGACACCTCGGCGGCTACTTCGCCCACGGCGCCCGCTGGTGGGACGACTGGCTGATCTTCGAGGTCGTCGGCGTCGCCCTCGGCGGCCTCGCGGCCGCCCTCACTTCTGGGCGCCTCCAGGTCGGCGTCGACAAGGGCCCGCGGATCTCCTCGCGCGTCCGTCTTCTCGCCGCCTTCGTCGGCGGCGGCATCGTCGGCTTCGGCGCCCGCCTTGCACAGGGTTGCACCAGCGGACAGGCGCTCACCGGCGGCGCCACCATGGCCCTCGGGAGCTGGGCCTTCATGTTCGCCGTGTTCGGCGGAGCGTACGCGCTCGCCTGGTTCGTAAGGAGGCTCTGGACATGATCCCGCTGCACCCCGCCACCTTCGTCGCCTACACGCTCGCGGTCCTCACGGGCTTCGGCTTCGGCTTCGTGCTCGAGCGCGCCGGCTTCGGGTCGGCCCGCAAGCTCGCCGCGCAGTTCTATCTGAAGGACATGACCGTCCTGAAGGTGATGTTCACTGCGATCGTGACCGCGATGCTGGGCCTCACGCTCCTGCGCGCCGCGGGCTTCGTCGACTACGACGCCCTCTGGGTCAACCCGACCTTCCTCGGCGCCCAGGTCGCCGGCGGCCTGCTCTTCGGTGCGGGCTTCGTCATCGGCGGCTACTGCCCCGGCACCAGCATCGTCGCCCTCGCGAGCGGACGCCTGGACGGGCTCGTCTTCCTCCTCGGCACCGGCGCGGGGATCCTCGCGTATGCAGGCGTCTACCCCCGCATCGCGGACTTCGCGCAGCGCGGCGGCCGCCGCCTGCTGCTCACCGACTGGCTCCACCTCCCCTACGGTGTCGTCGCCCTGGGCGTGACCGTCCTCGCCGTTCTGTTCTTCGTCGGCGGCGAGTACCTCGAGCGCCGCTTCAACGCCCCTCACAACGCGAGCACGCCATGATCCGCGCACAACTGAAGCCCGTCCTCCTCGGCGCCGCGATGGTCCTCGCCCTTGCTGGCGCCGCCTTCGGCCGGGGGCCGACGCACACCGCCCCGACGCCGCTGAGCCCTCGCGCGCCGGTCACCCTTGCGCCCTTCGCGCTGGCGCGCATCCTCGCCGCCGCGCCCCCGGACGTGCTGGTGATCGCCCTCGACGAATCCCGGCGGCCCCTCCGCGGCGCGATGCCCGCGAGCGCCTTCGGGCGTGACGACGCGGCGCTCGTCGCCAACGCCCCGCAGCACGGGCGCATCGTCCTCGCGGCGCGTGACCTCGTCCGCGTCGACCGCATCGCGCGTCGCCTCATGGCCACCGGCCGAAGCGTCCAGGTGCTCGAAGGCGGCGTCGACGCCTGGGACCGCGCCATGAGCGCCGACCCGCCCGCCCCCGGCCCCGCGGCCTCCGCCGACGCGCGCGCCCGCTACGCCTACGACCTCGCGCTGCGCCGCGCCTTCGGCGACCCCGACGTCGCACCCGCGGCCCCTGTCCGCGCGATCGCCCCACCCCCCGCGACCGGGGGCGGAGCGCGGGGTCGTCGCGAAGGTTGTTGAGCCCGCCGCATCCCGCGGGCCACCCTCGCGGCCGATGTCCGACGGTCCCCGACCACGCGCCCTCGCCTTCGCGTTCGCCGCCGCCCTCGCGACCCTCGCGGCCGTGGCGCTTGTTCGCGCGCTGCGCCGCCCGCGCGCGGTGAACGCGCCGTGGCCCATGATCACCGTCGACGGACGTCGACGGGCCGAGGGCTGCCTCCGCTGCCACGCCGACACCCGCGGCCTCGGGAGCGCCCACGACCCCGCGGTGATGGGCTGCTCTCCCTGCCACCTCGGCGACCCTGGGTCTGCCGAGAAGAGCGTCGCGCACCGTGGGATGGAGCTCCTCTCCGGCGACCTCGCGACGGTCGATCGCACCTGTGGTCGCGTGAGCTGTCACCCCGTTGAGTCCGCGCGAGTGCAGCGCAGCTTGATGGCGGGTGCGCCCGGCATCCTCGCGGTGGACCGCTTCGCCTTCGGGGAGCGCGCCGATCCCACGCCCCGTCCCGAGGACGACCTCCGCACGCTCTCGCCCGCCGCCCCCGCGCGCAGCCCCGCCGAGGACCACACGCGTCGGCTCTGCGCCTCCTGCCACCTCGCGGCGCGCAAGCGGGGCCCCGGGGACCACGGCTTCGACGCCCGCGGCGGGGGCTGCACGGCCTGTCACCTCGCGCCCCCGGACCTGCGCAGCGCGCGCTACGGCCACCGCGCCGAGGGGATGCTCCACCCTGACGTCTCGGCGGAGGTCTCGCCCGCGCGCTGCCGCGGCTGCCACGCGCGAAGCGGGAGGATCTCGCTCTCCTACGAGGGCGAGGTGGAGCTCGAAGGGGCCGATCCGCGGGTGCAGGGGCGGCTCCCAGACGGACGCCCCCTCGGGCGCGCCCCGGCGGACGTCCACGCGCGGGCCGGGCTGAACTGCATGGACTGCCACAGCGAGCGCGACCTCATGGGCGACGGCGGCGACCACGCCTTCGCCGCCGAGGCCGTGGGCGTCGCCTGCGACGACTGCCACGCCCCGCGGGAGCGCCCCGTGGACCCCGACGCCGAGGCCGTCGCGACGCGCCTCCGCGCCGCCTGGGTGCGCCGGGGACGAGCGCCGCTCCCCACGACGGCGCGACCGATGGTGACCGCCCGGGGCGTCCCCCTCTGGCGCACCGACCAGGTGACGCGAACGCTGTGGCGTGCGGACGACGGGGCGGCGCGGGCGGTGCCTCCGCGGAGCGACGCCGCGCACCACGCGCTGCGGGGGCACGAGCGCCTGGACTGTCAGTCGTGCCACAGCGTGTGGACGCCGCGCTGCGGGAGCTGCCACACGACCTACGACCCGGCGGGGCGGGACGTCGACCACCTCACCAACGCGCCGCGCCCGGGGGCATGGCGGGAGGTCGCGGGGGCCAACGGGTTCGGCCCGCCTGTGCTGCTGGTCAACGGCGCGGGCCGCATCGCGCCCTTCACCGAGGGCATGACCCTGACGATCGACGGGCTCCCGCGCCCGGTGCAGCGAGTGCTCTGGGCGCCGCTCGATCCGCACACCACCGGACCGGCCCGCGCCTGCGCCAGCTGCCACCCCGACGGGCCCCTCGACGCGGTCTATCCCGCGGCGGGGGAGACCACCCGGCCGCGGGCGCGCACGCTCGACGCTGACGAGCGCCGACGGGTGGCGGCGGTGGGGCGCTGCGTCCCCTGCCATGGGCGCTACGACGACGCGGTCTACCGGGACTTCGCGGCGAGCGCGGGCCGGGCCTCGGAGCGCGCGCGACGCGCTGGCGACCCCCACGCGCCCGGCCGCTGATGGACGCGGGCGGAGCGCCCCGACGCACGTCGCCTCCCCGGTCGATGCCGGTCGTCGGAGGCGCGAGCTGCGCGATCGCGGTCGAGGCCCACAGCGCGGTTGCGAGGGCGAAGAGTCGCGCGGCCCTGGTGAGACACTCGTTGCGCACCCCGATCCTCCTCGCCTCGGCCGACATTGCCGCTCTCTCGGCCAAGATTGCCGGTGTCACTCCTCGGGCACCTTCACCTTCACGGCTTCGCGATGATCGCCGTAGGCGTCCAGCGTCGATGCCGGCCGAGCGCGCGGCCCATGAACAGTCCCCCCCCTCCGGCGCGCAGAACGCGCGGTCATGTCAGCGCAGGTCGCGGCGCGCGTCGCCCGACGGGCGGTACATCACGTCGGTGCGCAGGACGTACTTGCGCCCCGCCGTCACCGCCGCGCCCTCGTGCCCGAGGCGGTGCTGGAAGAAGAGCGCCGAGCCCGCGGTCGGCGTCACGGTCAGCGGCGCCATGCCGGGAGGGAAGAACCGCGTCTCGCCGCCGACGAAGCCGTCGTTGAGGTAGTAGATCAAAGTCAGTCGGCTACGATCGCCGTTCGCGCGCTGGAAGAACCCGTCGGCGTGCGGAGCGAAGTACTCGCCCGGGTCGTAGCGGTAGAGCCTGAACCGCTCGTTGAGCCCGACCGCCTCCGCGCCGTCGAGCCTCGGCGGAACCCTCGCCCCGGCCACCGCCCACAGCGCCTCCGCCGCCCCGGCGTCGTCGATGATCACCCGGGTGTTGTTCCGGATGTCGGTGTTCATGACGAAGCCCATCGGGGTGGTGATGGGCGCCGCTTCGTAGCCTACGGCCTCTCCTCGGGCGATCCACGCGGCGCACTCGTCGGGCGAAAGCAGCCCGTGGTCGACCCAGATCTCGCCCGGCAGCAGGTCATCGCGGCGCATGCCCGGCACCATACACCCGACACGCGATCGAGCTCAGACGTCGCCGTCGTCCCGCGTCGAGCGGCCGCGGGCGGTCTTCGAGCGGTTGCCGAAGTGCGCCGCCGTGTGCGCGTGCTTCAGGTTGATCTCCTGCACCGGGCGCCCGAACTCGTCGGCCGACGCGCGCAGCTCTCCCACGATGGCGTTCAGCTCGGGGTCGCTGCCCGAGTACGCGGCGACGCGCCCGGCCACGCCGAGGAGCCTCGCCGCAGCCTCGGCGTAGCGGCCCTCGCGGTTGAGCACCACCGCCGCGAGGCGCGCGTCGTTGGCGTAGTACCGCGCGACCCGACGATCGACCGCGAGCTCGCGGGGCTGACGGTCGACGAGCTCCCCCGGCGCGTAGACGAAGCGGACGGTCTGCGCGGGCGCGCAGGGGCGCCCCTCCCCGTCGAGCACGCTCACGTCGAAGGCGCGCGCCTCGCCGACGGCGCCCGGGGGCAGCAGCACGGAGAACACCGCGTCGAGGGTCTGCTGCGAGACGAGGTCGCCCAGCTCGACGCGCAGGGCGCGGCCGGTCCACGCCGACTCGAGGCCGCCGAGCACCTCGACGCGGCCGCGGTCGTGAGGGCGCACCTCGACGGCCACGCCGCGGCCCACCACGTCGAGGCCTTCGAGCACCTCCGCGCGCATGTGCTCGACGAGCTCCTCGGGGCGCTCGGCGAAGTAGAAGCGCCCTCCCCCGGCGTCGGCCATCGCTCCCAGGAGCGACTCGTTGAAGCCCGCGCCGAGCCCGAGGCACGACGTGGCCACGCCCTTGCGGCGCAGCACCCGCGCGTGCTCGCAGAGCGTGGCGGGGCGGGTCTCGCCGACGTTGGCCTGGCCGTCGGTCAGCACGAGCACCCGCGCGAGCGCGTCACCGGCGGCGCCCGCGACCTGCGCGCAGCCCTCGGCCCAGCCCCCGCTGAGGTTCGTCGACCCTCCCGTGGCGAGCGCCTGGCAGCGCTGGAGGGCCTCGCGCTTGCGCTCGTCGGAGGCCGGGCCGAAGGTCATCGCGACCTCGCAGTCGCTCTCGAAGGTGACGAGCGCGAAGGCGTCGCCCGCGTCGAGGAGCGCGACGGCCTCGCAGACCGCGCGCCCCGCGAGCGCGAGCGGCGCGCCGGCCATGGAGCCCGAGCGGTCGACCACGAAGGCCAGGCGCAGCGGCGGGCGCACCCGGCCCGCCGGGGCGCGCGCGGCCTGGAGGGCGAGGCGGATGTGGCGCCGACCGCCGACGTCGTCGCGGACGTACTCGCGGTCGACGGTGACGGTGCAGTTCGCGACGGGCGAAGGGAGCGGGCCGGGGTCGTTGCGCTTCATGGGATGAGCCTCCTCGAGGCCGAGAAGGCCTCTCCAAACCTCTGGGAATTCAGGCCTTCCGAAAGATGTCCCGGGCCTGTTGCAGCAGCTGCTTCACCCGCCGCTGGGTGAACGGATCGAGCGGGCGACGCACGTGGAGCTCGACGCCCTCGGCGATGAGCACGTGCTCCCAGGTGCTGCGCGTCGGGTCGGCAGACGCGTCGACCGCGGCGGTCGCAGGCGCCGCGGCGGGCGGGCCATGCTTCGGGAGCAGCCCCGCGTGGCGCAGGTAGTCGACCGCCGACGATGCCGAGGACGCGCGCGGCGGCGCCTCGACCGGGCCGTCATGCGACGACGTCGGCAACGGGAGCCCGGCGGCGTCGAGGGCCTGCAGGTCGCGCGCGATGCGCCCCAGGCTGAGCCCCTCGGACTGGCGCTCTCGAATCCAGCGCACCCGCGCCACGTACTCGAAGGGGTAGCGCGCCCTCGGCCCCGAAGCGTCAGGGCCGCGCAGCAGCCCCTGCATCACATAGAACCTCAGGGTGCGCGCGGACTCCCCGGTCTGCTCCGCGAGCTCCGTGAGGGTCACCTCCTCGTCCGCCATCGTCGCCTCTCCACCGCGCGCCGCAGCGCACCACCCGACCGCATGAACCCCCGACTCCACGGCTATAGGCTGACGACAGTGCCAGTGTCAACTGTCGTTATGATGGGGAGATCACCTCGACGTGGCGCTCGGTCTGCGAGACCAGCACATGGTGCTGGAGCGACGGGATCGACCGATAGCCCGACGCCTTCTCCCCGCGGTCGAAGCTCTCGGTGCCCTCGGAGAGCACTTCCAGCAGCAGGGTCGGGTTGGTGATGACGTCCCGCCCCGGCGGTGCCACGCTCCCGGAGGCGCGCAGGGCCCCGGTACCCCCTTCCCCCCCCGCGCGATGGAGACGGCGATGGAGATCCGCATCGAGTTCTGCCTGGTCTGAAACTACAAGCCACGGGCTGCGGGTCTCGCAGCCGCCATCAAGGCCCGACGCGGCAGCGAGGCGAGCGTCGTCCCCGGCGCGCGGGGCTCCTTCGAGGTGATCGTCGACGGGCGGAAGATCTTCTCCAAGCTCGACCTCGGGCGCTTCCCCACGGAGGATGAGATCCTCGCCGCGCTGTAGCCTCGGCCCCGCTTCGGCTACGCGTCGTCGCACCCGCGCTCGAACGCTTCCGGGCCGCGGGCGCGTGCTACCCCCATCGCCCGATGGTGAACGTCCCCCCCCGACGCTGGCTCGCCGCCTCCGCGCTCACCGGGTCGGTGCTCGCGCTGCGCCTCGCCGCCCTCGCGCAGACCGGCTGTCTCCCGCTGCGCACCGACGCCGCGTGGCGCACCACCCTCCGCGCCCGCGTCGAGACCATCGAGCACGTCGCCCTCGTCCCCGAGCGCGCCCGATGGATCCGCCGCTTCGCGCTCCCCTCGCCCTTCGCGCAGGCCTGCGACCTCGCCTCGACGCCCCGCGGCCTCGCGGTGGCCTCCTCGATCGACGCGCTCGGCGTCGACGGCGCGGCGCTCCACCGATGGGAGGGCGGACCCACCCCCCGCGAGCTCCTTCGCTGGGACGGCCAGGGGTTCCTCCGGGTGCACGCCTGGGGCGACACGCTGGTGGTGCCCGACGCCGACGCGCCCTTCCACCTGCTGCCCTTCGTGTTCGACCTCGACGTCGACGGGTACGTGTTCGTCTCGTCGCCCGACGGGGCGCTCACCGACCGGCAGCGCGAGGTGCTGCCCGCCGCGTACCATGTGTTCGACGCCGCGCGCCTCGCCGACGGGCGCCTCGTGGCCTCGACCGGCGCCTACTCCCCGAGCGCCATCGCGTACGTCGGGGAGGGCGCGCCCGCCGTGCTCTTCGTCGACGACGGCGCGGGCCGTCCGTGGCGGCGCGCGCTGGAGCACCCGTCGCCCGACGCGCGAGGGGTGCATCGGTTCACCTTCCTCCTTGCCCTGCCAGACGGGGCGCTGCTCGCGGGGACCGAGTCCCCCCGCGGTCCAGGCGCGGTGCGCATCGACGCCCCTGCGACGGCGCCGATGGTGCGCCCGATCGAGGGCATACACGGGCATGTATTGCGCTGGGCGCCCTGGGGCGCCGCCGTGCTCGCGGTGGTGCAGACCGGGTCGGGCACGGCGCTGCTGCGCTCGGACGACGGCGGGCGGCGCTTCGTGGCGATGCCCGCGCCGACTGAGCCGGAGAGCGTGGCGGCGGTGGGTGCGGCGCTCTACCTGCTGGCCGACGGGGCGCTGTACAGCACCGACGACGGGGTGACCTTCACCGAGCGGGCGCCGCGGGTGGAGGCGCTGGCGCACCGGCCGTCGAGCCTGGTGGGCGCCCCCCTGGTGGTGCACCGAGGGAGCCTCTGGGCGGCGTCGACGCGCACGGGGGAGGTGTTCGAGGCGCGGTGAGGGGGGAGAGTCTCTACCGCTGCGAAGTCAGGGCAAGGTCGAAGCTCGGGCGGCCCCCTTCCCCGCTGCCGCGCGCGCTGCTGCACACGTCGGCGCGGGCCCCGAGCGATCTCGTGCGGGGCGCCGCGTGTGTCAGGTCGCGGAGTCCTTCTGCCGCGTGGCCTTCACGCCGGTGAGGATGGCGATGCCGATCAGGATGATCGCGCCCACGCCGATGAAGGCCGTCGGAATGTGGGCCAGCACGGCGGCGTAGATCAAGCCGCCGATCACCATCAGGAAGCCGATCATATAGAGCCCGAAGGACATTGGAGTTCGCTCTCCGTCGCTGGCGCGACGACACATGCGCCGGTCGATCCCAGGGCGGGACCGAGCGGTGGACGAGCCACACCTCAGCAGAATGCGGGCCACCGCGAAGGGCCACGCGGACCGGGCGCGAGCGGCCGACCGAGGGGCGACGGCCATGGGGGGAAACCCCTCGGATGGGGCGTGCGTGCGTGCGTGCGTGCGTCGGGGAGAAGGGACGCGGGTCGTCCGGTCGTCGGGCAGAGGCCCCGGGCTGGAGCTGGTCGCGCGGACGGGGCGCACCACCACGGGGCCGATCAGAGACCGCGCGACCCCTCCGGGCGGAGCTGGATGCGCCCATCGAGCGCCGCGTCGAGGGTCGCGACGATGCGCGCGCGGTCGTGCGGGAGGCGCCCGCCCAGGGGCAGGTGGTTCGACGCGTGGTTGGTGCGAAACAGCGCGTCGGTGGGCCTCGCCTCGGCCACGAAGGTCCGCAGCTCCCGCAGCAGCGCCGGGACCGCCGGGAGCTCGAAGCGCCCCCGCGCGACGAGCGTCGCGAGCGGCGTCCCGGGCACCACCGTCAGCGTCAGCGCCGAGAGGAACTCCGGGTCCATCTCGGTCGCGAGTCCGGCCGAGGCGAGCGCGTGCTCGTCGCTGCGCTCGACGCCGCCCGCGCCCAGCAGGAAGATCACCGAGAGCGCCATGCCCGCGCGCTTCGCCCGCCGCGCGGCCTCGACGTGCTCGGCGTGGTCCTGCCCCTTGGCGATGCGCTTGAGGGTCACGTCGTCGCCCGACTCGGGGCCGATGTAGAGCAGCGAGAGCCCCTCCGCGCGCAGCGTCGCGAGCTCCTCGTCGGTCTTCCCGATCACGTTGCGCGCCATCGCGTAGCACGACACCCGGCGCAGCGACGGGAACGCCTCCCGGCACGCCGCCAGGATCGCTCGCCAGTGCGCGAGCGGCAGCACGAGCGCGTCGCCGTCCGCCACGAAGACCTTGTCGACGCGGTGGCCGAAGCGCCGCCCCGCGGCCTCGACGTCGGCGAGCGTCTCCGCGAGGTCGCGCACCCGGAAGGTCTTCTCGCGGTACATGTCGCAGTAGACGCAGCGGTTCCACGAGCAGCCGATGGTGGCCTGGAGGATGTACGCGTCGGCCTCGCTGGGCGGCCGGTAGAGCTTGCCTTCGTAGCGCATGGCGTGGGTCAGTCGACGAGGCGGTTGTTGGTCACCGCGACCACGGCGGAGCCCCCGTAGGCGTTGACGTAGACGAGGTCGAGGTCGCCGTCGCCATCGACGTCGTAGGGGAAGGCCCCGCGCGGAATCTGCAGCCGCAGCAGCCTCGTGGCCCCTCGCGCGTCGATCCGGTAGATGGAGGTCGCGAGCTGGTTGTCGGCCGCGAGCACCTCCAGCCGGCCGTCGTTGTCGAGGTCGGCGAGGGTGAGCTCCACCACCGGGTCGATGGGCCCGAGCGCCTCGCGCGCGAAGACCCCTGCGCCGTTGTTGCGCAGCAGCTCCAACAGCGAGGCGCGGCTGTTGGTGATGACCACGTCGAGGTCGCCGTCGCCGTCGACGTCGCCCGCCTTCGGGTACCAGATCTCGTCGGTGCTCGCGCCGGGGAAGACCTGCCCCGCCGTGAGCCTCCGCGCCGGGTCGCCGTGGAGCACCGTCATCGCGTGGGCCTCGTTGTCGACCACGAGGGCGTCGACGGCGCCGTCGCGGTTCCAGTCGCCGGCGGCGAGGTAGCCGACGTCGCCGCGGAAGGCGCTGGTCACCGTCGGGCCGAAGGCGCCGGGCGCCGTCGCGAGCGCGACGCCGAGCCCGCCGGCGGTCGAGAACACCAGGTCGGGCAGCGCGTCGCCGTCGACGCGCACGAACACCCGGCTGTACATGGTGACGTCCGAGCGGCGCTCGGCGCCGAACGCGCAGCCGCCCGCTCCAGGCCACACGGAGAGCACACCCGCGGCCGAGGAGAAGACGTCCGGGCGGCCGTCGCCGGTGATGTCCGCCACGCCTCGGTAGACGCTCATCCCGGGGCCCGCGCAGCTGCTCCGCGCGCCGAGCCGACGGTCGGCCTGGAAGGGCCAGCGGTCGAGGGCGGTCCCAGCCCGAGCGACGACGAGGCTGAGGGGCGCAGCGCCGTCGAGCGCGGCGATCTGCTGGTTGCGCGAGACGCCCTCCGGAACGAACGCGCTGAGCTCGGGCGCGCGGAGCCTCCGGCCGCCGCGGTTGTGGGCCACGAAGCGCCCGTCGAGGACGACGTCGTTGCGGCCGTCGCCGTCGGCGTCGGTGATCACCGGCAGGCGGCTGTTGGGGCGGGTGTTCTCGTAGTCCCTCCGGTCGGGGAAGCTGCCCGTGCCGTCGCCGTAGAGGAGCTGGAGGAGGTCGTCGCTGGTGGTGGCGAGGGGTTGGCCGATGACGACGAGGTCGGTGTGTCGGTCGCCGTCGAGGTCGCCCGCGGCGAGCTGCACCGGCCGAGGGACGGCGTAGGCCGCGGCGCGGCTGAGGGCCCCGGAGGCCTGGCCGAGCAGCACCGTGACCTGGGCGTTGTCGGCGATGACGAGGTCGTCGCGGGCGTCGCCGTCGAGGCGCGCCACCAGCACGCGCGAGGGTTGCGTGCAGCCCGCGCAGGTCGCCGGGAGGCCCGCGGCGAAGCGCCCGCCGCCGAGGCCGCGGTAGACGACGGTGCCATTGACGAGGTCGGGCGCGCCGTCGCCGTCGAAGTCGCCGACGGCGGTGGGGGCGTCGCCGAGGGTGATGGTGGTGGGCACCCTCGTGAAGCCGCCGGCCGCCGTGCGGAGGTGCACGACGGGCGAGCGGAGCGACGAGTCGATGAGGTCCGAGCGGCCGTCGCGGTCGAGGTCGGCGGGCAGCCGCGCGGTGAAGGTCAGCGCCTCGACGGGCGCGAAGGTGCCGTCGCCGCGGCCGCGCGCGATGTACGAGTTGGGCGTCGAGGCGGACTGCACCCGCACGAGCACGTCGACGCGGCGGTCGCCGTCGAAGTCGGCGTAGTCGAGCGAGGCGGAGTAGCCGGTGACGACGAAGCTCCCGGCCGGGACGAAGTCGGCGCCCGGCCGCGCGACGGCGAAGGTGACGCGCACCGACCCGACGGGGTTGAAGGTGTCGAGCAGCACCGACTCGCGGAGTCCGTCGCCGGTGAGGTCGGCGGCGACGGCGTACGAGGTGCCGAGGCGGGTCCACTCCTCCGGGGCGTCGAAGGCGAGGCGGCCGGTGACCGCGCCGGCGTCGACGGGGCGCACGTCGACGGGGGACGGCGCGTCGACGGAGCGCACGTCGACGGCCGCGGCGTCGGGGCGGTCGAGGGCGGGGACGTCGGTGGGGCGATCGAGGGCGGGGACGTCGGCCGGGCGGTCGAGGGCGGGGACGTCGAGGGCGGGGACGTCGAGGGCGGGGACGTCGAGGGCGGGGACGTCGAGGGCGGGGACGTCGCGCGCCGAGGCGTCGCGGGGCGGGTCGACGAGCGGCTCGGTGCCGCAGCCCCAGGCGTACGAGCCGAGGGCGGCGAGGCAGAGGCGGCGAAGGCGGAGGGCGGGGGGTGGCATCGGGGGGGGGCCACCATACCGCTCCCGGCGCCACGTCGGGCCGGGGCCCGCGCATCGTGGCAACCGCGACGGAGCCCCGCCGAGGAGCGACGGGCAATCGGCCTCCGCGCCTCCCGCTCCACGCCTGGGGGCGCCGCCCCGCATGCTCCGCGTGGTATGCCCCCCTCTTGTGAAGACGCTCCCCGCCGCGATGCTGCTCGCCCCCGCGCTCCATGCCTGCGCGCACGGTGCGCCGAGCGGTCCCTGCTCCGACCCGCATGGGCACGCCGCCATGCACGGTCACCACGGCGCGGCCGCGACGGGCGATCAGCCCGGGTACCACCACCGCTTCGACAACCCCGCGCAGTGGGCGCAGCGCTTCGAGGGCCCCGAGCGCGACGCGTGGCAGCGGCCCGACCTCGTGCTCTCTGCGCTCGCCCTCGCGCCCGACGCGCGAGTGGCCGACGTGGGCGCGGGCACGGGGTACTTCTCCGTGCGCCTCGCGCGCGCGGTGCCGCAGGGGCGGGTGTGGGCCGTCGACGTCGAGCCGACGATGGTGCGCTGGGTTCTCGACCGGGCGCGCCGAGAGCAGATCGCCAACCTCACCGCGGTGCTGAGCTCGGCCGACGACGCGCTGCTGCCCGAGCCCGTCGACCTCGTGCTGGTCGTGGACACGTACCACCACATCGACGCGCGCACGGCCTACTTCACCCGGCTGCGGAGCTCGCTGCGCCCGGGCGGGCGCGTGGCCGTCGTCGACTTCAGGCTCGACTCGCCGGAGGGCCCACCCCTCTCCATGCGCCTCGCCCCGGAGGCGGTGCGCGCCGAGATGGAGGCCGCGGGATACGCCCTCGCGGGCTCGCTCGACACGCTCCCGCGCCAGTACGTGCTGATCTTCCGCGCGGCGCAGTGATCGCCCCGGCGCGTCCCCGCAGTTCCGCCGCCGGGATCGGGTATGGTCGCGCCTTGTTCGTCACGCACACCGCTCGGGCGGCATTGTCCGCGATGCTCGTCCTCGGGTGCGTCCGGGACGAGTGGAACTTCCCGACGCCGCGCGACGCCGTGACCGACGCGACCCCGACCGACGCGACCCCGACCGAGAACGACGCGACCGACAACGACGCGACCGACGTGGGCGCCGCGGACGACGCGACCGACATCGCCGCGACCGACGCGACCGCGTGCGGCGAGGGTCCGCTCACCCTCTACCGCGGCGAGGGCACGACGCTCGACTCGGCCGGCGACCAGCACGCCACCGCGACCGGGGAAGTGGCCTACGTCGAAGGGCGCTTCGGCCAGGGCTTCTCCATCAACGGACCGCGCAACTTCGTGACCATCCCGCCGACCGTGGGCAACTTCGACGGAGACTTCACCATCGCCCTGTGGTTCAAGACGAGGTACTGGGGCGTGATGCTCGGGCGCCGCGCGGGCTGCTGGAGCGTTCCGCCCTTCACCGGCCAGGACTTCGACCTCACCCCCGAGGGCTACGTCGCCGTCGAGGTGTTCACCTCCGGCCCCGGGTACTTCTCGGTGCACTCGCCGCCGGGCTTCAACGACGGCGCCTGGCACCACGCCGCGATGGTGCGCCGCGGCGACGTATTCGAGCTCGTCGTCGACGGATCGAGCACGGCGACGCACGCCATCTCCGGGGACTTCGTCGACCCCACGCAGTCGCCGAGCTACCTCGGCGTCGGGCGCTGCACCCCCGGCGCGCCGGGCAACAACGGCACCCACGACGGCCGCACCTGGTACACGGGGGCGCTCGACGAGGTGGCCTACTACAACCGGGCGCTCTCGCCCGACGAGCTCATGGCGCAGGCGCGGGGGCTCTGCGCCCCCTGATGCAGTCGGCGCCCGCCCGGGCGCTCCGTGTGCCGTGGCCCACGGGTGCCCACCCCGGGACGATGCGCAGCACCGACGCGCGCAGGCCTCCCGGTCAAACAAGCTCTCAGTCGAAGAGCACCCACCCGACGACCGGCCGGGTCCAGTCGAGGTCCCCGTCGGACTGCTCGGCGGCGTCGCGGGCCAGCACCGCTCGCCGCTGCTCGTAGGTGGCCATGGCGTGGGCGGTCGACGCCCCGGCGGAGGGGCTCGGGGGCCGCAGCGCCATGACCTCGTTGCACGCCGCGGTCGACTCGGCGCGGTGGGCCTCGCACGCGGGCATCAGGTAGCTCTCCGCGCCGCGCCCGAGGGTCGCCTCGGACTCGCACCATGCGCAACGCAGCCAGCGTCCGTATCGCATCGCTGCGATGCTAGCGCAGGGCACGACCGCGGGGGCGCGAGCGTGGCGTCGTCGGGTCCGGCCGCCGCGATTGACAGCCCGCGCAGGGCGCGTGCACCAGTGGTGCGCCATGCGCTTCGCCCACGTCACGACGCCCGCGCCGACGAGCCCCCTCGTGGGTCACCACCTGCGCTCCATGGGGCGCTTCCTCCAGGCGGGCGAGGCCCCGGCCGAGCGCCGCGACGAGGGCCTCCAGGGGGCGCTCCGCGCCGTCTTTCCCGTGCGATCGAGCGACGGGCTCGCGTCGCTGGAGTTCGTCGGGTACGCGCTCGAGCCGCCGCGCTTCGACGAGGCCGAGTGCCTGCACCGCGGGATGACCTTCGCCGCGCCGCTCAAGGTCACCGTGCGGATCATCATCTGGGACCCCCCAGGAGCGCTCGGGGACGCCCGCTCGATCCGCGACATCAAGGAGCAGGAGTGCTTCTTCGGCGAGGTCCCGCTCATGACGGCGCGGGGGACCTTCATCGCCGCGGGGCGCGAGCGCGTGTGCGTGCCGACGCTCCGTCCCCGGTCCGGGGTGCGCAGGGAGCGCGTGGAGGGCGCCGCCGTCGTGGTGTTTCGCGACGTGTACGGCGACGCGCTCACCTTCGAGCGGCGCGGCGGCGCGGTCACGGCCCGCGTGCGCCTCGCGCCCCACACGCCGCCCGCGCTGGTGCTTCAGACGCGCGCGACGACCCGCGTCGTGCACCTCACGACGGACGGCGCCTTCGCGCCCTTCGACCAGGCCCCGCGCGCCGCGCCCGCCGCGCCCTGGGACGTGCACGCGCCCGACGGAAGCGTCGTCGCGCGCAAGGGAGAGAAGCTCACCGCGCGGCGAAGCGCCCTGCTGCGCGACGCGGGGTGCCCGGGCGTCCCGCTCTCGCCGCGTGACCTCAAGCGCTACCGCGGCGCAGGCGACGTGCGGGCGCCCGACGGTGCCGTCGCGCTGGGGCGAGACCGCCCGCTGAGCACCGCGGTGGTGCGTCGCCTCGTGGCCGCGGGGGTCGCGACCGCGGCGGTGTACCTCGCCGACGAGGAGCCGACCCCACCGGCGCCCGCGGTCGTCGCCGATGCGGACGCCGCGCTCGCCTGGGCCTTCGAGCACTTCGCGCGCTTCGAGCTCGACGAGGCGGGTCGCGCGGCGACCGACGAGGCCCTGGGCGTGTCGTCGTCGCAAGGCGCCACGTCGCTCACCAGGGACGACCTCGAGGCGGCGTTCGCGTGGCTCGTCGATCCCTCGGACGGCGACGCCCCGCGGTACGCGGCGGCCGCGGCCGGGGAGCAGCTCGCCGAGCGCGCGCTTCGCGGTCTGTGGGTCGTGGCCCGCGGAGCGCGCCTGCGCATGGACGCCAGCGAGGAGGTCGAGACCCTGATGCCGCACGACCTGCTGAACGCGGCCCCCCTGATGCGCGCGTTTCGCGCGTGGCTCGGTGCCGCGGACACGTGCGCCCCGCTGGAGGCGGCGAACCCTCTGGCGGCGGTGTGCCACCTGCGCAGGGTCAGGGCGGAGGAGGGCGCCTCGTGGCCGTCGCCGCTCGACGCGTGCCCGAGCCCGCGCGGGCGCGTGTACGCCTCTCCCTCGGCCGCCGCCTCGCTGCCCCTCCATGTGGACCTCGGTGCCCGCGGGGAGCTCGTGCCGTCGCCCGAGGGAGCCGAGCGCCCGTGGCCGCTGGCCGAGGCGCTCTCGCCGACGCGCGCGCAGGACGCGCTGGCCGAGGCGCGTCGGGCGGCCGCTGCGCTCTGCGTGGCGGCGCCGCTGGTGAACCCGGAGGCGCCGAGGTCGCGCTCGGGCGTCGAGGCCGAGGTCGCGCTCGCCGCGGGGGCCGTGATCCTGGCCGAGCGCGACGGCCGCGTGGCGGTGGTCGACGACCGGGTAGTGCTGGTGCTCCCCGACGACCCGAGCGCCGAGGTGCAGGTGTGCGCGCTGCGGACCGAGCGCGCGACGCTGGCCGACGGGGCGCGCGTGCTCGCCGGCGACGTCGTCGCGGAGGGCGACGGCGTGAAGGGCGGCGCGCTGGCCCTCGGGCGACACGTCCGCGTGGCCTTCTCGTCGGAGCTCGCGGAGGGGGAGGTCCGCGTCTCCGAGCGCGTGTCGCGCGAGGGGTGCTTCGCGTCCCGGTCCCGCCCGGCCTGCGAGGTCGAGCTGCGCGACACGTCGCTCGGGCGAGAGGAGCTCACCGCGACGCCGCCCGGGGTGACGGGCCCCGAGGCGCGCCACCTCGACGCGTCGGGCGTGGCGCTGGCCGGCGCCGCGCTGCGATCGGGCGACGTGCTGGTGGGGCGGCGGACGCCCTCGGCCGACGGCGGCTGGCGCGACGCCTCGCTGCGGGCGCGCGACGCCGCGGCGACGGTGCGCGGCGTGGCGATCTTCGAGCGCCGTGGACACGAGCCGTCGCCTCGCTCGGAGTCGCTGCGCGAGGCCGAGCGGGCGCTGTGGGCGCACGTCGAGGAGGTCGCGCGCACGGCGATGGCCCCGGAGGCCGCCGACGCGCTGGAGACGCTCGCAGAGCGTTGCCGAAGGCAGATCGAGCGGACGTACCGAGGCGACGACCTGCCGCCGGGGGTGGCCGCGGTGGTGCGGGTGACGCTGGATGTCGAGCGGGAGCTCAGGGTCGGCGACCGCCTCGCAGACCGCCACGGGCTCGTGGCCGAGGTGCGCGCGTTCACGCGCGACGACCAGATGCCCACGCTGCCTGACGGGACCACGGCCGACGTGCTGCTCTCGGCGCACGCCCTCCCCTCGGGCACGCGCGCGGAGGCAGCGGCGGGCGAGCTCTACCTCGTCCTGCTGCCCGCGGGCGCCTGATCCCTCCGCGGGCGCCTACGCCGCCGCGCCCCGGCCGAGCCACCCCGCGAGGGCGCGCCCGTCGCCGGTCACGCGGACCACCGGGGCGTCCGCGGTCACGATGCCGGTCTCGGCTGCGAGCGCCGCGAGGAGCTCGGCCGCCCTGGCGAGCTGGAGGCCCGCGCCGCGGTCGACGCGCAGCGCCTCCGCCCGCTTGAGCTCCACGACGCAGACCGCCCGGCGCGCGGGGTCGGGCGACGACATGTCGACCGCCGCGAAGTCGCCGCAGCGGCGCTGCTGGTGCGTGCGGAAGACCCAGTAGCGCGGGTGCCGCGTCAGCACCTCGCGCGCGAACGCGAGCTCGTCGCACTTGAACCCGAACGCGTGCACGACGTCGCCGGGGTCGACCCGGCGCTCGCGGTGCAGCGCGAACGACAGCCGCTCGATCACGTCGCGGCGCGCGACCGCCCCGCGGGGCAGCCGGAGGAACCATGGAATCGTCCTGCTCATGAGGCGCTCGATCTCCGCGGGCGCCGATCGTTCGGCGCCGCCCTTCGTCGTTGGGGAGGGACGTGGGGGGAGTCAGCGGAGGACGAGCATGGCGGCGGCGCGGGTGATACGGCCAGGCGCGCCCGGGAGCAAGCGGTTGCCTGCTTGTCGCGACCCATCGGCCGAGCGCGAGCAGCGCGGAGCAGGGTCTGCGGCCCAGGAGCCATCGCATGCGCCATGGACACCCCAGCTCGGCTGGCCGTACGTTCGAGCCCGATGCGCCGAGCCGATGGCCTGATCGCCTGTGCTCTCAGCCTCGGGATCCTTGGCGTGGCGGGGCCCGCATGCCGCAGCCCGGAGTGCCCGATCGTGAAGGCTTCGGGGCACGTCGTCGTCGAGTTCGAGGGGCGCGGCTCGGCGTCGGCCTTCGTCGCCGTCGGCGACTGCAGCGGCGACGGGCGCCCCGATGTCATCAACGGGACGCACCTCTTCGTCGCGCGGCCCGACGGGACCTTCGACGCGAGCGAGCTCGGGGCGACCATCCGCTCGAACGCGTCGGCTGCCACGCTCGCCGACCTCGACGCGGACGGCGTGGCCGACCTGGTCACCGCCGGCCCTGACGTCGCGTGGTTCCGGGGGCGCGGAGCGTGCGCGTTCGATCCGGGGATGCAGCTCGCCGCGCCGACCGGAGGAGAGCCCAGCCAGGTGATCGCCACGGACATCGACCTCGACGGGCTCACCGACCTCGCGGTCTCGTACACCGGGCGCGCCGCGTCCCCGATCGTGCTGCTCACGGCGCGCGGCGACGGCCGCTACGTCGACCGCACGCCCGCCTTCGCACGCCGCGCAGCGGGCGACCCCTACCTGGGATACGGGACCTTCTTCGACGACATCGACGGCGACGGCGCCCGCGACCTCTTCGTCATCGCAGACTTCGACCACGGCTGGCTGGGCTGGGGTCGGCGCTCCGACGAGCCCGCGTTCGACCAGGACGCGCGGCTGACCTCGGCCTTCGCCGGCGCGCATCCGATGAGCCTCTGTCCGCTCGACTACGACCGCGACGGGCGCATGGACTACTTCCTCAGCGGCGTCACCGGAGCCAACCTGCTCCTGCGCGCCACCGGTCGTCGCGACCTCGCACCCGACGCCGACGCCGCTCCCATCGCGCCGCGCTCGACGGACTTCGCCTGGGGCTGCGCCGCGCTCGACGCCGACCTCGACGGCTGGACCGACCTGATGGTGCTCTCGTTGAACGGCCGCGACAGCGGGGCGGCGCCCGCGACGCTCTACCTCAACCAGCGCGGCGGCTCGTTCGGCTGCGCTTCGTCCGAGGTCTTCGCCGCGACGACGCAGGCGCAGCGCCTCGCGTGCGGTGATTTCGCGCTCGACGGGCGGCCGCACTGCCTGGCGAGCGACCGCGCGATGCGGGGGCTCGTCGTGCTGCGCGACGAGCTGACGCCACACGGGAATTGGGTGGGCCTGAGGCTCCGTGGAACCGTCTCGTCCGCGGAGGCCTCGGGCGCTCGCGTGAGCCTCGACGGCGAGTCGCCGCCGCTGGTGGTGGTCGCCGGGGGACAGTCGCCCGTCGGCGGCGAGCACGACCGCGGCGTGCTGCTCGCGGTCGGCTCGCGCGCCCGAGCGGACGTGACGATCGCGTGGCCGAGCGGGGTGCGGCAGACGCTCCGGGGGATCGAGGCCAACCGATACACCGCCGTCGCGGAGCCTCGGGTGCTCTCGGTCTCCCCGCGGGTCGCTCCCGCGGATGGCGACTCCCTCGTGGAGGTCGTGGTGGACATGGACGCCGTGGGCGCCCGCGGGGTGTCCATCGAGTGCCGCGGTGAGTGCGACTGGACGGGGCCCGCCGCGGCCGACGCCGCAGGCCGGATGCACCGATGGCTGCGGGCGCCGACGAGCGCTGGAAGCGCGCGCGTCGAGGTGTCTCTCGACGGCGTTCCCCTCGCGGTGCGGCCGCGCGTGCGCTTCGGGTCGTAACGCCGCCGGTCGACGCGCCCCGGCGAGGGTCAGCCCGCCGTGTGCCCGCCATCGACGAGGGCCTTGGAGGATCTACGCGACGCCGTGGGCCGAGGCAGCAGCGCCCGCTCGACGAGACCTCGGACGAAGCGCGACACCGGGTCGTCGTCGGTGCTGCGCAGCCAGAGCAGCTCCGGGGCCGCCCCATCGAGCGCGAAGGGCAGCGCCGTCTGGCGCAGGCCGGGGTGCGTCTTCAGCAGGTAGCGGGCGTGCGGCTCGGGCACCGTCGCGAGCAGGCTCGACCCCTCCACCACCCCGCCGACGTAGCTGAAGGCCGGCACCGACACCCGCACCCGGCGGGTCTTGCCGAGGGAGTCCTCGACGATGCCGCGGAGGTCGCCCGCGTAGGACACGATGACGTGCTCGTGGGCGAAGTAGGCCCGCTCGGTGAGGCGCTTCGGCAGCCGCGCGTGGCGCGGGTCGTACACGCAGACGAAGCCCGCCGAGGTGAAGGGCCTGCGCAGCACCGAGCGCGGGAGCTCGTCGGCGACGCACAGCGCGAGGTCGACGCGGCGCGAGAGCAGCGCCTCCTCCACCGTACGGAACTGCACCGGCACGACGACGAGCACCATGGACGGCGCCTCGGCCCGCAGGCGCGCGAGGATGAGCGGCAGCGCCCACCCCTCGGCCGAATCAGGGAGCCCGAGGCGGACCGTCGCCGCGGAGGTCGCGGGGTCGAAGGCCGGGGGCGCCATCACGGCCTCGACGAGCGGGCGCAGGTGGCGGTGCGACGCCGCGAGGAGCTCGGACCCGCGGGCCGTGAGGGCGATGCCGCGGCCCTGGCGAGCGAAGAGCTCGGCGCCCACGAAGTTCGCGAGCCGGCGGAGGGCCGCGCTCACGGCGGGCTGCGTGAGGTAGAGCCGGGCGGCGGCGCGGGTGACGCTGCCCTCCTCGGCGACCACGGAGAAGACCCGAAGGAGGTTGAGGTCGAGGTCCCTCTCATAGACCGTGTTCATGTCGGGCATGCATCCTATCGCATGGACTGATGGATGGCCGACGCCCCATGGTTGGGCCGAGAGAGAGGGAGTCATCCATGAAGACCAGCGACAACACGATTCTGATCACGGGCGGAGCGACGGGCATCGGGCGGGGGCTGGCGGAGGCGTTTCACGCCCGCGGCAACAGGGTCATCATCGCGGGCCGCCGGAAGGAGCTGCTCGACGAGGTCACTGCGGCCAACCCGGGCATGAGCGCGTACGTGCTCGACGTCGGCGACGCCGGCGCCATCCGAGAGTTCGCGCGGCGGGTGACGGCCGAGCACCCGACGCTCGACGTGCTCATCAACAACGCGGGCATCATGCGCGCCGAGAACCTGCTCGCGCAGCCCGACGACCTCGCCGACGCCGAGGCGACGGTGATCACCAACGTGCTCGGCCCCATCCGGCTCACGGCGGCGCTGCTGCCCGCGCTCCAGAGGCGCCCGCGCTCGACGATCATCAACGTGACGTCGGGCCTGGCCTTCGTCCCGCTGGCGATGACGCCGACGTACTCGGCGACGAAGGCGGCGCTGCACTCGTACACGCAGTCGCTGCGGGCGCAGCTCCAGGGGACCACCACCGAGGTCATCGAGCTCGCCCCGCCGGCGGTGCAGACCGACCTGATGCCGGGCTCGGCGACCAACCCCCGGGCGATGCCGCTGAAGGAGTACATCGCCGAGGTGATGGGCCTCTTCGAGGCGGCCGCAGGGGCGGAGGAGGTCTGCGTCGAGCGGGTGAAGTTCCTGCGCAACGCCGAGGCGGAGGGGCGCTTCGCGCAGGTGTTTGAGATGCTCAACGGCGTCGCGCGCTGAGCGTTACACCCGTGTCATGAGACCACACCCCCATGGATGATCCGCTCGCGCCTGTACCGCTTCCCGAGCTAGGCCCGAGCGCGCTCGGGGTGCCTGCGCTCGATGCGCTGATCGATGCCCTCGAGCGCAGGACGCCCGACGCCGACGCCGACGCCGCGGCGGAGACGCTCGCGCGGCACCCCGATCCGGGTGTGACGGAGCGCCTCTTCGCTCGCCTCGCCGCCGCGCTCCAGGGCGTCGGGGTGACGGACTTCGACTTCGTCCTGCGCGCCGGCATCCCGGAGCCCCGCCGCTCGTCGCTCCAGGCCGAGTTCAACCGCCTGGAGGGTCCGCTGCGCACCCGGGAGACCCTCGTCGGGAGGCTCTGTCGGGTCCTTCGGGAGCGGGCGCCGGACGCGCTCGACGCCACCCTCGTCCCCCTCTGCGACCCCGCCACGGGGTCCCCCTCGGAGCGCTTGCGCCGCGTCTTCGGGAGCGCCCTCGCGGGGCGCAACCTCGGCGCGCTCGTCGATCCGCTCCCCCAGCGCGCCAACGATTCCTCGATCGGGCTGCTCGCTGCGAACTTCCGGTGGGACCTGCCGCTCGACGCCTTCGCGCTCGGCCTCGACGCCCTCCTGCTCGTCGACCCGTGGCGGGCCGCGGCGGCGCTCGGTCCGCTGTTCGAGGACGCGACCTCCGACGGATGCGTGGACCTCACCCGCCGCATGCTGCGCGTGCTCGACGGCTACACGGCGCGGGTCGTTCCGGGGCGGGTACCCGAGCTCGACGCGATGATGGGATCGCTGCTCGTGGGCCCGCGCGGCGTCCCGGTGTCGGCCTCCGCCCTGGCGACGCCGACCGCCCCGGAGGCGTTTCGCGTGGCCGCCCTCGCCGGGCTCGACGCGGTGACCCGCGGAGACGTCACGCCCGATCCGTACTTCTTCCACGCCCTCGCCGCGATGGGCGATGCCCGGTTCGTCCCGGGGCTCGTCCAGACCCTGAAGCTCCCGGCGCTCGACGAGCACCTCGTCGCGATCGCTCGCGCGCTGAAGGCGCTGGGTGACCCGTCGGCGGCGCCCGCGCTCCGCGAGGCCATCGCCTCGCTGGGCAAGCACGACCGCCGGGGGAAGTACCTCCGAGATGCGCTGCGGGCCCTGGATCCGCCGGTCGCTTCGAAGCCGCGCGCCCGAGCGCTCGAGTCGTAGATCGAGCTCCCCTCCGAGCCATCTCGTGCCCAGGGAGTGAGCCCGGTTGACAGTCGACCCGCGGACGCGAGGCGCAGCGACCGGACAGCGCTTCGAGCAGCCTGGATCAGGGCGATGGGTGCCTGGGTCCACCCGCAGCCGCGCGGGAAGGCCGTCGGCCCGGCGTCGGCGTACGCCTGCGCCCACGACCGGTAGAAGCTCTGGGTGCGCCGCACGAAGTCCGCGAGCTCGCGGGTCGCGCGACGCGGCGGCGGTCATCCACTCGGCGGTCGGCACGATGTCTGCCGAGGGCGAAGCGCGGTCGAGAGGGCTGCCTCGGGCGACGGCACCGCGAGAGCGCTCCCGTGGCGGCTGGCGAGAGTGGATCAGGCCGTAGTGTCGCGAGTCCCGTGGGCGGTCGACCGTCCCCCGGCGACGCCGATCGGCTTCGCGTGGACGCTCCTCGCCACCGGCCGCCGCCACCCCCGCCCATGGTCACCGCTTGCGCGCGACCTCTTCGGGGCGGCGCTCGGCGACCGCCGTTGCGTCCCGATCCTCCTCCGCGTGCGACGCCACGCGCACCCCCGTGGTCCCGCGCACGGGCGCTGCGACGCGACGCAGGACGACCGGGCGATTCTCGGTGCCGGTGATCTCAAGCACCCGGCGCGCCTCGCGGAAGCCTCCCTGCGCTCCGTCGTCCGAGCGCCACCCCGCGTCGCCCACCAGCTCGACCTGCGCCCCGTCGTCGACGGTCACGGCGTCGCCCCGCCGCCCGCCGCCGAGCACGCGCACCCACCGCCCCTGCACCACGACCCGGACGCCGCCGTCGTCCAGCTCGAACACCCCGCCCGCGGAGCGCACCGAGACCGCTCCGCCCGCGCGCGTCGACGCCTCCCACGCGGCGCAGGGGAGCCCCTCCGCGGTCACGGTCGGGGTCACGACGCGCACTCTCCCGGCGAGGCGCACGCGGCCCTCCGGCGCGTCGCCCGAGGTGCACGGCGCCAGCCCCTCGAAGGCGGCCGCGTCCGGGTCCGGGGTCGCCTGCCGCGCCGAGAGCGCCACCGCGAGCGCCGAGCACGCCACCGCGCCGATCACGCCGAACGCGAGCACCGTGGTGGCACCCAGCGCGAGCGAGCCGAAGAAGGGAATCACCGTCGCCGCGAGCAGAAGCAGCCACGGGACGGCGCGCGCGTTGAACCGGTGCGAGGCCGCCGTGCGCTGGTCGGGCTCCGGGCCGTACCGGAGCAGGAGCGCGGCGACGGCGACGAGCGAGGCCCAGTAGACGCCGACCGCGACGAGCTCGCCGACGTGCGCCACGGTCGACAGCGCGGCGCCGACGAGCGCCCCCGCCGCGCCCGCCGACGCCAGCAGGGCCCGCCCCGCAGGGGGTGGAGCGAACTCCCGCGCGAGCTCGCCCAGCCCCCACGCCGGGAGCGCCCCGCCGTCCACCATCAGCGAGGCGCACGTCGGGCATGGCGCCGCGGAAGGTCCGCGCCCGTGGCATCTCGGGCAGACGTAGCGAGCCGCGGCCGTTCGCTCTGCCGCCATCCCGGTCGCTGCGCCCACGGCGCTACCGCGACGCTCCGACGAGCGAGCGGATGACCGAGCGCGGACGTTGGTCGAGGGCGCCCGGACGCCCCGCCGAGACCTCGCCGTCGGAGGCGTCGATCAGGCAGCGCCGCCGGACGTCGTGCCGACAGACGTGTGCGTCTCCAGCGGCACCCACTGGCTGCCGCTCGGGGCCCACGGCGTCCGGGCATCGAGTCGAGGGATCGGACGCTGGATGGCCGTAGACCGCGCGAACGTTGGCCCAGAGGTGCACCGCGAGGAACACCCCCACCGGCACGACGCCCGACAGCGAGTGGAGCCGTCGAAGCAAGAAGTGCCTCCGGTCTCGCCTCGCGTCGCCCTCGTCGGGCGTCTTTTCTGGGCTCTTCATCGTGCCGTCGGTTGGGCCGGATTGTTAGGAAGCCCGACGTTTTGCGTCAATAGAGCGGTGCTCGGATGGGTGTGGGACGGCAGCGGTGAATCCCCGGTACGACCGCGAGGCCGACGGCGAGGAGTCCCCGGTACGACCGCGAGGCCGTCGGCGAGGAGTCCCCGGGACGACCGCGAGGCCGACGGCGAGGAGTCCCCGGTACGACCGCGAGGCCGACGGCGAGGAGTCCCCGGTACGACCGCGAGGCCGTCGGCGAGGAGTCCCCGGTACGACCGCGAGGCCGTCAGCGAGGAGTCCCCGGTACGACCGCGAGGCCGACGGCGAGGAGTCCCCGGTACGACCGCGCGGTCGACGGCGAGGAGTCCCCGGTACGACTGCTCGACGTCAACTACATCTCCCCATCAACGACAATTACATCTCCCCAACTTCCGCCTCGGTCTGTGCCCCTGCCGTCGCCGTAGTTGTCGTCGCCGCGGGGGTAGTTGTCGTCGCTGTAGTTGTCGTCGTCCTCGCCTCCTTGGCGGTCCTCTCGGCCTTCTCCGCGCGCAGGCTCCCGCCCGTCATCTCCAGGATCACGGCGTGGTGGATCAGTCGGTCGATCACCGCCGCCGTCGTCATCGGATCCTTGAAGATCCGGTTCCACTCGCTGAAGACCAGGTTGCTGGTGATCAGCACGCTCTTGCGCTCGTACCGCTCGGCCAGGAAGGTGAAGAGTACCTCCATCTCGTCGCGGCTTTGCTGCACATATCCGATGTCGTCCAGGATGACCGCGTCGTAGCTGTCCAGCTCGCCGAGCTCCTTCTCCAGCCGCAGCTCGCGCTTGGCCCCGAGCAGCCGCTGCACCAGCGCGTAGGTCGCCGTGAAGAGCACCCGCCGCCCGCGGCGCACCAGCTCATGGCCGATCGCGCACGCCACGTGGGTCTTGCCGCGACCGGGCAGACCGAAGAGCAACACGTTCTCCCCGCGCTCCACGAAGCCTCCGTCGCACAGCGTCGGAAGCACCTTGGCCACCGAGGCAGAGAGCCGCTTGCGGTCGAGCGTCCCGAGCGTCTTCTCGCCCGGCAGCGCCGAGGCGCGCTGGTTGCGCTCGATGCGCCCACGACGGCGCTCCTCCAGCTCCAGCGCCACGAGGTGCTTGAGGTACTGCCCGAAGCTCCAGCCCTCGTGCTCGGCCTTGAGGGCGACCTCCTCGGCGTGCCGACTCACCGTCGGCAGCTTGAGCACGCGCAGCATCATCGCCAGCGAGTCCTGCGCGCTGGGCGCGGCGGCGGCGCTCACGTGCCCACCTCCCCGAGCAGCGCGTCGTAGTCACGCAGATCCACCGTCAGCGCAGGCATCTCCGGCACCGTCGGGCGGCGCTCACCGAGCACGAGCGCCTTGACCCGCTCGCTCGTCAGGGCGCCGCCCTCGGCGAGCAGGAGCGCGAGCGCGGCGGTCACGTCCGACTCCATCGTGCTCGCTGCCAGGTGCAGGATGCGCAGGTACTCCACGTCCCCGGCAATGCCGCGGTCGGGTGTCTGTAGCGCGTCGTAGGCCCGCCGGAAGACGAGCGAGGGGAACATCTCGTCGCGATAGACGTAGCGCGCGAAGCCGCTGGGCTTGCAGACCAGCGACCAGATCACATGGCGGTAGTCGATGCGGTGCTGGCGGCGCCCGCGCAGCCGCTCGCAGGAGAGCTCGAGCTTGCCGCGGTAGAAGGCCTCCAGGCGATCCTCGTAGAGGCGCACCTGGAGCGCCTCGCCGATCAGCCGCGAGGGCACCGAGTACGAGCAGCCCTTCACTCGGATGGTGCTCCACTCGCTGACCTGCGCGACCTCTTCGCGGAACTCCTGGAGCTTGCCCACGTCGAGCACGCGCATCACCGCGATCTCCTCGGCGACGCGCGGCCCGCGGCCTGCGTTGGCCTTGCGGGCGACCTCATCGACGAAGGCCTGCCAGGCCTCGACGCTCTCGAAGTCGCGGCTCCCTCGCACCAGCAGCGCCTGCTCCAAGCGGCGCTTGAGGGCGCCGTTGGCGGCCTCGACGTCGCCATTCTGCTCCTTGGCGCCGACCTCGGTGGTGCGCGGAGTGAGCGAGAAGTGCCGCATGATCGCGAGGTACTCCTCGTTGAACGGACGCCGCCGTCCCTCGGTGTCCGGGGCGCTCACCGAGGGGCGGTGGGTGGCCGCGGTGGAGTGATCGGTCTGGTGGAACTGCGGCACCCTCCCGAGCTGGAACAGCGCCCGCTGGAGCCCTTTGCGAATCGCGGCGATGGACTCCGAGAGGCACACCGTCGCCCAGAGCCAGTTGGAGAAGGGCAGCACGACCACGCAGAGCAGGTGAACGAACGCCGCCCCCGCGATGGTCACCGCGAGCTCGCTGGTGCTGGTGAAGTCCGTCTGCGCGGCCTCACCCGGGCGGTGGCGCTGCGCGAGCACCACCTCCTTGTCGGCGCCCTGCGCGGCGCGCCACGCGCGGATCATCCGCTGCAACGTGCGCAGCTGCCCCGGGGCGAAGCGGTCCGGGTGCTTCACCGTGAGGAGCTCGAAGACTGTCTTGGCCTCCAGCGCGGGGGTGTCCCGGAGCAGCGCCTCGATCTCCTCGCGGTGCTCGGCGAAGGGGTCCTCGCGGGTGCGCCAGTCGCGCGGCGCTCGCATCTGCGAGGGCAGCGTGGCGGCCGCGATGTACTTGCGCGCGGTCTTGCGATCCATGCCGGCCTTGATCGCCGCGAGGCCGACCGCGCCGTGCTTGCTCAACTCTTCCATCAGCTTCCTCACCTGGTTGTCGGTCGCGGGCCTCACGCGCCGGCAGTCGCCCCATGCGACGCCGCCGCGCTACCCCGTCGAACCGTCGTCTCCCAAATGGGGCGATGTAGTTGTCGCCGTTGGGGCGATGTAGTTGTCGCTCAGCA
>Ga0208511_100091_pt1 | contig 51664 bp, 33 predicted proteins | sample LakWasMet39_LOW7_2_FD_183879 | JGI IMG/M metagenome (GOLD analysis project Ga0208511, IMG submission 183879) | Freshwater sediment methanotrophic microbial communities from Lake Washington under simulated oxygen tension - Sediment Metagenome... | ecosystem: Environmental > Aquatic > Freshwater >...
GCGCGTAGAAGTCGCGCGGATTGCCGGCGAGTTCGCCGATCTGCACGGCTACCGGCGCGTCGACGACGGAGTTGAGCACCTGCTCGCACGTCGCGAGCGTCAGGGACACCGGATGATGAAAGACGAGACGCCAGTCGGCCATGGGCTACGACGACCATGATGCACCCCCGGCGCAAGGCAGGACACCGCCGCGTTGCCTGAGGAGCCCCCCAACGCCCCCGGCGAGCGCGTGCGGGTGAGGTCGAGGATCAGCAGCGTCGGAGCGCCACCCCCCCTCAGCGGCGGAGGGTGAAGCCGCCCCCGGCCGCCACGAAGCTCCCGTCGGGCTGCAGGACCACGGGCTCGGGGCCCCGAGGAAGGCTTCGGCCGCGTCGTCGGCGAAGGGCGCGACGGTGCCGAAGGAGGCGTAGATCTGGTCGCCGGTGCGGGGTGGCGGCGCGCAGCGGGAGGTCGTGGGCGTCGAGTGTCGAGAGCGCGTCGAGGAACTCAGTCGACGGAGCATACCCCCCGTGGCGACGTAGCATCGTCGCCCCATGACCCGAGCAAAGAAGGCCCCGCAGGCGATCGTTCACCCGCCCTACGACCCCGCGGACATGCCGCGATTGCTGGCCGCGACCCGGGACGTCATCGACCACCCCGGGCCCACCGATGGCGCGTGGTGGTTTGGCGTGTCGTGCTGGGGCGAGCTGCTGATCCCCGGCTGGACGAGCGACAACGCCTACTCGACCGCGGAGGTCGAGGTGCACGGCGACACCCTCTGCGTGGGCATCGTGCTGAAGGGCGCCTGGATGGTGGTGGAGATCGACCGCCCCGTCGGCTTCGACCCGCGGCGGGTGACGCTCCTGGACGCCGCCGAGGTGCGCCGCTACTGGCCGGGCCGCTGGCAGCCCGACCGGCGCTGGGCCAGCGCGGAGGTCACGGTGTTTCATCGCAAGCCGGGCTTCGCACGGGCGATCTGATCCGCCGCGGCGGGAGTGCGCTGGCGACACCCAACATGGCACTGGCGACGGTTCTCAAGCTCCTGCTGGCGCCCGACTTTGACAGATGGCCCCGGACTACCAGATCTGACCGGAGTCAGATCGGACTCGCGCGGTTGATGTCTCGCGCGGATGTCACCTACCCTTGGCCGGGGTCGGCAAGGCGTCCCGTCGGGGTCGGCGTACGGTCGTGGCTCGACGGGCTCCTGTTGGCTCCACAGGAGACCTCCCATGATGCACCGTCTGCTCCTCGTTCTCGCCGTCACGTTGTCGTTGCCCCTCGAGGCGTCCGCCCAGCGCGTCGTCGTGCGCACCGGCCGCCACACCCGCGTGACCACCGTCGTCGCCCCCGCCGGCGGCACGGCCGTCGTCGTCAACCCGCCCGGACGGGGCAATACCACCGTCGTGCGAACCGGCCGTCGGGGCAATACCGTGGTCAACACCCCGGGTCCCGGTCGCGTGGTCATCCGTCACTGATTCACTCGGACCGAGACCTTGTCCCGTGGGGGTGAGGGTCGTTCGGCGCCCTCCCTGATGGGTATCACCGACCGATGAAGCCCTCCGCGCTGCTCGTCGCGCTCGCCGTCGCCTACAGCGCACCGAACCCGCCGACCTGCGCGACCCCCGCCGCCGCACCCGCCGCACCTGCCGCCACCGTGGTCGACGCCGCCGCGCCCGACCCCGCGGCCCTCGACCGCGCCCGCTGCGCTACCGCGGGCGTCCCGGGAACTCCTGCCAACGCTCGCGAGAGCGGGTACTACGGGCGATGGGTCCTTCGTATACCCGAGCGAACTCGTGCCGCAGCCGTCCCGCGTCGGACTACCTGATCCCCCCTCAGGAGCGGGGGAGCTCAGCGCCGGCCAGCGCGGCGCAGCGCGTCGAGCACCTGCGAGGGGCGGTCGGACTGCACGATGTCCGCGCCCTCGTTGAAGGCGTTGAGGTAGAGCGAGGTGTCGCCGCGGATGGCCGCCACGGCGTCCTCGCCGAAGATGTCGGTCTCGACGCGAGAGCCGCGCGCGTGGACGATGGGCGCCCCCGCCCGCACGTCGGCGCGGCGAAGCTCCACGATGGCCGGGACCACCGGGGCGAGCATGTCGAGCTGCTGGGTGATGGCCGCGACGGTGTCGGGGCGGATGTGCGCCCGGATGCGGGGCTCCATCGCGAGGGCGCGGCGCACCTTGTCGATGCTGCTGGTGCTGAACACCACCGAGTCGACCGCGTCGGCCTCGCGGATGGCCTGCACCAGCAGGTCGATCCGGTCGGTCTTGTTGGCGTCGATGACCACGATCACCCGGCCGCGGCAGGTCTCCAGGATCTCCCTCAGCGTAGGCACGCGCTCGCAGGAGAAGTCCCCGGCGAGGCCGTCGGCGCGGATGTGCAGCGCGCGCACCTGCTCGAAGGTCATCTGGTCGACGGCGCCGGTCCCGTCGGTGGTGCGGTCGACGGTGTCGTCGTGGATGTTGACCAGCACGCCGTCCATGGTGGGCCTCGGGTCGGTCTCGACGTACTCGATGCCGAGCGCGATGCCCGCCCGGTAGGCCGAGAGGGTGTCCTCCGGGGCGATGAAGCCGAAGGACCCACCCGCGCCGCGGTGGCCCATCACCTGAGGCGTGCGGCAGGTGGGGTCGGTGCCGCACGCGAAGGGCACGGTGGAGGCGCGGGCGGGGATCATCGCGCGGGCGCGGCAGTCGAAGAGCGCGGGGTCGACGGGCGACGAGGCGCGCGCGTCGGGTGTGCCGACGGAGGCGGAGACATCGGACGCATCGGACGCGGAGACATCGGACGCGGAGGCGTCGGAGGACGCGGGCGAAGGGTCGGAGCAGCCGACGAGGGTGAGGAGGAGGGCGAGCGGCGCGAGGCGGTGCGAGAGGGCCATCGGTGGGTGCGCGGAGGATCGCACGGGGCGCGGAGGGATTTGAGCGGAGCGAGGCGGAAAGAGCGGTCACGACGACGGTCCAGACCGAAGTCCTGACCTTTGGTTGACGCCCCGGCGGCGCTCACGATAGTCCCTCGCAGGAGCCGATGCCCAAGGTCGCAACCACGCTAGAAGAGGCTGCGGACCTGTTCGATCAGATGCAGGACCAGGGCGTGACCTCGGCCGATGTCGCGGACTTCTACGTCGAGCCTCCCGGGGCGCGTCCCGACCCGAGCCAGCCGCCGAGCGCACCCGTCCGGGAGAGGATCACGCGCCATCTGGTTCGTCGCCGCAAGCACGCCGAGAAGGTCTTCGTCACCGGCCAGAAGGGCGCCGGCAAGACGGTGACGCTGGCGCGCATCGTCCGCGACAGCGCCATCACCGAGCACTTCGTTCCGCTGGTGGTGCGCGCGACCCGCCACATCCCCGCCGGCGCGGCCGACATCCGGCTCCTCCTGGTGATGCTCATCACCCAGGTGAGCCAGTTCATCGACGAGCGCACGCTCGACCAGCGGGTCGACCTCGCCGGACTCAAGGTCGGCGGCATCAGCAAGGTGCTCAGCGCGTGGACGAAGCTCTTCGCAGACAAGAGCACCCCGGCCGCCCCGGAGACCTTCCAGAACGCGAAGACGAAGCTGAGCGCCCAGTTCCTGGAGCTGAGCGAGGAGATCGTCCGCGACCCCCAGCGCCGCGCCCAGGTGCTCGGCGACCCGCGCTACAGCGTTACCGAGCTGCACCGGGTCGCCTCGGCGCTCATCGAGTTCACGCAGCAGGCGCTCGAGCTGCGGGTCGACGGCCCCCAGTATCTGCTGCTGGTGATCGACGACCTCGACAAGTACATCGTGCCCTCCGAGGTGCAGTCCATCTTCTACGACGGCATGGAGGCGCTCCGGTCGCTCCCCTGCCCCGCGGTGCTCACGTACCCCTACTTCCTGAACTTCACCGACTCGTTCGTGCAGCGCGAGGACTCGGCGCACGCCATCCACAACGTGAAGGTGGCCGAGCGGGTGCACCAGCCCCCGACGCTGCTCCCCCTGGAACGCCGCGCGCTGCTCGACCCCGCGCGGGCCTTCTTCAACGGCGTCTACGACAAGCTGGCCGACCGCTCGCTGGTGCTCGACCAGGCCGTGATCGACCGCGCCGCGCTGCTCTCGGCGGGCATTCCGCGGGAGTTTCTCCGGCTCCTCTCGGCGGGCTTCGAGCTCTGCATCGACCACCACAAGCAGCGCCTCGACCTCCCCACGCTCAACGTCGCGCGCATCGGGTTGCAGCAGATCATGGCGCGCACGGCCAACGAGCCGTGGCGGCAGGCGGGTCTGAAGCTGGTGCAGGCCCGGGGCGACATCCAGGGCTTCAGCGAGATGCTCGACACCGTGCACGTCGTCGAATACGTGAACAGCGCGGTCTGGTACGGCGTGCACCCGGCGATGGAGGACCTCGTCGAGGCCTGGATCCGCCAGGACCGCAACCTGCTGATCGACAAGGGCACCGACGCGGCCATCGTCGACCGCGAGCTCGAGGAGACCTGGCGCAAGGCGGCGGCCGGACGCCCGCGGGCCGCCGACTGACATGGACGACGGGGCGCTCGCGTTTCCGCACGAGCGCGAGGTGACGAAGCTCGCGCGGCGCTTCCGCGCGGGCCGACGTCGGGGCTTCGTGGTGTGCGTGGGAGCCAGCGAGGCGCTGCGCGCCCGGGTCGAAGCGACGATCGGGGCGCGGTTGGACGAGGCCAGCATCGCCTCGACCGCGATCCACAAGGGAACAGAGGACCCGTGGGGCGTGCTGCTCCAGGCGCGCTCGAACGAGGCGCAGGTCGTGTCGGCGCGGCTGGACGACGACCTCGAGGACCGCGTGCTGCGCTCGCTCGATGTACGAAGAGAGCTTCTCCAGGGAGAGAGCGTGTCGCTGCTGCTGTGGACGTCGCTCGGCGCGATGGAGCGGGTCGCGAGCCTCGCGCCGAACCTGTGGAGCTACCGGAGCGACGTCGCGTGGTTTCTCTCTCACGAGGACATCGAGACGAGCGTCCCCGAGGGGACGGACGAGGGCCCGTTGGGGTCGTCGATCGAGGAGCGGCTCCGGCGAGTCGAGGATGAGCTCACCTGGAAGCGCGCTCAGCGCCCGAGGCTGCTGGTCGAAAAGGCCTGGCTGCTCGATCGATTCGGACGTTATGGGGAAGCACTGGCGACACTTGATCTCGCGAAGCCGTCGCTGAAGACAGGGAGCACTGACGAGCAGTACTGGAGAGCAGCGATGATGACCGCTCTTCGCAGCCAGGGGCGCGTTCAAGAGGCGCGCGCCTTCGCGAAAGGCGGACGCAACAAGAACGCACCCAAGAATAGACCTTTGGAATACGTAGACGTCGCACTTCTCTCAACCGAGTGGCGCACTGCGTTCTCCGGACTTGAACAAGCACTGGGCAATGCCTTCCGATGGGAAGTCGACCTTCTGGAGCACTTCCTCGGTCCAATTTGCTTCAGAGCGGCGAAATCATTAGTGGATTTGGGTCGACTCGCCGCGGCCGAGCGCTGGCTTCACGAGGCCGGCAAGACCATCCGACGCCGGGCCACCGATTGGTGGCCAATGGTTACGGCCTATGTCGGGGACTTACGCGCAGACATCGCCTGGGAGCGCCTCGATGCGGTCGCCGCACTTCAGCATCATCAGCGCAGCCTACGGCTTGGCGAGCGCTCCGGCGCGCTCGAATTCCAGGCCGAAGCGCTGGAGAAGTTCACGAAGCGCTACGCCGAGCTCGGTCTCTCGCCCGACCTTCGGGTCTTTCGTGAGCGCGAGAAGCAGGCGAGGGAGCGCCTCCACGCCGACCCGACTCCTCCCGCGTCGCCCGACCACCTCCCCGAGCGCCCCGTCGACACCCCCTTCGTTCGATTGGAGCGCGCGGTACGGGACGCGGAGAAGGCCGTCGACGACGCCCGCGCCGACGACGCCGCGACGGCGCTCGACGCCTGCGCCGCCGCCTGGGCCGACGAGGACGATCGCTACCGCTCGTGGCGCCTCTTCGACCGCTGGCAGCAGGCGCTCGCGCGTCACCTCGTCGCTCGCGGCGACGACGAGCGCGCCCTCGCCGGGCTCCTCGACGCCGCGGAGAAGCTCCGCGACCTGCCGCGCACCCGCCTCGGCACGCTGCTCGCGCTCGCGAAGCTCCCGGCAGGGCCCTCCGCCGCGAGCGCCCGCGAGGCCGCCGCGCAGGAGGTGCTGTCCCACGCCCTCGTCGCGGGTGCGCTCTCGCTCGAACGCGACGCGCGACGCGTGCTGGCGCCCTTCGCACGCGCCCGCGGCGACGTCGGCGAGGCGGACTTCCACGAAGCCGAGGCCGATCGGATCACCGCGGCGCTCGAACCCCCGCCGTAGTCAGGGACGGCTCACCCCTCGCGAGAAGAAGCCCCGCGGAGGGCCGTCGAGGAGGGGCCCGCGAGAGTTCAGTGCACCGCGATGAGGTCGACGACGAAGATCAGCGTCTCGTTGGGCCCGATGGCGCCCCCGGCGCCCCGCTCGCCGTAGCCCAGCGACGGCGGGATCACCAGCTCGCGACGGCCGCCCACGCGCATCCCTGCGACGCCCTGATCCCAGCCGGCGATGACCATCCGGCGGCCGAGGTTGAAGCGGAAGGGGCTCCCACGGTTCCATGAGGCGTCGAACTCGCGGCCGGTCGACCACGCGACGCCGACGTACTGCACCTCCACCTCCCTGCCCGCGACCGCCACGGCGCCGGTGCCCACGCGCAGGTCACGGGTGCGGAGCGCGGTGGGTCGCGGGCCGCGCGGCACCGTGACCGTCGGACGGGACAGCCCCGGGTCGGCCCCCGCGGGGAGGCCGAGCGAGAGGAGCGAGATCAGACCGAAGAGGAAATGACGCTTTCGCATGGTGCGAGTCTCTTAGCATCCAACGGCGCGCGGAGGCCCCCTTACCCGTCGCGGAGCGCGGCGTACACGTCCTCGTCGACCCACGCTCCTCGGTGGAGATAGCTCCTCTCCAGGCGCGCCTCGAGACGGAAGCCCGAGCGCTCCAGCAGCCGCGCGACCGGGGCGTTGCGAGGGTCGATGCTGGCGAACACCCGCTGGACGCCCAACGGCCCGAAGGCGTGGCCCAGGAGGGTACGCATCGCCTCGGCCGCGTAGCCCTGACGCTGCGCTCCGGGGCGGAGGGTGATCCCGACCTCCGCCTGCGCGCCCTCGGTGCACATGCCGAGGTCTCCGAGCAGCTCGCCGGTCGGCGACGAGATCGCCCGCTGCACCCATCCATCGGCGCCCAGGTCGAGGCCCTCGCCCAGCAGCGAGCGCGCCATCTCGAGCGTGTAGGGGAGCGCCCAGCCCTGGTAGCGGGAGACCTCCGGATCGTTGCGCCAGGCCACGAGCGAGGGCAGGTCGTCCTCGCTCAACGGCCGCAGCACCAGCCGGGGCGAACACAGCGTGGTCATGGAGCGGATTGCAGCCCGGGCCGCCCGATACGACAAGGGGCCCCCTGCGGAGCCAATGCCGGATGATCGCGGACCACCTGTGCTCCCGCGGTAGGTCGACTGGACGCTTCGCGCCGCGGTCCGTCCCGACCGCTGCTGCGGCAGTCACGGCACATCTTGCGGAAGGCGGGGGCCCACCTCCCTGTGGGCCCACTGGATCGCCGCGCGCTCGCGGGCCTCGCCGCGCTGGGCGTCGTGCTCTCTCGTCGGCGCCGTCGTCGCTAGTACCCTCCCGCGATCACCTGACGGAACTTCCCGCTCGTCACGCTGCGCGTAGGGGGGGCGGCTCCGTGGGTGATCTCGACTCCTCGCAGTCCCTGGTCGATGAGGTAGTCCGCGAGGCGGGCGTGAGCCTGCGTCCAGACCCGCTCGGCCGATGCGCCCGGCTCCAGGTCGAGCCTCAGCAGCAGCGAGCGGGCTCCGGTCTGTAGGAGCTGGCTCCGCTGCACGCCGGGTGTCTCGTCGACCACCGATCCGACCACCAGCGGGAGGACGCGGATCGTCGCTCCCTCCACGGATCGCAGCCGCAGCACGTCGTCACGTCGGCCCTGCACACGGATCGCGGGCAGCGGGTTGCCGCAGGGACAGGGGTCCGGGCGAGCGAGGACCGTGTCGCCGAGGTCGTAGCGGATGATCGGCTGCACCCGGTTGGCCAGGTTGCTGAGCAGGACCGTGTGCGACGCCTCGCCCGGCGGCGTCGGGCGCCCGTCGGCATCGACGGGTTCGAGGATGACCCAGTCGCTGTTCACGTGCAGCCACCCGTGCGCGCAGTCATAGGCCATGGCCATGCACTCCGAGGCCGAGTAGGCGTCGTGCAGCGCGCCGCCCAGGCCAGCAGCGATCCGAGCGCGGGCGTCATCGTCGAGGGACTCGCCGCCGAGCTCCACGATCACCGGGCGCACCTGGAGGCGACCGGCAAGCTGCTCCTCGGCCAGCAGCTCGAGGGCGCTCGGGTAGCTGGTGAGCACCGCCGGATCGAAGGCGTTGAGCGCAGCGACGATCTCCGGCAGCGGACGCTGGAGGGAGAACACGCGCAGGGTGCGGCGCCGCCAGGGGTCTCGATGCCGCTGCAACTCCATCCATCCCTCGCCTGCGAAGTGGCCCCCCGTGCCCAGCACGGTGGCCCAGCGAGCGCGCTGGCGGGCCATCTGGATCCACTGGGCACCGGACAGCCATGCCAGGTCGATGCGGGCGGTGAAGGCCTCGTACACGGCGCACGCGTGCGCGTCGTGAACGAACAGGCCCGGGTGCCCGGTGGTGCCCGAGGTCCTGCAGACGAAGTACCGGCCGAGGTAGGGCGTTCCGATGCGAGTCGGGTCTGCGATGAAGGCCTCGACTCCGGCCCGGTCGACCTGCGGGTCGGTGACCCAGTCATCGAACGCGCCCATCAGCTCCGGCTTGCTCACGACCGGCAGCTCGCGCAACGACGGCTGATCGGGCAGCCCGCGGTACTTCGCCCGATAGAAGGGCGACGACGCCCGCGCGTGCGCCACCAGGGCCGAGAGGCGGGCCCCCTGACGCCGGTCGAGACCGGTCGCGCCTTCGCGCTGCGCTCGCAGCAGATCGAGCGCGATCACCGCCCTGCGAAGTCGTCGATCCATCGGTGCGAGCACGGGACGCCCTTGGAGCATTCCCCTCCCAGGCGCTACCCCGTCAGCTCGGCCCAGCGACGCCCCGTGTCGGCCTCGAGCTGCGCCATGTCGACGCCGAGCTCCCTCGCGACCTCGACCTCGCGCCGAAACGACGTGCCCATCGGCGTCGGGTCGTCGCTGCCCAGCACGCAGCGCACCTGCGCCCGCTGAAGCGCCTTCAGCGGCGTCGCTCCCCCGTGCGCGGCCTCGAGCGCCCGAAGCGCCGTCGGGATGAGCAGCCGGTTGCTCGTCGGGCACACCTCCAGGGTGACGCCCTCCCTCGCGAGGCGCTCCAGCGTGGCGGGGCTCTGCAGCGAGTGAACGCCGTGGCCGATGCCGCGCGGCGAGAGCGCCAGCGTGCGGTCGACGGAGGCGTGGTCCGCGAACTCCCCGGCGTGGATGGTCAGGTCCGGCAGGTCGCGGCGCAGCGTCGACAGCACGTCGAGCAGCCCCGGCGGCAGCGGCTCGGTGTCTGCGCCGATCACGATGCCCAGCACGTCGAGGCCCACGAGCGCCGCGGCGTGCTCTCGCGCCATCGCCGCGAGGGCGCGGTAGTGGGCCTCGCTCTCGAAGGTGCGCGACAGCCCGAGCCGAAGCAGCATCGGCTTGCCCGTCTCCCGGGAGGCCTCGTCGCGCGCGGCGAGCACCGCCTGCAGCACGGGCCGCGCGTAGCGCTCGGCGAACTCCACCGGCGCCACGTCTCGCCACACCCGCCCCTGGTGCTCGATGAGCGTGCGCGCCATCGAGAAGAGCGAGAGCCGCATCTCGAAGCCGTCGGTGTCGTCCGCCGCCTCGCGGAAGGCCTTGCCCGCCAGCGCGCCGATGGCCTCGACGCTCACGTAGGCCGCGCGGGCCTTCACGATGCACTCGTAGAACACCGCCGCGTCGTCCGAGGGGGCCTGCATCGTGAGCTGCCGCGCGAGCGCCTCGGGCGCGACGGGCTGGCCGGTCGCGGCGTCGAAGAAGAGCGGGCTGCGGATGCCGAAGGCGAGGGCGACGTCGAGTAGCGCGCGAGGGCTGTGCGAGCCTTCGAGGTGACGGTGGAGGTCGAGCAACATGGAGGCCCCCTCTACGACACCGCGGAGAAAAGTGGGGGGCAGAGTGTGAGCCCTCGAGGCGCGACGCACCCCCTCGGCCCTCAGGCCGCCGCGCTACGGCTGCAGCAGCCGCTCCCAGCGCCCCGCGTTCTCGACGCACGCGATGGGGGCGCCGTGCGCTCCCTCGCCGCACACCACGGCGTCCGCGATGCGCGCGGCGGGGGCCATGCGGAGGCTCTCCCAGGCCGCGGGGTACCCGGGGCAGATCGCGTCGCCCTGCGCGCCGAGCCCGAAGAAGCGCGTGGTGGGGTCGGTCGCGTAGGAGCCGTCGTTGACGAGCCACTGCGCGGCGACCCCGCGGCTGCTGTCGCACGGAGAGGCCAGGGCGATCACCCGCGCGAGGGCGTGTCGTCTCCCCAGCAGCGCCGCGTGCCCGCCTCCCTGCGAGTGACCCGAGGCCATCACGCGCTCCCAGCGCACCGCGCGCAGGGGCGTCGCGAGCATCGCCGGGTCGAAGAAGGCATCCCAGCCCCCGGAGGGATCGCGCCGCGCGAGGGCGACGAGGGCGGCGAGGAGGCGCGCGTACACCCCCTCGTGGCGCGCGATGCCACGGAGGCTCGCGGCGGCCCCGTCCTGGTACTCGCCGGTGAGCACGGTGGTGCGCGTCTGGAGGAAGCACGCGTCCCGGTCGGCCGCGGTGGCGCAGAGCACCCCGATCGCTTCATCCGAGCGGTAGCTCAGCGCGAGCACGTGGAGCCCCTGCGCCCGCGCGACGCTGTAGAAGCTGGTGGAGGCGGAGGCGACGCCGCCGCGGGGCGATCCGCCGCTGCCGTTGAAGAAGAGCAGGAGCTGGCCGCGCGCGGCGCTCGTCGGGCGTAGCGCGTACTGGTCCTCGTCCGCGTTCGCGCCCGCCGCGGGGAGCCCCGACTCCGAGGGAGTGAGCACGAAGCAGTGGTCCCCCTCGACGGCGCCGCGACCGGCGGTCGGGCAGCGCCGCAGCGGGGCGGCGGGAACGTCGCTCGCGGGAACGTCGCTCACTGGAACGTCGCTCACTGGAACGTCGCTCGCTGGAACGTCGACGACGTCGGGCGTGGAGGCGTCCACCGGGGCGCCGCCGTCGCTGCACGCGGTCAGGGCACAGACAGAGAGCGCGCCAAGAGAGGCACGCCATGAGAAAGGGGAGCGTGACATCCTCGGCAGCATAGATGGTCCGTGGTCCATCGGGGTTGACCCATCGATCGGATGGAGGGTCGCCCTCGCCCCTCCCATTGGCCGATTCCCTTGACGGGGGGACCGTGGCCATCATCGAGATCAGGGACGGCGGGCCGATGCCCGCCCTGAGCATGAAGGAGCGCACCATGATGACCATCCGACGCGCCGAAGAGCGCGGCCACGCCGACCACGGCTGGCTCAACAGCTTCCACACCTTCTCGTTCGCCGACTACCACGACCCGGCGCACATGGGCTTCCGCTCGCTGCGGGTGATCAACGAAGACCGGGTGCAGCCCACGAAGGGCTTCGGCACGCACCGTCACCAGAACATGGAGATCGTCTCCTATGTGCTGGAGGGCGGGCTCCAGCACCGCGACTCGATGGGCACCGGCTCCGTGATCCGCCCCGGGGACGTGCAGCGCATGAGCGCGGGCACCGGCGTCGCGCACAGCGAGTTCAACGCCTCGTCGACGGAGCTGGTGCACTTCCTCCAGATCTGGCTGCTCCCCTCGCGGCCGGGCATCGCGCCGGGCTACGAGCAGAAGACCTTCTCCCGCGAGGAGAAGGACGGCCGCCTCCGGCTGGTCGCCTCGCCCGACGGGGGCGGAGGGAGCGTGACGATCCACACCGACGCGCGGCTGTACGCGGGGCTCTTCGAGAGCGGTCAGGGCGCGCGGCACGAGCTGGCGCCGGGGCGGCACGCGTGGGTGCACGTCGCCCGCGGCCGGGCGCGGGTCAACGGGCAGGAGCTCGGAGCAGGCGACGCGGCGGCGCTCTCGGACGAAGGGGCCGTGAGCATCGAGGGCGTCGACGGCGCCGAGGTGCTGGTGTTCGATCTGGCCTGAAGGGGCGCGGCGCCCCATCGAGCGCGTTGCCTGCGGTCGCCGATGCGGGCTACGACGCGGGTCGGAGGATCACCGCCATGGAGCGAGACGACGACCGACCCTGGAGCCGAACGGCCCCGTCCCAGCGCTGGGACTACATCGTGATCGGCTCGGGGATGGGGGGCATGACGACCGCGGCGATCCTGGCGAAGCTGGGCAAGCGGGTGCTGGTGCTGGAGCGGCACTACGTCCCCGGCGGGTTCACGCACTCGTTCAAGCGCAAGCGCTGGCACTGGGACGTCGGGGTGCACGCCATCGGCGAGGTCACCGAGAAGGCGCTGCTCGGGCGCATCCTGGGCGACCTCACCGGCGGTCGCCTGAAGTGGGCCTCGCTGGGGGCGGAGTACGAGCACTTCCACTACCCCGACGGCTTCGACATCTCCTTTCCCGACAACCGCAGGCAGTACAAGGAGAACCTCTACGAGGCCTTCCCCGACGAGCGGGAGGCCATCGACCGGTACTTCTCCGAGGTGCGCCACGCGGTCTCGGCCATGTGGGGCTACTACGCCTCGCGGGTGCTGCCCGAGGGCCTCGCCACGGCCCTGTCGCCGCTCACGCTGAGAGCGTCGTCGCGCTACACCGACCGCACGCTGCGATCGGTGCTCGACGAGATCACCACCAACCCTCGGCTCAAGGTCGTGCTCGCCGGGCAGTGGGGCTACTACGGATCGCCGCCCAGCCAGGGGTCCTTCGCCATCCACGCCTCGGTGGTGCACCACTTCCTCCACGGGGCGTACTACCCGGTGGGAGGCGCTGGAAACATCGCCCGCACGATGCTGCGCACGGTCGCCGACGCCGGCGGCTGGACGCGCATCCGCGCCGAGGTCGACCACATCCTCATCGAGGACGGCGCCGCGGTGGGGGTGCGCATGAAGGACGGCGAGGAGATCCGCGCCGACTGGGTGGTGAGCGCCGCCAACGCGCGGGTGACGGTGTCGCAGCTCGTCCCGCCCGAGGCGAGGCCGGCCGAGTGGGCCGCCGCGGTGAACTCCATGCCCCCTTCGCCCGCGCACGTGTGCCTCTACATGGGCTTCGAGGGCGACATCACCAGGGCCGGCGCGGGGGCGGCCAACCAGTGGTTCTGGGAGACCTGGGACACGGAGCTCACGGCCTGGGACTTCACCTCGCCCGACTCCCTGCCGCCGCTGCTCTACACCTCGTACCCGTCGCTGAAGGACCCGTCGCACGACCCCGGCCCCTCGATGCTTCACACGGGCGAGATCGTCACCTTCGTTCCCTATGAGTCCTTCGCGAAGTGGCGAGGCAGCGCGTGGATGAAGCGAGGCCCCGAGTACGAGGCCCTCAAGGCCGACCTCACGGCCAGGATGCTCAAGATCTTCTTCAAGCATCGCCCGGGGCTCGAGCCGATGCTGCGCCACGCCGAGCTCTCGACGCCGCTGACCACCGAGCACTTCGCCAACCCCGCCGCGGGGGCGATCTACGGGGTCGTCTCGACGCCCGACCGCTACCGCAACCCCTGGCTGCGCCCGCGAACGCCCATCCGCAACCTGTTCCTGTCGGGCTGCGACGTGGGGTCGGCGGGAGTGATGGGGGCCTTCGCGGGCGGCCTGCTCAGCGCCGTGGCGGCCGAACCCACGGCGGCGCTGCGGTACCTGCGACCGCTGGCGATGCCCTCGCGGCGCTGAGGTCGCTCGGAGCTCAGCCCGTCGGGAGGGAAGGAGCCCTCTTCGGAGGGACACGCGAACCCACGCGCCGGAGCGCTGGCTCCCACCGGGTGCGTTCCCCCCGAAGGAGACATCGTCATGAAGGCCTACCTCATCCCCATGGTCGTCGCGCTCGGCGCATCGATCTCCGCCTGCGGCGACGCGGGCAACGGCGGCAGCCGCTACGACGCCGCGGCCTACGACGCCTCGGCCTACGACGCCGCGACCGCCGACGGGAGCGCGCGCTTCGCCGACGAGGCCGCGCTGCTACGGTGGCTCCGCGAGGAGGAGAAGCTCGCGCACGACGTGTACGTCGCGCTGCAGGGGCGCAGCATGGTCTTCAGCAACATCGCCGCGAGCGAGCAGACGCACACCGAGGCCGTGAAGGTGCTCCTCGATCGCTACGGCATCGCCGACCCCAGCGCGGGCAGAGCCGCGGCGAGCTTCGCCGATCCGACGCTGCAATCGCTCCACGACGCGCTCGTGGCGAGGGGCAGCGCGTCGACCGTGGCGGCGCTCCAGGTGGGCGCGGAGATCGAGGAGCTCGACATCGCCGACCTCCGCGAGATGCGGGGCGTCGCGACGAGCGCCGACGTCCGGGCGACGCTCGACACCCTGGAGCGAGGGTCGAGAAACCACCTTCGCTCGTTCTGGAGGCAGCTCCAGATGGCGGGCGCGAGCTACACGCCGCAGCACCTCGACGCGGCGGAGTTCAGGGCGATCGCGGAGAGCGCGGCGGAGACGGGGCGCTGAGCCGCTCTACCGGCTGCCGATCCAGGGGCCGCCGGAGGTGTTCGAGTCCACCGTGCGCCCCCAGGTCCCGGCGAAGCGCCGCCCGTCGGGCGAGAACTCCAGCCGAAACCCTCCCGACGACGACGCGTCGGTCCACCGTCCGAGCATCAGCCGGCCGTTGACCCGGCCCGCCATCGCGCCGGGCATCGAGGCGCTGCTGCCGTAGACGCCCACCACCGTGGCCCCGTACTGCGTCAGCCGCAGCGTCGAGGTGCCGCCCGCGAACACCGAGTTCCACTCCCCCGACACGTCGACGATCGGGTGCTGCGCCTCGGCCGGACGCGCCCCGGTCACCACCCCCGTCACCAGCACCACCGCCAGCGCTCGCAGGATCATTCTTCGTTCCATGGTGATTGCCTCCGCTCGCGAGGGTAGAGCAGCCCCTCCTCTTCTGCACCTGCCTCGGCCCGAAGGGGGACCGCACTCTCCCTGGCGCGCCCGCCCCGCCGGTGGTGACATCGCTCCTACACCCGATGAGCGCCTTGCCGAAGCTTCCGCCGCCGTGCCGCAACCACCCCCGCCGCGACTCCGTCGTGCGCTGCGCCGGGTGCAGCCGCACCCTCTGCGACGAGTGCTACCGCTTCCGCGTCGACGCGCAGCCGATGTGCGCGCGCTGCGCCTACGAGCACTCCACCCGGGCGGCGCGCCGCGTGTCGCTGGCGGTGTCCTTCCTCTTCATCACCGGGGGGGCGGGGCTCTTCGCCGAGCGTCGCTTCGGCGTCTGGGAGTCCTCCCCCATCGAGGTCGTCGTCGGGGTGGTGGCCGCGCTCGGCATCGCCGCCGCCATCGCGCTCTCCGGCCGCAGCGCCCGGGTCGTCGTCGAGCACCGCGACCCCGACGAGCCCATCGCCGAGCCCATCCCAGAGCGCGCCGGGTCGATCTACCGGGCCAGCGCCCGTCAGGTGCTGATGGCCGCCGCGCCGCGGGTGTCGGCACGCGCCACGGCGCTGGTGCTGATGGCCGCCTTCGCCGGGTCGGCCGTGATGCTCCCCGCCTCGATGCGCCTCCCCCGCTGGATCGAGACCGAGCTGGTGCTCTCGCTCTGGTGGGTCATCGTCGTGGCCGCGCTGACCACCCTGCTCTACCGCGGCTTTCGCCTCCGCGACGACTACGTCTATTTCACCCCGTGGAACCGTCCTCCCGCGGTGAAGGGCGACGACCCCGCGCCCGCCAAGAGCGGTTGCGGCGGATGGGCCGACGGCCTCGGAGGCTGCGGCGCCGACGGCGAAGGCCTGCTCGCCATGCTGGCGCTGGCGATCGTGCTGGGCCTGGCGCTCGGCGCAGCGTGGGTGCTGGTCGAGCTCGCGCTGCCGCTGGTGTTCTTCCTGATGTACTGGCTCTTCATGAGGGCGATCGGGCGCGTCGCCAACGACCGCCACGGGTGCGAGGGCTCGCTGGCGCGCTCCCTGGGCTGGGGCGTCGGGTGGGCGACGATCTACGTGGCGCCGATCGCGCTGGTCACCTGGGCGCTGCACGCGCTGCATCGCTGAGCGCCCTCCCGGCAGGGCAGAGGGCTCCTCGTCAGCCGGGGTCCTTCGCCGGTCGTCGCTCGTACTGCGCGACGAAGGCCTCGACCACGGCAGCGATCGCCGACACCCACTCAGGCGATCCCCTGGCCGCGACCTCCAGCTCAGGACCCACCCAGGCGATCTCGGAGATGGACACGCGCAGCCGCCCGGGGTGCGCTCCCTCCACGCGCAGCGTCTGCTCGTCGCTCGCTCCGCCTGCGTAGGGGTCCACCGTGAGGGAGCGCCGCTCGATGGAGATCGTCACCTCGCCGAGCTGGCGGGAGAGCCGCAGCGGCCTCGCGAAGGCCTCCTCCTCGGGGAGCTCGAAGCCCCCGAGGCCCAGCGCGTCGAGCAGCCCCCGGGCGAGCGGCAGCAGCGACGGAGCGCCCTCCAGCGGTGCGGTCGTAGAGAGCGTCGAGGTGCCCGGCTGCGCCATCAGTCCACCATCGGGTGATAACGTCTCGCGCCACGAAGCCAATGGCCACCAGGAAAGCAGCCCCCGCCCCGAGCGCCGAGCGCGTCCACTCCAGGTCCTTCAACGGCTCCAAGCGCGGCACCGTGCTCCGCCGATGGACCGCCCCGAAGCCCGACAGCTTCTTCGGCGCGGACTTCGCGCTGGTCGAGTTCGACCACCACCCGGAGCCGATCTGGTCGTCGTCGCAGTGGCTGAAGAAGCCCACCAAGGCCGACCTCTACGAGCGCTGGCGAGCCTCCCCGCTCCCGTCGGTGGAGGCGCTGGTGGCCGGGAGCACCGAGGACGTCCTGCGCGCCTGCGCTCGCATCTCCTGCGGGCAGCGCACCCACCACGACGGCGCCGTGCGCTGGGTGGGGCTCGTCCGTCACCTCCCGCTGGAGCTCGGCACCGCGGTGCTGCTCGGGCTCTACGAGCGGCTGCGGGCCGACCCGGAGACGGATCACTTCAACCAGCCCGCGGCCTTCGATGGGAGCGAGTACAACAAGTCGGAGTTCAAGTACGGCCCCAACGTGCGCGGCGACGACGTGACCACGATGCTCTACAGCGGGCTCACCCGCTACTGGAGCTACGCGGTCGGAGGCGCGCCCACCACCGTCGCCGAGGCGCTCCCTCCGGCGCTGAGAGAGCGAGCGCTGCGGGCCTTCGAGGGCACCTGGGAGGACGGCCGCGGGTACCTCCACCAGCGGCTCACGCAGCCGACCCTCGCCCAGGCCTTCCAGGGCGTCGGGCGAGGCGAAAACGCCCGCGTCGGGCTCGATCAGGAGTTCGCGATGGTCAACGGGACGGGGTACTGACCCGTAGGTAGCGGCCCATCCAGCAGGCCATGCGGAGGAGCGACGCTGCCGTCCCGGGCGACGGGGGCGTCCTCGCACTGGAGGCTGAGGAGCGCGAAGGAGAGCAGGTAGCGACGCATCGAGGGCGACGGTACCCGAGCGGGGCGCCGTCACAAACGCTCCCACCGTCCGCGCACATCGGGGTCTTTGACGCGGCCGTACTTTTGGTAGGGTCTCGCGCATGAGCAACCCCACCGCCCTCCTGGAAACCTCTCTCGGCAACATCAAGGTCGAGCTCTTCGTCGACCAGATGCCCATCACCGCGGGCAATTTCGTGAAGCTCGCGAAGTCGGGCTTCTACGACGGGCTCCACTTCCACCGCGTCATCAACAACTTCATGCTCCAGTTCGGGTGTCCGCACAGCAAGGACCCGAACAGCGCGCGCGCGGGCACCGGCGACGGCCCCGACGGCACCATCAAGGACGAGTTCGCGGCGCGCCTCTCCAACGAGCCCGGCACGCTCTCGATGGCGAACACCGGCGCGCCCAACAGCGGGTCGAGCCAGTTCTTCATCAACACGGTGCACAACTCCTTCCTCGACTGGTTCTCGCCCGGCGCGTCGAAGCACCCGGTCTTCGGCAAGGTGCTCGAGGGCATGGACGTCGTGAAGAAGATCGAGACCACCCCGACCGATCGCAACGACCGGCCGCGCACCCCGGTGAAGATGATCCGGGTGACCGTTCAGGAAGGCTGAGCGCCCTCAGCCCCGCACTCTCGCCACCAGCCTGGGCCGCAGCGTCTCCGCCGCGATCACCCCGTCCAGGCTGCCCACCGCGAGCGCCCGCTCCACGGTGTGCACCCCGTCGAACTCCTTCGCGATCGCCGCCTGCGCCCTCGCCTGCGCCTGCTTGAGCACCCGCTCGTGCTCCCTCGCCGCGACCGCTCGCATCGACGGCGGCGCCGCCTCCAGCGCGCGACGAGCCGCCACCACCTCCGGGTCGGAGTCCGCGCGTCGGCGCACCAGGCCGGGGAAGACCACCGCGGCGGCCGGTCCTCCGCCGATGACGCTGGCGAAGGAGCCTCGCAGCGCCAGCGCCTCCACCGCGGGGTTGAGCGCGCGGGAGAACACCACGTAGGCCCCGCCGTGGTAGCGGGACACCACGCAGAACACGAAGGGCCCCTCGAAGTTCACCACCGCGCGGCCGATCTCCGCGCCGTGCTCGAGCTGGAGGTGGCGAAGCGAGTCGGGCGATCCGTCGAAGCCCGAGAGGTTGGCCAGCACCACCACCGGACGTGCTCCGCTGGCGGCGGAGATGGCGCGGGCGACCTTGCGAGAGGAGAGCGGGAAGAGGGTCCCGCTGGTCCAGTGGTCGGGGCCGTCGGCGGGGGCGTCGCCGCGGCGGGGGATGGGGCGCGACTCGATGCCGATGCAGCACACCGGGTCACCGCCGAGCGAGCCCTCCCAGACCACGGCGCTCTCGGCGCCCTGCCACGAGGCCCAGCGCTCCAGCGGCTCGACGTCCTGGTCGAGCACCGCGCGCATCACCGGCCGGATGCTGAAGGGACGCTTGCGACCCGGGTTGGTCGCCTCGTCGAAGATCTCCCCGACGGTGCGGTATCCCTCCGCCTCGCCGTCCGCTCCATAGGGCGAGAGCGTCACGTCGCGCTCCACCGGATCGAGCGAGCGGAGCCTCCTCGGGCGCCTCTCCCCCGGCGCGATCTGGGTGAACGCGAGGTGCCGGAAGAGAAGCTGGTAGGCGGCCGTGAGGTCGGGCGCGAAGTACTGCGCCTCGCCGTTGGGACCCATCACCCGCTCGAAGCCGCCGATGCCGTTGTTGTCCTCCGCGGCGACGCTGCCGGCGTACTCCAGGGCGCGCTTGCCGGTGAGCAGCATGGAGCCCTGAGGCGTCATGATCAGCGCCCCTCGGCAGTGGAGGAGCATCGTGGCCTCGGCGTTCCAGTAGCTCTGGGCGCCGACGTTGATGCCGTCCACGATGACGTTGATCGTCCCTTTCGCCTGGGTGAAGCGCACGATGCGGGCGAGCACCCTCGCGGTCCAGTCGAGGTTCTCCGTGCCGCTGTCCATGGCGATGCGGGCGCCGCTGGAGACGGCCACCCACTCCACCGCCATGCCCTCACGCTCGGCCAGGTCGATCGCCGCGATGATGCGGCGGCACTCGGGCTCCGCGAGAGAGCCCATGCCCCGCGTCGGGTCGCCCACCAGAAGCACCCGGGAGAGCCCCTCGGGGAAGGGCTCGAAGCGGCTGGTCACCACGCCCACCACCAGGTAGGCGCTGTTGTGGCCGTAGGGTCGATCGGCGGGGACGAGGCTCTCGCCGTCGGGACCGAGGTCGAGCTCGGTGAAGCTGCCCCGGGGGAAGGGGCCCGCGTCGTCGTCTCGGGAGAGCGCCCGAAGCAGCTCGTAGGGGTAGAAGAGGCCCTTGCGGCGCGCCTCGACGATGCGTCGCTCGTCCGAGGTGAGCACGCTCACGGGCTCCATGTCGGGGTCCGTCGCGGTGAGCGTGGCGCCGTGGCCGGTGGGGTTGGTCCACTCGACCTGGAGCGGGCGGCCGAGGGGATGGGCCGGGTCGGGGCGACGCGCCCGGAGGATCATCTTCTCCAGCCCGAGCCCCGCGGTCGCCGGAGCGAGACGGCGGGTCACGGTCATCATCTCCTCGCGGGTGAGCGTGAGCAGCGGGCGGGTGAAGACCACGAGGCGGTTCCAGAAGGGCTTCGGGTCGCGGGCGCGCACCGCCTGGGCGTCGCGCATGGCGTGGAGCGCCGTGAGGTACACCCGCTCGAAGCCTGGGATCGAGCGCAGCACGCCCGTCTCCGGGTCGCGCTCCGGGTCGATGCGCTCGACCTCCACGATGCACACGAGGCGCTGGTCCGAAGGGTCCTGCCGGGAGCGGGCCACCGCGAGGAAGACCTCCCCCGGGGCGGGCAGTCGCTCCAGCTCGAAGGCTGCGAGGCGCTCGATCTCGCAGGCCTCGACGCGCGCCGGGTGGAAGTCCCGGTGGAAGCGGTCCTCCGCGAAGAGACCGTCGGCGCCGCGGGAGAAGGTGCGGCTCAGCCGGCCGTGCTCCACGTTGCCCCAGTTGACCGAGAAGCGGCGCACCCGCTTCGGCAGCCCCCCGAGCGAGGCCGCTCCGCCCTCGTCGAAGGCCGAGAGCCACGAGGGGTCGGGCTCGGCCACGAAGGCGTCGATCTCCAGCGGCCGGTCGCCGTCGGGCAGCAGGTCGAGCGCCCTGGCGGCGTCGGCGACCATCTCCGAGGGGCTCGACAGCACCGAGAGCACCGAGGCCCCGGGCGTGGCGTAGAGGGCCGCCGTCGCCGCGTCCGCGGGGGTCTCCACGCGCTCGGCGTCGGGGTGGAGCCGGCGCACCAGGAGGTCGAGCAGCGTCGCGCGAGGGGCGCTTCGGGCGAGCGCCGGGGCCACGGGGATCAGCGCCAGCAGGGCCCCGTGAGGCAGCGCGTCGAGCTCCTGCTCGGCGGCGGCGCGGGAGACCGCGGAGGCCGTCGGAGAGACGAGGCGGGCGAAGACCTCCTCGGCGGCGCGGGAGAGCGTGCGGGCCTGGGCGCGCTGCAGGGGGCGGTCGCAGAGGTGATACACCACCGTGTAAGCCGCCTCCGAGAGGGCGCGGTCGCGCAGCACCACCATCGCCGCGAAGGCCTCCAGGCGCTCCCTCAGCGTGCTGCGCTCGGACTCCGTCGCGTCGTCGTGGTCGGCCCGCACCACCGCCGTCAGCACCCCGAGGATCACCCGGTCTCGCAGCCCGAGCGCCCGGTGCGCCTGGAGGATGCGGAGCATGGCGTCGTCGTGCCGGGCGGCCGCGTCGGCGTCCCTCACGTCGTGCCAGAGGAGGGCGGCGCGCACCTGCGCCACGAAGGCCTCGGGGAAGCCCTGGGCGTCGCCCCGCCGGGGGCGGAGGTAGCGCGCGAGGTGGTCCACCGGGGCCACGCCGTCGGGGCCGGGGGCGGTCTCGAAGAGGCGCTCGTGGGAGACGTAGGCGTCGAGGAGGCGGGCGAGCTCGCCGCGGCCCACGCGCACCTTGCCGTCGCGCAGCAGGGCGAGCGAGGCGACGACCTCGCGGCTCGGGTGGTCGTAGCCCAGGATCACCCCGAGGCGCAGCGCGGCCGCGTGCGTGTCCGGCTCGACGGCGGGGTCGGCGCGCAGCGGGGCCAGGCCCTCCACGGCGGACCAGCGCTCGGCGTCCCGGCCCTCGATGACGGCGAGGCACTGCCCCGCGGTGACCAGCGACGAGGCGCCCACCAGGAGTCGACCGATGCGCCCTCCCACCGGGGCCTCGATGGCGATCTCCATCTTCATGACCTCCAGGGTCATGAGCCGGTCGCCCTCGGCGACGACCTCGCCCTCGCGCACGCACACCTGCGTCACCGCCGCGGGGACGGGCGCCACGACGCGTCCGTCGGAGGCGCGCGCGAGGCGGTGGGCGATGCTGTCGACCTCGACGTGGAGCGCCGTGGGGGTGACCACCTGCACCACGCCGAGGCGGCGGCCGTGGAGGGTGAGCACCGCGGTGCCCGGCCCTGTGGACTGCCAGGTGACCTCCGCCGACTGTCCGGCGCAGGTGATGAGGTAGCGCTCGGGTCCGGTGGCGAGCACGTCCAGGGAGAGCGAGGCCCCGCCGACGGCGAAGCGGAAGGAGCGAGGCTCCGCCTGGGGGACGCTCGTGGGCATCCCCCGGTGGGCGTGGAGCATCACCTCGGCGATCTCGTCGGCGCGGGCGCGCTGGTGCTCTCCCACCGCGGCGGCGACCAGGGCGGCGTCGAGGTGAGGGCGGGCCAGGGCGCCGGGGCGATCGGCGATGTGGTGGTCGAGCCAGCGGGTGGTGACCCGGGCCTCGCGCATGGCGTCGTGGTCGACGAGCTCCAGCAGCAGAGAGCGGTTGGAGGCGCCGCCCTCGATGGCGACGGTGCTGCGGGCGAGGGCTTCTTCCAGCCGGGCGAGGGCGTCCTCGCGAGTGGGTCCGGTGGCGATGACCTTGGCGAGCATGGAGTCGAACTCGCCGGGGACCACGTCGCCCGCGAGGAAGCCGGAGTCCACGCGCACCCCCGGGCCGGTGGCGAGCTCGAAGCGGATGAGCCGTCCTGCGCTGGGGCGGAAGCCCTCGTCGGGGTCCTCGGCGTTGAGGCGCGCCTCGACGGCGTGGCCTCGGGCGGGGGGCAGCGACTCGGGGAGTCTCTCACCCCGGGCGACGTCGATCTGCATCCCGACGAGGTCGAGGCCCGTCACGCACTCGGTGACCGGGTGCTCCACCTGGAGCCGGGTGTTCATCTCCAGGAAGTAGAAGCCCGAGAGGTCGGGCCTCACCAGGAACTCCGCCGTCCCTGCGTTCACGTATCCGCTGGCGCGGGCGATGCGGATCGCGGCGTCCTTGAGCTGCTCCTCCAGGGCGCCGAGGCCCGGCGCGGGGGCCTCCTCCAGCACCTTCTGGTGGCGGCGCTGCATGCTGCAATCGCGGGTTCCGACGGCGTGCACCCGGCCGTGCGAGTCGGCGATCACCTGCACCTCGACGTGGCGCGCCTCCGGGGCGAAGGACTCCACCAGCAGGGTCGGGTCACCGAAGGCCGCGCGGGCCTCGGCGGAGGCGCTGGCGAAGGCCGGGGCGACCTCGTCGGCGGCGCGCACGATGCGGATCCCCCGGCCACCGCCGCCCGCGGCGGCCTTGAGCAGCACGGGGTAGCCGATGCGCTCGGCGTGGCGGGTGGCCTCGGCGGCGTCGACCACCGGGCCGCCGCTCCACGGGGTGACCGGGACGCCGTTGTCCTCGGCCACGCGCTTGCCGCCGATCTTGTCGCCCAGCAGCCGCATCGAGGAGCCCGAGGGGCCGATGAAGACCAGGCCCGAGTCGGCGCAGGCGTCGGCGAAGTCGGGTCGCTCGGAGACGAATCCCCAGCCCGGCCAGACGGCGTCGCAGCCGGCCTCGACCAGCAGCGACACCACCCGGGGCACGTCGAGGTAGGCGCTTCGCATCGCGCCGGTGGAGCCGGGGACCAGCGCGTCTCCGAGCAGGATGGCTTCGTCGGCCTCGCGCACGAACATCGCGTCGCGGTCGGGGTGCGTATAGAGCGCGACCACCTCCATGGGCTCGCGGTGGCGCTTGGACCACGCTCGGGCGGCGCGGAGGAAGCGCACGGCGGCCTCACCACGGTTGACGACCCCGACGCGGCGAAACGGGCGGTGGATCAGGGACATCAGCGGGTCATTCCTTCCACGTGGGAGCGCCCCCCGAGGAGCCATCGGGCGAAGCCGGCGAGCCACTCTCCAGCGGGGCCTTCCCCGGCGACGAGGGCCCCCTCGCGGGCGCCTGCCACGAAGCGGGCGGTGGCCTCGGAGCGGTAGGACCCGAGGGCGTCGAGGGTGGCCATGAGCACGGCGTGCTCGGGGGTGCCTCCGCAGCGAGGGATCCAGGGCTCGACGCGGCGTGCGAAGGCGGGGTCCGGGGTCGCGGGGCGCTCGTCGGAGGGAGAGGGTCCGAGGCCGTTGATGGCGTCGATGACGACCTGCTTGCGCTCCTTCAGCGGGAGCGAGGCGAGCGCGGCGGGCTCGATGGGGCGGCCGATCCAGATGTCCTGGCGGCCGTAGCCCAGGGGGAACTCCAGGCGCTGCGAGAGCTCGTCCTGGGGGAGGCCTCCGACGAAGCGCACCGGCACGATGGGAGCGCCCACGGCGAAGGCCATGTCGATGAAGGCCGAGCTCATCTTGACGACCGGCTGGCGGCAGGAGAGCCCCCGGGTGCCCTCCACGTGGACCATCACGCTCTTGCCCCGCTGGGCCATGTCCTGGGCGAGCTCGCCGATGATGCGCACGAGGGACTCGCGGTCATCGCGGTCGAAGAAGGTGATGAGCCTGGGGTCGGTGATGCCGGGGTAGGAGAAGCTGTGGCGGATGAGCTCGCCCACCCAGGTTCCTCGGTGCTCGGCCTTGGCGAGGGTGACCGTGGCGACCTCGGAGAGCGCGGAGGCGATCACCGAGAAGAGCAGCGACTCGACCGCCACCTGGTGGTTGGCGAGGTAGAGGCAGCTACGGCCGCGGACGCTGGCGAAGGCCTCCGGGTCGGCGATGACCACGTCGCCGACGAAGCGCTCGATGAGGCCGTAGTAGAGGTCCTCCACGGGCCAGGCGCCGATGGCGAAGCGCCTGCGCCAGTAGGACTCCACGGGAGCGAGGTCGAGCGCTGGGGCCGCGGCGTCGGTCACCCGGACGGCGTCGCCCTCGCGAGCGACGTCGATGAAGTGCCGGCGCAGCGGGCGCATGGCGACGGTGGCGCTGCGGAGGTCGGCCGCGGGGCGCACGGAGCTCGGGTGCACGATGGCGCGCGAGGCGACGTGGTCGCGCACGGCGACCTCGGCGATGAGGTCGCCGCCCGGGGGAGCGCCGTAGATGGTGGCGACGTTGCCGGGGAGCCAGTCGCTGGGCTTCACGTCGGAGGGAGCGGCCACGGAGGAGGCGCCCTCGGAGCGGGAGAGGCGCAGCCCCGGGACGAAGCGGCGGTCGCGCAGGAAGGCGCGGCGCTCCAGGCGGGAGGCCCGGCCGATGGGCCCCTTGGGGAGCAGCACCTCTACGAGGGTGAGCGCCACGAGGACGACGCCGTCCACGAGGAGCTGGATGTCGTACTTCGGAAAGCGGGGCTCTCCGTCGAAGCCCGCGAAGCGCACCTCGACGCGGCCTTCACCCGAGGAGGGAATCTCTCCATGGAGGGTGAGCGAGGGAATCCGATAGGGATAACCGACCACGTCGTCGGAGATATCGGGTGACCATTGAGAGAGGGCGTCGTGGGGAATGGCGTGGGTGAGCGCGTCGAGGAGGCCCTGGTGGAGGGTTCCCCGGGGGACGCCGCGCAGGGAGAGGTCGACGAGGGCCGATGAGCCGCGCGAGCCCATCTTCCACGAGCGGAGCATCTGGAAGGCGGCCCCGTGAAAGAGGGCCGCGGAGCGATAGGGGTCCTCGGCGGGGACGGCGTCGCTCAAGGGGGCCATCGGGGCGGGCGCCATCGGATATCGGGTATCGGTGAGCACCCGCCCGGAGGCCACGGGCTCGAAGCGGGAGAGGGCCGCCTCGCGGGCTTCGCGGAAGGCCGAGAGGGTGACCTCGCCGCCGTCCTTCAGCTCGGTGCGCAGCCGCACGGGCGCACCCGCGAAGGGCAGCCAGCGGTGCACCTGCACGTCGGAGAGCCCGGTGACCATGGCGCCTGAGCGGGCGACCGCTCCGGCGAGTCGGTCGACCATGGACATCATCGGGAGCGCGGGGAGCGTCCAGGTGGGGCGGTGGTCACCCAGCCAGAGGTCCGTGGAGGGGTCGAGGGTCTCTTCGTGGGCCCCCTCACCGCGCTGCCGCGCGCCCTCACCCCCGCGGAGCGGGGGCAAGGGCTCTGACGTCTGCGAGGTGAGTGTCGGGTTGATGAGTTTCGGGGCGTCCGGTCCAACCGCGAACCTGTCAGCTCCTGAGAGCCCTTGCCCCCGCTCCGCGGGGGTGAGGGCGCGCGGCAGCGCGGTGAGGGGGCCATTCCCCCCCGGCACGATGCGCATCGCAAGCTGGCGGGTGTGGTAGATGCGCTTGCCGTCGACCCAGAGCGACCCTTCGGCCACGGCGAAGGGCACCCCGGCGTCATTACCCACTTCGAGAATGGCAATCTCCGTGGTGATGCGCTTGTTCTTCGGAACCACCTGGCCGCGGTACTTCCACGTCGCGGGCCTGCCCACCGCCACGGGCTCGAAGCGGGGGTTGGCCACCCCGTCGGCCATGGAGCGCTCGATCATCGCGAACTGGAGCAATTGCACCAGGGCCTCGATGCCCAGCGAACCCGGCTGCACGGGGTCCTGGAAGAAGTGGGCCTTGAAGAACCACTCGTCGTAGCGGACGTCCTTCTCGGCGCGGGCCCAGCCGAGGCCCTTCTTGCCGCCATCGGGCTCCCACGCGGTGATGCGGTCGAGCATGCAGAGCATCGGAGCCGGGAGGCGGAGTGAGCCTTCGAAGTACTTCGCCGGGCGGGCGCGAAGGTCGATGAGCACGTCGGAGGGGGACTCGATGCGGGCGCGGTCCTCCGGGGTGACGGGCAATCCCACCTGGTTGACGAAGGCCTCCGCCGGGAAGAACCCGAAGACCGTATTCATCTTGTAGACGAGCTTGTCGCCAATGAAGCACTCGACCTCGAAGGACTCGATGATCATCCCCGCCGAGCGGGAGACGTCCGTGACCTTCACCCTGGTGCGCAGGGTCCCCGAGGTGGGGAGGATCTCTTCGTAGAAGGTTCCGGTGCCGTCGAGGTTGCGGAAGAGCAGGTCGACGTCGGTGGTGAGCGCGCTGCCGATGTAGCTCGCGAGCCAGCCGCAGGGCTGGAGGGCGGCCTCCATCAACACGCAATAGGGCATCGTGGGATGTCCGTTGAGGTCGAAGTACCAGGCCCCCGGGGGGATGTCGTACTCGGCCTCGATCACCCCGCCGGGCTGGAGCACGCCGAGCGGCGCGTCGGCGCGGGTGATGCGCGACATGAAGTGATAGGGCGGACCGGGAAGGCGAGCGACGCCTCGGGTGCTGTCGAAGCGGGTGTACATCGGGCCGAAGGCGGCCGACGGACGGCCCCAGGCGCAGGCGATGAGCGAGGCGTAGTCGAAGGCGAAGCCATCGACCACGGCGACGGGCTTGGGCTCGACATACCCACGGAGACCGCCGAGGCGGCGAAGGTCCATGGCGGCGTGCGCGGGGTCGGAGCCGGAGAGCGCGGGAAGCCAGGCCCAGTGGTCGAGGGGCCACGAGGGGACGAGGCGGAGCCCCACGCGGCGGGCGTGGAAGGCCTTGCGACCATCGACGGTGCAGAGCAGGTCGGCATAGACCGTGGGCACCGGACCGGCGATGACCTCCTCGATGAAGATCTCGTAGGTGAGATGCCTCGACTCGGGCGTCGCCTGACCGCGGCAGCGCATCGGGATCTTGGTGCCGGTGACCGGCTCGAAGCGCCACCCGTCACGGTCGACGGAGAAGCCCATGGCCACGAGATAGAACGACATCGCCTGGAGGCATCCCTCGAACATGAGGGTGCCGGGCATGCAGGGGTCGTTGTGGAAATGGCCCGCGAAGTACCAGTCGTCCGCGGTGATGGGCGCCTCGGCGCGGAGGTAGCCGCGCTGCCAGGGTCCGCCCGTGGGGTCGAGGTCGACGACCTCGTGGAGGAAGAGCATCCGCCCGGCGGAGATGCGAGGGCTGCGGACGTGGGTGCGGGCCTTCTCGAAGCCGGGACCGAAGCAGTCCGCCACGCGGCCCTCCGCGAAGGCGCGGAGGTCGTCCTGGGAGAACGATCGCTTCGTACAAGGGACGAGCGGGGCGTCGAGCTGCGCGGTGGTGGAGTGCTCTCCCGTGGTGGCGTCCCAGAGGATTCCACCCGAATTGGCGAGTTCTTCATCGGTGAAGAAGCCGGCCTGGCCGTGGCGCACGGAGAGCCTGAGCTCGCCGTTCACCCGGCAATCGTAGTGGAAGAAGAAGAGCCGCACGTCGCCCTGCTGGGCGTGCGAGTCGACGTGGATCTCATAGCTGAGCGTCTCACCGGGCTGGGGGAGCTCGCCGTGATAGGTGAGCTCACAACCCAGGAGGCGATAGACGCGCTCGCCCTGGTTGAGCCGGTCGATGCCCAGCCAGGAGATGAGCAGGAGGTCGGCCTGGCCGGACTCGATCATGATGCCGGCGGGCATCCGGCCCTCGTGGAGGTACCAGCTCTCGGGGGTGACGTCGGTCTCGGTCCAGAGGGTTCCGACGCCCATGGAGTTGGGGACGGCGTCGATGCCGGTGACACGGTCGGCCAGCAGCAGCGGCGGCATCGGCATGCGCACCTGGCGGGCGTAGCCGTCCTGCGACGCGAAGGCGGGGCCGAAGACCGAGGAGATGGAGCCCGAGGCGAGGGTCTCCAATTGGGCACGATCGAAGCGAGGACCGGGGTGGCTGGGGCCGCTGGGGGGAGTGGCGATGGCTCCGCTGGGGCCGCAGGTTGAAACCTGCGGCAACGATGCGGGCGCTTGGGAAGGCACTGCAAGTCCGCGAGCGGACTGTCCCCCGTCGGAGCCAGACCCCGACCGTGAGGGAGGGGGGGCGACGCTCGGGCCGACAGCGGAGAACGGAGCGGGTACCGAAGACTCGCTGGTCGCTCTCCCTCCCTTACGGTCGGGGTCTGGCTCGGGCGACTGGCCACCGAGCGATCGTACCGGGGAGGAAGCCACCGCCACCGAGTCCACACCACCGCGAGCCCTCAACAGCCCCGCGAGCATGGTCTGCTGCAGCGACAGGAAGCGCGAGTGCGCCGTCGCCTGCGCCTCCAGGTACCCCCGGTGGATCGCCGCGATGCGCCCCTGCTCGGCCATCGCCCTCGCGACGATGTCGTTCGTCGCCCCGACCATCGCCGCGGGCGCCGCCGTCACCACCACGGGCCTCGGCGCCGTCACCGCCACCGTCACCACCACCGGCGCAGCCGCCGCCACCGGCGCGGCCAGCGCCGAGGGCATCTCCTCGCCCAGCACCGGGACCAGCCTCGGCGCAGGGGCCATCACCTGCACGCCCGTCTCGAACGCCGGCAGCCGGATCGCCGGTGCGTGCGCAGGTACCTTCATCGTCGCTCCTGTAGCCTTCTTGGGCGGCGCGTCGGCGCCGAGCGCGCGGTGCAGCGCCTCGACGTCCACCGCCACGCCCGCCGCCACCAGCGCCGCCGCCGCGTTGGCGAGCTGACGCACGCCGCTGCGACCCGACACGTCCATCGGCACCGCGAGGTGCTCCCGCTCCCCGAGCACCTTCTTGATCCAGCCGCTGCACAGGCCGCGGGGGCCGTGCTCGATGAACACCCGCACCCCGTCCGCCCAGGCGCGCTCGATCATCCGAGGGAAGTCGAGCGTGTCCACCGCCTGCGCCGTGATCGCCTTCGCGATCACATCGGGCTCCGCCGTGAAGGCCGTCGCGCTCCCCGCCGAGTAGTGCCTCACCCCCGGCACCACGAAGGTCTCCCTCCGGTGGATGTCGTACCAGGCCTGTCGAATCTCCCCGATCTCCGGGCAGTGCGCCGCCATCGCGTAGCCGAGCGGCATCGCCCTGGCGCGCCCCAGGCCCTCGATCACCCGCTCGCACGCGAGCGCCTCGCCGCCGATCACGCAGTCGTCCGGCGCGTTGATGATCGTGAGGTGCACCGAGGCTTCGCCCTCGAGCGCCTCTCGCACCGCCGCCACCGGGGCCGCCACGCTCCAGGTGCGCCACGCCGCGTGCTCGGCGCCCGCGACGCCACGCTTCGCCCAGAGCCGTCGCGCGGCCTTCTGCTCTCCGACGATCTCGTCCTTGAAGACCGGGCTCTCCCAGCACTCTCGGATCATCACATCGAGGTCTCGCCACGCCCCGGAGGCGAAGAGCGCGTTGCTCTCCCCCGACGAGTACCCGATGGTCGCCTCGGGCCGCAGCCCGAACACGTCGCGCACCAGCTCGGCGTGGAGCTGACACAGAAACGCGCTCGCCCAGAGCTGATCGAGGGGGTGCTCCGGCTCCGCGGTCTCCCCGAAGCTCCAGCGCGTCGCCCCCGCCATCGAGCCGAAGCGCTGCCCCAGCTTCGCCACCGCGCCAGGCATCGCCAGCGCCAGCTCCCGGCCCATGCCCAGGTACGACGCTGCCGCCCCGGTGAACACCGCGGCCGTGTCGCCCTTCAAGGGAGCCGCGCGGTACGCCACCCCGTCGGGCATCGGCGCTCCGCCCTCCAGGTGACGCTTCGCCTGCTGCGCCCTCGAGAGGCGCTCCTCCTCCGTCGCGGCCACCAGCACCAGCCGCGCAGGCCCCGCGCCTCCCTCGACGCCCTCGGAGAGCGCCTTCAGCACCGCGGCGCGGTCGCTCCCTCCGTAGACGTAGAGCCTCGGAGGAGCCTCCAGCCGCAGCGGCGTCGGGTCCCCTCCCCCGCTGAGCCTCACCGTCGCCACGCCATCGCCCAGCGAGCGAGTCGTCGCCTCGGCCACGCGCTCTCCCAGCCACGGGGCCGCCACCCTCGACGCCTGGGGCCGGGCCCCGTGAGCGACGCTCCACGCCGCCGCGGCCACGTTCAGCAGCCCCGACGCGGCGTGCGCCCTCGCCTTCGAGAAGACCTCCACCGCCCCGTCGCCCACGCGCAGCGAGGGAGTCCCCTCGCCGTCGAGCACCGCCAGCACCCGGTCGCCGTCGCGCCGGGCGTCGTCGAGGCGCTTGAGCAGCAGCACCACCGCCGCGTCCCCTGGGCTCACGTCGAGCCCCAGCTCACGGAGCGCCTCCCGGTGCACCGGCTCGTCCGAGAGGTCGACCGCTCCCACCAGGGCCGCGTCGAGCTCGCCCTCTCGCAGGGCGCGGGCGGCGATCTCCAGGGCCACCACCCCGGAGGCCTCCTCGGCCGACACGGTGAAGCTCGGACCCGCCACGTCGAGCTGGCTGTTGATCCGGTTGGCGGGGATGTTGGGCATCGTGCCGACCACGCCCGCGGCTTCGAGCTTCGGCAGCACCGCGTCGCGAGCCTTCGAGAGCCAGCCCTCGGAGGGCGTCGTCCCCGTGGTGCGACCCCACGCCTCGGACCACTCCGCGAGCCTCCATCGGGCTCCGTAGCGCGCCACCTCGGGGTCGGCCCCCATGCCCACGAAGACGCCGGTGCGCTCTCGGGGCAGGGTCACGCCGACCGCCGCCTCACGGGCGCACTCCAGCACCATCAACTGCTGCGGGAGCGTCTGCTCCAGGTCGCGAGGAGGGAAGCGCAGCCCTTCGAGGGAGACGCTCACCGACTCCCTCCTCGCGGACCACGGCTCGGCGCCCAGCACCGCGCGCGCGGCCTCTGCCGCCCCGGTGGTGTCGCCGAGCATCGCCCCGACGCCCACGATCGCGACCTTCGCGCGAGATGGTACGCCCGCGTACGAAGTCGTACGGAGACCGACGGCGTCCTGCGAGACCAGCAGGTGGGCGTTGTTTCCCCCGAAGCCGAAGGCGCTCACCCCCGCCACGCGAGGGCGGTCGGAGGGCCAGGGCTCGCTCTTCGTGAGCAGCCGGAAGGGTGACCCGGCGAGCACCTCGAGCGGCGCGTCGGCGTGAAGCGTCGGAGGGCGGACGCCCGCGTCCATCGCCCCGATCACCTTCATCACCCCGGCGGCCCCGGCGGCCGTGATCAGGTGGCCGAGGTTGGACTTCAGCGACCCGACGGGCACGTCGCGCAGGCCCTCGTAGAGCGCCGCGGTGGAGCGCACCTCGGTGGCGTCTCCCACGGGCGTCCCGGTGGCGTGGCACTCGAGGAGCGAGACGTCCGAGGGGGAGAGCCCCGACATGGCGTAGGCGAGTTGCATCGCCCGGCGCTGTCCCTCCTCCGCGGGCGCCAGCATCCCCCGGCCGCGGCCGTCGTTGGAGAGCCCGACTCCACGGATCACCCCGAGCACCTTGTCTCCCGCCGCCAGCGCGTCGGAGAGGCGCTTGAGGGTGAGGATGGCCGCTCCCTCGGCGGGCACGAGCCCGTCGGCGCCGCGGTGGAAGGGGCGGCTCTGCCCGGTGCGGCTCATGGCCGAGAGCGCGCAGAAGCCCACGTGGATGAACAGGCTGTCCGCGGCGTTGACGGCCCCGGCGAGCATCACGTCGGCGGAGCGGTCGTGGAGCCGGTCGCAGGCGAGCTTGATGGCGTAGAGCGACGAGGCGCAGGCGGCGTCGAGCGCGTAGGACCCGGCGCCGAGCCCCAGCGCCGAGGCCGCGAGGTGCGCCGGGAGGCCCGACATGAAGCGGTTGCGGGCGTCGGGCCGGTCGAGCCCGGCGAGGCCGCCCACGGAGCGCTGGAAGGAGGCGTCCTGCGAGGAGAGCCAGACGCTCTCGGCGTAGCGGGACATCCCCGCGGTGGGGAAGGAGAGGTTGCCGAGGATGATCCCCGCGCGGTCGGAGGGGCGCTCGTGGCCGATGGGGCGGAGGGCCTCGCGGGCGGCGTGGAGCACCCAGCGGAAGGCCGGGTCGAGGCCTCGCACCGTCGCCTCGGGGAGCAGGAAGCCCGTCGGGTCGAAGAGGGCGTCGAAGCCCTCCACGTAGCCCCCGGCGTCGGACCAGGTGCGGTCGGTCGCGTGCTCGGGAGAGCCCATCGCGTGCGAAGGACGGAGGCGCCAGCGGCCCGCGGGCACGGGCCCCACGGCGCTGCGCCCCGCCTGGACGAGCTCCCGCAGCGCCTGCGGAGAGAGCGCACCCGGCAGGACGCAGCCCTGCCCGACGATCGCGATGGGCTCGAAGCTCACGAGGGGACGCCCGCCGAGGTCTCTTCGCGCACCACCGGCTCACCCGGCCGGAGGATGGTCTCCACCCCCCGGAAGGCCGCGAGGGCGTGGCCCGACAGGTCTTCGAGCACCACGTCGCAGACGGCGCGGGAGTCGTGCGCTTCGCGGCCCAGCACCACGCAGCGGATGGCGCCCTCGGGGAGAGACTCCGTGTAGCTCTCGAAGGAGCCGACGGCCATCGGCAGCGACGCGCCGCCCAGCACCTCGCGGGACCAGAGCAGCGCGAACTGCAGCGCCCCGTCGAGGGCGGCCGGGTCGACGCGCCAGGGCTCCGGGGACCACCCCCGCTCCAGGGTGCCGGTGAGGGTGCCGGTGAGGCCCTCTCGGGAGACCCCGTCGATCGACTGGATCACCTGGAACGCAGGCCCGTGGAAGAGCAGGTGACCGTCATAGACGGCCTCGCGGGTCCACGCTCCGAGCTTCGGGCTGGCGGGGCGCTCGGCCGGTCGCCGGGCGCCTTCGCTCACGTCCACGGTGGCGCTGAAGTGCAGCCCGTTGTCCTTGCCTCGCAGCTCGATCACCAGCTCGTCGGCGGTGCCCGCCTTCGCCGCCCCGAGGAGCGTGAAGCGGTGGCCACCGCTCTCGTAGTGGTCCAGCTTGATGCCGCGCAGCACCTTCAGGTCGCGCAGCCGCATCGCCCCCGCGGCCGGGCGGAAGGCCCTCGCCGCGCGCGCCATCCACTCGATCGCCAGCGCCACCGGGAGCACCGGCTTGCCCGCGACGCGGTGGTCGGTGAGGTAGGGGTGCGAGCCCTGGTCGACCGCCACCTCGACGGACATCACGGTGGCGGTGGTCTTCGAGCCCAGCGGCCCTTCGCCCATGGCGCCCCCGACGACGGTCTCGACCTCCGCCGGGGCCGCGGTGATCTCGTCGACGAAGCGCCTCGCGCCCTCCGCCAGCGGGATCAGCGCGACGCCCATCTGGTCGAAGCGCGCCTTGAGCGCGGGCGTCACCATCCCGCCCTCCCACGGTCCCCAGCCGATGGACTTCGCCACGAAGCTGGCGCCGCGCGCGTGACGCTCGGCCGCCGCGACCTTGTTGAGCACCTCGTTGGCCATCGCGTAGTCGCACTGGCCGTTGTTGCCCGTGCGCGCCGCCACCGAGGAGAAGAGCACCACCCAGCGCAGCGGGTCGCCCGCGGTCGCCGAGAGCAGCGCCCGGAGCCCGGCCACCTTGGTGTCGAAGACCCGGTCGAACTGCTCCGGGGTCTTCTCCGCGATCAGCTTGTCGGCCAGCACCCCGGCCCCGTGCACCAGCGCCGTGATCGGTCCCCACGCGCCTCGCACCTCGTCGAGCGCCGAGCGCAGCGCCGCCGCGTCCTGCACGTCGACCGCCACGTAGCGCACCTCCGAGCCCGCAGCGCGCACCGCGTCGAGCGTCGCGCGCACCTCCCGGTTGGCGAGCACCTTCGAGACCTGCACCCCGACCTCCGAGGGCGACACCGCGCGGCCCGACTTCTTCGCGTCGTCGAGCAGCGCCCGCTTCAGCCCGGCGTCGTCCGAGACGCCGCGGCACGAGGCGGGCTCGTCCTCCAGGCGCGAGCGCCCCAGCAGCACGATGCGAGCGTGGGAGCGCTTCGCGAGCTCGATGACCGAGGCCGCGGTCACCCCGCGACCTCCGCCCGACACCACCACCACCGACTTCGGGTCGACGGCCATCGCGGCGGGAGCGGCCTCGCGGGCGACGCTGCGCAGCGAGCTGCGAGAGCCGTCGGCGTGGAGCCCCACCTCGCGGGTGGAGCCACCCGTGAAGAGCTCGGCGACGATGGCCGACGCGAGGGTCGCGGCGTCGCGGCCCGCCCGGTCGAGGTCGATGGCCTTCACGCTCGCGGTCGGCCACTCGACGGCGGCGGTGCGGGCGAGGGCCGAGACCCCGGCGGTCCAGGCGCGCGTGGCGTCGCGGCCCGAGAGGCCGAAGTCGCCGCCGGTGTCCTGCACCGTCACGAAGAGCCCCCCCTTGGAGGCGAAGCGGGCGGCGACCGAGCGAGCGACCTGGAAGGCCTCGCGGTTGACCGCCACCGCCTCGTCGACGCTCGTCACGTCGCGCAGCCCGCCGAGGAAGATCACCCCGTCGGCGTCCGGGGGGACGGCCTCCGAGGAGACCACGGCGGCGCGAATACCGTGCCCGGTAAGCGCGCTGGCGACGGCCTGGGCGACGCCGGAGCCGTCGTCGGTCACCACCAGCTTGGTCGCGGCGCTGAGGCCCGGGACGACGAAGCCCGACGCGGCGCAGGGCTCCTCGACCAGCACGAAGCGCTGGACGCCGGAGGCCTTCGGGGCCGCCGTGACCGCGGGCTTCGCGGAGGGAGCGGTCGCTCCGCTGCGGCCGCGCATGTAGTCCACGATCTGTCCGAGGGTGCGAAGGGCCGCCATCTCCGAGGCGTTCACCTCGGGCAGCCCCGGCGCGCGCTCCCGCATCGCCGAGAGGATCTCGACGCGCTTGATGGAGTCGATGCCCAGGTCGGCCTCGAGCTCCATGGTGAGCGCGAGCATCTCCGAGGGGTAGCCGGTCTTCTCCGCGACGATGGTGAGCATCAGCGCCTCGAGGTCGACCGAGGAGGCCTTCGCCGGGGCGGGCGCCGCCGCCTTCGTCTCTAATGGAGCGACCTTCGGGGCCGCGGGCTGGCGCGACTCCATGTACTCCACGATCTGTCCGAGGGTGCGCAGGGCGGCCATCTCCGAGGCGTTCACCTCGGGCAGCCCCGGGGCGCGCTCCCGCATCGCCGAGAGGATCTCCACGCGCTTGATGGAGTCGATGCCCAGGTCGGCCTCGAGCTCCATCTGAACGCCCAGCATCTCCACGGGGTAGCCGGTCTTCTCGGCGACGATGGCGAGCATCAGCGCCTGCAGGTCGACCGAGGGAGCCGCAGCCGCGGCGGAGGGAGCCTTCGGGGCCGCGGGCTGGCGCGACTCCATGTACTCCACGATCTGTCCGAGGGTGCGCAGGGCGGCCATCTCCGAGGCGTTCACCTCGGGCAGACCCGGGGCGCGCTCTCGCATCGCCGAGAGGATCTCCACGCGCTTGATGGAGTCGATGCCCAGGTCGGCCTCGAGCTCCATCTGGACGCCCAGCATCTCCACGGGGTAGCCGGTCTTCTCGGCCACGATGGTGAGCATCAGCGCCTGCAGATCGACCGCGGGGGCGGCCTTCGCGACCGGAGCCGCGACCACCACGGGGGCGACGACCGGAGCCGGAGCGACGACCGCCACGGGAGCGGGAGCCGCGAACACCACCGGAGCCGGAGCGGCGACCGGGGCGACGTAGACCGGCGCCGGAGCGGCGGGAGCGACGTAGGCGACGGGGGCCGCCGCGGCCGGGAGTTGTCCAATGGACATCGGTTGTCCAATGGACATCGGCTGACCGGTGAGCATCGAGCTCAATCCGGAGAACGAGCTCTCCACCGTGCGCAGGAAGGACTCATGCGAGTCGGCCATGGTCTTCAGGTAGGCCGCGTGGGCCTCCGAGGTCTGGCGCTGCGACTCCTGGTAGGCCTGCACCCAGGCGAGGTTCTCTCCAGCGCTCGCGACCGGAGCGGCGGCGATGGGAGCAGCGGCCGAAGGAGCGACCGCGGCGGACGGCACCTCTCGCACCACCACGACCTCCTTCACCACTTCCTTCACGACCTCCACGACCTCCTTCACCCTCGGGGGGTTGGGCTTCGGCAGCGCCGCGGCGCCTCCCTTCGGGGGGTAGGGCTTGCCGTAGTTGGAGCCGTTGAGCGACAGGGTCATCGCGGGCTTCTTCTTCGGGGCGGGCGTCGGGGCGTAGTCCGCCCAGAGGGCCGCGAGGTTCATGGGGACGCCCGCCACGGCCAGCCGGCCCAGGGCCTCCTGGAGGCTGGTCACGCCGTGCTTGCCCTTGCGGTCGAGCGGAACGCTCACGTGCTGGCGATCACCCAGGATGCGGTCGACCAGGTCGGTGAGCACCGCGCCGGGGCCGACCTCGATGAAGGTTCGGGCGCCGCGCGCCCACATGGCCTCGACCTGCTCGACGAAGCGCACCGGGCGGGCGATCTGCCCCGCGAGGCGATCGCGCATCCCCGACGCGTCCGTGGGGTAGGGCGCGGCCTCGGCGTTGGACCACACCACCGCCTCGGGCGAGCCGAACTCCACCCCCGCCAGGAACTCCCCGAACCTCGCCCCCGACGGCGCCACCAGCGCGCTGTGGAAGGCCGTCGACACCGGCAGCCGCTTGGCCGGCATGCCCCTGGCCGAGAGCAGCGCCTCCACCCTCTCGATGGCCTCGGTGGCCCCGGAGAGCACCACCTGCTTCGGGTGGTTGTGGTTGGCCACCACCACCGAGTCGCCGAAGTCCGCGAGCGCGGCCCTCACCTCGTCGATCGATCGCCCCACGGCGGTCATCGCCCCCGGGGTCGCCGACGCGTCGCGCATCAGCTCTCCGCGGCGACGGGCCACGGCCACGAAGCTGGCCTCGTCGATCACCCCCGCGGCGCAGAGCGCGGTCACCTCGCCGAAGCTGTGTCCGCCCACGTGCTGGGCCTTCACGCCGACGGAGCGCAGCACCCGGAGGAGCGCGAGGCTCGCCACGCCGATGGAGGCCTGGGCCCACTCGGTGGCCGTGAGGCGCTTCGTCTGCGCCGCGCGCTCGTCGTCCGAGAACACCGGCCGCGGGAAGACCACGTCGCCCACGGTCGATCCGTCGAAGCGGGCGTTGGCGGCGTCGTCCCAGGCCGAGCGGGCGACGTCGACGCTCATCGCGAGGTCTCCGCCCATGCCCACGTACTGGCTCCCCTGCCCCGGGAACACGAAGGCCACGGCCCCCGCCTCGCCGCCCACCCCGTAGTGGATGCCGGTGGGGGTCGAGAGCGCCGCGTCGGGCTTCGCCGCGAGGTGCGCCTGCACCTGCTTGAGCTTCGCCGCGAGGTCGGCCGCGTCGCTCGCCACCACCGCGAGCCGCGCCTTCGCGCCCGCGACGAAGCCCTCCTGCGAGGCCCTCGCCACGGCGGTGAGCCCGGACTCCGCGGCGCGCTTCGCGGCGTCGTCGCACTTCGCCGAGAGCCCCTGCGCGGTCTCGTCGGAGAGCAGCACCAGCTCGGTGGGCTCGGTGCGGACGCGCCACGCGCGCGGGGCGGGGCCCGTGTACTCCTCCAGCGCCACGTGGAAGTTGCTTCCGCCGAAGCCGAAGCTGGACACCGAGGCGCGGCGCGGGTGCGAGGCGTCGCGGATCCACGGCCTCGACTGGGTGTTGAGGTAGAAGGGGCTCTTCTCGATGTTGAGCGCGGGGTTGGGCCGGTCGACCTTGATGGTGGGCGGCAGCACCTTGTGGTGCAGCGCCATCACGGCCTTGAAGAGGCCCGCCGCGCCGGCCGCGGACTTGGTGTGGCCGATCTGCGACTTCACCGATCCGAGGGCGCACCACTGGCGGTCGGTGCGTCCGCTCTCTCCGAAGGCGATCTCGAGCCCGGCGAACTCCGCGGCGTCGCCCGCCTTGGTGGCGGTGCCGTGGGCCTCGACCAGCTCCACGGTGTCGGCGCCGTAGCCGGCGTTCTCATAGGTGCGGCGCAGCGCCCGGGCCTGCCCCTCGGGCAGCGGCGCGTACACGCTCTTGCTGCGGCCGTCGGAGGCCGAGCCGAGGCCGCGGATGACGCCGTAGACCCGGTCGCCCGCGCGCTCGGCGTCGTCGAGGCGCTTGAGCGCCAGCATGGCCATGCCCTCGCCCAGCAGCGTGCCGTCGGCGGCGTCGGAGAAGGGCCGGCAGTCGCCCGACTTCGAGAGCGCGGGCGTCTTGCTGAAGCACATGTACATGAAGATGTCGTTCATGGTGTCGACGCCGCCGGCGATCACCATGTCGGACTGGCCGATCGCGAGCTCGTTGATGGCCATGGAGAGCGCCGAGAGGGTGCTGGCGCAGGCCGCGTCGGTGACGCAGTTGGTGCCGCGCAGGTCGAAGCGGTTGGCGATGCGCCCGGCCACCACGTTGCCCAGCAGCCCGGGGAAGGACGACTCCTGCCAGGGGACGAAGCCGCCGGCGATGCGCTCGCAGATGACGATGGCTTCCTCTTCGGGGATGCCGGAGTCGCGGAGGGCCTTGAGCCAGATGGGCCGCTGGAGGCGGCTGACCATGGTGCCGAGGAGTTCCTGGCCGGAGGTGACGCCGAGGATGACCGAGGCGCGCTCGCGGTCCATCTTGGCGAACTGGCCCTGGGTGGCGTCGTCGAGCACACGCTGCGCGACGATGAGCGCCAGGAGCTGCGCGGTGTCCGTGGCGGGCAGGATGGACGGCGGAATGCCGAACTCCATCGGGTCGAAGGCCACGTCGGGGAGGAAGGCCCCGCGCTTGGAGTAGGTCTTGTCCGGCGCCGAGGGATCGGGGTCGTAGTAGTCCTCGATGAGCCAGTGCGACGGGGGCACGTCGGTGACGAGGTCGCGCCCCAGGAGGATGTCGCGCCAGAAGCCCTGCGCGTCGGTCGAACCCGGGAAGAGGGCGCTCACGCCCACGATGGCAATGGGAACCTGCGTCATCTCAAGACCTCGTCGTAACGGGTGGGGAAGGCTGTCGAGTCGGAGAAGCGGGCCATGTCAGCCCAAGGGGCGCGGACGGAAATCGAAGGCGTCCGGCGGAACCGCGACGCCATACGAGCGGAGCTGCTGGGCGCGGGTGATCACCGCGGCGCCCTCCAGCAGGTTGAGCCCGATCTGCACCACCGAGCGGTTGCCGGGCTCGGCCAGGAAGGTGCCTCGGGTCCAGGCGTTGAAGGCCCCCATCGCGGGACCGCACCAGACCTGGTAGTCGGCGCGGCGAGAGGGCTCCCCGTCGATGGCCCACTTGCTGGCCTTGCCCAGGTACCAGCGGAAGACCAGGGCCATCTTGCGCCTCGGGTCGGCCTCGCAGCGGGTCACCTCCGAGGGGTCGCGCTTCTGCCAGAAGGTCCTGGTGTCGGCCCACACCTCGTCGAAGGTCGCGTGCAGCACGTCGCCCTCCAGCCTCGCCCGCTCCTCCGCGGGGATGGCCGAGAGCGACGGGTACTTCACATAGGCGTCGTAGAGCTTCGCCGCGCGCACCCCGAACATGGTCCCGCGCTTGAGCACCTGGACCTTCACCCCCAGCTCGAACATGTCCGCCGCGGGGGCCATGATCACGTCCGCGAGGTCGGCCTGCGCCAGCATCGCCCGCCCCGGCTCGGAGAGCCCCGACTCCACCGCCGCCTGGTTGACCGAGCCGGTGAGCACGTAGGCCGCGCCCATCGCGTAGGCCGCCGCGACGGCCCCGGGGGTGCCGAGTCCGCCCGCCGCGCCGACGCGAATCGGCCGGGTGTACCCGTGCTTCGCGCTCATCTCGTCGCGCAGCGAGAGGATGGTCGGCAGCAGCGCCGTCAGCGCCTGGTTGTCGGTGTGACCGCCGGAGTCGGCCTCGACGGTGATGTCCTCGGCCACCGGGACCCTCGCGGCCAGCTCGGCCTCGGCGGGGGTGAGCAGCCCACGGTCGACCAGGGCCCGGAGCATCTCCGCGGGCGCCGGGGCCATGAAGCGACGGGCCACCTCGGAGCGGGAGATCTTGGCGAAGACGTGGTGCCTGCGCGCGATGCGCCCGGAGGCGTCGAGCGAGAGCCCGCTCGCGGCGTAGCGCACCACCGCCGGGGTGAGGGCCATGAAGGCCGAGGCCGAGACGCGCGCGACGCCGCGGCGGATGAGCAGGTCGGCCACGCGCTCTTCGAGCTCGGGCTCGTTGGGAGAGTGGATGAGGTTGACCCCCCAGGGGAGCTCGTCGCCGAGGGCCGAGGTGAGCTCGTCGAGGGCCCGCTCCACGCGCTCGAAGCCGAGGCCCGCGGCGCCGAAGAAGCCGAGCATCCCGGCTCGCGCGGCGGCGATGACCATGCGCGTCGTGGCGATGCCGTTGGCCATCTCGCCCACCACGTAGGCGAAGCGCACCCGGTGCACCTCGCAGAACGACCGGTCGCCCAGCCACTCGGGGTAGAGCGCCGGGAGCGTGGCGAGCAGCGGCAGCGCCCCGGCGACGGGACGAGAGGCGGGGACCATCTCCCCGCCGAGCGCGACGCCCACCCGACCGGCCGCGCCGTCGCGGACGACGTGAGCGACCTGTCGCACCGCGGCGATGACGCCGTGAAGGTCGCGCGCCCCGAAGGCGGGAGCCGCAGACCCGGGGACCCAGAGTGCAACAGGAGCGAGATCGACGGTTGAGGTGGCCACTGGACGGCGCGCTTCCTACACCGGATCGCAGGGGCTTTGGAGGGCCAAAGCGAGAAAACCCGACCAGCCCCCCAAGGTTTTCAGCCCCCGACGCGGGCCTCCATCCGCAGGCCGGGCGAACGACGATGTAGGTGTGGCGTTATGGCAAGGTGGGCTGAATTGTCCTGTGCGGCTTGCCACCCTGTGGGTGGCAACCATGCCTGCATCCTCGACGCGTGGCCCCCCTGGCATGTCGAGTGCTGAGCATCGTCCATCGCCCGTGGATTTCTCGAAGGACTCTCTCCCAACGACTGGACACGCCCCCGTCATGCAACCGTCGGCCAATGACATCGAACGGAGATCGTCGCCCTCTCTCACCGAGATCGATCCTCGTCAGGTAGGCGAGGCGAGCGGGCGCTACGCCGACCTCACGGGCGTTCGCGTGCTGGTGGTCGACGACGAGCTCGACGCGCGCGAGCTCTTCGCGATGGTGCTGGAGAGCTGCGGTGCGGTGGTGACCACCGCGGGCCGGGCGGCCGAGGCGTACTCCATGATCCAGAAAGACCCTCCCCAGGTGCTGGTCTCGGACATCGGGATGCCCGAGGAGGACGGCTTCAGCCTCATCCGACGGGTGAGGGCGCTCTCGCCCTCCCAGGGGGGCGCCATCCCCGCCGTCGCGGTAACAGCCTTCACCGGCCGTGAGCACCGGGCCCGAGCGCTGGACGCGGGCTTCAACCTCCACGTCGGCAAGCCCTTCGAGCCGCAGCAGCTCGTGGCCATCGTGCGACGACTCGTGAGCTGAGGCCCGCGACGCGGAGGCCTCGACCGCGGCCTGCAGTCCTCACCAAAAGACTTGAAATCAAGTGCTTTTGAGCGATCCGCGCGGGACACGATCTCGGCATTGGTGATGTAGTCGGTGGGGCGAAGCGATGAACCACCGTCTGATGCACGCCAATGCAGACGTCGCCGAGGGTGATCCCCTGGTGCGGCGCGAGGTGATCGTGGTGCCCGGCGGGGTGCTCACGGTCACGGTCTTCCGCTTCGACCGCCGCGCCCGGGCGAGGCCATCGTCCAGGCCCGGGCAGCCAGCGCCTTCCTTCTGGCGGCGGCTGCTGCGCCGTCTCACCGGTCATGACTGAGCGCATCGGCGGAGGCGACCGCGCTCCGTTGATTTGTTGTTTCTGATTCTGGCTCGGACCAAAGTGCCGCGGATGATGAGCAGTCCCCCTCCCCCTGACGGCGCGAGCGCCCCTTCGCCCGAGGAGGAGGAGGAGGAGGCGCTGGATGGTGACGGGGCCATGCAGGCGCTCGAGGGGCTGCACATCCTGGTGGTCGACGACGAGATCGACGCGCGCGACCTCTTCGCGATGGTGCTGCGCTACACCCGCGCCCAGGTCTCCGTGGCGGGCAACGTCGACGAGGCGCTGAGGGTCTTCGTGGCCGATCGCCCTGACCTCCTGGTGTCCGACATCGGGATGCCGGGCGAGGACGGCTACAGCCTCATCCGGCGGGTGAGGTCGTTGAGCGCCGAGGCCGGAGGGGCCGTCCCCGCCCTCGCCCTCACGGCCTTCACGGGCCCTGAGCACCGGGCGAGAGCGCTCGATGCGGGGTTCACCGAGCACCTGCCCAAGCCCGTCGACCCCGACCGGCTCATCGAGGTCGTCACGAGGCTCGCGCTCGCTCGCTGAGCTTCGGCGGTCACACGGGCCGCCTCCCCCACGTTGGGAACTCATGGACGCCGCGCGGTGTCCTACCACCCCCACACGATGAACTGGAGAGACACCGTCCGCGCCGCCTCCGCACCACGCAGCCCGCGGGAGTACCGGGCGGCGTGGCAGGCGATCTACGACGCCTGCGGAGGGAGCGTGCGGCTGCTCGCCAGGATGATGGTCGGCCCCCGGCGCGGCTACGACGTCCACGACATCGAGCAGGAGGTGTTCTTGAGGGCGAGCCAGAGCATCGGCTCGCTGGAGCTGGAGGAGGGCCGGGAACTCCCCTGCCTGAAATCGTGGATGCACCGCATCACCCGTAACCACGTGATCGACCGCATCCGCGCCTCGAAGGCGAGGCACGAGGTCGACGCCCCCTGGGGCCCGAGCTCGCTCGACGACGTGGAGGTGTCGAGCGACCACGAGTCGATCCACGTCGAGTCGATCCAGCGGACGCTCTCCGACCCCGACGCGATGATCTACCTCCGGCAGCTCCTCGACGCGCTGCCCGACGAAGACCGGCTGCTGTTGTTCCATAGCTGCATCGACAAGCTGGAGTTCGAGGAGCTGGCGGAGCTGATCCAGACCGAGTGCGGCACCGCCTGCACGGCGCCTGGGCTCCGCAAGCGCCTCCAGCGGCTGCTCCCCTCCCTGGTCGCGTTCGCCGAGATGGGCAGGGCCGCGATCCGGAGATCATCCACGGTGCCCCGTGACCATGAGGTCGACCATGAATCGTCGTGACACCGATCGCCAGACGGAGATCGCCGCGCAGCTCCTCGAGGCGCTCTACGCAGGCGACGAGCGCCCGGGCCAGCGCGCCTCGGTGCTCGACCGCATCGCCGCCGCCAAGGCCAGCGAGACCCCCCGGCTGGCCGGCCGCGCCCTGGAGGCCGCCTATGGCACCGCCCCCACCGAGGCCGGGCGCACCGCGGTGCTCGACGCCATCACCCGCTCCCGACACGGCACCCCCGGCCCCGTGCGCGAGGGGCTGCTGGCGCTCGCCTCGACCCTCGTCGCGGCGTGGATCGTCGGCGCGGTGGTCCTCGGAGTGCGCCACGAGGGCGTGCAGGGCCGAGGGTCCGACGGGCTGACCGCCGAGGCGCACCGGATGATCGCCGCGGGCGCGCACCGACCGGAGCCCCCTCGCGAGCTCCCGACGCCGAGGCCGCCCGAGCCCGAGGTGGTGCAGACCACGGCGCCCCAGACCACGGCGCACCCGGCCATCGCCGCGATGCAGCGAGGGTGTGACCAGGGCAGCGTCGTGAGCTGCCGCCGCCTCGGCACGCTCTACCAGCGGGGCCGAGGGGTGGCGGTCAACCACGCGAGGGCCTTCGAGCTCTACGACCGGGCCTGCCGGGCGGGCGACGCGAGGGGCTGCACGCTGCGCGACGCGGCCGACCGCACCCTCAACGACGTCGACCGCGACGACCGCGCGGACGCCGAGTATTTCAGCACCCTCGGGCTGTGACGACGGTACTAGAGCGTTCGTCCAACGGACTTGGTACGCCGCCGTCGGCCCCCTCACCGCGCTGCCGCGCGCCCTCACCCCCGCGGAGCGGGGGCAAGGGCTCTGCGATGGGTTCGGGTGGTGCTCGAACTGGCAGGTCGGGGCGGATCCACGGGCCCGATTCATCGTTCCCTCTCAGTCGATCAAGCCCTTGCCCCCGCTCCGCGGGGGTGAGGGCGCGCGGCAGCGCGGTGAGGGGGCCGACCGCGGCGTACCAAGTCCGTTGGACGAACGCTCTAACAAGCCGATGGTGCCGACCGCTGCTACCCTGCTCGCCGCCAGCTCGCCTTCACCGCTGCGGCGCCACACCGGCGAGCCGTTGGCCGGATAGGAGCACTGTGAGCAACGAGATCGAAGAAGAGTTCCTCGAAGACTTTGGTGCACCACGGCTCTCCAGCACGGCGGTTGAGGAACTCCTGGCCCGCGCGCGGGCAGCGGGCGATGTTGACCTCAAACACCTGGTCAAGGAGGTTCAGTTGTGGCGGTGGCTCGCCCCGCTGCTCCTGGACCGACTGGCTCCTGTTGGTTCGACCCCGAGTGAGCAGGACTCTCTCCTGAAGTTGGCTCGGTTCTTCATCCGCGGAGAGGGATCGATGGGTCAACCGTGATGTGGCTAACATGCCGATGGTGCCGACCGCTCCCATGACCCCGAAGTCGACAGCCTCTCCGCAGGAGCGCGCGCTCGCCCACGTGACCGCGCTCTCCCAGGGCGATCCCCTCGATGGCTCGCTGCGCGTCACGATCAACTTCCATCCAGACCGCCTGGTGTCAGGGCGCCCCATCCTCGATGGGATGGCGCGTGACGGCTTCTATCGTTCCCAGTTCGAGACGGGGACCGGCAATGGCGCGTTGACGGCGCACCCTGGCGGCAGCCGCTGGCTCTGGGAGAGCCGCATCTTCGGCGGCGCCTACGATCATGCCCCCCCCTCGGAGCGACCGAAGTACGGGGCGTTGAACTTCCGCCGCCTGTCCCACGGGGCCTCGGCCCGCTTCGGCTCGGCCCACCTGCGGCTCAGGCCAGAGGCGCTCGCCCGGACGACCCTCTGCCACCCCGACAGCTACTACGAGCCGGCGAACTTCGGCGTCGCGGCCCGCGGCTCCGCCCTCCTCGCGCTGGCTGCGGCGACCCCGGCGGAAGACGCGCTGGACGACTATGTCGAGGCCCAGGTCCACGGGCCGCTGGAGCTCGCGAGAGACGTGGAGGCGCTCGTGCTCGATGTCTGTTACCGCGACACGGAGGTCGAGCGCTCTGCGGGCAGACTGGGATGCCCCGTCGAGTGGCACCCCGGCTTCCGTCTGAGCACGGATGAACTGGAGCGCCACCCGGACTACCGGGGACCGGAGTACGTGGCGCTGGGCCTGGTGCTGGCGCGCGATGGCTGGCTCGATCCCCGGATCATCGGGGATGCCGCTCGCACCGGCCACCACGATGAGCAGGCCCTCAAGCGCCTCTGGCACTACGTCGCCCGCTTCGGCGCTGCGCTGATAGGGTGACTGCATGGCGCGAGGAGCGACGATCGACCTGGTGATCCCGGTGCCGCGCTCGGACGACCGCTGGGTGCTCGAGGAGGAGGGCACGCCGGAGACGCCGCTCCACGAGCTCATCATCGGCTTGCTGGTGGACGTGCTGCGCACCTGGATCGCCCGCACCCATCGCGACGCCATGGCCGGCTCCAACATCGCGCTGCGCTGGAACCGCGCGAAGCCCAACGTGGGCGTCGACCCCGACGTGTACCTCGTGGAGCCCGCTCCGCCGCTGCGCGAGCGCGAGACGAGCCTGTGCCTCTGGAAGAAGGGGCACCACGCGCCGCGCGTCGCCGTCGAGGTCGTGAGCGAGGGGACGGCCGACAAGGACTACTCCGACGCGCCCTCCCGCTACGCGGCGGCCACGGTGCGCGAGCTGTGGATCTTCGACCCGCTGCGACTCGGCCCCGCGGAGGTCGTCGAGACGCTGCAGCTCTGGCGACGCGTGGCCGAGGGGCGCTTCGAGCGCGTGTACGCGGGCGACGGTCCGGCCTTCTCGCGCGAGCTGGGCGCCTGGCTCGTGGTCACCGACGACGGCCTGCGCCTGCGCATCGCCGATGACGCCGCCGGGAGCCGCCGGTGGCCCACCGCCGCCGAGGTCGAGCGCGCTGCCGCCGAGGTCGAGCGCGCTGCCGCCGAGGTCGAGCGCGCGGCCCGCATCGCCGCCGAGGCCGAGCTCGAACGCCTCCGCGCGACGCTGGCCTCGAGCGCGCCACGGCCCCGCCGACCCCGCCGCACGTAGTCTCGCGCCACCGAAAACCAGCCCTGGTATTCGCGAAAACCAGCCCTGGTATTCGCGCCCGCCTCTTGGCCCCGTCGCTCCCCCCGCTACCGCAGCGAGCGCACCACCTCGTCCGTCTTGCGCACCATCTCCCCCGCGTCGCCCTCCGCCCCGTAGCGCACCGCCGCATACGCCCGGATCGCCGCCGCGCTCTCCTCCCTCAGCCCCGGCGCCAGCACGTCGCTCGATGACACCCTCGCCGCGTAGCGCTCCAGCGTCTCGTCTGGCGCCCTCGCCACGCCCCTCGCCGTGAGCGCCGCCGACAGCGCCTCCCAGCACGGCAGCGGACCCTCCTGCGCCAGCGCCGCCTTCGTCTCCGAGGACTCGCCCCTCGCCCGCCAGGTGCGCCAGGCCAGCCAGCCCACCAGCAGCACCAGCGCCACCCCCAGCCGCTGCTCGGTGGTGCGCCGCTCGAACCAGTCCTTCGACTGACCCGCCATCACCGCCAGCCCGTCGCCCAGCGCGGCCCACCAGCGGCTCTCGTGGCCCACGTTCTGAGGGACCTCCGACTCCGGCGTGGCGTCGAGCGTCACCCAGCCCCGAGCGTCATCCCAGGCCTCCACCCAGGCGTGGGCGTTCTTCTCCCGCACCACGAAGTAGTCCCCGAGGGGGTTGCGCTCGGCCACCCGATAGCCCCCCACCACCCTCGTCGGAACCCCCGCCGCCCGACCCAGAAGCGCCAGCGACGAGGCGAAGAACTCGCAGTGCCCCTGCGGGTGCCGATCGAGGAAGTCGATCACCGGGTCGACCCGCGGGGTGCGCTCGAACTGCAACGCGTAGCGGTAGCGGGTGCGGAGCGCGTCGGCGATGCGCTCCACCCGCTCGAAGGGCGTCGTGGCCCCGGCGGAGAAGCGCTCCGCGATCTCCGTCAGCCTCGGCCGTATCGCAGCCGGCACCGAGAGGTCGTCCACACCCGGCGGCGCCGGCGCCATCGCCGTGCGCACCCCGGGCCGAAACCACACCCGCACCGCAGGATCACCCGGGATCGAGCGCACCACCCCCAACGGGTCGACCCGCACCGCCCCCTCCTCCGTCGAGAGCCCGGCCGCCCCCAGCGGGATCATCACCCAGCCCCGCACTCCCCCCACCCGCTCGACCATCACCGCGTCGCGCTGACGGAGCGGACCTGTTCCGACCCGGAGGATGGTGTGCGCCGGCCCTCGGCTGCTGCGCCACCGCCCCCGGTCGTAGCGGTCGTACACGGCCCCTCGCACCCGATCGACGCCGCGGCCGTACACCCGCAGCACCATCTCCTCGGACTGCAGCATCGAGGTGAGCGCGCCGAGCTCGAGGGCGTCGTCGAGACCCGTGACCGCAGACTCTCCGTAGGCCTGGAGGAAGCGCGTCATCGCCAGCGTGTGTAGCCTCGGCAGGCCCCAGCCCATCAGCAGCGTGAAGGCCAGGGCGCCCGCCCCGATGGCCACGCCCGCCGCCCTCGCGCGCGCCCCGAGCAGCCTCCACGGAGGCCGCGTCGGGTCGTCGTAGCGCATCGCCAGCAGCCCCGCCCCGAGGGTGAGCGCCGCCATCGGGAGGAAGTACCCGTGCGCCCTCACCTGACCGACCGACAGCAGCGTGAGAACGTTGAGCGCGAAGCCCGCCCTCGGCCCCCCTTCGGGACGGGCGAAGGTCAGCCGCACCAGCGCGGCCATCGCCAGCGCCGTCGCCGCGATGCACCACACGCCCCCCAACGTCTGGGTCTGCGGCGCCGAAGGGACCAGCAGCCCCGCCAGCACCCCTCCCAGCATCGCGCCGAAGACCAGGGTGAGCCGCTGGGCGCTCGGTCCGAGGGCGAAGGCGGGGCCCGCGGCGAGGGTGAGACCCGCGGCGGCGAGCAGGCAGGCGCCGTGGATGGGCTGCCTCGTCGCCATCACCACCGCGAGGGCCGCGAGCGTGGGAGGCAGCCCGTGGACGAGCCGGGCCCTCACGCGTGCACCGCCTCGCCCCGCAGCACGGCGTCGTGGGCGAAGAGCGACACGTCCCCGGGCGCCTCGGGGCGGGGCTTGCGGGCGTCGTAGACGGCGAGGGTCCTGCTGGCGATGCCGAGCGCACGCAGCCGCGCGCCGAGGCCCTGGTGGGTCTCCGAGGGAGAGACCGTGAGCACGAAGGCGGCGGAGAGCCGGCCCGCGTGGGGGCCCAGCGCGGAGAGCACGGCGTCGGGGTCGAGGGGCGGTCCAGGGTCGACGCAGGCCAGCACGTCGAGGGTGGGGCCGAGGAGGTCGGCGCCCGCACCCCCGTGGGCGTTGAGCTCGTGAAGGCGTCGGCCGACGATCACCAGGTCGACCAGGGTGTCGTCGCGGCCGAGGGTGGCGGCCAGGCCCGCGGCCAGGGAGATCAGCGCGTCGAGGACGGCGGGGTGCGCGGCGCCGGAGGTGTCGGGGTCGACCACGATGGCGACGCGGCGGAAATACTCCTGCTGGTATTCGCGCACCACCGGGAAGCCGGTGCGGGCCCAGCTCCGGGCGTGGAGGTCACGGATCGGGTCGCCCGGCCGGTAGGGGCGCACCCCGCGAAGGTCGAAGGACTCGCCGGTGCTGGTGACCCGAGGCACCCCGCCGGGCTGGTGGCGGGCGAGCGTCGGGGTGCGGAGGCTGGCGATGCGGGCCACGGGGGGGACCACCACGAAGCGGCAGCCGGAGCTGTAGACCGAGGGCCCCTCGCAGAGCCCGAAGGGGACCAGGGCGCTGACGCGGAAGGTGTCGAGGTGGTGCTCGCCTCGGGAGCGGAAGCGGGCGTGGCAGGTGACCGTCTCCTGCGCCCCGGGAGCGAGGCGGGCGATGACCGGGGGCTCGCGGGTCCAGGCGCCGTCCCAGGGGAGGAAGGGGCCGTCGACGCGGAGGCTGGTGCGGGCGCGGTCGCCGGTGTTGTGCGCCGTGATGGCGAAGGCCACCTCCTCGCCGACCGCCACCCTCGGAGGAACCCTCACCGTCAGCACCACCCCGTCGACCCGGACGAAGACGCTCGCCGCGAGGGAGCAGCCGAGGGTTCCGACCAGGGCGGCCCATACGAGGTGGGCGTCAGAGCGGTCGACGTCGAGGCTGATGACCGTGCCCAGGAGGGCGAGGCCCGCGGTGAGCTGCCCTTCGGGGGTGAAGCGCTCGTAGAGCCGGAAGAGAGGGAGGAGCACCCGGCCGGTGCGGGAACGTCGGAGGCGCTCGCGGTCCTCCGCGCGGCTCGGGATGAGCACGTGGTTGAGCCGCTCGAAGTCGAGGTCGGCCACCGCGTCGAGGGCCAGTCGGCGCCTGGGCTTCACACCGGGACCTCTACCCCCTTCACGATGGCGGCGATGAGTCGCTCGGGGGAGGTTCCGCCGTAGCGCGACTGGGGGGTGAGCATCACCCGGTGGGCGAGCACCGGCGCGGCGAGGGCCTGCACGTCGTCGGGCGTGACGTGGTCCCGTCCCGCAATGAGCGCCCGCGCCTGGCAGGCGCGGAAGAACGAGAGCGCCCCTCGGGGAGAGGCCCCGAGCGCGAGGTCGGCGTGGTCTCGGGTGGCGGTGACCACCCGCAGCAGGTAGCGGGCGACGGGCTCGCGGACGAGCACCTCGTGCACGGCGGCCTGGAGCGCCAGGAGCGAGTCGCCATCGGCCACCGGGCGCAGGTCGTCGAGGGGGTCTCGGCGCTGCCGGGCGTAGAGCATCGCGATCTCGTGGTCGGCCGAGGGGTAGCCCACGGAGAGCCGGAGCATGAAGCGATCGAGCTGGGCGTCGGGCAGGGGGAAGGTGCCTTGCGACTCGATGGGGTTCTGCGTGGCGAGCACGAAGAAGGGCTGAGGAAGCTGGTGGGTGGTGCCGTCGATGGTGGCGCTGCCCTCGTTCATGGCCTCGAGGAGCGCGCTCTGGGTGCGGGGCGACGCGCGGTTGATCTCGTCGGCGAGCAGCACGTGCGTGAAGATGGGGCCGCGGTGGAAGCGGAAGGTGCCATCGCGGGGGTCGAGCACCTGCGCGCCGAGGATGTCGGAGGGCAGCAGGTCGGGGGTGAACTGCACCCGGGTGCAGGTGACGTTGAAGCAGCGGGCGAGGGCGCGAGCGAGGGTGGTCTTGCCGACGCCGGGGACGTCCTCGATGAGCACGTGCCCGCCAGAGAGCACCCCCACGAGGAGCAGCTCGATGGCCTCCGGTCGGCCGGAGAGCACCGAGGCGAGGCGTTCGCGCAGGACCGCGACGGTGCTGCGCAGGGCGGAGACTTCAGGGGTGGCGCTCATGAACGGCCCTCACGGTAGCACCGGACGCGCGGGGTGAACGCCGGAGCGAGGCGGCGCATTCTCGCGAGGAGAGCGGAGAGGGAGGCGCGCGACCGCGCTACCAGTTGCCCACGACGGGGAGGTCGTCGGAGCGGCCGAAGGCGACGACGCAGCGATCGACGGAGCAGCCGTCGTAGGTGCCGTTGTCGTTGGCGTCGAGCGACCAGCCCGCGGTGCTGGGGCGGAAGACCCCGATGGACGATCGCCCGATGCCCGCCCAGTCGCCCACGACGGGGCGGTCGCCCGCGAGGCCAAAGTTGGGTGTGCAGCGGTCGATGGTGCAGTCGTCGAAGATGCCGTTGTTGTTGCGGTCCATCGTCCATGTCTGGTTGGACGGGCGGAAGATGCCGACGGCGCTGCGGCCGGTTCCCGCCCAGTCGCCCACGATGGCCGTGACGCCCGTCTCGCCGAAGGTGCCGACGCAGCGATCGACGGCGCAGTCCTGGAAGACGCCGTCGCCGTTGAGGTCGAGGCCGAAGGAGCGCTCGGGCCGGTGGAAGACGCCGATCGCGCTCCGCCCGTTGCCCGCCCAGTCGCCGGAGAGGGGCTGGTCGCCGACGGAGCCGAAGCCGGTGATGCAGCGGTCGACGGAGCAGCCGTCGAAGCTGCCGTTGTTGTTGAAGTCGAGGGTGAAGGTGCGGTCGCTGGTGCGATAGGTGCCGACGGCGGTGTGGCCGGAGCCGTTCCAGTCGCCGACGACGGGGACATCGCCCGTGGCCGTGAAGGACGGGAGGCAGCGGTCGACGGCGCACCCGTCGAAGAGGTCGTTGCCGTTGACGTCGAGGGTGAAGGTGCGGTCGCTCGGACGAAACACGCCAATGGCGCTGCGACGACGGACGGGACGGGCATCGACGGCGGCAGGGACATCGACGGCGGCAGGGACATCGACGGCGATGGGGACATCGACGGCGATGGGGACATCGACGGAGGCGGGTGCGTCGAGGGCAGCGGGCGCGTCGACGGAGGCGGGTGCGTCGACGGAGGCGGGTGCGTCGAGGGAGGCGGGCGCGTCGACGGAGGCGGGCGCGTCGACGGAGGCGGGTGCGTCGGCGGAGGCGGGTGCGTCGACGGAGGCGGGTGCGTCGACGGAGGCGGGTGCGTCGACGGAGGCGGGTGCGTCGACGGAG
>Ga0208511_100092_pt1 | contig 51462 bp, 10 predicted proteins | sample LakWasMet39_LOW7_2_FD_183879 | JGI IMG/M metagenome (GOLD analysis project Ga0208511, IMG submission 183879) | Freshwater sediment methanotrophic microbial communities from Lake Washington under simulated oxygen tension - Sediment Metagenome... | ecosystem: Environmental > Aquatic > Freshwater >...
AGACCTGTCTAAAGCATGGGCTTTCATTTTGGCATTATCTTAAGGATAGGCTGCTGGGCGAAAGTAACATTCCACCGCTATCCGATTTGATTCGGGCTGCCGCTACCTATGGATAATGAGAAGTTACGATTCAAATTTTCAACACATTGACTTATTTCGTATTGTTCCTTTTTGATTTTTTCCAAAAAATGACTTAATTCGTATTCTTCTTTTTTTTCAAAATCCTCAATAAATTGCTCCATTTCGTCTTCGTCGGTCGTATTATCAAGAATTTTATTTAAAGCATCAGTTGTTTTTTTTGAATCATCATTAATTTTTTTGGCGTCATTAGCTTTTATAACCTGTTCATCTAAAAGCTGATGAAGGGTAATTAGCCGGTGGAAAAAATTTAAAAAATCAAATCCGCACACTAAACTTGCAGTTAAATAACGTCCCTCATAACCTCGTTTGCTTTTAATTTGTTTACTATTGTCCTTCATCACACGCCCCCGAAAATCTTTTCATTCATCGAAGCAACTACATTTGAAACGTGACCGTCTGATAGGTGGGCATATCGTTTCACCATCTGCAAGGTTTTGTGTCCAAGGACTGCCGCTATATCGGCCATACTTGCGCCATTCATCGCCAGATATGATGCTGTGCAGTGTCTCAGGTCATGCCATGTAAAATCCGTTATCCCTGCGTTTTTCCTCGCAGTCTCCCAGGGCTGCTGTAAGTCAATCGGGTTCAATGGGTTTTTAATGCCAGGGAATAGTAATGGCGTATCAAGCCGCCGAACCTTGGCGTGTTCCCGTAACAGCTCCAAGCAATGCCCGGCCAAAGGAACGCGCCGCCGGTCGCCGTTTTTAGTTTCGTGCAGAATTAAAAAGCCGTCCTTTAAATCAACGTCCGACCATCTAAGGTTGAATAATTCAGCCTGTCTCATGCCGGTGGACATTGCCAGAATCACACACATATAAAGCAATTTGTTTCTGGATTCCTTGCAGGCGATTAACAGGCGCTCCCGTTCGCCATCATCCAAGAACCGGACACGCCCACGCGCTGCTTTGGGCTTTTTGATGTTCTTCATGGGGGAATCTTCCAGCCATGCCCAATCCCGAACAGCTGTAGTAAAAACCGTACTCAGTGAGGCCATGTATCTCAATACAGTGGTGGAGCTCCGTAGTTTGCCCCTAAACTCCTCGTTCAAGAGCTTTTCTTTAACCAGCGTTAAAGTGTCGGCTGTTACATCGGCCAGCAACATATAACCAATTTCCTCTTTCCAGCGCCGTAGGTGCAGGCCGGTATGGTCATCTTGAACTTTTGTTAGTTTTGCGCCGGAAAGGTAACGGTCAATCATTTCATCAACCGTGTGCTTTTTGGCCTCAGCGGTTTTGAAGTGACGACCTTCCCGAATTGCGCTTTCGGTATCTTGCGCCCACTTCTTCGCATCTGTAAGCCGGTTAAAGGTCGCGGTTTGTGCCGGATAGCCTTTTAGTCGAACTTGTGCGGTGTAGTAAGGCTTATTTTCTGCGGTTAGACGTTTAGTAATTGTCGCCATGATTGCTGCTCCTATCGGATAGCAACCGGCTTTGGTATGATGCTTTAGCCATTTGCTTAACCCTATCTATTAAGTGAATCGGTAAGGCCTTGTTTGGTGCTGATACACCTGCAAGGCCGCTTTATTTCTAGGGTTTGATTATACTATCACGTTGCACTCACGTTGCAATTGAATATAAAAAAGGGCAATAAATGGCAATCATGGACAACAATACAAAACAGTTAAGACATTGAATTAATTATTATTACTTGTTGTGAAGTGTTGTGGATTTTTGAGTTTTTGGGATTCATAACCCCGGGGTCGGTGGTTCAAGTCCACCTATCGCCACCATACAAATCAAGCGCTTAGGTGAAAACCAAGTGCTTTTTTTATGCTTGAAATAAAAACCATCCTAATTCTGTCCCATTTCTAAAAAAAGTCGCAACGACTGCCAATCGCCACACACACAAATCCCGAATCACTTGCGCATCATCCGCAAATCGTCCGGTCGGCTCAATTCAGTGGCGACCATAGGGTAAACAGAGCCGTACAACACACTCGTCCGTGTGAGTATCGCCTCAACTCTCGTCACAGGGTTAAACCCTATCCCCTTTCGTAGCTTGGCACTCAAATGTACGCGGCATTCTTCATAACGTAGGGGATTGAGCTGCCCCCTCTCGCATAATGTAAGTTAAAAACGCTGTTAGGCGATGATCTCTAAACTCCAAAATGTATTGTTTCCCCATAAAATTCGCGTTACGCTACATGCCCCTGAGCTTGCTCTATAGGGCTGCGCCGATCTGCCGTTGGATTTATTGGATTTTGAGTTATCTGGAAAACACACATGAAGGAAGTTGTTGCCCGCTTTGCATCCCTATCGCCCGCAAAGCAGGCTCTTTTACAAAAGGCACAAAAAGCGACCGGCTCCATCGGCCTGAAGGAAGAACCGATCCCCCCCCGGTCTGCCGGCGAAGCGCATCCCCCGCTGTCTTTTGCTCAACAGCGCTTGTGGTTCTTAGACCAGCTGGAAGGACCTAGCGCCACTTACAACATGCCTAACGCCGTCCGTTTGGATGGCCGCCTTGATCTGTCCGCTTTCGAAGCTGTCTTCCAGGAAATCGTCCGCCGCCATGAAGTGTTGCGAACTAATTTCATCCAACAAAATAGCCGCCCGGTACAGCTTATCCATGCCGAGATTGATTGCCGCATTCCGGTCGTTGACTTGCAAAAACTGCCTGAGGCGCAGCGGGAAAGCGCATTCGACCGGTTGGCGGAGCAGGAAGCGCGACGCCCTTTCGATCTGGCCCAGGACCGGCTGCTACGCCTGAGCCTAGTCCGTCTGGCGGCTGATCGACACATCCTGCTGATCAACATCCACCATATCGTTTCCGACGGCTGGTCGAACGGCAATGTGCTGCTGCGCGAAGTCTTGGCCTTATACGAGGCGTTCTCTGAAGATAAGCCCTCGCCGCTGACACCGCTGCCCATCCAATACGCCGACTTCGCCTGCTGGCAGCGCGAATGGCTAAGCGGCCCACGATTGGACAGCCAAATCGCCTACTGGCAAAAACAACTATCCGGCATTCCGGCTCTGCTGGAACTGCCTACGGATCGGCCGCGCCCGCCGATACAAACATTTACCGGCAGCACCCACTACTTTACCCTTGAGGCCGAGTTACTGACGCAGCTTAAAACCCTGAGCCAAGCCGCCGGCGCCACTTTGTTCATGACCCTGCAAGCCGGTTTCGCCGCACTGCTGGCGCGTTACAGCCGCCAAGAGACGGTCGTGGTCGGTTCGCCGATCGCCAACCGCAATCGTAAAGAGCTGGAACCCCTGATGGGCTTTTTCGTCAATACGTTGGTGCTGCGTACTGAATTTACCGACGCCCTCACCGGACATGAGTTACTGGCGCAAATCCGTCACACCTGCCTGGAAGCCTACCGCCATCAGGATGTGCCGTTCGAGCGCTTGGTCGAAGCCATTAAACCTGAGCGCAACTTGAGCTTCTCCACGTTGTTCCAGGTCATGTTCATTCTGCAAAACCAGAACGAGCAAACAGCCGATCTGCATATCGGCGACTTGCGCATGTCCACCATCCCTCAAGCGGCGGCCTCGTCGATGTTCGACATGACCCTCAAACTGGAGGAGCAGAACGGAGCATTGCTGGGAGAATTCGAATACAACACCGACCTGTTCGATGCGGCAACTATCGAACGCTTCGTCGCCCACTTCCGCATACTACTGACCGGCATCGCCACTCATCCCGATTGTTCGGTGGCGCAGCTTCCGCTGTTGGATCAAACCGGACGCCAACAACTGCTGCTAGAGTGGAACGCCACCCAACACGACTATCCGCTCGAACAAACAGTCTACCGTTTGTTCGAGCAACAGGCCCGGCAACACCCCGATCGCATCGCGTTGCTGTGGGAAGGCGAACAACTGAGCTACGGCCAATTGAACGCAAGGGCCGATCTGCTGGCCGGCTACCTGTGTAAGCTGGGTGCAACGACGGAAACCCTGATCGGTCTGTGCGTTGAGCGCTCCATGGATATGGTGGTGGGCTTGCTGGGCATTATGAAGACCGGGGCGGCTTATGTACCGCTAGACCCGGCCTATCCGAAAGACCGCCTGAACGCGATGATCGCCAGTTCCAGCCTTTCGCTGTTATTGACGCAGCAAGCCGCTGCATCGGCCCTGCCCGCTTGCGCGGCCCGCCTGGTTTTCCTGGACAGCGATTGGCCCGCCATTGCCGCAACGCGCCACCCCATTACCACCGGCCCTGCCTGTACTGACAGCTTGGCCTATGTCATCTACACCTCCGGCTCCACCGGCCAGCCCAAAGGCGTGCAGATTTCCCACCGGGCCTTGCTCAATTTCTTGCTGAGCATGAGCAAACAACCCGGCCTCAGCGCGGATGAAACCCTGCTGGCGGTCACCACTATTTCTTTCGACATTGCCACCCTGGAACTGTATTTGCCGTTGATCATCGGAGCGCGCATCGCCTTGGTATCGAGGGAAACGGCAGCGGATGGTTTTGCGTTGCTGGAAGCAATCAACAGCTCGCAAGCGACGGTCATGCAGGCCACTCCGGCGACTTGGCGGTTGTTGTTCGCCACCGACGGGCGCGGCGCGCTACCGCTACGCCGGATTTTCTGCGGCGGCGAAGCCCTGACCGGGGAACTAGCCGACCAGCTTTTGAACACCGGCGCAGAGGTATGGAACCTGTACGGGCCGACCGAAACCACCGTCTGGTCGACAGCCAGCCGGGTGCTGCCGCAACAAGACGGCGTCGAAATCGGCAAGAGCGCCAGCGCCTCGATCGGTCGACCGATTGCCAACACCCAGACTTACATAGTGAATAGCTCTTTCCAGCCAGTCCCGGTTGGCATTCCCGGTGAACTGCACATCGGCGGAGACGGTCTAAGCCGGGGTTATCTGGGCCAAGCGGCGATGACCGCCGAACGTTTCCTGCCCGATCCTTTCGCCGCCACGCCCGGCGCTCGGGTTTATAAAACCGGGGACTTGGTACGTTTTCTCAACAGCGGCCAAATCGCCTTTTTGGGCCGGGTGGATCACCAAGTCAAGATTCGCGGTTTTCGTATTGAGCTGGGCGAAATCGAAGCAGTGCTCAGCCGCCACCCGGCGGTGCGCAATGCGGTGGCGGTATGCCGGGAAGACCGCGCCGACCAGCAACAGTTGCTGGCTTACGTGGAGGCCGATCCCGACTGGCAAGAAGAAGCCTCCGATACAACGTTAGGCGATGTCCAAATTGAAAAATGGCAAACGGTTTGGGATCAAACCTATCGCACCGCACAACCCGCTGTCGTGGATGATTTCGACACCAGCGGCTGGCTGAGCAGTTACACCGGCAAACCGATCCCCGCCCCGGAAATGCAGGCCTGGGTGGACGGCACGGTCGCGCGCATTTTGGCTTTGCAACCTTCCCGCGTCATGGAAATCGGCTGCGGCACCGGCTTATTGCTGTCGCGTATTGCGCCCAAGGTGCAAGCTTATGTTGGCGTGGATTTTTCCGCAGCAGTGCTGGAACGCCTACACCAAAAAACCCAAACCTGGGGCTTAAGCGGAGTACAGCTGCTTCGGCGGGAAGCCAACCGGTTCTCCCCGGATGAAGCGCAAAGCTTCGATACGATCATCATCAATTCAGTTATCCAATACTTTCCCGGCCTGGATTATCTGCTGACGGTGTTGGAAGGAGCGGTCAACTCGATCAGCGACGGCGGCCGCCTGTTTCTCGGCGATTTACGAACCCTGCCGTTACTGGAGCTTCAGCACGCCTCGGTGCAATTCCATCAAGCCGATGCCGCCTGCACCTGCGAGGAATTAAGCCGCCGCGTGGTCGGTCAAACCGAACGCGAAGAAGAGCTGCTGCTGGACCCGCGCTTTTTTTCCGCGCTGCAAGCCCGGCTGCCGCGCATCAGCGCCGTTGAGTTTTTCCTGAAACCCGGCACCGCCGCCAATGAAATGGTTAAGTTTCGCTACGATGCGGTGCTGCGCATTGGCGGTGCAAGCCCCGCGCCTAACCTTGACGCCCAAAGCCTGGATGCGGGCACAGACGCCCTATGCTTGGAAGACTTACAAGAAAAATTATCCGCACAGCCGGAAACCCTGCTCGTCAAAAACCTGCCGAACCGGCGTCTTGCCGAGGATGTGCGGATACTGGAATGGCTGCGTAGCGGTTCCAGTCCCGGCACAGTCGGCGAAATGCGCGCGCAGTTGCAGCATGAGCCGCTGCTGGGCGTCGATCCTGCCGCACTATGCAAGCTCGGCGAATCGCTTGACTATACGGTCGCTCTCGGTTGGGCCGAAGATGAACCGCAACGGCGCTTTGACGCGGTTTTTTACCGCCATAACAGCCGTAACGCCGGTCGCGGCATCGCCTTTTTGGGCAACGTCCCGGCAGATCGGCTGGAACAATACATTAACGATCCGGGCAGGAACTCTCGCACACGACTGTTGGCGGCAGAACTGCGTCGCCGCCTGGAAGACCGCTTGCCCGCCTATATGGTGCCCTCGGCCATCGTTTGTTTGGATAAGCTGCCCTTGACCCCGAACGGTAAAATCGACCGCCGCGCCCTGCCCGCTCCCGACATGACCGGACTCAAACAAGACTACGTGGCGCCGCGCAATAGCGACGAACAGCGCGTGGCCGCTATCTGGTCCGAAGTCTTGGAAGTCGAGCGCATCGGCGCCAACGACAATTTTTTCAACTTGGGCGGGCATTCCCTGTTGGCGGTGCAGGTTATCTCCAAAATCCGCGATGCTTTTTCCGTCGAACTGCCTATCCAGGCCCTGTTCGATGCGCCCACCGTAGCGCTGTTATGCGAACGCCTGCTTGCCGACGCGGCCAATGTACAACCCGTGTCTGCACCGATTCAAGCCCTGTCTGTCGAAGAACGGGCCGCCGCGCCGTTATCCTTTGCCCAGCAACGGCTATGGTTCCTCGATAAACTCGAAGGCGCCAGCGTTACTTATCATATTTCCGGCGCGGCGCGCATGACCGGCAAGCTGAACGTTACCGTGCTGGAGCGCGCCTTCAGCGAAATCGTGCGCCGCCACGAAGTATTGCGCACCCGCTTTGACGAACGCGACGGCAGCCCGTTACAAATTATCGTGCCGCCGGAACCCTTCCGGTTCCGCCAAGTGTCGCTGGAGCAACTGTCCGAATCCCTGCGCGAACAGGAAATACAACAGTGGCTGACCAGCGAAAACGAACGGCCTTTCGCCCTCGCCCACGAACCGCTGCTGCGCGTCACGCTGCTGCGCCTGGACGAAACCAGCCACCTGCTACTGATGACCCTGCACCATATCATCTCCGACGAATGGTCGATGGGCCTATTGTTGCAAGAAGTGGCTGATTTGTACCGCGCTTTCGGTTTAAACCAGCCTTCGCCCTTGCCCGAACTGCCGATCCAATACGCAGATTACGCTCACTGGCAACGGCAATGGCTGTCCGGGACACTGCTCTTAAGCCAGTTAAGCTACTGGGCCAAACAGTTGACCGAAGCGCCCGCCCTGCTGGGTTTACCGACCGACCGGCCCCGTCCGCCGGTGCAACGCTACCGTGGCCGCAGTCAGTCGTTTAGCATTGAAGCCGGGCTCACGAATCAACTCAAGCAACTGGGACGATCCGCCGAGGCCACGCTGTTCATGACCCTGTTAAGCGGTTATGGCGTGTTGCTGGCCCGTTACGCCCGCACCACCGATTTGGTCATCGGCTCGCCGATCGCCAATCGCAACCGCACCGAATTGGAACGGCTGATCGGTTTCTTCGTCAACACCCTGCCGCTACGGCTGGATTTATCGGGCAACCCCAGCACCCGCCAGCTGTTGAACCGAATCAGGCAAACCGCGTTGGCCGCTTACGCGCATCAGGATGTGCCTTTCGAATACATCGTCGAAGAGCTCCAACCGGAACGTAACCTGAGCCACGCGCCGCTGTTCCAGGTGATGTTCGTGCTGCAAAACGCCCCGGCGCCGGATATGGCCGTCGAAGACCTGCATTTGGAAATGCTCGATTCCGCCTCGCCTGCGGCCAAATTCGACCTGACGCTGTCGATTGAAGAAGTGGCAGGGGAACTGCGCGGCGTTATCGAATACAACACCGACCTGTTTGACGAATCAACTATCCTGCGCTTCATCGCGCACTACCGCCGTTTGCTGGCCGGTATGGCCGCAGCGCCGGACAGTCCGGTCATGGCCTTGCCGCTGCTGAATGAAGCCGAACAGAGGCAGATTGTGTTCGACTGGAATGCGTCTCCCGGCCTGACGACGCCACTCGCCATTCAGCAAGTCTTCGAAGCGCAAGCGGCGCAAACGCCCGATAAAATCGCCTTGGCCCATGCCGGGGCGACCCTCAGTTACGCTACATTAAACCGGCTGGCCAACCGGCTGGCTCACCAACTACGTAAGCTGGGCATAGGCCCGGATGTACCGGTTGGTCTGTGCCTGGAACCGTCGTTCGAGATGATCATCGGCTTGCTGGGCATCCTCAAAGCGGGCGGCGCCTATCTGCCGCTGCTGCCGGAAACGCCGTCGGAGCGCTTGGCGTTTATCATGGAAGAAAGCCAAGCGCCGCTGATTTTGACCCGCACCGAGCTGACCGACAGCATAGCCGATTGCGGAACGCGGGTATTGAACATCGACGAGCTGCTAAGCAACACCGCGCCGGAAACGAATCCCGACGGGGAAACGCATCCCGATAACCTGGCCTATATCATTTATACCTCCGGCTCCACCGGCCAGCCCAAAGGCGTGCAGGTGAGCCACGGCAATCTGGCCCATTCGATCCAGGCCCGCCTGAAACACTATGACGCGCCTTTCACCGGCTTGCTGCTGTTGCAACCGTTTGCTTTCGATATTGCCGGCGGCGGCATTTTCTGGAGCCTGTGCCAGGGCGGCTGCCTGTTCCTGGAACCACGCAGTCTGGCCCAAGATCCCCGGCACTTGCTGGATCGTATCGCCCAAACCCAGGTTTCCCACCTGATCCTGCTGCCGCTGCTGTACGCGCCCTTGCTGGACTTGGCGACAACGGCGCAACTGGCAAACCTGCGGGTCGTCGTCGTCGGCGGCGAGCAAATGCCCGTTGAACTGGCCTCGCGCCACAGCGCAATGGTTCCTCAAGCGGCTTTGTTCAACGAATACGGGCCGACCGAAACGACCATCTGGAGCAGCGCCTTCCGAGTGGAAAGCGACGCGCAACATAATATTATTCCGATCGGCAAACCCACCGCCCACAGCCGTCTTTACCTGCTCGACGAACGGCTGAATCCGGTGCCGGTTGGCGTACCCGGCGAGTTGTACATCGGCGGCGAACAAGTCAGTCGCGGCTACCTTCGCCACCCGGCCTTGACCGGCGAAAAGTTCATGCCCGATCCTTTTGCAGCGGCACCGGGCGCTCGGTTGTATCGCACCGGCGATGTCGCCCGCTATCGTAGCGACGGCAATATCGAATTCCAGGGCCGCATCGACCAGCAAGTGAAAATCCGCGGTTTCAGGATCGAGCTCGGCGAAATCGAGGCGGCGCTTAAAGACCATAGCAGCATCAACGAAGCGGCGGTCGTGGTAAACGCCCAAGGCAGCAACAAACGTCTGGTAGCCTACGTGGTTGCCCAGCCGGGCAGCGTCGGCGACAACGAAACCTTGCGCGCCTATCTGCAAAGCAAATTGTCCGATTACATGATACCTTCGGCCTTCGTGTTTCTCGACAACCTGCCGCTCACCGCAAACGGCAAGCTCGACCAACGGGCCTTACCCGCACCGGAACGCGACAGCCGCGAGTCGTCCTACCTGGCCCCGCGCACGCCGACCGAAACGCTGCTCGCCACCATCTGGCAGGAAGTCTTGGGCTTGGCGCAGGTGGGCGTTCAGGACAATTTCTTTAGCTTGGGCGGCGACTCGATCCTGAGCATCCAGATTGTCAGCCGCGCGAACCGTGCCGGTATCGGCTTGACCGTCAAACAACTGTTCCAGCACCAGACCGTTGCCGAACTGGCGCGGGTGGCCCCGGAGCGGCAAGCGGTTCATGCCGAGCAGGGAACGCTGAGCGGACCGGTGACGCTGACGCCGATTCAGACTTGGTTTTTCGAAGGTGCGTCGCCGGAACCGCAGTATTTCAATCAATCCGTACTGCTCAAGCTGGTCGCAGGACTTGACCCGAAGCACCTGGAGCGCGCCGTACACACACTGGTCATGCATCACGACATGCTGCGCGCCCGCTTCCATTGGCAAGCCGGGCAAGTTCGAGCCGAAATCGTCAGCAGCGGCGCGTTGCCTTTCAGCATCTATGATTATTCAAATTTCCCGACCGAGCAACGCGCCGCCGCGCTTTCGGCGGATGCGCTGCAACAGCAAACCAGTCTCAATCTATCCGAGGGGCCGTTGTTACGGGTGATTTTTTACCGCATGGGCAACGGCCAAGCGGACCGCTTGCTGCTGATTATTCACCATCTGGTCGTGGACGGGGTTTCCTGGCGCATTCTACTCAGCGATCTCGACACCGCCCTGAACCAATTAGGCCGCGCCGAACCGATTGCGCTACCCGCCAAAACCACCGCTTTCCCCTATTGGAGCGAACGACTCAAGGCCTATGCCGATTCCGAACAGGCTATCGCCGAACTGGCTTATTGGCGGGAACAATCCACCACGCCGACCCGGCGGCTACCGCTGGACACCAACGCCGACCCAAGCTGCAACACCCTGGACACCGCCGAGCATGTCACGCTGGCCTTATCGGCTGAATTAACCCAGGCGCTGCTGCTGGAAACGCCGCAAGCCTACCGCAGCCAAATCAACGATGCGCTGCTGACCGCACTGCTGCATACCTTTAGCGCCTGGACCGGCGACACCGGCCTGCGTATTGTGATGGAAGGCCACGGCCGCGAGGAATTATTCGACGATGTGGACTTGTCCCGCACCGTCGGCTGGTTTACCAGCGGCTTCCCGCTAGTGTTGCGTTATCAAGCGGAAGAAGGAATAGGCGCTTCGCTAAAACGGGTCAAAGAAACCTTGCGCAGCATCCCCAAGCACGGCATAGGCTTCGGCATACTGCGTTATCTGAACCAGGACGCCGACATTCGCGCCGCGCTGGCTGCGGATAGCGATGCGGAAGTCAGCTTTAACTATCTAGGCCGCTTCGATCAAAATGCCGGCAGCTCGGTCTTGTTAGGCGAGGCATCGGAACCCACCGGCTCCGATCAAAGCCAAATCGGCCAACGGCGTTTTGTGCTGGAAATCAACGGCATCCTCAACGAAGGCCGCTTGCAATTGACCTGGACTTACAGCAAACGCTTGCATAACCGGCACACCGTTGAGCGCTTGGCCGAGAACTACTTTGCCGAGCTGGAAGCCATTATCCGGCACTGCCGCAGTGAGGAAGCAGGCGGCTACACCGCATCCGACTTCCCGCTGGCCGCCGTGGACGATCCGCTGTTAAACCGGCTGTTCGGGCAGTGGGGCGTCAACGTCGAGGACGCCTATCCGCTGTCGCCGATGCAGCAGGGTATGTTGTTCCACAGCCTGTACGACGACGGTTCCGGGGCTTACATCATCCAGATGACCGGCAACATGGCCGGTGTGTTTCAACCCGCCGCATTTCGTCAGGCTTGGCAACGGGTGCTGGATCGCCATCCGAGTTTGCGCACCGCAATACTGGCCGAAGGCGGCGCGGACCCGCTGCAAGTGGTGATCGGCCGGGTCGACCTGCCCTGGCAAGAGCTGGATTGGCGCGGCCAGTCCGCCGTACAACAACAGGCAAACTGGGCGGAATTGCTACGGGCTGACCGCGCCCAAGGTTTCCGTATGGACGAAACGCCGCTGATGCGCTGCACTTTGGCGCGGCTGGAAGAAAACAGCTGGCAATTCCTCTGGAGCCATCATCACCTGCTGACCGACGGCTGGTGCCTGCCGATCCTGATGCGGGAAGTGCTGCATTTTTACAGCGCGTTCGTTACTGGCAGCGACGATGACCTTGCCGTCCCTCGTCCGTACCGGGATTACATCGCCTGGTTGCAACAGCAGGATTTGGCGCAGGCGGAAGCCTTCTGGCGCGAAACCTTGCAAGGTTTCAGCGCACCGACCGGCTTTGGCGTGGATCATACCCCCAGCCCGGTCGCCATAGCGGAAACAGCCGTCTACCGGGAATGCGCGTTGGCATTGGATGCCGACACCAGCCGGGCGCTGCAACAGCTCGCGCAAAGCCATAGCCTGACGCTGGGCGTATTGGTTCAGGGCGCTTGGGGCGTTTTATTAAGCGCTTACAGCGGCATGAGCGATGTGTTGTTCGGCGCGACCGTCTCGGGCCGTCCGCCGCAAATTGCCGATGTCGACGCGATGGTCGGCTTGTTCATCAACACCCTGCCGGTGCGCATCCAGCTGGACCCCGCGCAATCGTTGCTCGCCTATTTCACGGAGCTGCGCGATGCGCAACTGACCCGCGACGGTTACGCCTATACGCCGTTGGTGAATATCCATGCGTGCAGCGAAATACCGCCGCGCCAGCCGTTGTTTGAAAGCATCGTCGTATTCGAAAACTATCCGATGGACGCGTCTTTGGAAGAGCAGGCCGAACTGCTCGCCATTGCTGATTTGCAGATTCAGGAACAAACCAATTTCCCGCTCACCTTAACCGCGGCTAATGCCACGCATATCCCACTCAAAATAGCTTACGACAACGCTCGTTTCGACGAGGGCAGCGTCGCGCGCATATTGGAGCATCTCGGCAACCTGTTGACCGGCTTGGTTGCCGCGCCGCAGCAAACCATTGCACAGTGGTCGGACTGCTTGATCGGTGTAGAAGAGCGCAGAAAGCTGTTGCTCGACTTAAACCAAACCCGGATAAAACGCCCCGAACACGACATGACTTTAGCCGAACTGTTTGAGGCTCAAGTCCGGCGCACACCGTTCAGGATAGCGGCGATGTTTGCCGACCAACAGCTCAGCTATGACCGGCTGAACCGGCGGGCCAACCAAGTCGCGCACCGGCTCCGTGCGTTAGGCGTTGGGCCGGGCGTATTGGTCGCGCTGTGCATGGATCGCTCGCTGGACATGCTGATCGGGCTGTTGGGCATCCAAAAATCCGGCGGCGCTTATGTGCCGCTGGACCCCGGTTATCCGGCGCAACGGCTGGCCTTTATGCTGGAAGACGGCCAGGTGCCTGTCATCCTCACCCAACAGCATTTGCTGGCGACTTTGCCTGAGACCGGGGCGCAACGGGTCTGCATCAACGAAAACGGCGGTGATTCGGCAGGTTTCAGCGAGGCCAACCCGGTTAGCCTGTCCGAGCCGGAACACTTGGCATATATGATCTATACCTCCGGCTCCACCGGCAAACCCAAGGGCGTGCAGATTAGTCAAGGCGCGTTAGTCAATTTCCTGATGGCGATGACGGAAAAACCGGGCTTGACCGAGGACGATATTCTGCTGGGCGTGACCACCATATCCTTCGATATTGCCGGTCTGGAGTTGTATTTGCCGCTGCTGGTCGGAGCCAAGTTGGCCTTGGTCAGCCGCGAAACCGCCACAGACGGCTACAGCCTATTGGCGGAGATGCAACGGGTTGGCGCTACGCTGATGCAGGCCACCCCCATCACTTGGCGTTTATTATTGGAAGCCGGTTGGCAAGGCGCGCCCTTGCAGCGAGCATTGTGCGGCGGCGAAGGCTTCCCGCAGGATTTGGCTAACCGTATGCGCCAGACCGGCGTCGAAGTGTGGAACCTGTACGGCCCCACCGAAACCACCATCTGGTCGTCGGCGCATCCGGTCTCCGGACAAAACCACGGCGAAGCGCACGAGTCGATCGGCCGCCCGATCGACAACACCCGCCTGTACATAGTGGATCGCTGTTACCGGCTGACGCCGATAGGCGTGCCCGGCGAACTGCTGATCGGCGGCGACGGACTGGCGCAAGGTTATTTCGGCCGTCCCGGCTTGACTGCGGAAAAATTCATCCCCGATCCTTTCGGTAACCGGCCGGGCAGCCGCGTGTACCGCACCGGCGACCAGGTTCGTTACCGCGAGGACGGCAACCTGAGCTGTCTGGGCCGTATCGACCATCAAATAAAAATCCGTGGCTTCCGCATTGAACTGGGCGAAATCGAAGCGCTGCTCAACCAGCATGCCGAGGTAAAACAGGCGGTGGTTAGCGCCTGGGAAGCGGGAGCCGACGATAAACGGCTAATCGCCTATGTGCTGGCGGAACACGGCGCTACCTTGAACGCGGAAACCTTGCGCACTGCGTTACGGGAGCAGTTACCGGCCTACATGGTGCCTTCCGACTGGCTATTCCCGGACAGCTTCCCGCTCACGCCGAACGGCAAATTGGATCGCGCCGCCCTGCCCGCGCCCAACCGTCAACAACGCGCCGCTTACACAGCGCCCAGCACACCGACCGGGACAAAGCTGGCCGAACTGATGGCCGAGGTTTTGTCCGTGGAACGGGTCAGTGCCGACGACGATTTCTTCGACCTGGGCGGGCATTCGCTACTGGCGGCGAAGCTGGTTACCCGCATCGCACAGGCGTTTCAACTCAGCGTGCCGCTGCCGGTGCTGTTTCAAAAACCGACCATCGAGCAATTGGGCGACTATATCGACACCACCTTATGGGCGGCACGGCAAGGCGCGGCCCCTGAAACCACGTTACAGGATGACGAAGAGGAATTTAGACTGTGAAATCCATTGATGCACTGATGTCCCGGCTGCGCGAGTTAAATATCAAGCTCTGGCTGGACGGCGACCAATTAGGTTGCCGGGCACCCAAAGGGGTTATGAACGCAGAACTGGCCGCAGAATTATCTGCACACAAAGCCGACATTTTGCGCTATCTGCACCAAGCTGAAGCGTCTACCGCATCCCAACAAAACAGCATCCCCGCCGCCCCGCGCAATCAGCTTTTGCCGCCGTCCTTCGGTCAACAGCGCCTGTGGTTTCTGGAGCAGCTGGAAGGCCCTTCGGCGACCTATAACATGCCGCTCGCCATGCGCCTGGAAGGGAAGCTGGACGTGGCGGCGCTGGAAAAAGCCCTGAGCGAAATCATCCGGCGACATGAGGTGCTGCGAGCCAACTTCAAGATAGAGGACGAACAAGCCGTCATCCGCATTCGCGAAACGGCGGAATGCCCGCTGACTATCGTTGCGGCAAAAGAACCAAGGGCCGAGGAAGAACAACGCTGGATTCAGCAGGAAGCCAGGCGCTGTTTCGATCTCGCCAACGATCCGCTGGTGCATGCCACTCTGGTGCAATGGACCGATAGCTCGCAGCTTTTTTTACTGACCATGCACCACATCGTTTCCGACGGCTGGTCCTTAGGTATTTTCCTACGTGAGTTAGTCAGCCTGTACGACGCATTCAGCAAAGGGCTGCCGTCGCCGCTGCCGGAGCTGTCGATCCACTACGCCGATTATGCCCACTGGCAACGCCAACGCTTGCAAGGCAACGTCCTTGACCAGCTACTCGATTATTGGCGCAAGCAGTTGTCCGGTGCGCCGGAACTGCTGGCGTTGCCGACCGACCGGCCCAGGCCGCCGATCCAAACCTATCATGGCCGCAGCCTGAACGCCAAGCTGGACGCCGATTTAAGCAAACGCCTGCAAACCCTGAGCCAGACGATGGGCGGCACCTTGTTTATGACCCTGCTGTCCGGTTTCGCGCTGCTGCTGTCCCGCTACAGCGGCCAGGAAGACATTGTCATCGGCACCCCGGTCGCCAATCGCAACCATGCCGATATTGAGCCGCTGATCGGCTTATTCATCAATACCCTCGCGCTGCGCCTGGACCTGTCGGGCAATCCGTCTGCGCCAGAACTGCTGGCAAGGGTGCGAAACACCTGCTTGGAGGCTTATGAACACCAGGACGTGCCCTTCGAACAACTGGTCGAGGAGTTAAAACCGCCGCGCAGCCTCAGCTACGCCCCGCTGTTCCAAGTGTCGTTCGACCTGCAAAATACCTCGATGGATACGATCGTCATGCCCGGCCTGAGTCTCTGTCCGGTGGAACAGGAAGCCGTGGCGGCCAAATTCGACCTCAGCTTGTCCGTTGAGGAAACCGCTACAGAATTGCTGACGGTGTGGAATTACAATCCCGACCTGTTCGATGAAGCCAGCATCGTGCGCATGATGGGCCACTACCGCATGCTGCTGGAAGGCATGGTTGCCGAACAGGCTGCTTGCCTAGGCGAATTGCCGTTATTGGATCAGCGGGAACGCCAACAAATCTTGTATGCCGCCAACGCCACCGCACAAAGTTATCCTGCTGCGCACAGTTTTCTCGACTTGTTCGAAGCGCAGGCGCTGGCAACGCCGGACCGGATTGCGCTGAGTTTTACCGATCAGTCGCTCAGCTACCGGCAATTGTATCAACGCGTCCGACAGCTGGCCTCCGCGTTACAGATGCTGGGAGTCGGCCCCGAAGTGCTGGTCGCCCTGTGCGTGGAACGCTCCGTGGACATGGTCGTCGGCCTGTTGGGCATCATGCGGGCGGGCGGCGCTTATATTCCGCTGGACCCCGGCTATCCGCCGGAACGGCTGGCCTGTGTGCTCGACGATGCGCGTCCCTTGCTGTTGCTTACGCAGGAACGGCTGGAAGCTTCGCTACCTGCAAGCGGCGCACGAGTGATTTGTCTGGACCGCGACCGGGAAATGTTGGCGGACTTGGCGCAGCAAAATCCGTACGGTCCCGTGCCGCCCGCCGGGTCAAATGCCGCCTACGTGATTTTTACCTCCGGCTCCACCGGCAGGCCCAAAGGCGTTCAAATCCAGCATCGGGCGCTGCTGAACTTTCTCGTCTCGATGCAGCGCGAACCCGGCCTAAGCGAGCAGGACGCACTGCTGGCGGTAACCACCATATCGTTCGATATTGCCGCACTGGAAATCTATCTGCCGCTGATTAGCGGCGCGCATTTGGTATTGGCCGACCGTGAAACCGCGCTGGACGGCAGGCAGTTGCAAGCGACCCTGCAAAGCCATCGCATTACCCATATGCAGGCCACCCCGGCCACTTGGCGGGTATTGCTCGAATCGGATTGGCAGCCATCCCCTCACCCCAGCCCTCTTCCTCAGGGAGAGGGGGTAAAAAACCTTAACGTGCTGTGCGGCGGCGAAGCCTTGCCGGTGGATCTGGCCCGGCAACTGCTGCAAAAAAAGGTGCGCTTGTGGAATCTTTACGGCCCCACCGAAACCACAATTTGGTCGTCGGCCCGTGAAGTGGTATCAGCCGATCCAAGCAAAGAGGGCGTCGAAGCGATTGGCCGCCCGATACAAAACACCCAGATCTACATTCTGGACAAATACAATCACCCGCTGCCGATAGGCGTTGCCGGCGAACTGCACATCGGCGGCGACGGCCTGGCGCGCGGCTACCTATACAGGCCCGACCTGACCGCCGACAGCTATCGGCCCGACGCGTTTTCAGACCGGGCCGGAGCGCGCCTGTACCGTACCGGCGACCTCGCCCGTCGCTTGGCCGACGGGACCATCGACTTTTTGGGCCGCATCGATCACCAAGTCAAAATCCGCGGCTATCGCATTGAGCTGGGCGACATCGAAGCGGCGTTGCGCCAACAACCGGGCATCAAACAAGCCATCGTCCTGGCGCGCGAAGACCTACCCGGCGACAAACGTCTGGTCGCCTATTTGCTGGCCACGATAGAACCGGCTCCCAGCACCGATGAACTGCGCACCCGCCTGAAAACAGGCCTTCCAGACTATATGCTGCCCGCTGCGTTTGTCTTTCTGGACGCGATGCCGCTAACGCCCAACGGCAAGGTCAACCGCAACGCGCTGCCTGCCCCGGACTTGGCCCGGCCGGAATTGAACGCGGGCTTTGCCGCACCGCGCAACGAACTGGAAAACAGCATTGCCGAAATTTGGCGGCAGGCGTTACGGCTGGAACACGTCGGCATCGACGATAATTTTTTCGATCTGGGCGGCCACTCGCTACTGCTCACCCGCGTCTATGAGTCTTTACGCAAGCAGGTCAGCGAACCGTTTGCGCTGATTACCTTGTTTCAGCACCCGACCATCCGCAGCCTCGCAGCCCGGCTCGCTCAAGACGAGATACCGACTCCGATCCGCATCAGGGCCAACACTTCACGCAACGCCGATTCCAGCGACGAAATCGCCATCATCGGCTTGACCGGCCGCTTTCCGGGCGCGGACGATTTACAGACTTTCTGGGACAACCTGCGTGAAGGGCGCGAATCGATTCGCTTTTTCACCGACCAAGAACTGCTCGATTCCGGCATCGAAGCCGAATTAATCGCCCTGCCCAATTACGTGCGCGCCAACGGCATGCTGTCCGATGTCGCCGGTTTCGATGCGGCTTTCTTCGGCTATACGCCGACCGAAGCCGAAATCATCGATCCCCAACACCGGCTGTTTTTGGAAAATGCGTGGCATACGCTGGAACATGCCGGTTACGGTGCGCACACCCGCGATACCGCCATCGGCGTTTTTGCCGGTTGCAGCCATAACGGCTATTTGCTCCGCAATTTGATGCCCCATTTATACACCAGCGACGCCCATTCCATTTATCAAGTCATGCTCGGGAGCGACAAGGACTTTTTATCCACCCGCGTCTCCTATGCGCTGGATTTAACAGGCCCTAGCGTCAGCGTCCAGACCGCCTGTTCCACCTCGCTGGTCGCCATCCACATGGCTTGCCGCAGCCTGCTGGACGGCGAGTGCGATATGGCCTTGGCGGGCGGCGTGGGTTTAAAGACGCCGCAAAAATCCGGCTATGTGCATCAGGAGGGCATGATTAACTCGCCCGACGGCCGCTGCCGCGCTTTCGACGCGGGCGCCAACGGCACCACCTGGGGCAGCGGTTTAGGGATTGTGCTGCTGAAACCGCTGCATGCGGCCTTGACCGACCGCGACACGATTCATGCGGTCATTAAAGCGTCGGCCATCAATAACGATGGCGCGCTCAAAATCGGTTATACCGCTCCCGGCGTCGAAGGCCAGGCAGAAGTCGTCGCCAATGCCCAAGCGCGGGCCAAAGTGGCCCCGGACAGCATTTCCTACATCGAAACCCACGGCACCGGTACGCATTTGGGCGACCTGATCGAAATCGCAGCACTCACCCAAGCGTTTCGTGCGGGAACCGACAAAAACCGGTTTTGTGCGCTGGGTGCGGTAAAAACCAACATCGGCCATTTGGATGCCGCAGCGGGAGTCGCCGGTCTTTGCAAAACCGTTCTCGCCCTCCAACACAAGCAAATTCCGCCGACGCTTCATTTTGAACGGCCCAACCCGGAAATCGATTTCGAAAACAGCCCGTTTTACGTCAATGACCGGCTGCGCGACTGGCCCAGCAATGGCGCACCCCGACGCGCAGGCGTCAGCTCGTTCGGCATCGGCGGCACCAATGCCCATTTGATCGTCGAAGAAGCGCCCGAACCTTCGGCCTCCTTATCGGCCCGACCCTGGCAGGTGCTGATTCTTTCTGCCCGCAGCCATAGCGCCGTGGAAAACCTGCGGACAAGTCTGGCCGCTCATTTACAAGAACACCCTGACCTTAACCTCGCCGATGCGGCTTATACGCTAGGCCTGGGGCGTCGGCAGTTCGGCCACCGCATTGCCGTGGTTTGCCGCGACCGGCAAGATGCAGTGAACGCGCTTCAGAATCCCGAACGTTGCCGGTCCTGGCATATTCCCAAAACCCAAACCGAGGGCCGTAGCGTCGCCTTCCTGTTTCCGGGCCAAGGCAGCCAGTATGTGTCGATGGGTGCCGATCTTTACCGCACCGAGCCGGTGTTTCGAGAACACATCGATTACTGCGCCGAACGGCTAATCGACGAGTTGGGGCTGGATCTGCGGCAAATACTCTATCCCTCGACGGATAACGCGGAGCAAGCCGCGATCCAATTGGAACAAACCTGGCTGACCCAACCGGCCTTGTTCGTTACCGAATATGCGTTAGCCAGACTTTGGATGTCATGGGGCGTAAAGCCCGATGCGATGATCGGACACAGCCTGGGAGAATATGTGGCCGCCTGTTTAGCCGATGTGTTCGACCTGGATACCGCCTTAACCTTGGTCGCCCGCAGAGGCCGTGCGATCTGGGAACAGCCGCAGGGTGCCATGCTGGCCGTTTCGCTGCCGGTCGATAAAATACCGGCTTTACTGGGGGACGAGCTGTCCTTGGCGGCGATTAACGCCGCCGAAGCCTGCGTAGTCTCCGGACCGTTCCCGGCGATAGAGGCGCTGGAGATTCGGCTGACAGACAACAATATAGTCTGTCGCCGATTGCACACCTCGCACGCTTTCCACTCAAGCATGATGGAACCGGCAGTAGCCGCTTTCACCGAAGTTTTAAACACCTTGACGCTGAAGCCGCCGCGACTGCCCTTTATTTCCAACCTGACCGGCACTTGGATACTCCCCGAACAAGCGACCGACCCGAGCTATTGGGCCCGGCATTTACGCTTGGCGGTCAATTTCGAAGCGGGCATCGGCACGCTGTTATCCGACCCGGATCGGGCGCTATTGGAAGTCGGCCCCGGCACCATTTTAAGCAGCCTGGCTCGACGTCATCCATTGGCCGGGAATACCCGTTGCGTATTCCCGTCGCTGCAACAGCCCAACACAGCAGAAACGCAGAACATGCTGGATAGTTTGGGACGATTGTGGTGTGCCGGAGTTAGTATCGATTGGCCCGCTTATTACGCCCACGAACAACTCGGCCGTATCCCGCTGCCCGTTTATCCTTTTGAAAGGCAGCGCTATTGGATCGACGCGCCCGCCGGGGATGCTCTACCCCTTATGCAAAATCTGCAGAAAAAACGCCCGCTGGATGAATGGTTTTATCTGCCCGGTTGGAAACCGACACTGACGCCCCGTGCATTGCACAACGACGATTTCACCGAGCAGTCGCTTTGGCTGGTGTTTAGCGATGAGTCCGCCCTCAGTCGGCAATTCATCGCCAAGCTGCAACAAGCGGGACAGAATGTCATTACGGTTTGCCAAGGTGAAGCTTATGAACAAAACGGGGCCGACTATCGTATCAATCCCGTTTCGCCCGACGACTATGCAACCGTGATCCAGTCGATCGGCGACCGGCCTGTTCATAAAATCCTGCATTTCTGGAGCCTTAGCGCCACCGATACATCGGGGCCGGAAACTTTTGAACAGGCGCAGCAAAACGGCTATTACAGCCTGCTATTTTTGGGACGCGCCCTGGCTAAACAATCGCAAAACGGCAAAATCGGCATCGCCGTCATCTCCAATCATCTGCATGATGTGAACGGACTCGGAGAAAGCATCCCGGAAAAAACGACGCTACTCGGCCCATGTTTGGTCATGTCTCAGGAAATGCCCCGCTTAACTTGCCGTTGCCTGGATGTTGTACTTCCTGTGGCAAGCGCTACCGGTACAACCGATTTGGTTAACCTGCTGCTGGCGGAATTGGAGAATGGGGCTAGCGATCCATGGGTCGCTTACCGAGGCAGCCGACGGCTGGTTCCCTGCTTTGAGCGTGTACCGCTTAGCGCCGCAGCAGACAACGTCCGGCAGCTTCGCCGACATGGGGTCTACCTGATCACCGGCGGCCTCGGCAATGTCGGGCTGTTACTCGCCAAATTCCTGGCCGAAACCGTTCAGGCGCGGTTGATACTGCTTGGCCGTTCGTTCTTTCCGGCCCGTTCCCAATGGAATGACTGGCTGCAAAGCCACCCCGCCGACGACGAACTCAGCCTTAAAATTATTGCGCTTCAAGAATTGGAAACCTTGGGCGCGAAAGTGCTGCTGATTCAAGCCGATGTCGCCGACGAAAAGTCTATGCAGGCTGCGCTAGCCCAGGCCCATGACCAATTCGGCGCATTGCACGGCGTTATCCATGCGGCGGGCAGGCTGAACGATCCCTCCTTCGTCAGCGCATTCACCGACATCGGCAGACGCGAATCGCAAGTCCAATTCGGCCCTAAAATTCACGGCCTGTATGTCTTGGAAAAACTGTTACGCGAACATCGCCTGGATTTTTGCCTGCTGATTTCCTCGACCGCAGCCGTATTAGGCGGGGTGGGGTTTGCCGCCTATAGTGCCGCCAACCTTTTCGTTGACGCTTTCGCCGTCAGGCAGAACCGTGCCAACGGCACTCCCTGGCTATCGACCAATTGGGATGCCTGGCTGTTTGCCGACACGCCTGCATCGGAAGCGTTGTCCATGCAACCCAAAGAGTCCGTGGAAGCCTTTCGACGGGTTATCTCCCAAGTTTTTTCCGGCAGAATCATCATCGCCACCGGCGATTTGCAAACGCGATTCAAACAATGGGTTGGCCTTGAAAACCGGCTGGAAAAACCGGCGTCGGATAGCCTATACACGCGCCCTGAACTGTCCAGCGCCTACGCTGCGCCAACCAGCAATAGCGAAAACCAACTGGCGGAGCTTTGGCAGGATCTGTTGGGGTTTGCCGATGTCGGCATTTACGATGACTTCTTCGAATTAGGCGGCGATTCGATGCTGGCTATCCGCTTAATCAGCGGAATAAAAGAAAAATTCGGCAGGCAACTGCCCCTGACCTCGCTTTTGGATAAGCCGACCATTCACCAGATAGCCGAGGCGCTGGACCGGCCGGAAGAAACACTTACCTTCTCGCCGCTAGTCGTCATTCAATCCAAAGGCTCGCTCCCGCCTTTTTTCTGCGTTCCCGGCACCGGCGGCAGCGTGCTGTATTTTAATGAATTAGCGCGTTGTTTGGCAGAATACGACCGCCCCTTCTACGGATTGCAAGCGCTGGGACTGGATGGATTCACCCCGCCGCTGACGCGGATAGAGGACATCGCCGCCCTGAATATCGACGCGCTGCAAAAAGTTCAAGCACAGGGACCTTATTATCTGGGCGGGCATTCTTTCGGCAGTTGGGTCGCGTTGGAAATGGCGCAACAATTACAGAAAGCCGGACACGAAGTTGCGCTGGTGGCCGTTCTGGATACCGGCGCGCCCTCGGAAAGAGACCTCTCGGCTATCGGCGGCTGGGACGACAGCCGCTGGTTAGTCGCTGTTGCCGACACGTTAGGGCATTTGTACGAAAAACCCCTGTCGTTAAGCTACGAGGAACTCGTCGATCTTCCATGGAGCGAACAAATCAATCTGTTAGCCAGCCGACTGAGTACTCGGGGCGTTACCGAGCAAGGCACCGCTTCCACTGAAATCCGCGGCTTCATCGAAGTATACAAAACCCAGGCGCGAATTCATTATCGTCCAGACCCCGATTGTCCGGTCAACATAGCGTTATTCCGCGCCCGCGAGCCGCTGGCCGATTTCCTGGACGGGATGCCGGAATACCTGAAAAACGATGAAGCCTGGGGCTGGCGACAATACAGCAAAGGAGTGCCGATAATGGAGTATATTCCGGGCGACCACCTGACCATGGTTACCCTGCCCCATGTTCGCCAGCTTGCACAGCGGTTACACCTTGCGCTGTCTTTGGCGCGAGGTGATTAAACTACGTAAAAACACCTATTCAAATATCCACATCTCTGTTAGTCTACGTACGCTGCTCAGGCGCCCATGGCCTGAGTCGAGCAAGATGGGCAGAGATTTTTTAATAACATTTCCATTACTACAATAATAACGAGAGGACAGACCGATGCTGGACATGAGCCAATTCCACGGGCGCCTGAACGACCTTGATACGCACATCCAACCGTCTCCAAATAACTATGAGATAGCCGCCGGAGAAGTAGGTAAATACTTCGCCGACATGTACCACCAAATGCTGGACAACGCACCCAAGGAAGAAGCGGCCAAAATAGCCAAGTTGGTGGGCGAAGAATCTCAAGAATATACCGAAGAAACCGTATGGCGTACTAAAGGCTCGGCGGCACCCGGTGCTTTCAGTTCCGACGGCCGTTTGAAAACCCTGGATTATATGGGCGTTAACCGGTCTTTCATCTTCTCAGACCCCGGCATTCAAGGCGCGGCATTTGCCAATAACGAGCTGGGTATTGCCACCATGCGTCACTGGAATGACTTTATCATCGATTTCGGCAAGCAAAACCCCAACCGACTCCGCTCAGTCGCCATATTGAATACGCATAACATCGACGTTGCCATAGCGGAAGCAAAGCGGGTTCTTAAAGCAGGCGGACGTGCTTTTGTTTTGGCCAGTTCGGTTCCGCCCGGCGACGCTTCGCCCGCCGATGCAAAAATGGATAAACTATGGCATCTGATCCAGGAAGCCGACGCGACCGCCCTTCTTCATGCAGGCGGCGAACACGGCTTTATGGCGAGCGATTCCTGGAGCAAGGGCGTCGACCACCTCTGTTTTCAACCCATGGATATGTCATCGGAAGGCGAGCAGGTTAATACCTATATGTTTTCTTCCATGTACTACTCTCCACAGAATTTTCTTTCCACACTCGTTCTCGGCGGCGTCTTTGAACGTTTCCCAAGGCTTCGCTTTGCCGTGATTGAGTTAGGCGCATTTTGGCTGGCGCCGATGGCCACTCACCTGGATCAAGTTGCCTCCATTTACAGAGGACGCTTGTCGGGCGCATTGTCTATGAAACCTTCCGAATATATCCAACGCAACGTACGCGTTACGCCATACCGCTTTGAGCCGGTCGCAGATTACATCGAACGTTACGGATTCGAAGAATGCTACTGCTATAACAGCGACTTCCCCCACCCGGAAGGCGGCACCCGGCCTATCCAGGAGTTTGTCGATCATATCGACCGGCTTGGGCAGAATCATGCGGAAAAGTTTTTCGTAACCAATGCAGAATGGGTACTACCCGCATTGAACTAAGGAAAGAGATAGGCCAATGACTGGCTCTTCTATACAAAAACCAATATAGATATAGACATGGACACCATGGTAACGGCACTAGTGAACGATCCAGCGGTCGAGGAATACTTTGTCCTTGAGCGGAAAACACAGCATGGCGAGGTAGAGCAAGTCGCCTACATCGTGACAACGGAACCGCATAGATTCGAACAGGCCCAACTCAGGCTGCAAGCCTTGTCCGAAGGACAAATCGCTTGGTTCGTAGCCGTTGCCTATCTGCCCCTCAACGACGACGGTACGGTCGACGAATCCGCACTCGCACATGTGCCGGTTCTCGGAGAAGAATCTGCGGCGGAATGTGCCGGTCGTATCGCAACTTTGCCCAATATTGAGCGGGTTGCCTGCATTTCAGGGTACTGGCCGGACTCGCCAAAATATATACATGTCGGCAAGCTGCTACGCAATCAAATTCCAAATGCAGCACTGCCTCATGCTGAAACCCCGCTCCCATCGGCTCGCGGCAACGAACCGGCGCCCGCCGCCATTTGCCACGGACAGCCTTTGCCGCAACGCGACGGTGCCGCCCAGGTTCTCCAGCAAGTTTTGTGTTCAGCCGAAGCAGGCACGCCCATCATCTATGTCGACAGCGACGGCAACGAGCGCGCTGAAAGCTACGGCTCCCTGCTGACGGAAGCGCGCCGGATACTCGGCGGCTTGCGACACGAAGGCCTCAAGCCCGGCGACAAGGTCGTTTTCCAGCTGGAACGCAACGACGATATTCTGCCCGCTTTCTGGGGCTGCCTACTCGGCGGCTTCGAACCGGTCATTGTTCCCGTCCCGCTGAGTTATGACATAGAAAGCCGGGCGGTGGAACAACTCCAGCAGATCTGGAACCTGTTCGACCAGCCTCTTATCTTCACTAACAATAGCCACAGCACGTCCATACGAACCTCGTCACAGGCGCCGTGTTTCGCCGACGCCCGCTGGGTTGCCATCGAAGCGCTACGCGACAATCCGGCGGATATGCATATCCACAGCGCAGCACCCGATGACATCGCCTTTTACACGCTGTCATCCGGCAGCACCGGGATACCCAAAGCGGTTGCGCTAACGCACAGCAACCTTCTGGCGCGCGCACGCGGCACCAATATACTGTGTCAACATACGGCTGACGATGTGATCTTTAACTGGCTGCCTTTCGACCATATCGGCAGTATTTCCGAGTGGCATCTACGCTACCTCGATCTGGGCTGTAAACTGGTCTACGCCCCTAAAGAATATATCCTGGCGCGCCCGCTACGTTGGCTGGAACTCATGCACCGGCATCGCGCCTGCCATAGCTGGTCGCCTAATTTTGCTTACGCGCTGGTGACTAACGCCCTCAACAGCGAGCCGCAACAGGACTGGGATTTGTCCTGCGTTAAGACGCTGTTGATCGCCGGTGAAGCCATCACTCGCACGACCACCCGAGAGTTCCTGGAAAGCCTGGCATGCTATGGCCTACAACCATCAACACTACTGGCCGCTTTCGGCATGGCGGAAGTCTGCTCGGGCGTAACCTACCATCAACCGGCAACAGGCCAGTCCCTTGGTTTCCATCATATCGACCGGAATTCCCTGAGCGGCGCAATCCACCGGGTCGATCCGGATGACGAACTGTGCGTCTCTTTCGCCAGTCTCGGCCCGGTCATCCCCGGTGTTTCGATGCGCATCGCCGATGACGAACAGCGCGTACTACCGGAAGAAACCATCGGCCGCCTTCAACTCAAAGGCGATGTACTAACGCCCGGCTATTACCATAATCCTGAAGCAAACAAGGTGTTCCTGGCCGACGGCTGGTTCGACACCGGCGATGCCGGCTTTATCTCCGGCGGAGAACTGGTACTCACCGGACGGGCCGGTGCAGGCATCATCATCAACGGGGCGAATTTCTACAATAATGAAATCGAGGCGGTGGTTGAACAAATCGCCGGAATCGCCGCGTCGTTTACCGCAGCCTGCGCGGTGCGGCAGGAAGGCAGCGAAGGACTGAAACTGGCGGTTTTCTTCCACGCAGCTTACGAAAACAACGATGCCGTCCTGCTCAAGCTGTTAAAAACCATCCAGTCGCAGCTAACCAAGCGTCTGGGTATTAAAGCCGATTACCTGATTCCGCTCGATCGCGATTCAATACCTAAAACCGGCATCGGCAAGATCCAGCATAAAAAGCTCATTGAGCAATTCCAGCAAGGCGCGTTCCAGGAAATTCTTGAGCATCTGGATTTACTGACGGCGAACGAACAAACCCTGCCGGATCGGTTCCACAAAAAGATATGGCGTCGCAAGGAGCTAGTGCATATTCCCCGCGTTGACGACGGTATCTGCGTTATTTTCCTCGACCGACTTGGCCTGGGCTTGCAGGTTGCCTCCGAATTAGGTACGGCCGGCATCCAATGCATACTCGTCAAACCCGGCGAATCTTTCGCTCAACTCGGGGCGATGGCGTTATCCATCCGTCCGAATGAACCGCAGCACTATCACCAGCTGGTGGAATGGCTTAAGGCATCGGATATCCGGCTCGGTTCCGTCCTGCACCTGTTCAGCTATGACACAGAGCAGAAAGAAGCCGACAGCGTATTGCTTCTGGCCCAGGCGCTATCAGCGCTCGCCCCCGACGCCCCGCTCCGGCTACTGGCGGTTTCCAGTCATCAGCACGAGGGCATTGCCTCCGCGAAAGCCGCTCTTTCAGGACTGTTGCACGCCATCGAACAAGACCAGCCCCGGCTGCGCTGCCTGCACCTGGATTGCCCCGCAGATACCCCGTCCGCCTATGCTCCGGCTATCGTCAGGGAGCTGCTGGGGATGTCCGTCGATAGAGAAATCGCCTATCGCGGGCAACAACGCTGGGTCGCAGGCTTGCAGCAGATCGATGTCGCTACCGTCACGAAGGAATCCCCTTCCGTGCTGCCTTTCCAGCATCAAGCCGTCTATGTCATCAACGGCGGACTCGAGGGAATAGGACCGCAATTGGCGGAATACCTGCTCAGCCGCTTCAATTCCCGTCTGGTACTGCTTGGCGAAACCCCGCTGCAAACACAAGCGGCGGCGGACGACAAAGACGCCCGTCCTGCCCACTACCAACGGCTGCGGCAACTGTCCGGCGAATGCGTTTATCTTGCCGTTGCCGCCTTGAATCAGGAAGAATTACAGCAAGCCCTGAGTGCTACGCTGGCTCAGTGGGATAATAAGCTGGACGGGGTCATTCACCTTGCCGCCGCTTTGCCCGAACATCCGCTGCTGGAAGAAACGCAGGACCCCAAGTCGGCTCCTGAATTAATCGGCGCGAACGCTCTCTACCGAATCCTTGAGCAATTCCAAGGAAAATTCTTTGTTTCCCTGTCATCGACAAGCGGCTTCCTCAGCGCTCCCGGCCAGTGTTCCCCTGCAACCGGCACCGCCTCTCGGGAAGCCTTGGCTACCTCGCCTCTTGGCGGCCCGCGTTTCTACAGCATCGGCTTGTCCGACTGGGACAGCCTAGGCACAGCATCGGCGCTGGATGCGCAAACACCCGTCGGCAGCTCGGTGCGCCGCAGCATCAATGCTATCCTCGTCGCTCTGCAACTTGACGAAGAGCAGGTACTGATCGGTCTGGACGGCGACAGCCCGGCTGTCCGCGCACAGACCCACAGCGGCCCGCCGCAACTCGGCAAAATTGCCGTTTATTTCACAGCACGTCAATTGATGACTCCGGCCCGGTTAAACCCGGAACCGTTGACCGACCGCTACGGATCGATAGTTCCGTGCGACTACATACAGCTACGCGAACCGGAAAGCGCAGGCGCCGAGCAGCTTGAGCTGTGGCCTTCGGTGGCCGAGTATTTCGTCTACGACGACCTGATCTACTACGCCTTGGCCAACGATGAACGCCGTAACGACAGCTACCGCATTGCGCTGCAGCGCACGGTTCCCGGCAAAATCGTCCTCGACATCGGCACCGGCAAAGAAGCTATCCTGGCCAGGCTGGCGCTGGAAGCGGGCGCGAGCAAGGTCTACGCTATCGAAATGGGCGACGAGGCTTTCGCACAAGCGGTGGCATACATTCAACACTTGGGGCTGGACGATAAAATCACCATCATCCACGGCGATGCGACCAAGGTCGAAATCCCCGAGCTGGCCGATGTCTGCGTTTCGGAAATCGTCGGCCCGATAGGCGGCTGCGAAGGCGCTACGGCGCTGATCAACAACGCCCATCGTTTCCTCCGTCCCGGCGGCATCATGATCCCCGGCCGCAGCATTACCAAAATAGCTGCGGCGCGCTTTCCCGACGGCTTGCTGCCGCATCCGGGTTTTTATCAAGTGCCCAGTTCCTATACCGGCAAAATTTTTGCCGAGGTGGGTTACCCCTTCGACCTGCGGCTGTGCATCAAGAATTTCCCGCGCAACAACCTGCTGTCCAACGCCGATATTTTCGAAGACCTGGACTTCAACCGCATCACGCCGTTGGAGGAACAGCACCAAATCGAGTTGATCATCGACCAGGAATCGCGCCTCGACGGCTTCCTGGTCTGGCTGAACCTTCATACCATCGAAGGCGAAGTCATCGACATTATTGAGCACGAGTACAGTTGGTTACCGGTCTACCTGCCGGTATTCCATCCCGGCATTGAAGCCAAGCCCGGCGACCGCATCATCGCAACGGTTACCCGCAGTCTGTGCGAAAACGGGCTTAATCCCGACTTCGTCGTCAGCGGTCAATTCCTGCGCAGCAACGGCGAGAGCATTCCTTTCACCTGCACGTCTTACCATTACAAACAGCAGTACAAGCAGCATCCTTTCTATGAAGCGCTGTTTGCTGAAGATCCGTTGGGACGGCATCCCGGCTGCCGCCCCGGCAACCTTTTGCAGCACCTGCCGGAAATGCCGCTGACCGTGGACGGGGAAATCGACCGCAACCGGCTGTCTAAACTGACCTTGGGCAACACACAAGAAACGGCGCAACAGCAATCCCCCGGATCTGAAATCGAAGTCCAGATCGCGAAAATATGGCAGGATGTGCTGGAAATCCCGCAAGTCGGCGTGAACGACAATTTCTTTGAACTGGGAGGCCACTCGCTGTTGCTGGTGCAAGCTCATGATCGCTTAGTGGAAATTTTCGGCCCGCAGATTACTTTGGTCGACCTGTTCAAATACCCGACGATCAGCGCACTCGTGGAACTGCTGGCCGACGAAGGCCTCAGGGAAACGCCGTCGCAAAAAGGCCGGGAGCGTGCAGAGGCCCGCAGCAACTACAAATCCACCCAGAGCAGCACTGACATTGCCGTCATCGGCATGTCCTGCCGTTTTCCCGGAGCGGACGACCTGGATACCTTTTGGCGCAACCTGGCCGAGGGCGTCGAATCGGTCACCTTCTTCGACGAACAGGACATTACCGCCACCGGCATCAAGCCCTCGGTAGTGCGCCATCCCGACTATGTCAAAGCCAGTCCGCTGCTGTCCGATGTGGAAGGCTTCGATGCGGGCTTCTTCGGCTACACCGCCCGCGATGCCGAGTTAATGGACCCGCAGCACCGCTTGTTTCTGGAATGCGCCTGGGAGGCTTTCGAAAACGCCGGTTACGATCCCATCGCCTACGAAGGCGTAGCGGGCGTTTATGCTGGGGCGAGCATGAACACTTACTTGCTCAACAATGTCTACCCCAACCGCGACACCCTGGATATCCAGGACGATTTGGACGTCGCCACGCTCGATTCCATGGGCGGATTCCTGCTGATGGTCGCTAACGACAAGGACTATCTGACGACGAGGGTTTCGTACAAACTCAATCTCACCGGCCCCAGCGTAAACGTGCAAACCGCCTGTTCCTCCGGCTTAGTGACTATCCACATGGCCTGCCAATCGCTGCTCAATGGCGAAGCCGACCTGTTTCTATCCGGCGGCGCGGCGGTGCAAGTACCCCAGCAGTCCGGCCACCTGTTCCAAACCGGCATGATCGTTTCGCCCGACGGACACTGCCGCTCGTTCGATGCCGAAGCCAAAGGCACGGTTTTCGGCAGCGGCGTCGGCGCTGTGTTGCTGAAAAGGTTGGACGATGCGCTCCGAGACGGCGACCATATTTACGCCGTGGTCAAAGGCTCCGCCGTCAACAATGACGGCGGCGTCAAAGTCGGTTACATGGCGCCCAGCAGCGAAGGACAAGCTGCGGTTGCATCGGAAGCTATCGCGATGTCCGGCATAGCGCCGGACACCATCGGCTTCGTTGAAGCGCACGGCACCGGCACGGAAATGGGCGACCCTATTGAAGTGAACGCACTGACCCAGGCTTTCCGCGCCCAAACCGAAGCTAAGGGATTTTGCGCCCTCGGTTCGGTTAAAACCAACGTCGGCCATTTGCAAATCACTTCGGGAACGGTAGGTTTTATCAAGACCGTGCTGGCATTGCAACACAAGCTGATCCCGCCGACCCTGCACTTTAACAAACCCAACCCGGCGATTGATTTCGAAAACAGCCCGTTCTATGTCAACACCCGCCTGACGCCCTGGAAAACCAGCGGCACGCCGCTACGCGCCGGGGTAAATTCGCTGGGTATCGGCGGCACCAACGCCCATGTCATTTTAGAAGAAGCGCCGCTAGTTACGCCCGTCACCAACAACCTGGAGCGACCGCAACACCTGCTGACGCTGACCGCGCGCACCGAACCGGCCTTGCTGGAACTGGCCGGCCGCTATGCTGATTTTTTCGCCAACAACCCCCATGTGTCCCTGGCGGATGTTTGTTTTACCGCCAACACAGGGCGTAGAGCGTTCGAGCATCGCTTGGCTGTACCGGTCGAATCGGCCGCGCAATTGCGCGACGACTTGCAAAACGTCGCTGCCGGACAACATCCAGGCAACGTCATCCGTGGACAAATGAGCGCCCAAGGACGACCAAAGATCGCCTTCCTATTTACCGGTCAAGGTTCGCAATATCCGGGCATGGGACGCCAGTTGTACGACAGCCAACCGGTTTTTCGTCAGCAACTCGACCGCTGCGCGGAAATTTTGCAGCCTATGCTGGATCAGCCATTGCTGGAGGCGCTCTATCCGGCAGACGGCAGCCCGGCAAAGCTGGATGAAACCGCCTATGCCCAACCGGCATTGTTCGCACTGGAATACGCCTTAGCCGAATTATGGAAGTCTTGGGGTATTGAGCCCTCCATCGTTATCGGCCACAGCTTGGGCGAATATGTCGCGGCTTGCATTGCCGGCGTATTCAGCCTGGAAGACGGCCTAAAATTGGTCGTGGAACGCGCCCGCTTGATGCAGGCCTTACCGGCGGACGGCGAAATGTGGGTGGTCTTCGCTCCTGAAGCACAGATTCGACCGCTGCTGGCCGCCTATGCAAACGACGTAGCTATCGCCGCCGAAAACGGCCCCGAAAGCATTGTCCTTTCAGGCCGAAAACAAGCCTTAGCCGATATTCTAGCCCGCTTGCACAAAGACGGCTGCAAAACCCAAGCAATGAATACCTCGCACGCGTTCCATTCTCCGTTGATGGAACCCATGCTGGCCGACTTTGCCCGCGTCGCCGGACGCATTAGCTATACAGCTCCGCAAATCCCGCTGGTTTCCAACCTCACCGGCACGTTGGCATCCGACGAAATCACCTCGCCCGACTACTGGCGTCGTCATATCCGTCAGCCGGTAAAATTCATGGCCGGGATGCAGACGCTGCTCCAACACGGTTGCGAAATCTTTATCGAGATCGGCCCGAAACCGACTTTATTGGGTATGGGCGCACGTTGCGTTGCAACAGACCAAGGTATTTGGCTGCCCAGTTTAAGGCAAGGGGAAGACGATTGGCAGACGCTGCTTAACAGCTTGGGCCGATTGTCGGTTTGCGGTCCGGTAGACTGGAAAGGTTTCGACCAGCCCTATCAACGCCGACGCTTGCCGCTGCCGACCTACCCATTCCAGCGCCAACGGCACTGGCTGGATCGGCCCGCCACGGTAACAACCGCTGTTCGCGGCAACGGCAACGCCCGGCCTTTACTCGGCAATAAGCTGCAACTACCGACCTTGCAAGCGACGATCTATGAAAACAGCTTCAGTGCAGAAACCCTGCCCTTTTTGCAGGATCACCGGGTTTACGATGAAATCGTCGTGTCTGGAGCCTGCCACGTCGCCATGCTGCTGAGCGCCGCCGCGGAAACCTTCGGCAAAAGCGCTTATGTGCTGAAAAATGTCTATTTTCCCGAACCGCTTATTATTCCCGGCGGACAAACCCGTACCGTACAGGTGGTACTGACACCGACAGCGGACAGCAAAGCTACGCTCCAACTGATCAGCTTTGCCGCCACCGCTACGCCTGATCAACCCAGCGTCGCCACCCACGCCGAAGGATCGTTTGAGCAAGCCGTTGTCCGCTCGGCCGACAAATCTTTCCAAACCCTTTGGGAGCGTTGCGGCGAAACCCTCTCTACCGAGGCGTTTTTCCAAGCCCAAGCCGATCGTCATATCCACCTGGGGCCTAGCTATCGCTGGATCGAATCCATAAAACGCGGTGACCGGGAAACTATCTGCCGCCTGCGTACCCCGGAATCACTGGGAGGCCTAGATGCCAAGCAATTGCATCCGGGACTGTTGGATGCCTGCTTCGGCTTGCTGTTAGCCACCGGCATCCTGGCGGAAGACGAAACTTGGCTGCCGTTCGGCATTGAGGAAATACGCGTCTTCCAAGCCTTGGACAATACCCCGCTGTGGGGACATTTGGTATTGCGTCCCACCGATTCTGCCAAACGGGTGATAGCCGATGCGACGCTGTGCGACTCAGCGGGACAAGTGCTGATCGAATTCATCGGGCTGGAAGCGCGAGCCGCCAGTCTCAAGGCAATCCAGCGCTACCTGCCGAACCGGGCCGATGCCCTGCTGTACGGCTACGATTGGCTGCCGCTCGCGGCAACACCGCACAGTCCGTCAGCCAATATTCAGGGACAGTGGTTGATTTTTGCGGACAGTCTGGGAACAGCCGGGCAATTGGCGCAACAGTTAAGAGCGCAGGGCGCGCGTTGCGTATTGGTTACGCCGGGTTCGGCCTATGGCATCGTCGAGCAAGATCATTATTGCGTCGATCCTGATCAAGCTGATGATTTTGCGCAGCTATTGCAAGATAGCGTGGGAACGGCAGGCCGGTTCCAAGGCATCGTGCATTTATGGAGCCGGGACGAAACCAAGGTTGAGGATAGCCAATGGCTGGCACGCACCCAAAGCCTCGCTTGCGCCAGCGTGCTGCACCTGGTTCAGGCGCTGGTTCATGCCAACGGGTTAGGCGGAACCCGCGTGTGGTTGGTCAGCCGTGGCGGACAAACCGTAGGCAACGAAACCTTCAGTCCGCAAATACAGCAAGCGCCGTTATGGGGCCTGGGTTTGGCCGTGGCGCTGGAACACCCGGAACTGGCTTGTACCCTGGTAGACCTGGATCCAGCGACAGCCGATGCCGATGACTTACTGGCAAGCCTGCAAACGGCCGATGACGAATCCAGAATCGCTTGGCGGCGAGGTACGCGGCTTGTTGCCCGTTTAACCCGGCAACTAGCCCCCGCAACCGACCCACAACCGTCAATACGGGCCGATGCCAGTTACCTGATCACCGGCGGCACCGGCGGCTTAGGACTTAGCACCGCCGCATGGATGGTGGCGCAGGGCGCCAGACACCTTGTTTTGACCAGCCGTAGTAAAGCCTCGAAAGAAGCCTTGGAAGCGGTAAAACGTATGGAACTGGCCGGAGCCCAGGTGCTGTTGATGCAAGCAGACGTCGCCGACCGCGAAGCGCTGACCCAAGCATTCCACACAATCAACACCACCCTACCCGAGCTGCGCGGCATAATGCACTGCGCCGGCATCATTGACGATGGGATGCTCGCAGAGCAAACCTGGGAGCACTTTAAGCGCGCATTACCCGCGAAAATCCACGGCGCTTGGCATCTCCACCAACTTAGCCAAGCGCTGCCCTTGGATTTCTTCGTCTTGTTCTCATCCGCCGCGTCAGTATTGGGCAATCCGGGACAAGGCAATTATGCCGCCGCCAATGCTTTCCTGGACGGTTTAGCCCATTACCGGAGACAGCAAGGGTTACCCGCCGTCAGCATTAACTGGGGACCGTGGGACAGCGTAGGCATCGCCGTATCCGACACCGCCATTGCCGATCACATGGGCCGATTGGGCTTCACCGGCATCAAACCTGAGGTCGGGATAGCGGCGCTGGAAAAAATCCTGGCCGCTAACATCGCACAAATCAGCGTCATTGACTGGGACTGGCAGAAATATCTCGCCCAACTGAGTACGCCGCGCAATTTCTTCGCGGAACTGAGCAAGACCGCTCCATCGGCAGCGATGGACGGCGGCGCTACGCCGGAAATATTGCATGAACTCCAACAAGCATCGCCGGAAAAACGCAAGCAGCTACTCGGCGCCCTGGTACACGACACAGTACGACGGACACTGGGCATTCACGAATCGGTGCTCTTGGATCCAGCCAAGCCTTTGGCCGACCAGGGCTTGGACTCCTTGATGGCCGTGCAGATGCGTAATGTGCTCGGCAACAACTTGCGGCAAGCTTTGCCGGTGAGTCTGGCGTTTAACTACCCTACCGTAAACGACATTATGGACTACATAGAGGTACTGATGGATAAAACGCTCGGCTCAATTGAACCGTCTGCGGCTGCCGCGCAACCTGCGCAGCATGATGATTCCGCCAGCTCTTCCGCCCACGCGCTGCTGGCAGACCTGGACAAGCTCCTTGACGAACAGGACCTGAACGCATGAGATCAGAAAATTTAGATTCACCTTTTACCCCCCAACAACCATCCGCCGACGTAGCGAAAGTTCACGGGACTATAAAGTTTAACGACTGGATAACCTGCCCAACACCTAATCCAGCGGCACCTTTACGACTGTTTTGTTTACCGTTTGCCGGAGGCGGCGCTTCGATCTTCAGAGCGTGGGGAAGAGCGCTGTCTCCCGCTATTGAGGTTTGCCCGATACAGTTGCCCGGACGAGAAAACCGCTTCCGTGAACCGGCGCATACCGATGTCCTGCCGCTGGCCGAGATTCTCGCCAGCCAGATCCAATTGTATGCCGATAAACCGTTCGTCTTGTTCGGTCACAGCATGGGCGCCTTGCTGGCGTTCGAGCTGACCAAAATTCTGCAACGGCAAAACGCGCCTTTGCCGCTTATGCTGTTTCTTTCCGCTCACCGTGCCGCGCATCTGCCGCCACGTCGAACTCCGATGCACGCACTACCTGACGAAGAATTCATCGAAAAACTCCGCCGTTTCGGCGGCTTCCCGGACGAGATCCTCGAACATCAGGAACTACTCGATTTCTTACTGCCGACACTGCGGGCAGACCTGACATTGTGCGACTCTTACCGCTATGTCCCCGATGCGTCGCTGAATTGTCCGTTACAATTGTATGCCGGTCGCCAAGACACAGAAGTTTCGCCTGAAGAAATTGAAGCCTGGAATGAGCACACCACCCAGGCCGCCAACCTGCATGTTTTTCCGGGCGGACATTTCTTTCTACGTTCAGATGCCGACGCGCTGATGCAAGCAATCGCCAAAGCATCGGCGCAGATTGGACCGCTTTAAGTGCGTTTTACAGGTTTTGCGTAACCGGCAAAGACACCCATGATACTCACGCTCTAACCTCTCAACCATTAAAGAGACACACATGCAGCACGATGAACAGGAAGACCAAACCCTCTACAAAGTTGTAGTGAATCATGAAGAGCAATATTCCATCTGGCCTGCCGATCGCGAAAACCCGTTAGGTTGGAAAGATGTTGGACACAGCGGCCTTAAAGCCGAATGTCTGGCGCATATTGAGACAATATGGCAGGACATGCGGCCGCTCAGCCTGCGTCGGCAAATGGAGGATGCCGCGCAAAATCCGCAACCGCCGACTGACGCTTTATTAACCGAAGCAGGCAGCGAGGACGACTTGGTCGAGCGGCTGGCTAACGGCTCCCACCCTATAGAGCTGGGTCTTCGTCCCGAGAAGACTGTTGAAGCCCTTCAGGTGTGTCTTGACCGGGGATTCGTGCATATTCACTTCCCTCAAACTCAGGGCGGAACCGAGCTTGGAATCAAACTCGATCAGAACGAGAGTGATCTTAGCCAGGCCAATTTTGAAAGCCAAACCGGTAAAGTTCGCCTGATTGGAGGCTTAACCCTCAATTACACAAAAGTCCGCTGTATAGCCGACATTGATCTGGCAACGCTGAGTGGACAAGGGCATCTTGAAATCATTACCGGGTAACAGCATTGCAAAAGGAAACACAGCTTTTTCCGAAACGTTCGGGCTTACCGGCTTATACTGAAGCCGGAGATTTGTTGCCCGCACCGGAAACGGATAAAATTCGTGTTTGGCAGATCAATTTGGATGAGCTAACCGGCTTTACCCGACATTTGGAAGCCATTCTGTCCGCTGATGAGCGCAAACGCGCCTACGCTTTTGCCACCCCGCTGTTGCAACAGCGGTTCATTGGCGGACGCGGTGTATTACGTCTGGTTTTAGGCGCTTGTTGCGATAAAGCGCCGGAAAGCCTGGAGTTTATCTATGGCCCTTACGGCAAGCCGTACTTGGCTGGGGCGGAGACAGACTGGAAGTTTAATATGGCGCACAGCAATCATATTGCGCTGATTGCCGTATCCCGCTATGTCGAAATCGGCGTCGATGTTGAAATCGACCGTCCGTTGACCGACCTTGCCGCGCTGATTAATTTATGTTTCTCGGAACAAGAGCGCAACGCCTGCTTAGCGATGACCCAAGAACAACAACGGACGGAGTTCTACCGAATCTGGACGTACAAAGAAGCCCTATTAAAAGCCAGCGGCAAAGGATTACAAATGGACTTGCAGGAACTGGAAATTGCACGAGATGGAACGGTTTTACGTTGGCCTACAAAATTGCAGGCCTATAGCACTTATCGCGTCTATCCCCTCCCCCTATTAAATGTACCGGCGGCCTTAGCCGTAGGGCCGGGACTGACGCATTGGCAATGTGAAGAATTACCGTTGCAAGCATTAGAGAATTTTTTTACATATCCTATAAACCGGGGCAGTCGGCATGTCTGATCAGGAAAAAATGGCACAAGGAGAGCCGCAAGGCCGCGAAGAGGCCTTTAGACAAGCTTTACAAAAAGCTTCGATGACCATTCGGCAACTGCTGGAAGAAAACGCCTCGCTTAAAAACAAAGAGCCCATTGCCATCATCGGCATGGCCTGCCGCTTTCCCGGCGGGGCCAATAACCCGGAACAGTTTTGGCAACTGTTGCAGGGCGGCATTAATGCCGTCACTGAAGTCCCGTCGAATCGCTGGACGGCTGAGGACTACTACGCCGCAGATCTGCAAGCGCCGGGCAAAATGTACACCACTCGAGGCGGCTTTCTGGATACTCCTGTCGATGGTTTCGACGCGGATTTCTTCGGCATATCGCCCAAAGAAGCGCGCGCCATGGACCCGCAACATCGACTGCTGCTGGAAATCGGCTGGGAGGCATTGGAACACGCCTGCCTGGTTCCAAGCACATTGAAAAACAGCAGAACCGGGGTCTATGTCGGCATGTCCAGCGACGATTATGCCCGCAGCCACCGCCATTCGGGACAGCCGGAGAACATCGATGCTTATGCGATTACCGGCTCTACTTTCAGCACCGCCGTGGGGCGACTGTCCTACATTCTGGGACTGCAAGGTCCTTGCATGGCTTTGGATACCGCCTGTTCCTCATCGCTGGTCGCACTGCACTTAGCCTGCCGAAGCCTCCAGAGCGGGGAATCGGATTTGGCGCTGGCGGGCGGGGTCAATCTTATGCTGTCCCCCGAACTGCATATTTGTTTTTCCAAACTTCAGGCCATCTCGCCCGACGGCAAATGCAAAACTTTCGACGCTTCCGCCAACGGTTATGCGCGCGGCGAAGGCTGCGGCATGGTCGTGCTCAAACGTCTTAAAGACGCGGTCCGCGACGGCAACCGCATTCTTGCGCTGGTAAAAGGCTCGGCGATTAATCAGGACGGCAAAACCAATGGCTTGGCCGCGCCCAACGGTAATGCGCAACAGGCCGTTATCCGCGAAGCCTTGGCAGATGCGGGGCTCCAGCCCGCAGCAGTGGATTACGTTGAAGCGCACGGCACCGGCACGATTCTCGGCGACCCTATCGAAGTCGAAGCCCTGGGTGCCGTGCTGGGATCGGGTCGGCAGGATCCCTTGCGGCTCGGGGCGGTAAAAACCAATATCGGCCATCTGGAACCGGCGGCAGGAATGGCGGGGCTGATAAAAATCCTGCTGTCATTAGCCCATGAAGAACTACCGCAGAATATCCATTTCCAGCACCCCAATCCGCATATCGACTGGAATAACCTGCCGTTGCGGGTACTCACCGAAAAATCGGCCTGGCGACGCTCAGCCCGGCCTCGCATTGCGGGCCTCAGCTCTTTCGGCTTCAGCGGCACCAACGCCCATGTCATCGTCGCGGAAGCCCCCCAAGCGGAACCGCAAACCGGCGAACAACAGCAGGATGTACATCTGCTGAACTTATCGGCGCGAGACGAAGCCGCACTACAGACACTGATTGCCGACTATCTGAAAGTCTTGCCCCAAGACGAAGCGGAAAGCGCATCGGCAGACTTGGCCGACCTGTGCTATTCGGCTGCCGTCGGTCGTCATCACTGGCCTTGGCGCCTGTCCGTGGCGGGTCGCAGCCCGGCCGAGATGCGCCGTAAACTGGCGGACTTTCTACAACAAGGCCAAGAAAACAGTGATCTCGTCACAGGACACAGCGAAGAAGGCGCCCCGGACATAGCCTTTTTGTTTACCGGCCAAGGCTCGCAATACCCAGGCATGGGCCACACGCTGTATCAAAGTCAAACGGTTTTCAAACAAGCCATTGACCGTTGCGATGCTGTGCTGCAACCCCTATTGAACCGCTCTTTATGCGACCTGCTGTTTAACACCGAAGCCGAGGTCCTAAACCGGACAGCCTACGCCCAGCCCGCGCTGTTTGCGCTGGAATACGCCTTGTACGAACTGTGGAGCTCATGGGGAATATCGCCGTCGGTGTTAATGGGGCACAGCGTCGGCGAATATGTCGCGGCCTATGCGGCCGGCGTATTCAGCCTGGAAGACGGCTTAACGCTGATAGCCGAGCGCGGCCGACTGATGCAGGCGCTGCCGGCGGGCGGCGGCATGGCGGCTGTTTTCGCTTCGGAAAGCCTTATCAACAGCGCAATAGCCCCCTATCAAGGACGGATTAGTATTGCTGCATACAACGGTCCTGAACAGCTGGTCATTTCAGGCGATGAGGATGCCGTGCGTGCCGTTTGCGCCACACTGGATAGCGAAGGCATCCAAACCTCGGTTCTGGCGGTTTCCCATGCCTTCCATTCCCAGCGCATGGAAGGCATGCTGGCCGACTTCGAGCGCGTAGCCCGACGCGTGGTTTTCTCCCCGCCGCGCATTAAACTGATCTCCAACATTACCGGCATGACCATCGGCGAAAACATTGCCTGCGCCGAATACTGGCTGGAACACATACAACGCCCCGTCGACTTTTCGGCGGGCATGGCAACACTCAAAGACGCAGGAATACGGCTATTTGTAGAAATCGGCCCCCACGCTACCCTGCTGGGCTTAGGTCGCCGCTGCCTACCCGAGGGCGGCACATGGCTGCCCAGCCTGCGGCAGAATGTTCCCGAGCAACAACAACTATCCCGCACTTTGGCAGGACTCTATGTGCAAGGCGCGGCGGTGAACTGGAGCGCCGTATATGCCAATCAAGCCTGCCGCTGGGCCAGCGTGCCGACTTATCCGTTCCAACGCAAGCGCTTCTGGGTTCAAGCACCGGCACAGCAAAAAATTATTCACAAACCATCGCCTTCCGGCTTGGCTCATCCGCTGCTGGATCGTATGATCCGTTCTCCGCTGCTGGAATCGATCCTGTTCGAAACCCGTTTTGGCGAAGCGGAATTGCCGGTACTAAGAGATCATCATATCTTCGGCAAGACCGTCGTATCGGGAGCCTGCCTGACCTCCATGATTCTAGGCGCAGCCAAGCAGGCGTTCGGCGAAGGCACGATTCAGCTTGCGGAGTTGATGTTTCATCAAGCGCTGGCGATAGCCGATGGAGCCGCGCGATCCGTCCATTTAGCGCTCAAACCGCTAGGCGATGGCACAGCATCGTTCCGACTGGTCAGCTTAGAGGCCGATAGCTCAACGGCAGAAGGAACCTTGCATGCCAGCGGCAATCTTCGGGTTCTGCCGCATTCAGCCCATCAATCAACCCAGCCGCTGTCCTCCCCATCGGAATTGTGGCATCGCTTCGATACTGAAATACCGGGCCAATCCGTGTATGAAGCACACCGGCGCCGTCACATTGAATTGGGCGATAGCAATCAATGGCTGGAATCGGTCCGACTCGGCCGGTCAGAAGCCATTGGCCGCCTCCGCCTGCCCCGTATTGGCGAACAGCTCCTCGCCGTTGACGGCTACCTGTTGCATCCGGGCCTGATCGACTCCTGTTACGGCCTGTTGGGGTCGGTTGTCGCACTGGAAGGCGATGAGACTTTGGTGCCGTTCGCCATAGAGCGTTTCAACTTGGTCCGTCCAGCCCAGGGCCAACAGTTCTGGGTGCATATTCGCCGCCGCGTAGTGGAGGAATTCCCCAACAAATTAATCGGCGATATTCAACTGCTGGACGAACAGGGCGAATTGATTGCCGAATGTCTTGGCTTGGAAGGCCGCGCTGCAACACCGGATACTTTATTGCGCACGTTGGCGAAAGACCCTGACCAGCTGTTTTACCGGCTCGACTGGATTAACCGCGACCCTCAAACAGCATTACCCGGATCAGCGCAAAACTGGCTGATTTTTATGGATGATGCAGGGCATGGCTCAGCAATCGCCAAGCGCCTGAAAGCCCAAGGGCATTCTGTTGCGGCCGTTTATCCGGGCGCCTGCTTCGAGCGTTTGGAAATGGAGGGCTATCGGATTGCCCCGATGCAGGCAGCGGATATGCTGTCGCTTTTAACAACGGTCTTTAAACAAACAACCTATGCGGGCATCGTCTATCTATGGAGCCTAAACAATCACAAAGATGATCCGGCTGCGCTGGAGTTTACAATTACCCAAAGCTGCGCACCCGCCCTTCATCTTGTTCAAGCCCTTGGCCGGACAGAACCGGCCGCTGTGCCCGCGCTAGTCCTGGTGACCCAAGGCGGCCAGCCCATCGATTTGCCTGAAACCTCAGCGAGATCGGTGTGCGTTGACCAAGCGCCGTTATGGGGACTGGGCAAAACCATCGCACTGGAACATCCCGAACTGCGTTGTAAATGCATTGACCTGGACCCTGACGACACCGACGAAAGTAATGCCGACTTCTTGGTTCAGGAGCTGCTCAACCCAACACCGGAAAACCAAATAGTCCGGCAAGGTTCCAATCGTCTCGTTGCCAGACTGATCCGTTATCGTCCGGAACACACCCAACTCCTCCCGGTACGGCAAGAGGGGCATTACCTGATCTGTGGCGGCTTGGGCGGTTTGGGCCTATTGCTGGCAAAACAGCTTGTGGCACGCGGCGCCAGGCATCTCACGCTATTCGGACGTAACGCCGCTAATCCCGAAGCGGCGGCAGTCATTGCCGGGCTGGAACAATCGGGGACGGCCATCCGCGTCCGTCTGACGGATATTACCGATGCCGAACAGCTACAAGCCCTTATTACGACGGCATCGGCAGAATGGCCTCTGACCGGCATCATCCACGCGGCCGGAATGCTGGACGATGGCGTCCTGACCCAATTGGATTGGCCGCGAATCAACCGGGTGCTGGCGTCGAAAACCGTCGGGCTCCAATATCTGCATGAACTGAGTCGGCATCTGCCGCTGGACTTCTTTATCGGTTTTTCCTCTATGGTGTCGTTAACCGGCTCTCCGGCTCAAGGAGCCTATGCGGCCGCCAACAGCTTCGTTGATGCGTTGATGCATCAACGCCGAGCCGAGGGCTTAACAGGACTGAGCATCAACTGGGGCCCTTGGGCCGAAGCGGGCATGGCGGCCCGCCTGGATGACCGGCAGCGCTTACGCCTGTCGTCCCAGGGCATCAACGCCATGTCAGCCGAAGACGCTTTTCGTACCCTCGATCGGCTGTGGCCGAATCCGCCTGCCCAAATAGGCATCATGGATATTCATTGGCCGGAGTTCCTGCGCCACTTCCCCGGCGCAACCGACTTGCCGCTGTTTGAGTTATTGCGGCAACGATCTGATACCGTCGCGTCGACTGAATCGGAAGAATCATCGAAAGCCCAATGGATCACGCAACTTGAGCAAACTCCAGTGGCGCGTCGGCGAACCCTACTGTCCTCCTTGATTTGCGGTGAAATCAACCGGGTACTCGGTGCAGCAAGCGACCGCTCAATCGCTCCGCGCCAACGCCTGTTCGATTTAGGCTTGGACTCATTAACGGCCGTAGAATTGAAGAACCGCCTGTCTGCCGCCCTGACCTGTCCGCTGATCACAACCCTGTTGTTCGATTACCCCACCCTCGAAGCACTGACCAATCACTTATCTATGATCGTATCTATCTCATTCGAAGCGGTAGAGGTCAATGCGCCCGCCACAACATCGACCAGCGATGACAAAGCCGCTGCGTTGGATCAAATGTCGCAACAAGAGCTGGAAGACTTGCTGGCCGAAAAACTCAGTCTCATTGCAGAATAACAATAGCTCACTATGACAACTAACAGCGAAACCAGCCCAGCGCAACGGAACTTGATTAAAAGCGCCCTGCTGAAAATCGATGAGTTGCAAGCCAGGCTCAAGGCCTGCAATGCGGAAAAAAACGAAGCCATTGCCATTGTCGGCATGGGCTGCCGGTTTCCGGGCGGGGCAGACAGTCCCGAGGCTTTTTGGCAGTTGCTGAACGACGGTCGCGATGCGATCACCGAGGTGCCGCCGGAGCGCTGGGACATCGATGCCTATTACGATGCCGACCCCGATGCGCCGGGCAAGATGAATACCCGCTATGGCGGCTTTATCGAGCGCGTCGATGAATTCGATGCGCGCTTTTTCGCCATTTCGCCGCGCGAGGCGGTGTCGATGGACCCGCAACAACGCCTGCTGCTCGAGGTCGCCTGGGAAGCGCTGGAACACGCCCATATCCCGCCCGACAGTGTCTACGGCAGCGCCACCGGGGTGTTTGTCGGCATTATCGGCCAGGATTATGCGCAACGGCTGTTCGCACCCGGCTATCTTGACAAGATCGATGCCTATGTCGGCACCGGCGCGTCGCAGGGGGTCGCGGCGGGGCGGTTGTCCTATGCGCTGGGCCTGACCGGGCCGAGTTTCAGTGTCGATACGGCCTGCTCTTCGTCGCTGGTGACTTTGCATTTGGCCTGCGAGAGTTTGCGCCGTAAGGAATGCGATCTGGCCTTGTCCGGCGGGGTGAACCTGATCCTGGAACCGGGGCTCAATGTTAATTTCTCGAAAGCGCGGATGATGGCGCCCGATGGCCGCTGCAAGTCTTTCGACAGCGCTGCGGACGGCTATGTGCGCGGCGAAGGCTGCGGCATGCTGGTGCTAAAGCGCTTATCCGATGCGCTGGCCGCGGGCGATCAGGTGCTGGCCGTGGTGCGCGGTTCGGCGCTGAACCAGGACGGCCCGAGCGGCGGCCTGACGGTGCCCAGCGGCCCGTCGCAGGAACAGGTGGTTCGGCAGGCGTTGGTCAATGCGGGCATTACCCCGGATGCGGTCAGTTATATCGAGGCCCACGGCACCGGCACGGCGCTGGGCGATCCGATTGAATTGGGCGCGTTGGACGCGGTCTTTAGCGCTTCGCACTCGGCGGCGAATCCGTTGTATTTAGGCTCGGTCAAGACCAATGTCGGCCATTTGGAAGCCGCCGCCGGGGTGGCCGGGATCATCAAGCTGGTGCTGGCGCTCCGGCATGACTGCCTGCCGCGCCATCTGCATTGCGGCAATCCGACCTCGCGCTTTGCCTGGGCCGACAAACCGTTGCGCATCCTGCAAGAGCCGCAAGTATGGCGTCGCGGCGAACGGCCGCGTATCGCCGGCATCAGCAGTTTCGGCTTCAGCGGCACCAATGCCCATATCGTTATTGAAGAAGCGCCGCAGCCGGTGCGCGCTCAGGCCGACGAGAGCGAAACAACTTCCGGTTCCGCGGCCATTGCCGCGAGTGCGCAGCAGCAGCTGTTGGTGTTGAGCGCCCGCTCCGACCCCGCGCTGCTGGCTTTGGCGCAGCGTTACCGGGATTATCTTCGGGTTCACCCGGATATTGCGCCGGCCGACCTGTGCGGCAGCGCCGCCACCGGCCGCACTCATTTCCCCCATCGCTTGGCGCTGAGCGCCGCCTCGGCCGCCGGGTTTGCCGAAGGCCTGGAAGCGTTTATCGACGGTAACGCCGCCAGCCGGGTTAGTCATAACACGCCCGGCGCGGCCGCCCCTGCCCTGGCCTTCCTGTTTACCGGTCAAGGCGCGCAATATCCGGGCATGGGCCAACGGCTTTACCAAACCCAGCCGGTGTTCCGCCGGGCCATCGACCGCTGCGCCGAGCGGCTCCAGCCTTGGTGCGATGTGCCGCTCAATGAACTGCTGTTTGACACCGAAGCCGACCGTCTCGACCAGACGGGTTACACCCAACCGGCGCTGTTCTGTCTTGAGTATGCATTGTCCGAATTGTGGCAAGCCCAGGGCGTCCGGCCCGATGCGGTCGTGGGCCACAGCGTCGGCGAGTACGTGGCCGCCTGTGTGGCCGGGGTGTTCAGCCTGGACGATGCGCTCAAACTGCTGGCCGCCCGCGCCCGCCTGATGCAGGCCTTGCCCGCCGGCGGCGCAATGGCCGCGGTTTTTGCCGGTGAAGCCCGGGTTGCCCAAGCCCTGGCCGGGCACGTCCGCTTAGCCATCGCCGCGGTCAACGGCGCCGAAAACGTGGTGATTTCGGGCGATGAGACCGCGCTCAATCACGTCCTGGATGAACTGCAAGCGGAACAGATCGGCCATCGCAGGCTGAGCGTGTCGCATGCTTTCCATTCGCCGTTGATGGAACCGATGCTGGCGGAATTTGCCCGGATTGCCGCCGAAATACATTATCACGCCCCTAGCCTGCCGCTGGTTTCCAACGTCACCGGCCGACTGATCGGCGAGGACATCGCCACACCGGCCTATTGGGTCGAGCATATCCGCAGACCGGTGCGCTTTGCCGACAGTATCGACACCTTGCACCACCGGCACTGCCAACTGTTCCTGGAACTCGGCCCCAACCCAGTGCTGCTGGGCATGGCCCGTCACAGCTGCCCCGACGCGATACTGATCCCCAGCTTGCGGCAACAGACCGCCGACGACGAACAATTCCTGCGCGCGCTCGGCGACTTGTTCGTGCAGGGCGTTGCCATCGACTGGAACGCCGTTTATCCGAAACAAACCCGCCAGCCGCTGCATCTGCCTACTTATCCGTTCCAGCGCCAGCGGTTTTGGGTAGACAACAACAGGGAACTGCCCTCTGCGCCAAGCTCGCGATTGGTTGCGCTACTGCAATCCGGGAATGCCGATGCCCTGGCCCAATATCTGCAAACGCAACAGGCGCTGTCAGCGGACGAACTGAAGCTGTTGCCGAAACTTAGCGGCTTATTGATCCGTCAGCATCGGGATGCCAACGCCAATACCGACGGTTTATGCTACCGCCCCATCTGGCAAGAACAAGCGCGTAACGCCGAACCGGCTATGCCGTCTGCCGAAGCGCAAAACCGGCCGTGGCTGATTTTCAGTGCCGGCGACGAATCCGAGCTGGCCCAAGGCTTGCAAAATCTCGGGCAGCCTTGTATCCGTGTCGCTCCGGGCAACGCCTACGCACAAACTGCAACCGATGCCTGGACGGTTGCTGCCGATAGCGCGGACGATTACCGCCGCCTGCTCGAAGCAACCCAGCCGCAAACCATCGTCTGTGTTTGGCCGACCGAGCTGACCGCACGCTACGGTGAAGATGAGTTAATGCAGACTATCCTGTTGGCGCGTGCCGCAGCCGGTTTGCAATCATCAACCAAGCTGTGGCTGATCACCCGCGACGCAACCCATGCCGGAGATCGCGCGCCCTCATCGCCCTTTCCCTCGCTGTTGTCGGGCATGGCTCGTTCCTTGTTCCTGGAATATCCCAATCTGAAAGGCGGCGTAATCGACCTGGAAACCGACGAAACACCGGCTTTACTGCGCGAACTGCTGGATTCGGAAGATGAAGACGCGATCAGTCTTCGTGCGGGAAAACGCTATGTCGCCAGACTTGAAGCCTTTCAGCCTATCGCCGCCGTACCGTCCCGGTTTAAAACAGACGGCGCCTACCTGATTACCGGAGGACTGGGCGCTTTGGGCTTGAAAACCGCGCGCTTTTTGGCTGAAAACGGCGCGGGCCGACTGATCCTGCTGGGACGCAAGGGCGCCGATGAAAACGCCCGTGAAAGCCTGGACTTTATCGAACAGTTGGGCACACAGGTTCGCGTCGTGCAGGCGGACAGCGGCGATGAGGCCGCGATGTCCGAACTCTTCAAACAGCTGGCCGCCGGTAACTTCCGCATCAAAGGCATCATCCACGCGGCCGGAGTGCTGGGCTCCTGCGCCCTGAGCGAAATAGACCGGGAATGCCTGCATCAAGTGCTTGCGCCTAAAGTACGCGGTGCCTGGACATTGCACCGCTTAAGCCTGGATCTCAAACTCGATTTTTTTGTCCTGTACTCATCGATTTCATCAATTTTGGGTACGGCTCAACTCGCCCATTACACCGCGGCTAACGGCTTTTTGGACGGCTTGGCCGAATACCGCCGCGGCTTGGGCTTGCCCGCACTCAGCATCAACTGGGGACCCTGGCAAAGCGGCGGCATGATAGACGGCGAGACCGCCCGGCGTATTGCCGACAGCGGCTTTCATACCCTCTCGGCTCCGATAGCGCTTGACCTGTTTGGCCGCTTGCTGGCCGCAGGGCAAACCCGCGTCGCGGTTCTGGATGCGGATTGGCCGCGGCTTAAAAGCCTGTACGAAGTCCGCGGCCGCCAACCTTTGCTGGCGCTGCTGGGTCAAAATACCACGGGAACTGCCACCGTACTGAACGGGCTGCGGGATCGAAGGGCGCAACGTATTGGAAAAGAGCACCTTTCAGAGGAAGAACTGCTGGCTGCCTTGTTTGGCGAAGTGCTGGGGTTGGATAGCGTCAGTATTGACGATTCGTTCTTTGCGCTGGGCGGCGACTCCTTGTTAGCTACGCAGTTAGTCAGCCGGGTGCGTGAGGCATTCGCGCTGGAGCTGCCGACCAAAATGCTATTTGATGCCCCTACCGTAGCGCAATTACTGATATGTTTGCGCGATTTACGCGGCGCCAGAGCACCGCTGGCGGCACTCCCGCGCCCCGAGCGCTTGCCGCTGTCTTATGCGCAGCAGCGCCTATGGTTTATCCATCGACTGGAAGGGCCGGGGTCGACTTATAACATTCCTATCGCTTTACGCTTGACCGGCCATCTGGATGCCGATGCGCTTGATTCGGCTTTGCTCGACCTGCTGGCGCGTCATGAGGCGTTGCGTACCCGTTTCCCGGAGTTCGACGGCATTGCCGCGCAGGAAATTGTGCCGGTTGCAGACATCGCTGCGCGGCTGACCCGCTGTCAGGTGACGAAGGCGGAATTAGCCGCCCGCTTGCAACAGGCAGCGGAAACGGCGCTGGACATTACCGTGGACTTGCCGTTCCGGGCCTGGCTGTTCAGTTCGGCTGCCGGGGAGCAGGTGTTGTTGTTGCTGGTTCATCACATCGCCGCCGACGGCGCTTCGATGGCGGTGTTGGCCGACGATTTGACCCTGGCTTATAGTTCCCGCTGTTTGCAACAAGCCCCGCAATGGCCGGACTTGCCGATCCAGTACGCCGATTATGCGCTCTGGCAGCGCCAAGCCTTGGGCGCGGTGGACGATTCGACGAGTCCGATGGCGCAACAGTTGGCGTTCTGGCAGCAGGCGTTGCGCGGCATTCCCGATGAGTTGAACCTGCCGACGGACCGCCCCCGGCCGCTGGTCAGTTCCTATCGCGGCGGCGCTGTGCCGATTCACTTGTCCGCCGAGCTGCATCGAGATTTGCTGGAGCTGGCTCAAGCCGAACAGGCTTCGCTATTCATGCTGTTGCAGGCGACTTTGGCGGCGCTGTTGTCGCGCCTGGGCGCCGGTGAAGATATTGCTATCGGTGCGCCGATAGCCGGTCGCACCGATCAGGCGATTGAGGGTTTGATCGGCTTTTTTATCAATACACTGGTGTTGCGCACCGATCTGTCGGGACGGCCTTCCCTTCGCACACTGCTGCAACGCGTGCGGGCTTTCGATTTGGACGCTTATGCACACCAGGATTTACCGTTCGAGCTATTGGTCGATGCATTGCAACCAACCCGTTCGATGGCTCGCCATCCGCTGTTCCAGGTGATGCTGATATTGCAGAACACCGCCAAACCTCGAATGGACTTGCCGGGACTCAATGTCACCCTGGAGCCTTTGCCGCATACCGGCGCCAAGTTCGATCTAACCGTCGATTTGACCGAGCAGTTCGGCGAAAACGGCGAACCCTTGGGCTTATCCGGCGAGCTGGAATTCAGCAGCGATTTGTTCGATGCCTCGACTATTGAACTCTTAATCCAGCGCTGGTTGCGCCTGATCGAGCAGGCCGTGGCCGAACCGGATGCGCCGCTGTACCGCTGCGATATACTGACGCAGGACGAACGCCATACGCTGCTGGAGGCATTCAACCCCGTTGCGCTGCCGATTCCCGCCGCAACGCTGCCCGAATTGTTCGAGGCGCAGGCGTCGAGCAATCCTGCCGCTACCGCGTTGGTCTTCGCCGATTACGAACTGAGCTATGCCGAACTCAACGCCCGTGCCAACCGCCTCGCTCATGCGCTGATTGCGCAAGGGGCAGGCCCTGAGTCGTTGATCGGCCTGTGCCTGGATCGCTCGTTTGAACTGATTATCTCGCTGCTGGCGGTGCTGAAAAGTGGAGCGGCTTACTTGCCGCTGGATCCTGAATATCCGATGGCACGCATTGAAGCCATGCTGGAAGATGCCGCGCCTTTACTGGTGATTACCGCATCGAAGATGGCTGATATTTTGCCGGAAAACTGTGCGCGATTATTACTGGACGATCCGGCCACGCTAGTCGACTTGGCGATGAAGCCGCGAACCAATCCAACAGATACAGACCGGCTGATGCCGCTTGATCCTCGTCACCCGGCTTATGTGATTTTTACCTCCGGCTCGACCGGAAAGCCGAAGGGCATCGCGATTTGCCACAGCGCGCTTAGTGCATTCCTTACTTCGATCAAATCGGCCGTTCATTGCGATGCGGCTGACCGGTTCTTATCGGTAACCACGATTGCGTTCGACATTGCCGTTCTGGAGCTATTCCTGCCGCTCTCGCAGGGAGCCTGCGTACTGCTGACCGCTCGTTCGGAAAGCAAGGATATTCCTGTATTTGCGCAGTTTTTTGCTCGCCATCGGCCCACGCTGATGCAAGCAACGCCCAGCCATTGGCGGGCGTTGCTCGAGGCTCTGCCGGACATTGAGCCGCAACTCCAGGCCATTTGCGGCGGCGAGCCGCTACCGCTGGATCTGGCGCAGGCGTTATTGGCCAAAACCCGTTCGTTGGTCAATCTCTACGGCCCGACCGAAGCGACGGTTTGGGCGACCCACCAGGCCATAACCGACAGTACGCTTTCACAGCAACGCACGCCGTTGGTGGACATCGGTACGCCACTCGACCGTTATCGCATCTACCTTTTGGATGCCACCCTGGAACCGGTGCCGGTCGGCGTCGCCGGCGAACTGTATATCGCCGGGGCCGGTCTGGCTCGCGGCTACCTGAACCGCCCCGCCCTGACCGCCGAGCGCTTTGTCGCCGATCCGTTCTCGCCTATGTCTGGCGCACGCATGTACCGCTCCGGCGATTTGGCGCGCCGGCGAGATGACGGCAATCTGGAGTTTCTAGGCCGGGCCGACAGCCAGGTCAAGATTCGCGGTTTCCGGATCGAGCCGGGCGAGATCGAGGCGCTGTTGCTGGCGTTGCCGGGCGTGGCCCAGGCCGCGGTAGTGGCGCGCGACGACGGCCTTGGTTTGCAGCTGGTGGCGTATTGGGTGCCGTCGGTCGGCGCTGAAGTTTCTGCCGAAACCTTGCGCCCGGCCTTGGCCGCGCAATTGCCGGATTACATGCTGCCTTCGGCCTTTGTGGCCTTGGACGCTCTGCCGCTGACCCCCAACGGCAAGCTGGATAGGCGCGCCTTGCCTGTGCCGGAACGCGGCGGCGTGCTGTTTGTTCCGCCGTCATCGCCCGAAGAAACGCTGCTGGCCGCGCTGTTCGGCGAGGTGCTGGGATTGGAGCAAGTCAGTGTTGACGATTCGTTCTTTGCGCTGGGCGGGCATTCGCTGCTGGCGACCCGCCTGGTCAGCCGGGTGCGCGAGGCGTTTGCGCTGGAACTGCCGATCCGGGCCTTATTCGAAGCGCCGACAGTCGCGCAATTGGCCGGACGTCTGCGCGATTTGCGCGGCGCCCGGCTGCCGCTGGTGGCCTTGCCGCGCCCCGAACGTTTGCCGCTGTCTTATGCGCAGCAGCGCTTGTGGTTTATCCATCGTCTGGAAGGGCCGGGTTCCAATTACAATATTCCGATTGCCTTGCGCT
>Ga0208511_100093_pt1 | contig 50570 bp, 38 predicted proteins | sample LakWasMet39_LOW7_2_FD_183879 | JGI IMG/M metagenome (GOLD analysis project Ga0208511, IMG submission 183879) | Freshwater sediment methanotrophic microbial communities from Lake Washington under simulated oxygen tension - Sediment Metagenome... | ecosystem: Environmental > Aquatic > Freshwater >...
GCACCAGTCCGGCGCGAGGGTCGCCGCGGCGTCGTCCATGAAGCCCGCGGGCACCCGCTCGCGCCGCCACCCGGCGAGGTCGGGCACCACGATGTCAGGCCGCGGCCCGAGGTGCAGCTCGGGCTCGAGGAGGAGTATCCAACCGCCCGGGTCACCCTCGCCCGGATCGTCGAAGCCGACGAGCTTCCCGACCAGGCGGGTCGCCCCGCGAGCGTGTCGCAGTCGCGGCCGGGGCATGAGCGACAGCTCCCCGTCGATGATCTCCGCCACTACGGTTTCCGGAGCGTTGCGGTAGCCCGCCACCACCTCGGGCGCGAGGTTGGGAAACTCCGGGTCGAGGGTGCGGGCATCGTCGCCAGACATGCCTGCACGCTAGCCCACCCGGCGCACCGCCGCGCGCCGTCCACATGGGCATGTCACGGGCTCAACATGGACCTGTAAGCCCGCGCCTCCGCCCGCGTTCCCCTCACATCCTCACTCCGGGAGCGGTGCCATGACGTCTTCTTCCCTCCAGCGAATCCTCGTCCTCAGCGCGCTCGCCGTGCTCGGTTGCGCCAGCGAAGGTCGGCCCACGCGCGTGGCCGCCGACGAGGCGCGCACCCCCGTGACCGTCACGGGGCCGGGCCAGCACGTGGCGCGTCGCGCGATGCTGGAGGTGCACGCGAGCTTCTGGGTGAGGGCGGGCTCGGCCCGCGCGACCGCCGACGCAGCTCGGGCGATGGCGACCTTCGCAGAGCAGCACCAGGGATGGGTGCAGTCGAGCTCGCTCCAGGAGTCCGGCGTGTCGGGGCAGGTGACGCTGCGGGTTCCGCCGGAGACGCTCGGGGCGCTGCGGGCGACGCTGACGCGGCTCGGCGGCGGGCACGGCGCGCTGCGGGAGCAGGTCACCCGCACCGACGTGACCGACGCGCTGATGGACCTCGACGCGCGGCTGCGCGTGGCCCGCGCGACGGAGGCGCGGCTGCTGGCGCTGCTCGACCAACATGGCGGGGCGCTCGCGGACGTGCTGGCGGTCGAGCGCGCCCTGGCGGAGCAGCGCACGCACATCGAGCAGCTGGAGTCCGTGCAGCGCGGGGCGCAGGGCCGGGTCGACCTCGCCACGGTGGAGGTCTGGTTCGAACGCGAGGTGCTCGACATGCATGCACCGCTGGGGCAGCAGATGACCGCCGCGGCCCGGGAGGGCCTCGACGCGGCGCGCTCGGTGGGGGTCGGCGGGGTGCTGTTCGCGCTGCGGGTGGGGCCGGCGCTGCTGATGCTGCTCGCGCTGGCGGCGCTGGGGTGGCGGGTGGCGAAGGGGATGCGAGCGCCGCGGGCGAAGTGAAGAGTCCGCAGGAGGGCGACGAGCGCGCTCGTCAGCGGGTCAGGTCGTCGGCCGCCGGGTCGCTCGCCCTGCGGGCGTAGCGGTCGAAGAAGAGCCGCTGGGCGAGCGCGAACGACCCGTGGATGCGAGGGAGCGTGAACCATCCCGACGTGCCCGAGAGGCCGACCCGCAGCGCGTCGGCGTCGGCGTCGACCGCGGTGATGGCCTCCCAGGCGATCCAGTCATGGCGCTCCCCGGGTGCCTGGCGGAAGTGGGCCGGGTCCGGTGTGCCGACCGGCTCGCGTTCGTCGACGTGGCGAAAGCCGTGACGCGAGAGCGCGAGGCTCTTCGTGCCTCGGGCCTTGAAGCGGTCGAGGAGCGTTCGAGCCCCCGCGAAGGTGAGCCCCAGCCCTGCGAGGAAGACCGGAAAGGGCGCAGAGCCCGCCTGCACCGCGACGGGCACGGCGATCGCCAGCGCGCACCCGGCGAGCCCCGAGAGGAGCATCGCGAGCCCTGGTCGCAGGCTCGAACGCCCGTGCGGGAGGAGCACGGTCTCGCCGCTCGCCATCGCGGCCTCGGCCCGGGTCGCCAGGCGTGCGACCGCCGGGTCGGTCAGCCGCGACACCTCGCTGTAGGGGTGATGGCTCACCCGCAGCGAGCGCCCGTCGGTGAAGACCAGCTCGGCGGCCGCGGAGCCCGTCGGCCCACGATCCCGGAGCCCGCGAACCCGATAGCGCCGCACCGAGCGGATCGCGTCGAGGCTGTAGCGCTCGCGCTCGAAGAGCGTGCGTCGCTCGTAGCCGCCGCTCACCACCACGACGCCCCGGCGCGAGAAGAACGCGAACGACGCGAGCGCGAGGGCGACCACCCCGATCGCTGCGACGCTCCCCTCCGAGCGATCGACGATCGACGCGAGCGGGAGCGTGACCAGCAGGTGCACCAGCAGCAGCCACGACGCCCCGAAGCGGGCCACGAACACGTCACCAGAGGCGGAGGTCAGCATCGCCGGGGGAGCATCGCAACGGCCGCGTCCGCTGGGCAAGATCGGACCGCCGCGCGCCGTCAGTACCCCGAGCCAGACCCCAGCCCGTAAGGGCGGGGAAGAGACCGACCACGTCCTCCCAGTGCGGCCTCGCCCGGAGGGAAGAGACCTACCACGCCCTCCCAATGCGGCTTCGCCGCGACGAGCGACTTCATCGAGTGAGGAATCGACGATGCACGGCTCTCGGATTCGGAGCCCGTCGCCAACGAGGCCGCGCTGGGAGGACGTGCTCGGTCTCTCCCCTCCGGGCGAGGCCGCATCGGGAGGACGTGGTCGGTCGCTTCCCCGCCCTTACGGGCTGGGGTCTGGCTCTGGTCGCTCACGGCCTCGCCGTCGTACCGGGGACTCCTCGCCCACGGCCTCGCGGGCGTACCGTCGGACTCCTCGCTGACGGCCTCGCGGTCGTACCGGGAGAGCGTGGCCGGTCGCTCCCCGCCCTCAACCCCTCACATCACCTGCAGCCCGAGCCCCCGCACCAGGTCGGCCGCCTGCGCCGAGGAGATCACCGCCCCGCGCAGGGCGCCGCACGCCAGCGGCGTGAGCACCCCCAGGTCGCACCGCCGCAGGTCGGCCCCGGTGAAGCGCGCGTCGACCATCCTCGCGTCGCGCAGCCGGCAGCCCTCCAGCACGGCGTCGCGCAGGTCGGCGCCCGAGAGGTTCGCCTCGGACAGGTCGACGTGCCGCAGCGTCTGCTTGTGAAGCGACACCCCGCGCAGGTCGGCCGCCACCAGGTGGCAGTCGGCGAAGCGCGTGTCGCGCATCTTCGCCTTGGAGAAGCTCGCGCCCGTGAGCCGGGTGCTCTTGAACGACGCCTCGGAGAGCGACGCCCCGGAGAGGTCCGCGCCGATGAGCGAGCAGCGCTCGAAGCGCGCCCTCGTCGCCACCGCCTTCACCGCCTGGAACTTCACCGCCGTGACCCCCAGCCACACCGTGTCCTCCAGCCGGGCCTCGCTGAAGTCCGCCTCGTCGAACACCCCTCCGTCGAAGGTCGCTCCCGACAGGTCGCAGCCCTCCACGCTCACGTCGCGAAACACACACCCGCGGAACACCCAGTGCCCCTCCGCGTCCTTCGGCAGCGCGCGCCGCAGGTCGAGCCCGGTGAAGTCCACCCCCACCACCTCGCGCGGCGCCCGCAGCAGCTCCGTGGCCCCGGCCAGCGTCACCGCCATCGTGTCGTCTACGCTCATCAGGGCGCCCTCCTACACCACCGGCCTCGCCCCTGACCAACGCCCGTCAAGCACCCCCCCTACGCCCCGACCGCCCCCCGCTTGGACCTCTCCCCGGGTGCGCGTATAGGTTCCGCCCGCCGAGGAACCTGAAAACCATGAAGACGCCCTTACTCATCCTTCTCTGTTCGACCCTGGCGGTGGCCTGCACCCCCAACGCGGTCAACACCAACACCTTCCCCGACGTCCCGCCGGGCTCCGACGTCCCGGCCTCCGACGTCCCGCCGGGCATCGACCAGCCCGTCGTCCCCGACGACACCCCGGTCAACCCCGGAGACACCCCCGTCGTCCCCGGAGACTCCCCCTCGGCCGATGTTCCCTCGGCCGATGTCCCCACGGCCGACGTGCCCATCACCCCCACGGCCTGCCGCTCCAGCCGCGACTGCGCCCGCGGCGTCTGCGACCGCGTCACCAGCGTCTGCGTCGAGTGCGTCTCCGCCGCGCAGTGCTCCGGCGCGACCCCCGTCTGCCAGACCCACCGCTGCGTCGCCGCCGTCGCCTGCGCCTCGTCGCGCCAGTGCCCGGGCCAGGTCTGCGACACCGCCGCGGGCCGCTGCGTCGACTGCGTCAGCAACCCCGACTGCACCGGCACCAACGTTTGCGTCAGCAACAACTGCCTCCCCGCCCCGATGGCGTGCCGCTCGTCCCGGGAGTGCGGCCCCCTCGACCAGGTGTGCGACGCCTCCCGCGGCGTCTGCGTCGACTGCGTCGCCGACCCCGACTGCCCCATGGGCCAGTTCTGCACCACCGACCGCACCTGCGTCCCGCAGCTCTGCGTCCCCGGCACCCGAGAGTGCCTCAGCCTCCAGCGCCTCCGCGTCTGCAACGCCAACGGCAGCGGCTGGAACGAGTCCCCCTGCGGCTTCGGCGCTTCGTGCGTCGACGCGCGCTGCCAGGCCCAGATCTGCACCCCGGGCTCCGCCAGCTGCGGCTCCATGACCCAGCGCCGCGTCTGCAACCCCGACGGCCTCGGGTACACCCCCACCGAGTGCGCCGCCATGGAGTCCTGCTCCGTCGGCACCTGCCGCTCGTGGAGCTGCACCCCCGGCGCCACCACCTGCCAGTCGGCCTCGACCGTGAGCGTCTGCAACGCCGACGGCCTCGGCACCCGCGCCTCGTCCTGCCCCTCGGGGTCGAGCTGCACCGGCGGCCGCTGCTCGTCCTGGGTCTGCACCCCCGGCGTCTATGACTGCTCCTCCCCCAGCGAGCGCCGCATCTGCAACAGCGACGGCCTCGGCTACGCCCCGGCGCCCTGCACCCTGCCCGCGCACGCGACGGCCACCACCTGCTCCGCCGGCTCCTGCGGCTTCACCTGCCAGGCGGGCTGGGGCAACTGCGACGGCGCGGCCTCCAACGGCTGCGAGACCGACCTCACCACCAACCCCTCCTCCTGCGGAACCTGCGGCGTGGTCTGCCGCTCCGGCGTCGGCTCGGTCAGCGCCTGCGTGGCCGGCGCCTGCCAGGTGATGTGCAGCCCCAACTACGGCGACTGCGACGGCAACACCGCCAACGGCTGCGAGTCGTTCACCGGCAGCGACGTGCGCAACTGCGGCGCCTGCGGCGCGGCCTGCGCCGCCCGGCCCAACAGCGTGGCCTCGTGCACCGTGGGCCGCTGCGGCTACGTCTGCCTGAGCGGCTACGGCGACTGCGACGGCAACCCGGCCAACGGCTGCGAGCGGGTGCTCGGCACCGACGCGGCGCACTGCGGCCGCTGCGACAACGCCTGCCCGACGGGGCCCAACGCCCAGGTGACCTGCTCCAGCGGGACGTGCACCTTCGCGTGCACCCCGGGCTTCTCCAACTGCGACGGGGTCAACGCCACCGGCTGCGAGGCGGTCACCTCCACGGACAACAACAACTGCGGCGGCTGCGGCGTGCGCTGCGCCCCGGCCAACGCCACCGGCGCCTGCGTGGCGAGCGCCTGCTCCCTGGTGGCGTGCAGCGCGGGCTTCGGCAACTGCGACGGCAGCACCTCCAACGGCTGCGAGACCAACCTCCAGACCAGCCTCTCCAACTGCGGCACCTGCGGCACCGTCTGCCCCGGCGCCGGGACCGCCGGCACCATGGTGACCTGCACCGCGGGCGTCTGCGGCTCGGCCTGCGTGACGGGCTACAGCGACTGCGACGCCAACGCCGCCAACGGCTGCGAGGCCAACCTCGCGGCGGACGCGCGCAACTGCGGCGCCTGCGGCAACGCCTGCCCGTCGGGGCAGAGCTGCGTGGCGCGGGTGTGCACCCTGGCGGCGCCGGGCTCGCTCAACACCGGGCGCTACGGCTTCGGCGCGGCCACCGGCCTCGACGGGCGCGTGTACGTCTTCGGCGGCTACAACGGCTCGTACCTCAGCAGCCTGGAGATGTACGACCCGGCGACCAACGTCTGGACCACCCGCGCCACGATGCCCAACGCCCCGTGGGCGGTGGCGAGCGCGTCGCTCGCGGACGGGCGCATCCTCTCGATCAGCGGGTACGTGTCGGGGAGCTACACCTCCGCGGTCTACGCGTACAACCCGACGACCAACACCTGGGCGTCGGTCGCTCCGGTGCTCAGCGCGCGCTACCACGCCGCGGCGGCGCGGGGGCTCGACGGGCGGGTCTACCTGTTCGGCGGGCGCAACAGCGTGGGGCTGGTCACCACGGCCGAGGCGTACAACCCGGCGACCAACACCTGGACCTCGGTGCGCGCCCCCACGACGGCGCGCCTCGGTGCCGTCGCGGTCACCGCGCCCACCGGGCGGATCTACCTCTTCGGCGGATCGACCAGCACCAGCAGCACCACGGCGACCAGCTCCGTGGAGATCTACGACCCGGTGGCCAACACGTGGTCGGCGGGTCCGGTGATGTCCCCCACGCGCGCCTACGCGGGCGGCGCGCTCGGCGCCGACGGGCGCATCTACCTCGCGGGCGGCTACACCGGCTCCAACTACCAGGCCACCGCGGTGGCGCTCGTGCCCGCCACCGGGATCTACGCCTCCCTCGGCTCGCTCAACGTCTCTCACGGCTACACGCAGCTCGCGGCGCTCGCCGACGGCCGCATCCTCGCCATCGCCGGGTCGAACACCTCCAGCATGTACCTGACCCGCGTGGAGGCCTACACCCCGGCCTCCGACACCTGGCGCTGAGCGCCGCTCCCATCCCCTCCTCCGATCCCCTCCTCCCTATCCCCCTCCTGATGCGCGGATGACCCCCTTCGCGGGTTGACGCCGCGCTGCGACCTGCCATCCCATCGGCGGCCCAAGAGGAGGTCTCCCGATGTCGTCCCGTACTCGCGCCGTGGTGTGCCTGATCTGGCTCTGGGGCTGCTCGGAGGGAGCGCCTCCGTCGAGCGCGCCAGCAGACGCGGGGGCGGTGACCGACGGCGCCGCGGCGGCGGACGCGGGAGCGTCGACCGCGGACTCCGGAGAGGCCACGGAGGACGCAGGGCCGGACACCCGGCCGCAGATGCTGACGCACCGGATGGGCCCGTGGATGGTGCCCGCGGGGGGAGAGCGCGCGGCGGACTGCGAGTCGTGGACGCTCCACAACGAGGAGCCCCTCTACCTGAGCACGGTGGAGATGACCGCCACGCCGGGGATGCACCACTCCAACTGGTTCTTCGTTCCGGACGACCGCTACGAGGGGCCTGACGGGACGTGGGCGTGCCGCACGCGCAACTTCGACCAGGGGGTCGCGTCCTTCCTGGGCGGGGTGTTCTTCGCGCAGAGCACGCAGGTGCAGCGCGAGACGCAGCAGTTTCCGCCGGGCACGGCGGTGGTGATCCCTCCGCACTCCCGCATCATCGGCGCGCTGCACATGCTCAACGCGAGCGCGACGCCTCGGCAGGTGGGCATCGACTTCAGCGTGCGCACCCTCGCCCGCTCGGCGGTGCGCACCCGGCTCGCGCCCTTCTACCTGGAGTACGGCCCGCTGGAGATTCCTCCCCGGGGGCGCTCGGAGTTCACGGTGGAGTGCGCGCTCGACGAGCGGGCCCGCTCGCTCACCGGATCACCCCTCGACATGCGCTTCTACTACGGCCTCGCGCACTACCACGAGCTCGGCAGCCTGATGCGGGTGACCGTGCTCGGCGGCGCGATGGACGGCCGCTCGCTCTACGAGACCGACGCTCGCCAGGGCGAGACCTGGGCGCGCACCATGGACCCGCCGGTCGACGTGAGCGGCGCCCGCGCGCTTCGGCTGACGTGCGCGTTCGACAACACCCGCTCGACCACCGTGCGCTACGGCATCGGCGACCAGGAGATGTGCATCTGGTTCGGCTTCACCGACAGCGCCTACCAGTGGGCCGGCCGCGCCACGCAGGCCGCGCGCCCGATGGTGCAGACGGAGGTGCGCGACGGCGTCTCCCGCAGCCTCGCCCCGTGCAACGAGCTGTTCAGCCTGCGCTCTCGCAGCATGGGCGAGTGACCCGTGTAGAGTCGGCGGTGGGGAGACGCCGCCGACTGCGCGCCCGCGGACGGCCCCGTCGCAGACCCTCAGGCGCTCATCGAGGAGCGCCGCCGACTGCGCGCCCGCGGACGGCCCGCGAGCGGGCCTGCGGTCGCTGAAGTCGGAGCCTGGGACTGACCGCCCCGCCTTCGCGGGGCTATCTGAAGGAGCGTCGAGCGCTGGAGCGCTCGACGAGTGGGGTTCAGGGGCAGCTCTCTTCGGGCACTCGAGAGGTAAGGTTCAGGGACTCAAGCCGGTTGTTCCCAACGAGCCTGCGTAGTGCCTGCGGAGTGGTGGCGTGGTTGATCGTCGATGTAGGCAGTGAGCGAGGAGACGCTCTCGGGCCCCACGCTGAACAACGCGTACCCCTGGCTCCAGGTATACGTCGGGTCGACAGACAGTTCGGTGTGGGCGAAGCGCGACGAGACGCCCTTGAGGTGGCGAACCAGGTCCGTCGGGCACAACGTCGCGGGAGCACGCACCAGCACATGGACATGCTCGTCGACTCCACCTGCGGTGGCGAAGGAACACCCTTGCGACCGCGCGATCGAGGCCAACACGGCATGCAGCCGTGGCTGCATCGACGCCTCGATCCACGGGTGCCGATCCCAGGTGCTCCAGATGAAGTGCAGGTACAACTCGACGTGTCGGTGAAACATATCCGCCTGTCGTGCGGCGGCCCCTGGCAGGTTGTTCCCGCCCCAACTCGTCGAGCGCTCCAGCGCTCGACGCTCCTTCAGATAGCCCCGCGAAGGCGGGGCGGTCAGTCCCAGGCTCCGACTTCAGCGACCGCAGGCCCGCTCGCGGGCCGTCCGCGGGCGCGCAGTCGGCGGCGCTCCTCGATGAGCGCCTGAGGGTCTGCGATGGGGCCCTCCGCGGGCGCGCAGTCGGCGGCGTCTCCCCACCCGAGCTTGCACGCCGACGCGCACCACGAGTCTTGCCGCCTCGATGGGCCCCATGCTCTGCGCTCTCGCAGCATGGGCGAGTGACCCGTGTAGAGTCGGCGCCCCCCGCGGCCGTCGCCGCGGCCCAACCCCCTCTACCGATGACCACCCTCGACGTCACCACCCTCTTCGCGCCGCTCTCCTTCACCGACTTCGTCAAGCGCCACTGGGAGCGCCGATCGCTCTACGCCCCGGGGCCGCGCGAGCGCTTCGACGGCCTCTTCGACCGGGAGCGCCTCCTCGACGTGGCCCGCCGCCCGAGGGGAGCGCACTCGGGCGATCCGCGGCGGCTGAAGGCGGGCTTCCGCGACCAGCGGGGCGAGCACGCGGAACTCTCCATCACGGCCTCGCAGGTGGAGTCGCTGCTCGCCGCGAACATGACCGTCCAGGCCGAGTGGGTGCACGAGACCGACCCCGGCGTCGCGGCCTTCGTCGACGACGTGCGCCGCTCGCTCGCGGTGCCCGTGGAGCTCGACGTGGCGGCCTTCCTCTCGCCCGTAGGATCAGGCTACGGGCTGCACTTCGACACCACCTCGATGTTCGTGCTCCAGCTCGCGGGCACCAAGCGCTGGCACTACGCGCCCTCTCCCGCGGTGCCGCGCCCGGTGAGCAACGTGATCCCCGACGCGGCCGCGAGGGACGCCCGCATCCACGGCTACGACGAGTCCGCCCTCCTCGTGCAGGAACTCTCCCCCGGCGACGTGCTCTACCTCCCCGCCGGCGCCTGGCACCACGTGAAGGCCACCAGCGAGTCGCTCCACGTCTGCCTCACCCTCCGCCCGGTGAACGTGCTCGACCTCGCGCGAGACCTCCTCCTCGACGACCTGCTCTCCGAGGTCCGAGGCCGCTCGCTCCCCGAGCGCCCGGGACCGCACCCCACCGACCCGACCGGCAGGGCCCGCACCGAGGCCTGGTTCGCCGCGCGCCTCGACGCGCTCCGCAAGGCCGTCGAGCGCCTCAGCCCCGCCGCCCTCGCCGACGCCTGGAGCGCGCAGTCCGAGGCGGAGCGCGACGAGGCCGCGCCCGTGGGGCGAGACGCGCTGCTCGCCCACGCGATGCCCGTGACCTGGCGGCGCGCCAAGAGCCCCGACGGCGACGAGCTGGTGCAGGTGATGGACGGCGACGCGGTGCTCGCCACCCTGTCGGCCCAGGCGGAGGGCTTCCTCGAAGGGCTCCGCGCGAGCGCCCGCTTCGCCGCGAAGGACGCCGCCGCGTGGGCGCCGGAACTCCCCTGGGACGACGTCGCCATGCTGCTGGGAGAGCTCGTCGCGCTGGGCGTGCTGCGCCGCGCCTGAGTCTTCAGCTCTCCAGCGAGGTCTCCCGGTCGATCATCCCCCGGAGCGTGTGGCGGTCGATGGCCTTCGCCAGGGCCTCCTCCGGGGAGACCACCCCCGACTGCACCAGCTGGAGCAGGGCGTCGTTCATGGTCTGGTTGCCCGCCTGCCGCTGGGTCTGCATCACCGAGGTGAGCTGGAAGGTCTTGCCCTCGCGGATGAGGTTCGCCACCGCGTGCGAGGACACCAGCACCTCCAGCGCCGCCACCCTCCCCCCGCCCACGCGCTTGCAGAGCGTCTGCGCGATGACCCCCCGAAGCGACACCGCGAGCATCGCCCTGATCTGCGCCTGACGGTCGGCGGGAAACTGGTCGATGATCCGGTCGACGGTGCTGATGGCCGTGTTGGTGTGAAGCGTCCCGAAGACCAGGTGCCCCGTCTCCGCGGTCTCGATGGCGATGGAGGTCGTCTCCAGGTCGCGCAGCTCGCCCACCAGCACGATGTCAGGGTCCTCCCGAAGCGCGGCCCGGAGCGCGGCGGCGAAGCTGCGCGTGTCGGCGTGCACCTCGCGCTGGTTGACCAGGCAGCTGCGCGACTCGTGGACGAACTCCACCGGGTCTTCGATGGTGATGATGTGGTCGGGGCGCGTGTCGTTGATGAGGTCGATCATCGCCGCGAGGGTGGTGCTCTTGCCCGACCCGGTAGGGCCGGTGACCAGCACCAGGCCCTTCGGCAGGCTGCACAGGTCGCGCACCACCGGGGGGAGCCCCAGCTCGTCGGCCGTGAGGATGCGCGACGGGATCACCCGCAGCACACCGCTCACGCCCCTCCGGTCGCGGAACATGTTCACCCGGAAGCGGGCCACCCCGGGGATCTCGTAGGCGAAGTCCGCGTCCCAGTTCTGCGCGTAGCGCTCCTTCGCCTCGTCGGTCGCGATCTCCAGCAGCAGCGAGCGGATCGCCTCGCCCCCGAGCGCCTCGCCGTCGCTCCCAGGGAGCAGGCGCATGTCCCCGTCGATGCGCACCCTCGGCTGCATCCCCGCGGTCAGGTGCAGGTCCGAGGCGCCCAGGTCGAGCAGCGAGCGCAGCAGCCCGTCGATGCGCGGCCCCGAGGCGCTCACCGCCCCGGCGGGCTCCGGGGCCGACGGCGTGGTCTCGACGGCCTCCTCGACAGGCACCGGGTCGGCCAGCGGGCATGGCGGGCGCTGGGTGAGCGTCGCGGGAAACTCCTTGAGCACCACCTCGATCAGCTCGCCCCGGCGGCAGCAGCGCACCACCACCGGCCCGCCCGGGGCGTCGAGGTCGAAGGTCGCCTCGCCCTCGGCGGTGAGCCCCGCCGAGAGGCCCGCGGGCGCGAACTCCCCGGCGATGGCCAGGATCTGGTCGGACCGCACCGGCTGCGCCAGCACCACCCGCACCTGCTCCCCGTGGCGCACCCGCACGGGCTCGCCGGTCACGAAGATCAGCTCCTCGGCGTCGTCGCGGCGCATCGCGGCGATGAAGCGGTCGATGTGCCGTGCCATCAGCGGCTCTCCGAGAGCGGGGTGATCGACGCGACCTGCGCGGCGTTCAGCAGGTAGATCCAGTCGGCGGTGCGGAGCGGGAAGAAGGCCGGGGCGCGCTCCAGGTAGTCCCCGAGCCTGCGGGTCATCGCGGGCAGCGCGTAGCGCAGCGTGCCCTCGAGCACGGCGCCGTGGGCGAGCTCCACCACCACCCGGGCGACCGCGCTGGAGGCGTCGTCCTCGGCCTCGGGGTCGAGCTCGTCGAGGGCGGCCAGCAGGCCGAGCCGCACCCACGCGAGGTGCCTCGGCGCCAGGAAGACCACGGTCTCCGCCCCGGTGCGCAGCGGGACGAAGGCCCTCCCGGCGAGCACGTCGAGGAGCCGCTCGCCCCGGCCGGCGGTGTCGAGCGGGCGCAGGAAGAGCTCCCCCTGCGTGAGAACCCCGCGGGCGGTGCAGCACTCGACGAGCACCGTCTCCTTGAAGGTGACCACCTCGCAATCACTCATCGCAGCCCATTGTGCACAAGCTCCCCGCCCTTGGGGAGCGCCCACCCGGCGCGGGCTCTCTTCGTAGGGCGCGCTTGCGCCGCGCACCGCCCTTCGGATATCCGCCCACGTTGACCATGCGCCACCCCCTGCGCCTCGCCGGCCTCTGCCTCGTCGGGCTCCTCTCGACCCGCGCGGCGCGCGCCCAGACCCCGCCGCTGCGACTGGTGGTCTCCTCCGGGCTGCAGGGCGACCTCGCCCGCATCGCGTGCGTGCCCGCGGGGGAGCGCTCCTCGGGGCTCACCGCGCTCTCCAGGGCGCTCGGCCAGCGCTCCGGGGAGGACGTGCTGCGCCTCGACGCGGGCGACCTCTTCGGCTCCTCGGCGGTGGCCCACCTCGCGACGAGGGACCACCTCCCGGCGCTGGTCGACGCGGTGCTGGCCTCCGGGCTGCGCGCCCTGGCGGTAGGCCACCGCGACCTCGCGGGCCCTCGCGCGGACGTCATCGCCAGGGCCAGGGCGCTCTCCGCGAGGGGCGTTCGCACGGTGCTCAGCAACCTGAGCTGCGAGCCCGAGGCCCAGGACCTCTGCGACGCCCTGGTGGACGGCGGCGACGAGCCGCTGGTGCTCTCGACCCCGGCGGGGGGCGTCGGCGTGGTGGCGCTGATCGCTCCCGGTGAGCTCAGCGCCGTGGCGCACGACCGCTCCGAGGGGATCACCCTCTCGTCGCCGGAGGAGGCCCTCGGCCGCGCGGTGCTGGCGGCGCGGGTGGCGGGGGCGCGCTTCGTGGTCGCCTTCTACGACCCGGAGTCCCCGGGGACGCTCCTCGACACGGTGCGCATGGTGCGGGCGCTGCCTCGCGACCAGCGGCCCGACGTGGTCTTCGCGCAGGACATCGACCGCTCCACGGCCACGCTGGAGATCGAGCGGGGCGCGGCGATGAGGGTCTTCGCGACGGAGCCCGCCCGGGTGGTGGAGACCAGCCTCCCGGCCCCGGGGACCCCGACGCTGGTCGAGCCCGAGGGGGAGGTTCCGCCCGCGGTGTCGGCGCTGGGCGACGCCATCGGGGAGCAGCTCTGCCGCATCGCCGCGGAGGTGCTCCCGGGCGGCGCGCTCACGGCCCCGCTCGACCGGGAGGGCTTCACCGCGCTGCTGCTCGACGTGGCGCGCGAGTCGACCCGCTCGGAGATCGCGGTGATCAACCGCGGCGCCGTGCGCCCCATCGCCAACTTCCCCCTGCGCGGTCGCATCTCCCGCGTCGACGTGCTGGGCGCGCTGCCCTTCGACGACGTGCTGCGCGTCGGTCGCATCAAGGGCGACGCGCTGGCGACCTTCGTGCGCTCGGTGCGAAGCGCGCGCTTCCGGATGCGGGGGGTGACCCGCGACGGAGACTCGCTGCTGGTCAACGGCCGCCCCCTCGCGGAGGACCAGTACTACCGGGTGGTCACCAGCGGCTTCGTGGCCGACGGTGGCGACGGAGGCTTCGCCGAGGAGGACGAGGTGGCCTACGAGCCCGACCCGGTGGGCGCTCCCCGGGAGACGCTGCTCTCGTGGCTGGCGACACCTCGCGCCGGGGACATCACCCGCGCGCCCATCGACCCGGCGCAGCGCACCCGCTGGACCTTCCGCGGCTTCATCGACGCGAGCCTCTCCAACACCACCATCGCCAACAACCCCAACTACCAGGACCCGCAGCTGGTGCGCTCCCAGGGCACGGCGATCCAGCTCGACGCCGAGGGCCACGTCGACGCCGAGCAGCCGCGGTACACCTTCGAGAACACCCTGCGGCTGCGCCTCGGCTACCAGCAGACCATCGACGCCTCGGGCGACACGGGGCTGCTCAAGATCGGCGACCTCATCGCGCTGCGCGACCACCTCGCGTGGCGAGGGCTCTGGCGTCACCGCCGCTGGTACACCCCGCTCCCCTACGTGGAGAGCTACCTGGAGTCGGAGTTCTCTCCGCCCGATCCTTCGATGCTCAACCGCGAGTGGCACCACCTCCAGTGGCGCCCCACGGCGGGCCTGCGGCTCGAGCTCCCGCTGCGCGCCAACCTCAACGCGGGCGTCGGCATGGACTGGGAGACCCTGGAGCCCGGGGCGCACCCGCAGGCGGTGGCGGTGATCCGCGGCGAGCTCCCGGCGACCACGCTCTTCCACATCCAGGACCGCGACGTCGAGGGGCAGCTCTTCACCGAGGTGGCCTTCCGCGAGCCCTGGGCGACGACCACCGAGACCCTGGTGCGCCTCAACGCGCGCCTGAGCGTGCCGATCTTCGCTCCGCTCGCGGTGACCATCTCCTACGACCTCTTCGCGAGGCAGCGCTCGGAGGCCGCCTGGGGCGTCTCCCACGACATCAACCTCGGGCTCCGGCTCGACTTCCTGAAGACGCTCCAGCTCTTCTCGTACTGACCCCCCTCCGGCGGGGTTCAGGGGCTGAGGGCCACGGCGGCGCCGGGCGCCCGCGGGTTCAACCGAGCGCCGATCATCGAGTAGGGCAGCGCGGGGCCGCAGGACTTATGCTCCGCGCCCCCAGTGCCCCCTCTCCCGCCACGACTCCGCGCGGCGCTCGCCGCAGCGACCCCCGCGATCGCCCCGGTGATCATCGCCCTCTCGGCGCTCTCGCTGCTCGTCGCGAGCCTGTCCGAGCTGGGCTCGCACTACCTCCGCTCTCCGCTCGCTCGCGACCCGGCGCAGTTCCAGTTCATCGCGTGGGCGATCTCCCGGGGCTCGGTCGACTACCGCGACCTGCGTGACATGAACGCCCCGCTCTCCCACGCCATCCACTGGCTCTTCATGCACCTGGGCGGCCTCGACGAGGGGCGCTTCCGCCGCCTGGAGCTTGGGGCTCTCGTGGCCGCCGTCGGGGTCGCGGGGTGGTTCCTCCCGCGGCGCGCGCGCTCCGTGGCGCTGCGCCTCGTGGCCTCGCTGGGCGCCGTCGCCGTGGTGGTCGCCGAGTACCTCCGGACCTTCCCCTGGCACCTCTCGCAGCGCGACGGGATGGCCCTGTGGTTCGTGCTCCCGGCGACCGCCCTCGGGGCCTATGCGCTCGACGACGCGCCCTCCGCCTGGCGTCGGCGCGCCCTGCTCTCGGCCGGCGCGCTCATCGGGCTCGCCACCACGCTCAAGCCCTTCTTCGGCCTGATGGGAGTCCCGCTGATGGTCGGTGCGCTCGTGGTGCTCCCTCGCGACCAGCGCCTCCGCGCGGCCCTTCACCTCCTGCTCGGCGGCCTCGCCGGAACCCTCCCCGCCCTCCTCTTCACCCTCCTGCTGGGCAGCCTCCCGGACTACCTCCACGAGGGCTTCGTCAACGGTCCGCTCTTCTACAAGGGCATCTACGACCGCCCCCTGCGCGACATCTTCCAGGACCCGCTGGAGCCCTTCCACTGGCTGCGTGCGGGCGCCGCCTCGACGGTGCTGGGCCTCGCGCTCCTCGGCCTCGGGGCCCTCCCCCGGCGGGACCTCCCCCTGCTCCTCGCCCCCGCCGTGGCCGTGGCCATCGTGCTCATCCAGCACAAGGGCTTCGCCTACCACGTGCACCTCGCGACCGGCGTCACCCTGCTGCTCTGGGTGCACCTGCTCCTCACGGCGGTCGAGCGCACGCCGCCGAGGGTGCTCCCCTCGCTGGCCGTGGGCCTCGCCGGGGCCTCGCTGGCGCTCTGGTCCGCGAGCCTGCTTCGGAGCAGCGCGCTGCTGCTGCCCGAGTGCCTGGAGTACGAGCGCATCGCCGACGGCGACCTCGCCTCGCTGCCCCCCGGCCCCGCGCTCCGCATCCCCGACTACTTCCCCCGCGAGCTTCGCCTGGGCGCCTCGTGGCTGCGCGCGCACACCCCGCCCGACTCGCGCATCTACGTCTACGGCCACGACGTGTCGATGCTGCTGTACGCCCGCCGCAGGCCCGCCACCGCGACGCTGGGCAACGCGGGCATCGACCTCGCGGGGCTGCTGATCCCGCCGCAGCGAGCCGGCCTCCCGGCGGAGAGGGTGCGGGGCCTCGAGGCGATGCAGCGTCGCAACATCGACGACGAGCTGCAGCGTCTCCGGAGGGACGGCGCGGCGGCCTGCGTGCTCATCGACCGATCGCCCTGGATGACCGAGCCCACCGCCCTCGACGACCTGCTGCGCCACGCCCCGGCGCTCGCCGAGCACGTGCTCGCCCGCTACGTCGAGGCGGCGAACTTCGGCCCGGTGCACCTCTGGATCCCGAAGGAGCCCTGAGCCCGCTTGACGCCATCCCCGTGGGGCCACAGACGCCTGGATTCCACCCATCGAGGCGCTCTCCCATGGCCGAGGCATCGACGCTGCAGTGTGACTTCGACCGGGTGATGTCCCCGGCGCACCAGGCCCGCTTCATCGCCGAGGTGGCCTGGCGGGACCGCGACGGGATGCGCCTCGACGACCCCGACCTGCGAGAGCGCTTCGCTCCCCGCTTCGCGCAGCTCCGCGCGATGGAGGTCTGGGACGAGGTGGAGTCCGTGCTCCGGCGCTACGTCCGCTCGGCCATCCCTGCGCCGAGGCGCAGCGAGCGGGCGTTCTGGAGCTGCGCCTGCCTGCCGGAGTCCGACGAGGCGCTGGTGCTGGCGCGCATCGACGTGGGCAACGGCGAGGTCTGCACCGTCACCGCCGACGACTCGCTCACCTTCTCCTTCCGGCTGGGCCTCAACCCCCTCGACCTCCCTCGCTTCGCCACGCGCCCGGGGCTCTCCGTGGCCGACCTCCGCACCCGCACCGACGGCGACATCGAGGTGGTGCTGAGCGCGGTCGGAGGCGACGCCGCGCTGGGCCTCTTCGACGACGAGGTCATCGTGCGGGGGATGCGGCGCTTCACCCTCGACCTCGCTCGCCGGGGGCCCTGCTCCAGCGGCCACTGGCACAGCCTCCAGCTCGCCGATGCGCTGCTCTCCGAGCCCGAGCTGCCGCCCTCTCCCTCGCCCTCCGACGCCGTCTACCGCGACCCCTCCGCCCCGCCGCCGCCGCCACCCATCGAAGACGCCATCGCCCGGGTCGACCGCCTGCTCGCCGACGCGCACTACGGGCAGGCGCGCGAGGCCCTGGTGACGGCGCTCGCCCTCCGGGGCTCGGAGCTCGCCGACGCGGTCGACCCCGAGCACGGCGCCTCGGCCCTCGACCGGGCGGCCGCCGCGCTGGCCGAGCTGGTGGGCGCCCTCCCCGACGACGACGCGGCGGTGCTCTCGTGGGTGCCGCGCGCCAGGCTGCTGGGAGACGCGGGCGCCGCGGTCTACAACGACCTGCTGGTGCTGTCCGGGCGCTTCCACCGCCGCGCGGAGAGGCCCGCTCGCGGCATCGAGTTCGTCGCCCGCGCCCTCGGGCAGCTCGAAGAGCGTCACCCCTCCATCGCGCTCCTGCTCATCGAGCTCGCCCGCTGCTACACCGCCCTCGGCGACGGAGACGCCGCGAGCGCCCACCTCGCCGTCGCGCTGCGCCACGCCGACGCCGAGCCCCCGCTCTCGACGCGCCTCGCCGCCCGCGCCGCGCTCGCCGAGCGCCACCTCTGCGCGGGCGAGCTCACCCCCGCGGCGAGGAGCCTCGCCGACGCCCTCGACCTCGCGAGGGTGCACGGCCGCGCCTCGCTGCTCCCCCACCTCCTGGCGCCGCTCGGGTGGTGCGACGAGCGGCGAGGGGCGCTCTCCGACGCCGTCGCCCACTACGCCGAGGCGCTCGCCCTGCTCGACGACGACGCCCCGCCGGGGCTGCGCCGGGGGGTGCTCGCGGGGCTGGTGCGCTGCCACGATCGGCGTGGCGAGACCGCGGCGGCGGACGCGTACCTGCGCCGCGCCGAGGCCATGACCGAGAGCGCGTGGCCGGGGGAGAGGGGATGGCCCTTCGAGCCGCTCGTCGACGCCTGTCTGGTCACGACCGCTCCGTCGCAGCACCATGCTCCGCCAGCATGACCCACCACCCCGATGACCTCGTGCACCTGCTCGAAGGGCGCCGCGTGTGCGCGCTCACCGGCGCGGGCATCTCCACCGACTCGGGCATCCCCGACTACCGCGGCCCGTTGACCCGGGCGAAGGCGCGCAACCCGATCCAGCACCGGGCCTTCATCACCGACCCGGCGACCCGGGCCCGCTACTGGGCTCGCAGCACGCTGGGCTGGCCGAGCTTTCGCGCCTTCGAGCCCAACGCGGCGCACCACGCCTTCGCGGCCCTGGAGCGCGGGGGACGGCTCACCGGGCTGCTCACGCAGAACGTCGACCGGCTGCACCGCAAGGCAGGAAGCCGCGACGTGATCGAGCTCCACGGGGCGCTCGCCGAGGCCCGCTGCCTCGGGTGCGGGGCCCTCGAAGACCGCGACGCCCTGCAGCGCCGGCTGCTGGCGCTCAACCCCGGAGCGGGGGAGCGCGCCCACACGCTGGCGCCCGACGGGGACGCGGACCTCGACCCTGCGACGGTGGCGGGCTTTGTGGTTCCGGGCTGCGTGGCGTGCGGCGGGGTGCTGAAGCCCGACGTGGTGTTCTTCGGGGACAACGTGCCGAAGCCCAGGGTGGAGGAGGCCTTCTCGCGCCTCGACGCGGCCGACGCGCTGCTGGTGGCGGGGTCCTCGCTGACGGTGTTCTCGGGCTACCGCTTCGTGCTGCGGGCCGTGGCCCGGGGCATCCCGGTGGCCATCGTGAACCTGGGAGAGAGCCGCGGCGACGAGCACGCGACGGTGCGGGTGGACGCGCCCGCGGGCGTGGTGCTGCCTCGCCTGGCGGAGGCGCTCAGCCGGTGAGCGCGGCGTCGATGCGGGCCATGACCTCGTCGGTGAGCTTCGGCAGCACGTCCATGGCGCGGAGGTTCTCGGTCACCTGCGAGGCGCGGCTCGCTCCGGTGATCACGGTGCTCACGCTGGGGTTCTTCACGCACCACGCGATGGAGAGCTGCGCCAGGGTGCAGCCCAGCGACTCCGCCACCGGGAGCAGCCGGCGCACCTTCTCGGTGTGCTCGGGGTTCACCAGGTCCTTCTGGAGCCACTCGTATCCCTTGAGCGTGCCTCGCGACCCCTGGGGGATGCCTTCGAGGTACTTGCCGGTGAGCAGCCCGGAGGCCAGCGGCGACCAGGTCGTGGTGCCCATCCCGAGGTCGCGGTAGAGCGGGCCGTACTCGTCCTCGACGCGCTCGCGGTGCAGCAGGTTGTACTGCGGCTGCTCGACCACCGGGCGGTGCAGGTGCCAGCGGTCGGCGAAGTCCCACGCCTCGCGAAACTCCGCGGCGCTCCACTCGCTGGTGCCCCAGTAGTGGGTCTGCCCCCGGGAGACGAGCTCGTGCATGGCCAGCACGGTCTCGTCGATGGGCGTCTCGGGGTCGGCGCGGTGGCAGAACACGATGTCGACGTGGGAGAGGCCGAAGCGCTCCAGCGAGGCGCCCATGGCCTCGAGGAGGTACTTGCGGTTGAGGGTGTTCTGCTCGTTGGGGCCCTTGTGGAGCCCCCAGAAGAACTTCGTCGACACCACGTACGACGAGCGCCGCCAGCCCAGCTTGCGCAGCGACTGCCCCATCACCCGCTCGGACTCTCCGCGGGCGTAGACCTCGGCGTTGTCGAAGAAGTTCACCCCGCCCTCGCGCGCGGCCTTCATGCACTCCGTGGCGAGGTCTTCGTCGAGCTGGTTGGAGAAGGTCACCCACGACCCGAAGGAGAGCGCGGAGAGCTTCAGGCCGCTGCGGCCCATGCGTCGGTATTCCATCATGGGCGCGAGTGTGGAGTCGCCGCGCTCCGGTGTCATCGCCCTTGTCGACGAGGCTCCTCAGGGGTCCGCGGGGCCGTCGTGGAAGACGACCGCGCGCACGTGGGCCAGCGTGGCGAGCGTGAGCAGGTTGCGGACGTTGTACCCGTAGGCCAGCGCCGCGGGGGTGAAGTACGCCGCCTCCGGGCCGCCGCCGGGGAGGCGGTAGAGGCTCGGGTGGACGTGGTCCTCGCTGACGCCGCGGCCGGGCAGCGGCTGCAGGGCGGCCCAGTAGTCCACGAGGGGAACGCGCTGCGCGGCGGCCACCTCGCGGACGGCCGCCACGAAGGACGGCCCCAGCGCCACCGTCGTGGGCGAGTCCGTCCGATCGGGGATCGTGCTCAGCAACGGGATCACGTTGGCCGCCAGGATGATCTGCACCACGCGGGTGAGGTTGGCGCGGTAGGTCGCCAGCTCGGTGACCTCGATGTCCGCGCTGCCGAACATCACCACCGCGACCGCCGGGCGAAGCGCCGTGAGCTCCTGCCGCAGCAGCGACGCGCCGTCTTCCAGGCAGTGCCCGGCGGTCCATCCGGTGACCGCGGCGAGGCTCGGGCGGTCGAAGCTGGAGTGCACCGCGTCGACCAGGGTGGCGTCGAAGTAGGCCCTCGTGGGCTCGAAGGCGGTGTAGCTCCCGAGGTTCCAGCTCGGCGTCCCCGAGGCCGGACCGAAGTCCGTGAGGAAGCTCTGCGACTCCGTGATGCTGTCGCCGATCTTGGCGAACACCGCGGCGCGCAGACCCGCCGCCTGCCCCCGGAGATACACCGCCCGCATCGCGGCCTTGAGCGTCGCGTCGATGCGCGGAACCCCCGTCACCCTCGGCAGGGCGACCACGTCCACGGGAGGCGGACCCGCATCCCTCGGCAGAGAGAGCACGTCCACGGGAGGCGGGCCCGCGTCTCGCGGAGCAACCACGTCCACGGGAGCGACCACGTCCACCGCAGGCGGACCCGCATCCCGCGGAGCGACCACATCCACTGGAGCGACCACGTCCTCCAGTTCGAGCACGTCGTCCGGCTCGACGACGTCCTGAGCGCTGGAGGTATCGATCGCTCCTGCCTCACTACCGACGTCCGTCCCTGGTGTGGCGACGTCTCCCGCGTCTCCGGGCGGCCGAGGGAGCGGCTCGTCCTGTGTGACGACGTCCATCGGCGCGACCCCCGTCGACGGGTCGCTGCCACACGCGGTCAGCGCCAGTGCCATGAGCACAGGCAACAGCCCACCCTTCCGTGTCGGCCATGGCTTCATGCTCGCGGATCGAAGCAATCCACGTGCACGAGGAGGGAGGAGAGGAGAGGAGGCAGGATCAGCGGTTGGTGGTGCCGGTCCTGGGGCGGGTGGGCGTCCTGGTCGTCGTGCCCGTCGAGGTGGGAGGCGCCACGGGGACCACGCCCGGCGAACCAGGGCTCGCCGTCGTGCCCGTCGTGCCCGTCGTGCCCGTCGTGCCCGTCGTGTCGCCGCCGGTGTTCAGCGTGCTCGAGGCGCCAGGGGTCGTGGGGTCCAGGTCCGTGGGGCTGAAGCCTCCCATCCCAGGACCGCCAGGCGGATAGGTGCCCGTCGCTCCCGGCGCGTTGGGGTTCGGAGGGTACGGGTTGGGGTAGTTGCCCATCGGGTCGGGCGAGGGCGCCGGCTGAGGGGTCGGCGTGCTGACAGGGGTCCCGAAGGAACCCATCCCGGTGCCGCCAGAGCTCACCTGCGCGGCGGGGCGGGTCATCGGCGGATAGGCGGTCGCGGGCTCGCTCGTGCCGCAAGCCATCACGCCCACCAGGGCACCGGTCACCATCAGAACGGAAGCCATGCGAGTTCGGGTGTTCATGTCCAAGACCTCCTGTTGCCCGCCTCAGGTCCCTTCGAAGAGGGGATTGGGAGGGCTTCGCTGAGCCATCCGAAGGCGTTCATGTCCTGCCGCGCCACGCGACGGACGGATCCATCGGAGCAGGGGCCGTGCCTCCGACGGGTTCCTCACGACTTCACGACGAAATCAGCCGGCTCCCCACCCCGGGGCCCGCCCCGTGGGATCGCGGCGATCTGCCCCTCTTGTGCCATGTACGCCACAACCACGGAGGCGCCCCCACATCCCCATGGGGCCAACGACCATTCCCCATGATCAGCCGCATGCCCGACCCGCTCATTGCGGCCTCCGCCTCGACCGCCCTGGAGCCCTCCAGCTATGCGCAAGAACCCCCTCCGATGCGCCGACCCGCCCTCCTGCTCGCGACCCTCCTCGTCTCCCTCGCCAGCTACACCGTCACGCCCCGTGAGCTCGGGGCGGAGGTCCTCGCCGAGCCGTCGACCGGGCTCCGCATGGCCTCGCTGGAGGTCCTCCACAGACCCTTCGCGCACCAGCAGGCGACCCGCTGGTGCTGGGCCGCCACGGTGGCCAACGCCTTCCGCTCGTCGGGCCACACCGTGTCGCAGGAGCGCATCGTGCGCGAGGTCTACGGCGAGGTCGTCAACATGCGCAGCGGGCCCAACTCCAACGTCACCGCGCTGCTCGACCGCGCCTGGGTCGACGACGACGGCGCGAGCTTCCGCGCCCGGCTCATCGGCCTCTTCGACGCCTCCGCCGGACGCTATGACCTCGACAGCCGCGCCGTGGTCGCCGCGCTGCGCTCGGGCCGCCCCCTCGTCCTCGGCACCACCAGCCACGCGATGCTCCTGATCGGCGCCGCCTACCGCGAGTCCGAAGGCCGGCTGAGCATCGTCGAGGCCACCGTCTTCGACCCGTGGCCCAACGTCGGAGTACGCACCCTCCGCGCCGACGAGATGACCCCGCTGGCGCACCACGGCTCGCTCGCCTTCATCGCCGACGTCGTCGTCACCGACTGACGCCCCCCGCGCTCACCCGTGGCAGCGCCCGATGAAGCCGCAGCGCAGCCCCTCGCACACGTGCCTCGGCCTCCCCTCCCAGCGCCCGCTCGCCCTCGACACCACCAGCCCCCTCGCCAGCTCCAGCGCGCGGGCCTCGATCACCTCGTCGTCCCACCGGGGCAGCACCACCGCCCCCGCGTCGCCCTCCTCGCTCAGCACCACCACCGCGCCCCGCACGGCGCTCCCTCCGCCTCCGCCGCCCTCGCGCATCCGCTGCCCCAGGGCCCTCCCTCCCAGCGCCAGCTCCAGCGCCGCGTCCAGCGGACCAACGCCCCCGGGCAGGTCGCCCTCGTCGAGGTCCACGCCCGTCGCGACGCGCGCCACCAGCACCTCCGCGCGCCCCATCGCCTCGCCCCGCAGCACCAGGTCGAGCTCGCCGGTGACGCTCAGCTCCGTCTCCCCGTCCATCACCCGCAAGCCCCACGGGACCAGCTTCCCCACCACCAGGCTCTCGTCGCCGGCCACCGCGCGGGCCAGCTCCGTCTTCGCAAAGCGCTTCAGCATCGAGAGCGCCCCGGCCGCGCCGACGCCCGAGGCGTGCAATCCCCCCGCCGCGCACACCCTGCGCAGGGCCTCCTCCGGGTCGCGCACCACCCGTCCCCACGGCAGCGTCAGCAGCACCCGCCTCGCCAGCGCGCCCGCCTCCTCCGACACGCCCTGCGTCGCGCCGTGCTCCCTCAGCCCCAGCTCGTGCCTCGCGTGAAACCTCCGGGAGCACCACGCGAGGTCCTGCATCGCGCCGCCCAGCAGCGCCAGCCTCCGGCGCCCGCCCATCGACGCCACGACCTCCGTCGGCCTCGGCCCCGCGTCGTCGTCCTCGGGCTCCTTGCGGGCGCGCACGGCCACCGCGTCGCCCTCCTCGCCGGGTGACCACACCCTCACCCGGAAGGGAGCTTCGCCCTTCAGCGCCTCCCTCAGCCGCCCCCAGTCGCCCTCTCCCCCCTCCGCAGGACCGCTCACCACCAGCAGGTCGCGCGCCCTCGTCAGCGCCACGTAGAGCATCCGCCGGGCGTCGTCCTCCTCGGTCGCGTGGGCCTCCTTGCGCAGCGCCTTGAAGCGCTCGGAGGACTCCTCCCCGCCGGGCATCACCACGAAGCGGCGCTCCCCGTCCAGCAGCACCCGCTCGGTGCGCGCGGGCGGCCGCCGCGCGGTCTGCGCCACGAACACCACCGGCCACTCCAGGCCCTTGGCGGCGTGGATGGACAGCACCTGCACCGAGCCGTGCACCTCCTCGACGTCGGCCTCGCTCTCCCGCTGCGACGCCGCGCGCATCCGGTCGACCCAGCGCACGAAGCCCGGCAGGTCGGACCCCTCGCCCCCGCGCTGCTCCGCCGCCGCCGCGAGCCCGAGCAGCTTGTCGACGTTGGCCACCCGCTGCGCCCCGAAGGAGAGCTGCGCCATCACCGCCGCGAAGTGCCGCTCGGCCAGCGCCTGCCGCAAGAGCCCCGCGGGCCCGAGCGTGGGACCGAAGCGCACCATCCGCCGCAGCGAGGTGCGCGCCTCGTCGAGGCGGGTGAGGTCCTCCGGGGCGAGCGCCGCGCGCAGCGAGGGCGATGGGTCGAGGATCTCCTCGAGGCCCGAAGCGCGAGAGAAGAGGTTGGCGAGGCCCGCGTCGGAGAGGCCCACCAGCGGACCGCGCAGCAGCGAGGCCAGCGCGAGGCGGTCGCTGGGGTCGGCCACGAAGCGCAGCAGGGTCAGCAGGTCATCGACCTCGCGACGGTCCCAGAAGCCCGGGCCGCCGCGCAGCGCATAGGGAATCCCTCGGGCCTGGAGGGCCCGCTTGATGGGCTCCAGGTGCGACCACGTCGGCACCAGGATCGCCACGTCGTCCATCCTGGGAGCGCGCCACCCCGGCGGGTGATCGCCCGCGCGGGAGAGCGCCGCGATGCGCCGGGCGATGGCCTCCGCCTCGGCGCGACGCTGGTCCTCCGCGCGGCCGTCGGCCACGAGGAGCAGCTCCACCCGGGGGTCTCGGGTCTCCTCTCCGGGCCTGGCCCTGAGGGCGTCGCGCTCCGGGTCGTAGAGCCCCTCCAACCTCCCGCCGGAGCCTCCCAGCAGGGCCGCGGTCACCGGGTTGATGGCGTCGAGCATCGACCCCAGCGCCCGGTGGCTCTCGGTGAGGTCGAGTCGCTCTCCGCCCGCCGCCAGCACCTCCCGCTCGGTCTCGAGAAACACCGCCACGTCCGCCCCGCGGAAGGCGTAGATCGACTGCTTGGCGTCGCCCACCACCAGCAGCCCGGTGGGCTCCAGCTCCGCCGCCGTGAGCGACTGCCCCGGCGCCAGCGGGTGCTCGATGTCCCGCCGCTCCCTCAGCAGGTACAGCAGGTCTCGCTGCACCCGGTTGGTGTCCTGGAACTCGTCCACCAGCACCGCGTCGTAGCGCTGCTTCCACTCCCGCCGCAGCGAGGTCTGGTCCCTCAGCGCGTCGCGCAGCCTCCGCATCAGGTCGCCGTAGTCCAGCGCCGCCCGCTTCGTCTTGGCCCTCGTGTAGCCCGAGTGCGCGGCGCTCACCACGCCCCGCATCACCTCGCCCAGGTGCAGCGACACCATCGCCGTCGCGTCCTGCGCCAGCGCGGCCCACTGCGAGCGCGCCCTCTCCGCCGCCGCCTCGATGCGCCGGGTGCGCGCCCTCGACGGCAGCGTGCCGAGCCCTCGCAGCAGCCGCATCCGCTCCAGCGCGGCCTTCGGCGACGTCATGGGCCCGAGCTCCGCCACCGCCTCGGCCAGCGCGAACACCCTCCGGTCGCTGCCGTCCTCGTGCAGCGCGGGCACCGTCGAGCACGCCTCCGCGAACTCCCTCAGCGCGTCCGCCACGATGGCCGCGCGCGCCTCGGTGCGCTCCGCCGCGCTCGCCACGCCCGACCGCGAGGGCGACACGCCCTCCTCGTCGAAACGCCTCGCCAGGCCCGCGATGAGGGTCACCAGCCCGCGCTCGGCGGTCTCCCCGAGGCCCCCCGCGGTGGCCATCAGCTCGACCACCGCGGTCACGTCGCGCTGCGCCCAGTCCGAGAGCGCCGAGAGCGAGGCGCTGCGAAGGAGCTGGTCGGCCTCCTCCTGCTCAAGCACCGCGAAGGCCGGGTCGAGCCCCAGGTCACCCGCGGCGCGCAGCAGCACGCCCGCGGCGAAGCCATGGAAGGTGCCGATGTGCGCGCTGCCGAGGCTCCACGCGATGCGCTGCCAGGTCTCCGGGCCGGGCAGCGGACGGCCGTTGCGGGCGGCTCCGTCGGCGAGCGCGAGCACCCTCGCGACGACGGCCTGCGAGGCCCCCCGGAGGCGCCCCCAGCGCTCGGCCGCGGCGCGCCGCTCGGCCGCGTCGAGGGACTCCATGGCCCGGGGGAAGCGCTCCGTCGCCAGCAGGGTGACCGCCTCGGCGATGCGCTCCCGCATCTCCCTCGCGGCCTTCTCGGTGAAGGTGAGCGCCACGATGCGCTCGGGGGTGACGCCGCCCTTGCCCCAGATGTCCGCCGAGGCGAGGCCGCCGACGAGGTGCAGGTACACCGTGGCGAGCGCCTCGGTCTTGCCGGTTCCGGCGCCCGCTCTCACGACGGTGTTTCGTTCGAACGCGAACCATCTCCCTCGGCCGTCGCTCACGTCTCGGATCTCGTTGTCCCCAGCGCCGCGAACCGCGGGAGGGAGCACCGTCTCCTACCGCAGCGAAGGTGCCTCCGCCACCGCGCGCGGGCGATGTGAAAGAATGCTCCGCCATGAGCACGGAGTCGGTCGCCACATGGAGCTTCGCGATGGTGGTGGTGCGGCTGGGGAGGCGCTTCCTGGTGGTGAAGGAGCGCAAGCACGGGCAGCTCTGGTACCTGCCCGCGGGCCGCGTGGAGCGGGGCGAGACCTTCGCCCAGGCGGCGGTGCGAGAGACGCTCGAGGAGGGAGGCGTGCCGGTGACGCTCGAAGGGGTGCTGCGGGTGGAGCACTCGCCGACGCCCGAAGACGCTCGGATGAGGGTGTTCTTCGTGGCGCGCCCGAGCGACGACACCACCCCGAAGAGCGCGGCCGACGAGCACACGCTGGAGGCCCGGTGGGTGACCCTCGACGAGCTCGCCGAGCTGCCCACGCGAGGCGACGAGGTGCGCGCGGCCTTCGAGTACGTGCTCGCTGGCGGGGCGGTGTACCCGCTCTCGGTGCTCACCGCCGAGGGGGCCCGGTGGCCGTCGCTGGGGTGAGCGATGACCCCTTACGGGAGCTGCGCACCGAGGCCGCGCCAGAGGTCGAGCAGCGCTCGCAGGCTCTGGAGGTGCGAGGTCGCACGCACCCGCGACGCGAGCTCGCGCAGGTATTCGCCATCGAGCACCGGCCCCGGGTGCGTCTTCGTATAGGTCACCTTTCGCTCGCGAAACATCGCGACGAGGTAGTGAAGGTGATGGGCGGACCGCGTGGTCGCCCCATGGTTGGGCAACAGCTCGGGGTCACTGCTCCGCACGTCGAAGCGCTCCCAGCAGCGCCGCAGCTCCGGGTCCTGCGGCGACGCGCTCATCATCTTGCGGTGGCCCAGGAACCACGTCTCGATGCAGCAGTCCTGCACGATGGGATGGAGCGACGCGCTCGGGTTGAGCTCGCGGAGCCCGGTGCTGGCAACGGCGGCGGAGAGGCGCGTCTCGATCTCCTGCCGCCGGGTCGCGAGGTCGACGTCGTCGGCGTCGAGGCACACGAAGAGGTGATCGATGGCCGGGTTGTCGACGAGCTCACCGACCGACTGATCGATCAGGCCCAGGATGTTGGGATAGCCCCCTGCGCTGACGAGGTAGAAGGTGTCGCCGTCCATGTCGTCGCGCGCCTGCACCTCGCGCAGGCCCGGAAACGCGCTCTTCAGCCACGCACGGTAGACCTTGCGCTCGGTGCTCCGACCCTCGACGAGGAAGTAGAGGTTCACGCCGCGTCGTCGGACTGGAGCGCGTTGAGCAGGCGGGTGAAGGCGTCGAGCCGCGAGCCGCCGCGGAGCCGCGGGACCTCCTGAGCGGGGAGGAGGCGGACGACCGAGCCGTGGCGCTGCACGACCCGCCAGGTGCTCATGGGGATGTTGCCGATGACGTAGGGGTGGTGACTCGTCACGATGAACTGGCAGTCGGTGCGTTCAAGCATGAGCTCGGTGAGAACCGGGAGGCAGTTGACGCCGAGGCTGTTCTCGAACTCATCAATGACGATGACCGTCCCTGCGGGGGCGAAGAGGAACTCGTGCAGGTGGATGAGCGTGCGGAGCATCCCAGCGGAGATGGAGGACTGATCGATCCAATGGGGTACGCCGCGCTCGCGGATTTCGAGATGGAGCAGCGCGCGGTCGCCGTCGTCACTACGCCGGATGCGGAGGTCCTCGACGGAGGGGAAGACCTCGCAAAACTTCGCACGAAGCGCATCAAACTCTGGCGCGTTTGTCTCCTGAGCGAGGTACCACGGAAGTTGGTAACCGACATGACGTCCCTGAGGGTGCCGGAGACGACTCGACGTAAGCTGCACAGAAATATGATGAAAGTACCCGGGTACGAGAGAGGGACTCTTCCTACCTTCGGAGATCATGTCATTGACCTGCGCTGGTGCTAGTCCCGCGAGTTGAACGGGCACCCCCACCTGCGGAGTATCTCGTCCGCTATAGACGCTGAACAGCACGCTCCGCAGAGCGTCACGTCCTTCCCTCACCGCCTCTGCCGTGAACGACCCGAACAACGACCGCCCCGCCGGCACCTCCGGCGCCTCTGCTCCCAACAGCTCGACGCTCTTCCCCGCCCTCTTGAAGACCGCCTTCCCGCTCTGCTCGTCTTCCAACGACTCACTCACGAACACCGTGTTCGCCACCATCAGCCCCGGGAGCCCCGAATCCACCTCTTCGACCCCGGTCTCCGCCTCCCACCGCCACCGGCGGTCGCCGTCTTCGTAGCGCAGCACCCACTTCGCCCGCGGCAGCGTCGCGTTGTCCAGCAGCGCCACGGTGACCACCGCGCGGAGGTTCTCCACCACCTGGGTCTTGCCCACGCCCGACGCCCCGACGAGCAGGTTCATCGCCTCGAAGGTCGCCGTCTCCAGCGTCCACCCGGAGGCGAGGTCTTCGTAGCTGAAGCTCAGGATCTTCACGCCCCGCAGTGTCCGTGCGCCCCCTCCCCTGTCAACCACGACCTGCCCGTCCGTGTGTATGGTCTCCGCCCCGTGAGCCCCACCATCCGCGCCGTGCTCTTCGACCTCGACGGCACCCTCGTCGACAACATGCCCTTCCACATCGACGCCTGGATCGAGACCGCGCGCTCGCTGGGCCGGGAGATCACCGCCGCCACGGTGATGCGCGACTTCGCCGGGCGTCGCAACGAGGAGATCCTCCCCGCGCTGCTAGGGCGCCCGATGTCTCCCTCGGAGATCGCCGTCATCGCCGACGCCAAGGAGGCCCGCTACCGCGAGCTCTTCGGCCCTCACGTCGCCCCGCTGCGAGGCGCCGTCGCCCTCCTCGACGAGCTCACCGCGCACGGCGTCCTCTGCGGCATCGCGAGCGCCGCCCCGAAGCCCAACCGCGACTTCGTGCTGGAGGCCCTCGGTCTCCGAAGCCGCTTCCGCGCCGTGGTCGGCGCCGAGGAGGTCAGCCGGGGAAAGCCCGCCCCGGACCTCTTCCTCCTCGGCGCCTCGCGCCTCGGCGTCGACCCCCGCGAGGTGCTGGTCTTCGAGGACGCCCACCTCGGCGTGCAGGCCGCCGTCGCCGCGGGGATGCTCGCCTGCGGGGTCACCACGGGAGAGCCCTCGGAGGTGCTCACCGCCGCCGGGGCGATGACCACCGCGCCCGACCTGGAGGCCCTCCCCGAGGTGCTCCGCGCCCTCTGGCGCCAGCTCGCGTAGGCGACGCTGCGCCTCACCCCATCGAAGGGTCCAGCACCCAGGCGCGCAGCCTCGGCGCGTCGCCCAGCATCGCCGCCAGCGCGGGGTACCTCCCCCCGGTGATGGCCGCCTCGACGGCCGCCCGGGTGCGCGGACCCATCGCCAGCAGCCACGCCGCGCCCAGCGCCCGCTCGCACGCCGCCGGGTCCTGCGCCGAGAGCGCCGCCGCCGCCGCGACCACCGCCTCCAGCGCCTTCCTCAGCGGAACCCCATACAGCCCGTGCGTCGTGTCGACCCCTCGCTCGACCAGGGTCTTCAGCACCCTCGCGGTCGCCCTCAGCCGCCGCAGCTCCGACTCCGCCCCGAGCGTCGCGTCGTCCCAGAGACCCGACGCGAGCTGCCTCCCGAAGAGCGCCCCGAGCTCGTCGCCCCCGCGCTCCTTCATGGGCGCGGCCTCCTCCGCCATGAAGGCATCCATCTCGTCCTCCATGGGCATCGCGTCCATGCTCATCGCGGCCTTCGGCGCAGCCATCGGCGCAGGCGCAGGCGGCGGCGCCATGGGGCTCGCCCTCAGTCCGAGAGCCCCCACACCCTTCGGCGGCATCGCGCGCTTCTTCGCGCTCGGCCGCATCGGGCTGGTCTTGTTGACGTTCTGCCCGCCGAAGCCGCGCCTCACGGGCTCCGCGGGCGCGCGCTCCTGATCGAACATCGCCCACCCCGCGGGCAGCCCCACCGGGACCACCACGGTCTCGGGCATCCCGCTCACCCGGCGGTCGCCGCTGCGCTGCTCGACCACCACGAAGGACGTGTAGCGAGAGGCGATCCCGTGCTCGACCGCCAGCGCCGTGATGCGCTGCCTCATCGACTCCGCGCGACGCCCTTCCACCCGGGCGTCCTCCAGGTCGCGGATGCGCTCCGCCGCCCAGAGCTTCGCCACCACCGGCCGCGACACCTCCTCCGGCAGGTCGACCGGAACCCTCATCGCAAACGCCTCTCCCTGCCAGCGCCCGCTGATCTCCGCGGTGCCGCCGCCTCCGCGGGTGTAGCGCGCCAGCAGCGACCACGGCTCTCCGTCCACCAGGTCGGGCGTGCGCGACGGGGCCACCTCGCCCACGTCCACGCCCACGAAGCGCACCGTCACGTCCGTCACCCTGGGCGCCACGGCCCTCGAGAACTGCGCGACCACCTTCTCGTCGATGCGCTCGCCGGGGTGGATGAACTCCACCGCCGCGCCGGTCTCCCTCGCCAGGTCGCGAAGCAGCGCGTCGCTCACGTTGGTCCCGATGCCGAAGGAGTACACCCTCGCCCTCGACTCCCCGCGGCGCTTCAGCACCGCCTGGAGGATCTCGTCCTCGTTGCCCACCTCCCCATCGGTGAGCAGCATCACCACACCACCACTGCCTGCCATCGTCGTCGCCAGCACCAGGGGTTCCAGCAGCTCGGTGCCTCCGTCCGCCGAGAGCGAGTCGACCCACCGGTCGGCGCTCGCCATCGAGGCCTGGGTGAAGGGCACCGGCTCCCGCTCGAAGGACGAGTGCGAGTTCGAGAACGCGATCACGTTGAAGCGGTCGCCCGCCCTCAGGTGGCGCAGGCACAGCCGCAGCGCGGCGCGCGCCTCGAGGATGGAGTCGCCCGCCATCGAGCCGGAGACGTCCACCACGAAGATCGCCGTCACACCCTTCGCCGCCGAGGCGCCTCCATCCCCCGCAAGGTCCGGAACCACCGACAGCGCCAGGTACCCGTCGCTCCCGAGGGCGCGGTGCGCGACCACGCCCGCCGCCTGCGAGGCCAGCGAGCCCGGTGCCCTCGCGGTGAGCACCACGTCGCGGTCGAGCGCCACCTCCGCCTGGGCGAAGCGCACCCGCACCCTCGCGCCCTCGGCGATCGCGGTGATCGCATGCGAGGGCGACTCCACCCTCACCGCCCTCCCGAGGTCGAAGAGCAGGTCGAGCTTCAGCCCGTAGCCCACCTCCGCCGCCCGGGGCGGCGTGATGCGATCGGCGTCCGGAACCCGGTCCGTCGGGGGGTGCTCCCCGTGCGCCGTGCGGTCGCCACCGGCGGAGCCCGGGATGTACCGCGGGGCCACCAGCGTCGGGATCATCCACCGCAGCGCCCCCTCGTCCGCCGTCACCCGCTGGACGTACTCCACCTCCACCAGGGTCTCCTCGCCCGGCAGCAGGTTGCCCACCGTGGCCGTGAACACGTTGCTGCGCTCCTGCTCCAGCAGCGCCGCGCCGTGGCCCGCGACCACCGCGTCGTCGTAGGCGAGGAAGGCCGCCTCGCGCTCCTTCACGCTGCCCTCCAGCCGGCGTCCGGCGCAGGTCATCGCGAAGGCCGTGAGCGTGGCGTCGGCGGGAAGGGGGAAGGTGTACACCGCCTCGACGGCGCGGCCCGACTCGTTGCAGTAGCGCTGGCGCACCCGCACCCTCGCGTGGGCGCCGAGCACCTCGCCGTCGACCTCGACGCCCTTCAGGGGAATGGCGTCGCCGCGCTTCGAACAGAGTCCTGTGTGCTTCATCGTGTGCCTCGGGTGTGCGCGGCCTCGCGCAGGAGTAGGTCGGCGAGCGCCCGCACCTCGGGCGACGCCTGATCGGAGACGTGGAGCTCGAGCCCCGGAGCGAGCGTGTGACGGGTGATTCTCTCGACCGTCGAACGTGACACCGCCGGTGTCGCATCGACCGCCGCGGGGGCCTTCCCCCGGGCGATGCGCGCGATCTCCTCGGGAGACTTCCCGGCGAGCGCGGCCTCGATGGCGTCGAGCGGCATGTGCCGCTCCTGGAGCGCCCTGATGGCCTTGAGCCGGTGCAGGTGCTCCTCGCCGTAGGCCGTATCCGGCCCGCGGAATTCAGGAGCCGGGAGCAATCCCCGCTGCACGTAGTAGCGCACCGTGCGGGCGGAGACCCCGGCCCGCTCCGCGAGCTCGTCGAGCTTCAATCGTTGGGGTCGCCGTTCGTCCATCGCGAGGCCCAGCCTGCAACCAGACACCGAAGGTGTCAAGTAGACAGTGGGCGATGGGGACGGTGGGGAGTCCGACGGTACGACCGAGAGGCCGTCGGCGAGGAGTCCGACGGTACGACCGAGAGGCCGTCGGCGGGGAGTCCCCGGTACGACCGAGAGGCCGTCGGCGGGGAGTCCCCGGTACGACCGAGAGGCCGTCAGTAACCCGAGCCAGACCGCGACCGTGAGGGAGCGGGTGCGACCTACCACGCTGCCAGTCGTCGTGAACGAGGTCGGTCAGCGCCCGACGAAGCGGGTGTAGAGCACGGCGGTGAGGAGGGAGGAGAAGGCGAAGACGGCGATGCTGCCGACGAGGGTGGCGGCGAGGAGCGTCCCGAGGCCGGCGCCGATGACCCAGAGGACGGCCGTCTCGGCGAGGTGGTCCTTCACGAGGCGGAAGCTCTCCCTGGCGATGTCGACGGGCCCGAGCTCGGGGCGGTCGTACTGCACGCAGAAGACGTAGGAGAGGAAGAAGCCCGCCACGAGGGCGCCCACGCCGAGGGCGAGCGAGCCAAGCAGCGCGGCGCCCAGCACCAGCAGGCCCAGCACCAGCGACGCCCCGAAGCGCTCCATGCCCTGGAACGACTCCCCGATGCTGACCTTCTCCCCGCGCATGATGCGCAGGCACATGGCGGTGTACCCGAGCATCAACGGCGGGAGCATCACCCCGAAGGTGCAGGCCCCGAGGGCGGTCACGATCAGCGCGTCGACCAGCAGCGGGATCAGGTTGTCCGTGTGGGTGAAGCGGGCGAAGGTGTCCTTGAGCGTCGCGACATGGTCCGTGGGATCGGTCTGCATCGATGCCATTGCCTCCTGCGCGCACCGGAGACGCTCTCGCAGTTCTCCAGCGTCGGTCGGTGCCCGCGGGCGGGACTGTAGGTCGTCTTTCTTCGCGCGCTCCCCCGAAATTCACCCCCCCTTCTCGGTTAGGGTTTCGCCATGACCAGCGAACGCGTCCAGGTGTCCGTCGACCAGCACGTCGCCCACGTGCGCCTCAACCGGCCCGACAAGCGCAACGGGCTCGACCTCCCGATGTTCGAGGCCCTCGCCGCGGCGGGCTACCGCCTGGCCCACGAGTCCGGCGTGCGCGCCGTGGTGCTCTCCGGCAACGGCAGCGTGTTCTGCGCCGGGCTCGACTGGGGCTCCTTCCTGGCCCACGGGGGCAACGCCTCCGAGCGGCTGCTCGAACGCCCCGACGGGCGCCGGGACAACCTCGCCCAGCGGGTCTCCCGCACCTGGGCCGACATGCCCGTCCCGGTGATCGCGGCCCTTCACGGCGTGGCCTTCGGCGGCGGCCTGCAGATCGCGCTGGGCGCCGACATCCGCTACGCCCACCCCGCGACGCAGCTCTCGGTGATGGAGATCCGCTACGGGCTCATCCCCGACATGGGCCTGAGCACCCTGCTTCCCCGCCTGGTGCGCGACGACGTGGCGAAGGAGCTCACCTTCACCGGCCGCCGCGTCTCCGGCGAGGAGGCCGCACGAATCGGGCTGGTGACCCGCGTCTGCGAAGACCCGCTCGACGCGGCCCTCGACACCGCGAGGCTGATCGCGGCGCAGGCCCCGAGGGCGGTGCGCACCGCCAAGCGGCTGCTCGACGAGTCGCGGGGGCTCGGCGTGGCGGCGGCGCTACGGCTGGAGACCGAGCTGCAGCGGACGCTGCTGGCGGGGTCCGAGCAGATGGAGGCCGTGATGGCGGTGATGGAGAAGCGCCCGGCGGTGTTCGAGGACCCATAACGGGCCCTCACGGGGCCGGAGCGCGCCCGAGGCCCGAGAGCACCCGGCAGCCCAGCTCCCTCGCCGTCGCCTGGTGGCGCCACGCGAACATCCGGTCGAGCTTGGCGCGCACCCAGCGCCCGACGAGCGGCCGGGCCAGCGCGTCGAGCGGGAGCTCGTACTCCACCCGATCGATGAGCCACGCCCCCCCGGCGGGATCAGCCTCGACCCGGTGCAGGTGCTCCCAGGAGCGAAAGGGCCCCGACTCGGCGCGGTCGACGAACTCCACGCCCGCGACGTAGCGGGTGTGCACGGCGGTCCAGCGCAGCCACGCGGGGCCCACGCGGGTCTCGATCACCACCCGGGCGCCCGCCTCGATGCCGCGCCCCTCGCGCGACACGACGCGCACCCGCTCCCACGGAGGAGTGAGCGCCTCCAGGGCTCCGGGGCGCTCGTGGAAGGAGAAGAGCGCCTCGGGGGTGGCGTCGTAGCGGGAGCGGTACTCGACCGTGGTCATGCGTCGCTACGATGCCTCGTCGGGCCGCGCGGTGGCATTCCCCCCCGATCGAACACGCTCTCAGGCGCGGCCGCGGAGCATGCCGTTCCAGTAGAGCTCGGGCAGCGCGTAGGCCTTCATCGCGTACATCGAGTAGCGCTCGATGGTCTGGTCGAAGGGGAAGCTCTCCATGGGCCTACCGTCGTAGTCGAACTCCGCGAGGATGAGCGAGCCGTAGCCGGTCACCAGCGGGCACGACGAGTACCCGTCGTAGCGCGCGGTGGGCGCCCTGCCCTCGGCGCGCGCGACGAGGTTCTCGACGAGCACCGGCGCCTGCTTCCGGATGGCCGCGCCGGTGCGCGAGGTCGGCAGGCTGCTCGCGTCGCCGAGCGCCCACACGTCGGGGTAGCGGGCGTGCTGGAGCGTGTACTTGTCGACGTCGACCCACCCGGCGCTCGACGCCAGCGGGCTCTGCTTCACGAAGTCCGGCGCGCTCTGCGGCGGCGTCACGTGCAGCAGGTCGTAGCGGATCACCCGCTCGCTCCCGTCGTCGAGGTGGCGAAACACCGCCTCGCGGGAGGCCGCGCGCACCGCCACCAGGTCGTGCCGGAAGCGGGTGTCGATGCCCTTGCGCTCGACCACCTTGCGAAGCGGCGCCGCGTAGTGCGCCACCCCGAAGATGGACGCCCCCGCGGAGGCCCAGATCACCTCGGAGCGCCCTCGCAGGCCGCGGCGGCGCAGGTGGTCGTCGGCGAGGTACATGATCTTCTGCGGCGCCCCGGCGCACTTCACCGGCGTCGAGGGGAAGGTGAACACCGCGTTGCCGCCCTCGAAGCCTTCGAGCGCGCGCCAGGTCGAGTCGACGAGGTCGTAGCGGTAGTTGGAGACCACCCCGTCGCGACCGAGGGTGCCCTCGAGGCCGTCGATCTTCGACCAGTCGAGCTGGATGCCGGGCGCCACCACGAGCTGCTCGTAGCCCACGTCGCCCAGGGCGGCGGTGCGCACGGTCTTCCTCTCCGGGTCGAAGGCCACCGCGCGGTCGCGCAGCCAGGTCACGCCCGCGGGGACGTAGTCCGCCTCGGCCCGCTCGGTGACCGACTTGTCGAAGACCCCGGCGCCGACCAGCGTCCAGAGGGGCTGGTAGTAGTGCTTCTCCGAGGGCTCGATGAGCGCCACGGTGAGGTCGGGGCGAGCGAGGCGCAGGCGCGCGGCGACCGTGAGGCCCGCGGTGCCGCCGCCCACGATCACCACGTCATATCGGTTGGACATCGTCGGCTCTCTCCTTGTCGGGTTCGTCAGGGCGCGCGCGCGGGCAGCGTCAGCCCGTGCTCCTTCAGCGAGCGCCCGAAGTGTTTGGCAAAGCGAAGCGTGAAGCCCACCGCCGCGCGCACGTCCCCATCGCCCAGCGCGCGCAGGACCCCGAGCGCGCCGGGGCCGTCGTCGAAGCGCTCCCGCGCCGTGCGCACCAGCGCCTGCCCCGCGGTGCCCACCACCTTCGTCGTCGCGGGGTCGAGCACGCCGCTCTCCAGCACCCCGCGCACCGCGTCGAGGCGCGACAGCACCGCCGCCAGCAGCTCGAGCGCCTCCGGGGAGGTGAGCCGCTCCATCGCCCTCCCGAGGAGCCTCGCGCGCGCCTCGACGTCGATGCCCGAGGCCCGCAGCCGCGCGACGACGCCGTCGACGCCGTCGGCCGCGATGGCCACCGCCGCGGGCGCCTGCGGGAGCATCGCGAGCATCGCCTCGAGGGCGGTCGCCACCGCCGGGTCGGTGAGCCGCTCGGCGAGGCGCAGCGCCAGCCTGAGCCGCGCGTCGACGTCGACGCCCCGGGCGCGAGCGTCGGCGACGAGGTGGTCGACCGAGTCGGTGGCGACGCCGACCGCCGCGGCGGCCTGGGCCTCCGCCGCCGCGAGGCGCTGCTCGAGGCGGGCGAGCGAGGCCTCGATGCGCCGCAGCGACCCCGCGGGGTCGGGCGCGAGCTCGGGCGACGCGCCCTGGGCGCTCCGCGATGCGCTGGTGCCTTCGATCATGACCAGCGGGCCGTTGCACCGGGTGTGCCTTCGGGCTCGATCGCGGGCTTCAGCGCGCTTCGGAGCGCGGGCGCCGCGCGGAGTGAAACACGATGAAACAACCATGAAACACCGCCCGCATGGCCTCCGGCGTCGCGCGCGGCCGCGGGTCTCGGGTGTGCTAGTGGGTCGGTGCCGCGGCGTCGATGGAGGCCCCTGATCGGTCGCCGGGCGGGAGATGGACGATGGCGACCCTGGACGAGATGCGGCAGCAGGTGATGCAACAGGCGCAGGGCTCGATGAGCCTCGCGCTGGCCTTCGTGGGCGTGCACAACGGGCTCTTCGAGGCGCTGGCGCAGCCCGCCACCGTCGACGAGCTCGCGGCGCGCGCCAGGGTCGACGCGGGCTACACGCGCCGGTGGTGCGAGGCGGCGTACGCGTTCGGCTACCTCGACGCGGAGGGCGAGGTGTTCCGGCTGACGGAGCTCGGCGGCGCGTTTCGCCCGTCGGCGCCGGGCACGCTGATGCCCTTCGCGGTGCAGTCGGTGCTCACGGCGCACATGGCCGAGCGCGCCGCGGGGCTCATGCCCTCCGGCGAGCGCCCGGGCGAGCGCGTGCTCGCCGAGCGGGCGACCATCCTGCCGTGGTTCGGCCCGATGCTCGAGGCGAGCTTCGCGGGCTTCTTCGAGCGCGAGATCCTGCCGGCGGTGGACGTGTACGCGTCGCTCGACGCGCGCGGCGGGGTGGCGGTCGACCTGGGCTGCGGCAACGGGTGGTACCTCCGCGCGCTGGCCTCGCGCTTCGCCAACGTGCGAGGCATCGGGCTCGACGGCTTCGAGGAGAACGTCCGCCAGGCGACGGAGGCCACCGAGCGGGCCGGGCTCTCGTCGCGGGTGAGCTTCCGCGCGGGCGACCTGCACCGTTACACCGTCGACGAGCCGGTCGACCTCGTCGCGATGAACCGCGCGCTGCACCACGTGTGGGACCGCCAGGACGAGGTGTTCGCGAAGCTCTTCGCGGCGCTGCGCCCGGGAGGCGCCGTGGTGATCTGGGAGCCCCGCTGGCCGGACGACCGCGCCCAGCTGCGGGACGGGCGCCGGCGGGCGATGGCGTTCCAGAACCTCAGCGAGCACGTGCAGGGCAACCACTTCCTGCGCCCCGACGAGGTCGAGGCGGCGATGCGCGCTGCGGGCTTCGCCCCGAAGACGTGGCTCTTCGGCGATGGGACCGAGGCCGTCATCGTCGGCCGGCGCCCGTAGGGTCCCTCCCTCGGAGCGCTGTCCCGGAGGGGCGGCGTCCATTACAACCGCCCCCATGACGACGAAGCAGTCGGACGATGAGCAGCGGAAGCTACAGGCCTTCGTGAGCGAGTATTACGGTCGGCTGCTCGCATCGAGCGCCGACCTCAAGACCAACGCCTGCTGCGCGGGCGGCGCGCCTCCCCCGTGGATCACCTCGCGCCTGGCGAAGGTCCACCCCGACGTCGCGAGCCGCTTCTACGGGTGTGGCTTCCCGATCCCTCAGGGGCTCCGCGGGGCCACCGTCGTCGACCTGGGCTGCGGCACCGGCCGCGACGTGTTCGTCATCGCGCAGCTCGTCGGCCCCGACGGCCTCGTCCATGGGATCGACATGACCGAGGAGCAGCTCTCCCTCGCCCGCGACACCTCGGGGTGGCACGCCGAGCGCTTCGGGTACCCGAAGCCCAACACGGTCTTCCACCGGGGATACGTGGAAGACCTGCGGAGCGTGGGAATCGCCGACGCGAGCGTCGATGTCGTGGTGTCCAACTGCGTGGTCAACCTCAGCCCCCGGAAGGACCTGGTGCTGGCGGAGGTGTTCCGCGTGCTGAAGCCCGGCGGCGAGCTCTACATCAGCGACGTGTTCGTGGACCGGCGCCTGCCCCCGGAGGTCGCGAGCGACCCGGTGCTCTACGCCGAGTGCCTCGGGGGCGCGCTCTACCAGGCCGATTTCGTGTCCCTCGCCCGGCGCGCGGGCTTCCTCGACCCGAGGGTCGTCAGCACCTCTCCGATCTCCATCCAGCACGACGAGATCTCGAGCCGGGTGGGCGCGGCGCGCTTCTCCTCGGTGACCTGGCGCCTGTTCAAGCTCGATGGCCTCGACGAGCAGTGCGAGGACTACGGCCAGTCCGTCATCTACCGCGGCGGCATCGAAGGGGCCGGGTCGGTGTTCTGGCTCGACGACCACCACGCCTTCGAGCGCGGTCGCCCGGAGCGGGTCTGCGCCAACACGTCGGCCATGCTCTCGAGCACCCGCTTCGCTCCGTGGTTCGATGTGATCGGCGCGAGAGAGACGCACTACGGCGTGTTCCCGTGTGGTCCGACGATGGCGGCGGCGCAGTACGCCAGCTCCGGCCCGGCGTCGGGCGGAGCGTGCTGCTGAGCGGCTGGGCTCGGGTCGACCGCCCGGCTCACCCGGCGCGTCCTCACCCGTAGCGAAGCGGAGGGGAGAGGCGCTGGGCGGGTCAGCGGCAGTAGCCGCTGCTGCAGTAGCCCGAGCAGCAGTCGGAGGTATACGTGCAGGAGTAACCGGCGGAGCGGCAGGAGCTCGATCGGCACGTCGAGCCCGAGCACCGGCTGGAGCAGCAGTCGGAGCTATAGGTGCACGAGTTGCCCGTGCCCCGGCACGAGGTGGTGCAGTACCCGCCGCTGCAGGTGAGGCCCGAGCAGCAGGGGTACGAGCTGGAGCACGACGAGCCCGACCCGCGGCACGTCGAGGTGGTGCAGTACCCGCCGCTGCAGGTGAGGCCCGAGCAGCACGGGTACGACGCCGAGCACGACGTGCCCGAGGTGCGGCACGCGGTGGTGCAGTACCCGCTGCTGCACATCAGGCCCGAGCAGCAGGGCGACGACGACGAGCACGTGGAGCCCGACGAGCGGCACGCGGTGGTGCAGTACCCGCTGCTGCACATCAGACCCGAGCAGCAGGGCGACGAGCTGGAGCACGTCGAGCCCGACGAGCGGCACGCGGTGGTGCAGTACCCGCTGCTGCACATCAGGCCCGAGCAGCAGGGATACGACGCGGAGCACGTCGTGCCCGAAGCGCGGCAGGGGTTGCCGCAGTAGCCGCTGTTGCAGGTGAGGCCCGAGCAGCACTCCGAGCCGGTGCCGCAGCTCTGGCCCGACGAGCGGCAGACGGGCGGCGGCAGGCACACCCCGGTCTGGCAGGTGAGGCCCGAGCAGCAGCTCAGGGAGGCGCCACAGGAGCTGCCCTCCGAGGCGCAGGTCGGAGGCGGCGCGCAGACGCCGGAGGTGCACGCCAGGCCGCCGCAGCAGGTCGAGCCGTCAGCGCAGCTCTGGCCCGTGGTGCGGCAGGGGACCGTGCAGACGCCGCTGATGCAGGAGGTCCCAGAGCAGCAGTCGGCGTTGGCGGCGCAGGTCAGCCCCGCGGGCTGGCAGGCGCAGCGGCCGCCGGTGCAGGCCATCAGGCCGCAGCACTGGGCGGCGTCGGTGCACGAGCCGCCAGCCTCGCGGCAGCAGAGCGACGCGGTCGGGGTGGGGCGGCACGAGGCCCCCTCACAGCACTGCGAGGCGGTGCTGCACGGCGACTGGATCGCCCCGCAGGTGGGCGCCGTGAGGCAGAGCCCGTCGAAGCAGACGAGGCCCGTCGCGCAGGGCACCGAGCCCTCACAGCACGCCGCGCTGAGCGAGCCGCAGGACGGCCCCCTGTCCTCGACGACCGGGGGAACATCCTCGGTGATGACCGGGGGGACATCCTCGGTGATGACCGGGGGGACATCCTCGGTGATGACCGGGGGGACGTCCTGGCCCGGGAGCACGGTGCCCTCGTCGCCGGTCACGACCGGCTGATCGCTGGTCGAGGAGGCGTCGCCGAAGCCGATGGAGTTGCCGCCGCCCCCGCGCGCCGAACAGGCGCCCACGGTGAACGCCAGCACGCACAACCACTGCCCGAAGCCCCGACTCGTCGCCATCGTCTTCCTCTCGCTACCGGGCACCACCGCCCGGCCCTTGCGCCCGATACCACGGCCCCCGTCGCAGGACATCATCCCGGTACTGCGCGCCGTCAGCCAGTGCCCGGGGCGCCCATCTCCCTCGGAGGAAACACGGCCCTCGCGGCGCCCGCCACCTCCGCCGCCCCGTCGGCCTGGAGCGCCCGCAGCGCAGCCAGCCGCTCCGGCGTCCAGCCCCGCTTCGGGCCCGCGTCGCGCTCCAGGGCCCACACCGCCGCGCGCCGCAGCGCGGGCGCCCGGCTCCCGCTCCACCGCTCGACCACGGCCCGCAGCGCCGTCACCGGCAGCCCCGCCACCCCGGCCTCGATGGCCCGCAGCGTGTCCGTGTCCGTCGCCCCCTCCTCGACCAGCGAGAGCACCCACTCGCCCCAGTCCGATGGGGTCCTCCACGCGCTCGCGCACCGCACCCGCAGCGCCGTCAGCCGCCGGTCGCCCTCCAGCGCCCGCTCCGCCGCGGCGCCCGCCTGGGTCCACACCGCGCGGGTGCGCAGGGGGAGCGAGAGCAGCGCGTCGAGGCCCACGGTGAGCGCCCTCACGTCCTCGCGCACGGCCGCCACCATCGGCCCCAGCGCCGCCATGTCGCCCTCGTCGGCGCGGCTCGTCAGCGCCCTCATGGCCGCCCGCACCTCGTCGTCGTAGGGAGACCCGAGGCGCTCCCCGCAGGCCCGCAGGAAGAGGCGGTCGGGGTCGCGCACCGCCAGCACCGACGCCCGCTGGAGCAGGTCGATGCGGGCCTCGGGCTCCGGCCGTTCGAGCACCTTCGCCAGCAGCGCCGAGAGCCGACGGTCGGAGCTCGCCGTGAGCCGATCGGCGGGGATGTCCCCCAGCCGCGAGGCCATCACCCAGTCGTCGGCCGCCACCGCGCGGGCGAAGACCGCCCAGGTGGGCTCGCGCTCCAGGTGATCCCAGAGCGCGCGCAGCAGGGCGATGCGCACGTCGCGGTGGAGGGTGCGCCCGTCGACCTCCAGCAGCAGCGCGTAGGCCGCGTCGTGGCGCAGCTCCCCGAGGATGCGCAGCACCTCCTTGGCGACGGTCACCTTGCGCAGCGGAACCGCCGACAGCAGCGCCACCACCCGCGCCGGGGGAATGTCCTTGAGGGCCCTCCGCAGGCCGTAGATGGCGATGCGGGCCCGCGCGTCGTCGAGGCACTGCAACAGCGTCGCCACGCCCTGTCCCGCGTCGCAGCGGGCCATCACCCGGAGGGCCTTCTCCCTCACCGCGGGGCGGGGGTCGTCGGCGAGGGCGCAGAGCGCGTCGGCCGGCGCGTACTCGAGCCTCGGGAGGATCACCAGCGCGCGAAACACCGTCGGGGTGTCGCGGTCCTGGTCGGCGACGAGGCCGGAGAGGGTCTCGTGGAAGCGGGCGCTCTGGGCGGGGTTCCAGCGATGGAAGCCGCGGTCGAAGGGGAGGATCCAGCGGGTCTTGCCGGTGGCGAAGCGCCCGGTGATGACCCGGTGACCGAGGAAGGGGTCGAGCAGGTCCTGCCGGCGGGCGTGGAGGTGGCGCTGCACCTCCGGGAGGCACACGAGGCTCTCGTCGGTCTTCACCATCGCCTCGACCACCCGGTCGAAGCGCTGTACGTCCCGAGCGCGCAGCGCGATCAGCGCCTGGTGGATGTGCCCCACCAGCCAGTTGCCTCGCGCCACCCGCTCCACCGAGGCGCCGAGCTCCTCGGGCAGGGGCTTGTCCTCCCAGGCCTGCGCCAGCGCGGTGATCGATCCCACCCAGCCGAGGTCGTACCAGCGCCTCGTGGTGGCGCCGAGCAGCGCCTCCATCCGAGGGCGATCGAAGGCCCGCAGCACCTGCGCCGCGTCGAGCGCGTGCCACTCCCAGGTCGCCGCGGCGAGGCTCTCCGCCACCAGCTCCCCGAGGCCCGGGACCATCCCCATGCGCTTGCCGACACCCCGGGCGAGCTGGAGGAGGGGCGCTCCCCGCTCCCGGTCGGCCCACTGCCGGGCGACCTCCATCAGCGACGGCGCGGCGACGGCGAGCTCGTCGTCGGAGAGGTGCCGGGCGAAGAGCGGGTCGTGGATGCGGCCTCGCTCCTTCACCAGCGTGAAGAGCCAGCGCGCCGCCCACGAGGGATCGAGCCGGAAGCGCCGCACCACCAGCGCCTCCAGCGAGGCCGCGGTGCCGAGGGAGCAGTCCGACGCGTCGAGGGCGTCGCGCACCATCTGCCCGAGGGCCTCGAGGTGCTCCGCGCGCCAGAGGGCCTTGGGCCACGCGAGGAGGGCGAGGGCCATGGCGCCTCGCACGGGGTCCTGCTCGTTCTTGCGGGCGACGACCAGCGCGAGGCAGCGGTCGGCCAGCGAGGGCTCGTCGGGCCGCATCCCCGCGACGGCGAAGAGGGTGGTGAGCGCCGCCCCTCGCATCTCCCCCTCCGGGTGCCCGAGGAACAGCCGCAGCGCGCTCTCGGCCTCTTCCCAGGGGAGAAAGCGCGCGTACCGCAGCCTCACGGCGGGCTTCGTCCCGAGGGCCACCACGCCGAAGAGGTGCCTCCTCCCCTCGCGCTCCCGGTACTCGGCGGGGAGCTTCGCGACCTCCTCGATGGGGATCACCCCGTCGCGGTCCCGCGCCCCCTCGCTCCAGCGGTCGTAGGAGAAGTCTCGGTGGTTGCGGTCTTCGATGTGCCCGAGCAGCGCCCGGCCCCAGTAGAGCAGCCCCTCGTCGAGCATCCAGCGGCGGTGCCCGGAGAGGCGCTCGACCCAGGCGGCGACCACCGCGCGGCGCCCGTCGGGGTCGAGGCGCTTGAAGAGCCTGTCGGGCTCGCCGAGGGCGCGAGGCGCGAGGCGCACCAGGGCGGAGAGGGCGGCCGGGGAGAGGGCCCCCGGGTCGCGGGAGAAGAGCCCGTCGTCGATGGTCACGTCGCAGCGCTGCATCACCGAGAGGGTGACCGTGGGGCGAAGGTCGGCGAGGCGCTTCCAAACGGCGTAGGGGACCTCGATGCGGCGGGAGTGGAGGAGCTCGACGAGGGTCATGGCCGTGTCGGGCGCGGCGTCGGCGATGCGGAGGAGGTGGCGGTCGAGGAGCTGGCGGTGCACGGCGTCGAGCTCGCCGGAGACGGCGCGGAGGCGCTGGGCGAAGAGCTCGCCGAGGAGGTCCGGGGCGTAGCGGGAGAGGCGCTTCCAGAAGAGGGCGCTCGGGCGATCGAGGGCCTGCGCGAGGTGCTTGCGGATCGCGGCCGGGCTGCCGAGCGGGACGAGGTCGGCGAAGTCGTGGACGTCCTTGCGGGGCGCGAGCCAGTCGAGGTGCCGATCGATGACCGGGCGGCGGTCGTGGGCGCGGAGGAGCACCGCGAGGGTGCGGTCTCGGCGCAGCGAGAAGGCGACCTGCAGCGCCTCCAGGGCCTGCGGATCGTCGCAGCAGAGCGGGACCAGCGTGAAGGCCAGCGAGCGCACCCGACGCGACGGGTCTTCGAGCGCGCGCAGCACCCGGGGCCCGTCGCGGAGGGTGTACTCCGCGATGAGCCCCAGGCGGCGCTGGTACGCGTCCCCCGCGGAGAGCCCGTCGAGCAGGGCGCCCGCCGAGGGGCGCGAGGCGGCCTCGCGGCCGAGGTCGAGCGCGCGGGCCAGGCGGCCGGCGTCGTGGGTGGCGTCGAGCTCGCGGCAGAGGCGGGTGAGGTCGAGGGAGTTCATCGGTGGGGGTGCGCGACGATGCACCCGCGACGGGACGACGGGCAACGTACGGGGGGAGCGAGCAGCCCGATGCGGGCTTCGCTCCGATCTCTCACCCCCGGGGCGGAGGGCGCAGGCGCTCCCAGACCGCCAGCGGCAGCTCGACCCGCACGAGCGCGCCGTGCTCCTTCCGCGAGGCCACGAGGCGCGTGGTGACCACGTCCTTCACGTCCTTGCGCTGCCAGTGCTTCGCCGACTTCGCGAAGCGCGCTCGCTCGTCCGGCGTCGTCGTGAAGCCCGGAGAGCGCTTCGTCTGCCCGACCGCCCTCGCGTCACGAAACGCCTTGGCCGCCGCGTAGATCTCCGCCGTGCTCGCGTCGCGCACCACCAGCTTCTCGCCCGATGGCAGGTTGATCGTGGCGCCCAGCACATCGCCCACCGCGTCGTCGGCGGGCGTCGCGTCGACCAGCGCGAGCATCGCGTTGGCCCTCTCCCGGCCGAGGGTCTCCAGCATCGTCCGGCTCAGCCGCTTCACCAGCGCGATGAGCTGCTCGGCGGTGCGCTCGGCCATGTCCAGGTCGAGAGTGCATACCTCCGCGAAGTCCTTCCGCCCCAGCGCCTCGGCCATGCCGCTCCCCTGGAGCACCGCCAGCGCCTCGCCCATGCTGAAGTAGTTGGTCGCCACCGCGGAGCGCGCCGCCCTGATCGCCCCGATCGCGTCGCGTCCCTGCGCCGCGAGCCTCGTGAGGCGCGCCGCGTGGGCCGCCTTCGCGCGCTTCACCAGCGCGGGTGGAGTGGTGGGTGCCTTCCGTCCCTTGGAGAGCTTCGGTTGCGCCATAGGCCCCGCAGTCTACCGAACGGGAGCGCGCTCCAGCGAGTACCTCTCCATGTACCCGCGAGTACATGGAGATGTACCCGAACGCTCACCCTGGTACGAGGTCACGAAGGGCGTCCTGATGAACGGCCGCCACACTACGACCGCCGAAAAGGGAGCAGCGCGCGACGAAGGTCGCGGCGGAGTGACGTGACGGGCGGAAGCCTGAGCTCAGGAAGCGTCAGGCGGAGGCGCGGGAAACAAGATGGCCGCGGCGGCCTCGGTGATCTGGCGCGCCCGGGCCCAGGCGCCGACCCGCTCGCGGATCGTCACGAAGAGCATCGCGTGACATCGCCGAACCCCCTGGCCGACCCGGAGGGGCGTGATCTCCGACTCGGCGACGACGAAGATTCCGCTCGGGTAGAAGTACGAAGTCCGGTTGTCGTCCCGGCTCCAACCCAGCGAGAGCGCCTGGTTGCCGCGGGGCGGAACCTCGACGCCGCCGTCACCGCGCTGATGGCTCGTACACTGGATGATCACGAAGCCCCGCGGATCGACGGCCAGGACCACCGCGCGATGCTGCCCGAAGCGACAGAAGTCGACGACGTCACCCGGGGTCATGGCTCCCGCCGCCGTGCGGGCTCCAGCAGGAGGTCTGCGCTCGCTCGGCCTCGTCGACGAGGGCGGTGATCGCCTGGTTGGACGCGTCGTTTTCACGGCTCATGGCGAGGAGATCGAGGCGCTCCTCCGCGGGCACGAGCTCCGTCGGCGCGCCCACCCCGGGAAGCGACGCGACGAGGCGGACGTACTCGTGCTGATCAGCGGCCCAGCGCTGGACGATGCTTCGCTTCCACCACGGCTGCACGGGAGCGCCGACGCGCGCGGCGTACGAGATGCCGCGCAGGGCGATGCCCGCGTAGATGCCCTGCACGATGGCCCGGGCGACACGCGGCGGAATCGACGGATCGTACGCGAACCAGAGGGGCTCGCGATCGAGCACATCGGCCCGGGCGGGATAGACCTGCTGGAGCAGGTGGATCGCATCCAGCAGGAAGACGAGCTCGTCCATCGCGCGAGCGAAGGGGGCTTCGGCCCCGGCGAGCGCCCCGATCTTCGACCAGAGCGCAGCCATCTGTGGCGCCGACGGAGGCGCGGTCATGACCAGCCGCTGCGCCTTCACCAGCGACCAGAAGCCCGCGTCTTCGGCGATGGACTCGATGGCGTCGTGGAGCGCCGCCTCCCCCTCGACGTGGACGAGGTGCTGACCGATCCAGCTCTCCATCGACCCGGCTGGCCCGACTGCATCGGACAGCTCCGCCGGGCACACCGTCGCGCTCCGCAGCGCCTGTGATGACAGTGTCGTCTCCATGTCGCGAGGGGTACCATGGAACTCCCTCCGAGGCATCGCGCCCGGGTCTGGCGAGCGAGTACCTCTCCATGTACCCGCGAGTACATTTCCATGTACCCGATCGCTCACCCCTCCTTCGCACCGCCCGGCGTCGCTCCGCCCTCCTCGTCGGGCGGCTCGTCGTGCGCCTCGACCCGGCACAGCGACCGGTACTGGCAGAACTGGCAGTCCCTCGGCCTCGGCTCGAAGCGCCCCGCCCTCAGCGGCGCCACCACCGCGCGCACCGCGTCGCCAAGCCTCCCCTCGCCCGCAGCCCCCTGGGTGATCAGCGCGTCGATGTCCCACGGCCCCTCCGACGGCTTGCGCGGCTTCGCCAGCGCGTCGCGCAGCCCGTGCTCGCTCAGGTCGCGGAAGCCCACGTAGGTCCCGTCCACGCTCGCCGTGTCGGCGTCGCCCACGAGCCCAGCGGCCCGCGCCCGCTCCAGCGCCGCCGCGTACACCACCAGCTGGAACTGCGTCTCCAGCGCCCCCTGCTGCAACCGCCGCCGGTAGCCGTCGCCGCGCCCGCTCTTGAACTCCACCGCCCGCAGCACGCCGCCCATCCGCTCGACCCCGTCGATGCGCCCCCGGATCGCCACCGGCGGTCCCTCCGGCATCGCGATCTCCACCGCGGGCCACCGGTGCTTCGGCCCGAAGCCCACCTCCGAGGCCAGCATCGTCCAGCCCTCCGGGGCGCTCAGCCGGCGCCCGAGCCACAGCTCCACCTGCCGTCGGATCGCCCTCAGGTCGGCCTCCAGCAGCGCCGCGTCCACCTGCCCCGCCTCCAGGGAGAAGCGCGCCCCCGCCTCGTCGAGGCTCTCCTGCACCGCGCTCCAGCGCCCCACCGGGTCGCCCGCGTCGGCCTCCTTCAGCGCGTCCTGCCCCGCCTCAAGCAGCGCGTGAAGCAGGTGGCCCCGCTCCTTCTCGTCGAGGGTCTCCCTCATCTCCGGGCGCTCGTCGATGCGCAGCACCTTCAGCGCGAAGGCCTTGTAGCCGCACCTCGCGGCGCGCTCCAGGGTGGTCGTGTCGAGCGGGTCTCGCGCGTCGGCCCAGCGCTCCAGCTCCAGGTGCTTCCTCAAGGGCAGGTCGTGGTCGACCCGGCCGTTGTACGCGTCGCCAGGACCGTCGACCCTGGCGAAGAAGGCCTCCCTCCGCTCCTCGATCGCCGAGCGCTCTCCCACCGAGCGCAGCGCCGCCGCGATGCCCGCCCCCGCCCCCTCGTCGCCCGTCGCCCGCTGCGCCGCCAGGCCCCGCAGCACCCGCTCGGCCCCTCTCGCGGGGACCCTCCTCGACCTCGCCAGCGGATCGCTCCCGATGTGCTCCACCACCACCCCCGACGCCCGCTGAAGGTCGCCGAAGAAGGCCGCCGTCGCCCTCGCCCTCCCTCCCGAGTCGTGCCTCGCCGCGCTCGCCGCCACCGCCCTCGTCGCCGTCGCCAGCGCCGCCAGCAGCAGCCTCGACGACTCCTCCCTCCCTCCCCCCCTCGACAGCGGCAGCTTCTTCGCCTTGGAGACCGCGCGCCGCTCGCTCTCTCCCCACAGCGGCGCGTCGCCCCTCACCGCCGCCGCCCCCTCGTGCAGCCCGGGGAGCACCACCGCCGCGAAGCTGCGCCCCACCGCGTCTCGGGCGTCGAGGAGCTGCACCCCTCCGCCCGCCCCGGGGGTCACCGTCGGCAGCGTGCGGGAGCGCGCCAGGTCGAGCAGCATCTCCCCGAACTCCCCGGCGCTCATCGGCCCGTCGCGACCCGCCGCGCGAGCGATGGAGGGCAGCTCCGCCAGCAGCGCCGCGGCGCCCGCCACGCCCGCCTCGTCCCTCGCCAGCGCCCGGAGGATCGCCTGCGCCCCGGGGTCGAGGTCCGCCGTGGCCATCACCGCGCGGGACTCCTCCACCAGCCTCCCGTCGCCCCCGGAGCGGTCGACCCAGCGCCCCAGCCGCTCGGACTGCTCGGCCACCGAGCCATCCTGCGCGAGGGCCCACAGGTCCCTCGACAGGGCGTCGATGGAGGCCACCACCGCCCCGGTCACCACCGCCGGGTGGTGCCTCCGGCCGTGCTTGAAGCGCGCCCCCAGCTCGGTGTCGAAGAGGCTCTCCACACCCAGCACCCGTAGCGCCTGCGACACCCTCCACGGCGCCGGCTCGCCCGCCCTCGGGGCGTTGCCCTGGAGCACCGCCAGCGCCCGCAGCACCTCCTCCCGCTCGGCCCCCCGGGCGACCATCCTGGGCAGCGCCAGCAGGGCCCTCGCCACGGGCGACGACAGCAGCCCCTCCGGGCTCGACGCGCTCCACGGGATGCGCGCCTCGTCGAGCGCCTGCGCCACGCAGCGCCGGGTCTCCGGGTCGTCCCCCGCGAAGACCACCGCGATCTCGTGGGAGCCGAGGCCCTCGTCGATCCAGCGGGCGACGCGCGACGCGACCCAGCGCGCCTCGTCGTCAGGGCCCTGCGCCTCGGCCAGCGTGACCGCCCCTCCCAGCACCGGCGAGCGATCGACCGAGGCCGACGGGTCGGTCAGCGCCGCGAGCCAGCGCTGCAGCGGCTCATCGGGCGCCCCGGCGCCCGGGTCGCGGAGGCCGTAGCGGAGCTCGAGCCCCTGCTCCTGGGCTTCGAGGGTGCGGAGCGCCCGGTCGAGCGGAGGCGGCATCTGCATGCGCCTCGGCTCGCAGACGACCTGCATCTCGAAGCCCCCGCCGTGCGCTCCGAGCCAGCGGGCGAGCGCGACCGCGAGGCTCACCTTCGACGGATCGACGTCCAGGACGTTCCACCAGCGCACCAGCTCAGGGAGGCCGAGGGACGAGGGGCTACGGCCCTGCTCCCGGGCGCGGTCGACGGCGAGGGAGAGCAGGGTGCAGAGCGTGGCGCCCGGGTGTAGCCCGGCCGAGGCGAGCGCGCGGTCCTGCCAGGCCATGACCTCGGCGAGGGCGCGGAGCCGGGTGCGGGTGCCCTCGTCGCCGTCCTCGGTGAAGGCCCGGGCCTGCTCGATGACCTCCGGGGTCACCTCGTGGCGTCGCAGCGAGTCCAGGGTGTGGGCGAAGCCGTCGACGGTCTCGGCGCGCTCGGTGAGCGCGGCGTCGTAGCGGGGGAGCACCTCCCTGGTGGCCGCCGAGAGGGTGAGCCGCTCGACCTCCCGGGAGGCCATCGCCCCGTCGCAGAGCGCCAGCGACCAGTGCGTGAGGAAGGACTCCCAGGTCACCGTGCTGGGCGCGACCGCGCTCGCGTGCTGGGGACCTCGCATCGCGCGGCGCAGCCGCTCGTCGAGGTGCCCCCGTGTGCCGACAACATCCAGCAGGGACAACGGTGTTCTCCGGGAAGGCAGGGCTCATCCTGACACCCGCCGACCGGGCCCCGCAACGTCGGAGGGACGTTGCCTGTCCCGCCGCTCGAGGGGATAAGCGCCACTGCCGCCGCGAAGGCCTGGAGTTCGGAGTACGACCGCGAGGCCGTCAGCGGGGAGTCCCCGGTACGACCGCGAGGCTGCCAGCGAGGAGTCCGACGGTACGACCGCGAGGCCGTCAGCGAGGAGTCCGACGGTACGACCGCGAGGCCGTCAGCGGGGAGTCCCCGGTACGACCGCGAGGCCGTCAGCGGGGAGTCCGACGGTACGACCGAGAGGCCGTCGGCGGGGAGTCCCCGGTACGAGCGAGAGGCCGTCGGCGAGGAGTCCCCGGTACGACCGAGAGGCCGTCGGCGAGGAGTCCCCGGTACGACCGCGAGGCCGTCAGCGACCAGAGCCAGACCCCAGCCCGTAAGGGCGGGGGCGCGACCTACCACCTTGCCAGTCGTCGTCCGGAAACGTGGTCGGTCTCCGGGCAGAGGCGACGTCAGAATTCCGCACTGGGGTGGCGTGGTAGGTCGCGCCCCCGCCCTTACGGGCTGGGGTCTGGCTCTGGTCGCTGACGGCCTCGCGGTCGTACCGGGGACTCCTCGCTGACGGCCTCGCGGTCGTACCGGGGACTCCTCGCTGACGGCCTCGCGCT
>Ga0208511_100099_pt1 | contig 47530 bp, 40 predicted proteins | sample LakWasMet39_LOW7_2_FD_183879 | JGI IMG/M metagenome (GOLD analysis project Ga0208511, IMG submission 183879) | Freshwater sediment methanotrophic microbial communities from Lake Washington under simulated oxygen tension - Sediment Metagenome... | ecosystem: Environmental > Aquatic > Freshwater >...
CCTCGCGGTCTTACCGGGGACTCCTCGCTGACGGCCTCGCGGTCGTACCGGGGACTCCTCGCTGACGGCCTCGCGCTCGTACCGGGGACTCCTCGCTGACGGCCTCGCGCTCGTACCGGGGACTCCTCGCCGACAGCCTCGCGGTCGTACTCCGAATCCCAGGAGATCCAGCGCTGCCCTGGACAGCACCGGCTTCGGATGTTACCTCCCCCGCCCTTCCCACTCCGCGGTGTACGACCCTCCAAAGCTCTTCAACGGGCCGGGAACAGCCACCGCAACCCATCGACAGGAGATACCAGACACCATGCAGCTCAACATCCAGCCCGACTACCCCGTCTCCACGATCACCTGCGCCTGCGGCAACGTGGTCGAGACCCGCACCACCCGCGGGAGCTTCTCCACCGACGTCTGCGCGGCCTGCCACCCGTTCTACACGGGCAAGCAGAAGATCATGGACACCGCCGGCCGCGTCGACCGCTTCCGCAAGCGCTACGCGACCACCTCCCCCAAGGGCTCGGCCGCCGCGGCTCCCGCCGCTCCGGCCGACGAGAAGTAGACCGCTCCCGCCTCCCTCCCGCCTCCAGCTCCTCCACCATCACCCGTCGCACCCTCCCACGCGGCAGCGCCCTAGAAGGGGTCGCCGCGTCGGGGGCGCGTCGCGTGACGCTCATGCTACGGTGATCCGCGATGTCATCCGAACAACCCGTGTGCGCTCCGAAGCAGGTGGGCGGTCAGGCCGTGATCGAGGGCGTGATGATGCGCTCTCCCCGCTGCCTCACCGTCGCCGTGCGCCGCAAGAACAACGAGATCGTCGTGCGCGAGCAGCCGTGGAAGCCGATGGTGCCCCCCGCGCTGCTGAAGGTCCCCTTCGTGCGCGGCGCCCTGGTGCTCTTCGAGTCGATGCAGAACGGCTACGCGGCGCTCCAGTTCAGCGCCTCGCAGTACGAGCAAGACCTGCCGGAAGACGAGCGCACCAGCGAGGCCGAGGGCTCCGGCGGCGCCGCGTCGCGGCTCGGCATGGTCCTCTCCATCGGGCTGCTGGTGGCGCTCCCCAAGCTCCTCGCGTGGGGCGCCGGGCACCTCGTGGGCCCCGGGCTCTCCATCGCCGACCCGCGCTTCCACCTCCTCGCGGGCTTCTTCAAGTTCAGCATCGTCGTCGGAATGATGCTGCTGATGCGCATGAACTCCGAGATGTACCGGGTGTTTCAGTATCACGGGGCCGAGCACAAGGCGATCGCCGTGCACGAGGCCGGCCTGCCCCTCTCGGTCGAGAGCTCGAGGCAGTTCACCACCCGCCACGCCCGCTGCGGCACCACCTTCCTCATGGTCGTGGTGCTGGTCTCCGTCGCGGTCTTCGCGCTGGTGCTCCCGCTGCTGCTCCCCAACTCCTCGGGCATCCTCACCATCCTCGCCTCCATCGCCATCAGCATCCCGTTGATGTTTCCCATCGCGGGCGTCGCGTACGAGCTGCAGCGCCTCGGGGCCCGCTTCGCCGACAACCCCGTCGCGCAGATCTTCCTCGCGCCGGGCTTCCTGGTGCAGCGCATCACCACCGCCGAGCCCACCGACGACCAGGTCGAGATCGCCCTCGTGGCGCTCCGCCAGGCCCTCACCAACGAGGCCAGCGCCCCGGCGCTCAGCCCCGTGAGCGAGCCCTCGGTGCGCACCTTCCCGTCCTTCGCCGCCTTCGCCACGGAGCAGGGGCTCTAGCGACCCGTCGCTGCCTCCTCCGTCCGCCGCCTCCCGTCAGCCTTTCCACCACCATCGTCCCCTTCGCTCTAGGACACCGGACATCCGATGTTGCCCATCGCCAAGCTTGAATCCCTGGTCTTCCGCGCCGAAGAGCTCGACCGGCTGCTGTGCGAGCCCGACGTCGCCAGCGACTCGCAGCGCTACCGAAAGCTCACCAAGGAGCGCGCCGACCTCGAGGTGCTGGTCACCACCTTCGAGCGCTACAAGAAGCTGAAGCAGCAGCTCGACGACGACCGCGCCGCGCTCTCCGACCCGGAGCTGCGGGAGCTGGTGATCGACGAGATCCCCGGCCTCGAGGCCGAGACCGGCACGCTGGAGCGAGAGCTCACCTTCATGCTGCTGCCGGCGGATCCCAACGACGAGAAGAACGTCATCGTGGAGATTCGCGCGGCGGAGGGAGGCGACGAGGCGACGCTCTTCGCGGCCGACCTCTTCCGGATGTACCTCCGCTACGCCGAGAAGAAGAAGTGGCGGGTGGAGGTGATGAGCGAGAGCAAGACCCTCGTCGGCGGCATCAAGGAGGTCATCGCCCTCATCACCGGCGACCGGGTGTACAGCACCATGCGCTTCGAGGGAGGAGTGCACCGGGTGCAGCGTGTTCCGCAGACCGAGGCGCAGGGGAGGGTGCACACGTCGACCGCGACGGTGGCCGTGCTCCCCGAGGCCGAGGACGTCGAGCTGCACCTCGATGAAGCGAAGGACCTCCAGGTGAGCATCGCCGCCTCGGGGGGCCCCGGCGGCCAGGGGGTGAACACCACCAACAGCGCCGTGCAGCTGCTGCACAAGCCCACCGGGATGATCGTGAAGTGCCAGGACGAGCGCTCGCAGATCAAGAACAAGGCGAAGGCCATGAAGATCATGAAGGCCCGGCTGCTGGAGCTGGAGCGCAAGAAGCACGACGACGCCGTGAGCGCCGACCGGCGCAGCATGGTCGGGAGCGGCGAGCGCGCGGAGAAGATCCGCACGTACAACGTCCCGCAGAACCGCATCACCGACCATCGCATCCAGCTCACGCTGCACAAGCTCGACCGCTTCCTCGACGGCGCGCTGGAGGACGTCATCGTGCCGCTGCGCACGCACCACCAGGCCGAGCGCCTGCGCCGCGAGCTGGGCATCGAGACCGGGGTGACCACCGCCCCGATGGGCGGCGGCGACGACTGACGCGGGGCTGTCGCCAGCCGGATATATTGGGCGGATGGCACTCCCCGTGGTGAAGCTCCCGGGCCCGGCGACGCTGGCCGATCTCGACGCGCTCCCCGCGACCATGAAGGGCGAGCTCATCGAGGGCGTGCTGTATGCGATGACCCGACCGCGCGCGGCGCATCAGAGCCTCGGGGGCGCGGTCTGCACCGACCTCACGCTGCCGTTTCAGCGCGGACGCGGTGGCCCGGGCGGTTGGTGGATTCTCCCCGAGCCCGGCATCGAGCTCCCGGGTGCCCCGGAGGTTTCGCCGGACCTCGCGGGCTGGCGGCGCGAGCGCCTGCCGACGCTGCCGTCAGACCGCTCGATCGACGTGGTTCCGGACTGGGTCTGCGAGGTGCTGTCGCCGACCTCGCGCGGGTACCAGCTCCTCGTGAAGCGACGGCTCTACGCCGCCGCGGGAGTGCCGTTCCTGTGGGAGATCGATCGCCCCGCCAGGACACTGAGCGTGCTTCGGTTGGAGGGCGGTCGCTGGGTCGACCTGGGCGCGTACCGCGACGAGGACGAGGCGCGGCTGCCGCCTTTCGAGGCGGCAGCGATCAACGTGCGCGGATGGTGGATCGACGACGGCGAGGGGTGAGGGAACAAGCGAAGCGATGGCGCAGCGCCGCCGTCGGGCTCGTCGTCCTTCGGGTCGAGCGAGGCGACGACTGAGCGCTGTTTCCGCGCGGGCGCGGCGGTATGCTCCGTCACGCCCATGGAACGCCCCTCCTACCTCCCCACCTCCCTCCGTCCGCCGCGCGCGCAGTGCCTCGCCGTCGTGATGGTGGGCCTGCCCGCCCGGGGCAAGACGTACATCGCCCGCAAGCTCGCGCGCTACCTGTCGTGGCTGGGCTACCAGACGAGGGTCTTCAACGTGGGCGCCTACCGCCGCGAGCGGCTCGGGAAGAAGCACACCCACGAGTTTTTCGACCCGAGCAACATGGAGGCGGAGTCGGCGCGGCGGTCGATGGCGCGCGCCGCCATGGAGGACATGCTGGGGTGGTTTCGCGAGGGCGGCGAGGTGGCCATCTACGACGCCACCAACCACACCCGCGACCGACGGGCGATGGTGCGCCAGGGCTGCGAGCGCGCGGGCGTGCCGGTGCTCTTCGTCGAGTCGATCTGCGACGACGAGGCGATCATCGCGAGCACCGTCCGCGAGATCAAGCTCAACTCCCCGGACTACGTGGGCGTCGACCCGGACGAGGCGGTGCAGGACTTCAGCGCGCGCATCGCCCACTACGAGCAGCGCTACGAGACCCTCGACGCGAGCGACGGCTCCTTCGTGAAGCTGATCGACGTGGGCCACGAGCTGGTGCTGCACGACCTGCGCGGCGACCTCCCGGGGCGCCTCGTGCGGGTGCTCATGAACCTGCACATCGTCCCCCGGCCGGTGTGGCTCACCCGGCACGGGGAGAGCGCGTACAACGTCGCCAAGCGCGTGGGCGGCGACGCCGACCTCACCCCGAGGGGAGAGCGCTTCGCCGTGCGGCTGACGGACTTCTTCAACGACCACGTCATCCCCGGCGACGACGTGCAGGTGTGGACCAGCACCCTCAAGCGGGCGACGCAGACCGCGAGGTACCTGCCCTCCCCGCTGGTGACCTGGAGGGCGCTCGACGAGATCGACGCGGGCATCTTCGATGGCATGACCTACGAGGAGATCAAGGCCCAGCACCCGGAGGAGTACGCCCGGCGGCAGAAGGACAAGCTGCGCTACCGCTACCCCCGGGGGGAGTCCTACGAGGACGTCATCCAGCGGCTGGAGCCCATCATCATCGAGCTGGAGCGGCAGCGGTCGCCCACCATGGTGATCACGCACCGCGCGGTGCTGCGCTGCCTCTACGCGTACTTCCTCGACCAGCCGCCGTCGAGCTGCACCCGGCTGGACGTCCCGCTGCACACGGTGATCGAGCTCACGCCCAACGCCTACGGCTGCGACGAGGAGCGGGTGCCCCTCGGGGACCCGGTTCCCGAGGAGGTGTGAGCTCGTGCGATGCTCACCCCATGCGTCAGCCACCGCCTCCCGCGCCCGCGGATGAGCTCGCCGCCGACCACGCGGCCCACGCCCGCTGCGTCGCCTGGGTGCGCGAGCGCACCGCCGACCCGGTGCTCGGCCTCTTCGGCCCGGAGAGCGTCGCCTGGACCATGGTGCGCGAGCCCGCCTACCTCTTCGGAGGCGCCGCGGCCGTGCTCCTCCAGATGGCCCACCCCGCGGTCGTCGCCGGGGTGAGCGAGTACTCGACCTTCGAGACCGACCTCGTGGGCCGCATCCAACGCACCTCCCAGGCCCTCTACTCCCTCGTCTTCGGAACCCTCGACCAGGCCCTCGGCACCTCCCGGCGCATGCACGCGATCCACTCCCGGGTGCGCGGCGTCGTCGACGAGCCCGGCTCCCCGTGGCACGGCCGACCCTACCGGGCCAACGACCCCGCCCTGCTGGAGTGGGTGTCGATGACCGCCTCCATCTGCGGACGCGCCTCCTTCGAGACCTTCGTGCGCCCGCTCGGCGGCGAGGAGATCGCCCGCGACTGGGGCGACCTGCAGCGCGGCGCCGTCGTGACCGGCGTCTCCCCCGAGTCCATGGCCCCCTCCCGCGCGGCCTTCTACGCCCGCTTCTTCGACCTCGCGGAGAACTCCCCCGACCTCTGGGTCGGCCCCCGCGCCCGCGCCGTCGCCCGCGTGCTCTTCGCCACACCCCTCACCCGCGGCATCTTCGATCCCATCACCACCGCCGCCCTCCTGCCTCCCCGACTTCGCTCGCTCTACGAGCTCCCCTTCGGGCCCTCCCAGCAGCGCGCCCTCGACCGCCGCCGCCTCGCCGTCGAGGCCCTCCGCCGCGCCGCTCCTCCCGCCCTGCGCTACGTGCCCGCCTGGCACCAGGCCCGGCTCCGCGTGGCCCTCCACCGCGGCGAGCGCGGCTCCCGCTGGGCGCGGCTCATCGAGCTCGTCGGCGCGCGATGGCCCCTGCCCGCGAGCCTTCGCGCGCCTCAGCCTCGCTGATACCTTCCGCCGCCTATGCGCACCTGGCTACGTGACGGCCGCTGGATCTCCCTCGTCGCATGCGTCGCCCTCGTGGTGGCCTTCGCGGCGCCCACCGCGTGGCAGTGCGTCGCCTCGCCCGACGGCCACCGCGTCTGCTCGTGGGTGCTCGACCGCACGCCCTCCACCGACGACTGGCGCTCCTTCGCGGGCGCCTGGGAGGCCGCGCGCATCTCCCTCCGCGACTTCCACCAGTGGCCCTCCTGGAACCCCTACCACTGCGGCGGAGTGCCCCTCTACCAGGACCCGCAGACCCCCGTGCCGGGGGTGATGTTCCTGCTGACCTTCGGGTGGCTGCCGACGCCGGTGGCGATGAAGCTCTGGCTCTACGTGCACCTGCTGGTCGGCGCCCTCGGCGCGCGCGCCCTGCTCCGCCACCACGGCGCCAACATACCCGAGCAGGTATTCGGCGCCGCCCTGGTCACCGCCTGCGGCTTCTGCTCCGAGCACTTCGGCGGCGGTCACCTCTCCTTCACCCCCTTCCTCTTCCTGCCGTGGGCGCTGCTCGGCCACCGCCGCGCGCTCGCCGACGCCCGCTGGTCGGTGCTCACCGCCGCCGTCCTCGCCATGGCCGTCTGGGAGGGCGGGACCTACCCCGTCCCCCTGCTCATCGTGGCCCTCGCGGCGGACACGATCCTCCGCCTCGGCGACCCCGCCGCGCGCCGCGCCTTCGCGGTCACCCTCCCCCTCACCGGCGGGCTCTTCGCGCTCCTCGCCGGGGTGCGCCTGCTGCCGGTGCTGCTCTGGCTGCGGGAGCACCCGCGGCTCATGCCCCTCGACGACTCCATGACCGTCGCCGAGGTCGTCCTCGCCTGGACCGCCCGCGCCCACGAGCGCCCCTTCCCCGGCCACATCTTCGTCTGGCCCGAGTACGGCGACTACATCGGCGCGATCCCCGTCGCGCTCTTCGTCGCCGCCGTGGTCGCCGCCTTCGCCCGCCGAGACGACGGAGCCCGCGACCGCCGCGTCGACGTCGGCGTGGCCATCGCCCTGGTGTGGTGCGCCCTCGGAAACATCCCGGGCTTCTCCCTCTTCGGGCTGCTGCACGAGCTGCCCGTGTACCGCTCGCTGAGGGTCCCGTCGCGCTTCCTCTACCCCGCCACGGTGCTGCTGGCGCTGGTCGCCGGCCGGGCCCTCGCGGACCTCCGCGCGCTGCTCCTCGATCACCGCCCTCGCCGCGCCCTCCTGCGCGCCTTCGTCGCCCTGGAGTGCGCCCTCGCCCTCGGCGTCGCCATCGACCTCGTGGCCGTCAACAGCCCTCGCCTCCAGGTGGGCGCCGACCCGCCCATCCCGGGCGGTCGCGCCTCGGCGGCCTTCCACCAGGAGGGCGGAGGCGACTACTGGCGCTGGCCCACGTACCCCGTGCGCGGCATCGGGACCCCCGTCTGCTACGTCGCCTTCGACTGGACCCCGGCCCCCCAGCTCTGGCAGGGCGAAGGCCCCCAGCAGCGCGTCGAGCCCGCCGACGGAGGGACCGCCCGCTCCCTGGCGTGGACCCCCAACGCGCTGCGCATCGAGGTCGACCTCGCCCGCCCCGCGACCCTGGTGATCAACCAGAACACCGACTCCGGCTGGAACACCTCCCTCGGGACCATCGACCGCGCCCAGGGCCTTCTCCGCGTCGATCTCCCCGCCGGGCGCCACACGGTGACGCTCACCCACGCCGTGCGCGGCCTCTGGGCGGGCGCGCTGCTTACCCTGCTGGGTATGCTGGCCTCGGCGTGGGTGCTGCGCCGCGCGCTGCCCGGGCGCGTCGACGGGTGGCGCAGCGCGCTCTCGGGGCGACTGTTCGTGCCCGACTCCCTCAACCCAGCGCCGCCGGAGCCCTCGCCTTCCCCGATCGGCCCGCCACCGCCAGCAGCGTGAGCGCGAAGGGCAGCGCCTGCAGCACCACCGTCGGGACCCACCCGCCGCTCGCCAGCGTCGCCTCGAGCGCAGACAGCGACCCGATGGCCGCGGCCCACACCGCCGCGCGCACCGGGCGCCACCGCCCGAGGATCACCGCCGCCACCGCCAGGAACCCCCGGCCCCCGCTCATCGAGGCCACGAAGGCGTGCTGGTGCAGGCCGAGCTGAGCGCCTCCCAGCGCCGCGATGGCGCCGCCCAGCACCAGCGCCGTCGTCTGCACCCTCGCCACCGGAACCCCCTGCGCCCTCGCCGCCATCGGGTGCTCCCCGCAGGCGGTGATGCGCAGGCCCAGCACCGTGCGGGAGAGCAAGAGCGCGGAGAGGGCGACCAGGAGCGGAGCGATCCAGACGGTGGGCGTGGAGAGGGCGTCGCGCAGGGCCGTCCACGCGAGGGCCGAGCCGCGCATCCCCTCGCTGGTGGGCAGCGTCGGGCTGTTGGACGACGAGCCGTAGAGCACCTTCAGCGCCGCGCGGGTGCCCGCCATGGCGAGGAGGTTGAGGGCCACGCCGACCACCACCGAGCTCGCCCGCTGCCACACCGCGAAGAGCGCGAAGAGAGCGCCCGCCAGCGCGCCAGCGAGGGCCGCGGCCAGCACCGCGACCACGATCGATCCGCTCGCGAGCCCGGCCACCACCGCCGCGAAGGCGCCGAGCAGCAGGTAGGCCTCCAGCGCCAGCATGGTCACGCCCGAGCGCTCGGAGAGCACGCCCCCGAGGGAGGCCAGCACCAGCGGAGCCGCCGCGCTCAGCACCTGCGCCAGGAAGACCACCGCCATCATCGCGTCACCGCCCGCCCCGCGCCGACCACCGCCACCGCGACCAGCGTCGCGGCCTGCACCACCACCAGCGCGTCCGAGGGGACCACCGCGTTCACCGCGAGCGACCCCTGCGCCAGTACGCCGAAGAGCAGGGCCGCGAGCGCGATGCCCCAGGGCCTTCCGCCGCCCAGCAGCGCCACCGCGATGCCCGTGAAGCCGACGCCCGCGCCGAGCCCGTGCTCCGCGTAGCCCTTCACCCCGAGCACGAAATGCGAGGCCGCCAGACCCGCGAGAGCGCCCGAGAGCGCCATCGCCCGCACGGTGGTGCGCGAGGGATCGATGCCGAGCGCGGAGGCGGTTCCGGATGAGGAGCCCAGCGCACGGATGCGGAGGCCGCCGCGGGTGCGCTCCAGGTACCAGGCCAGCGCCGCGAGGGCGACGAGCCCGAGGGCGAAGGAGGCGTTGAGCCCGCTGCCGCGGAAGGCCCGCAGCGCGGCGCCCGCCATCGGCAGCCTCGCCCCGGCCACCACGTCGCGGGTGTGCACCTGCGCCCCGTCGCGGAGCGCTCCCCCGTAGAGCCAGGTGACCACCACCGCCATCAGCCCGTTGAGCATCAGGGTGCTGAGCACCTCGTTGGTTCCGAAGCGGCCGCGTAGCCAGCCGGCGACGGCGCCGAGGGCCGCGCCTCCCGCCGCCGCAGCAGCGAGGCAGCAGGGGATCGCGAGCGCCCATGGGGTCGAGGCGGGGAGCGCCGCTCCGACGACCGCGGAGGCCAGCACCCCGGCGAGGCACTGGCCCTCGGCGCCTACGTTGAAGAGCCGGGCGCGCAGCGCGAGGGCCACGGAGGCGCCGGTCCAGAGGAGGGGCGTGGCCTTGGCGAGGGACTGCGCGAAGCCGTAGGAGGAGCCCAGCGTGCCGGCGAGCATGAGGGCCAGCACGCGGCGGGGCGAGGCGCCCGCGAGCCAGACCGAGAGGTTCATCGCGGTCAGCACCGCCGCCGCGGCAGCCACCACCACCAGCGCGCGCGGACGGCTCACAGCGCGGGACGGTAACCCATCCGGGGGGCGCTGAGGGGGACGACCGCGAGGCTGTCGGCGGCGCTTCCCCGGTTCGACCGCGAGGCCGTCGGCGAGGAGTCCCCGGTACGACCGTGAGGTCGACGGCGACCAGAGCCAGACCCCAGCCCGTAAGGGCGGGGGAGAGCCCACCCAGGCCTTCCCAATGCGGCCTCGCCCGGAGGGAAGCGACCGAGCACGCCCTCCCAGTGCGGCCTCGTTGGCGACGGGCTCCGAGTCCGTGAACCGTTGAGCGTCGGCTCCCGACTCGATGACGTCGCTCGTCGCGACGGAGACGCGCTGGGAGGACGTGGTCGGTCGCTTCCCTCCGGGCGAGGCCGCGCTGGGAGGACGTGGTCGGTCGCTTCCCTCCGGGCGAGGCCGCGCTGGGAAGGCCTGGGTGGGCTCTCCCCCGCCCTTACGGGCTGGGGTCTGGCTCGGGGTACTGACAGCCTCGCGGTCGTATCGGGGATATCCTCGCCGAGGGCCTCGCGGTCGTATCGGGGAAGCGCCCGCCGACGGCCTCGCGCTCGTACTCCGAACTCCGTGCCCCACCCCCGCGCTTGCCACTCCCCCCGTCTTGGGTGCTGACTCTTCTGCACCCCCCCGATGGACCTCTTCGACCGCAACAAGCCCTCCGAGCCGCTGCCCGAGGAGCCCCCTCCGCCGCCCAACGCCCCGCTCGCCGACCGCATGCGCCCGCGCAACCTCGACGAGCTCGTCGGCCACGACGAGGCCGTCGGCCCCAGGACCTCCCTCGGCCGCGCCATCCGCGCCGACCGCGCGCCCTCCATCGTCCTCTGGGGCTCCCCCGGCTGCGGCAAGACCACCGTCGCCCGCTGCATCGCGGCGCACTCCAGCGCCCGCTTCGTCCAGCTCTCCGCGGTGCTCTCCGGCGTCGCCGAGGTGCGACAGGTGATCGCCCGCGCCGAGCACGAGCGCGCCATGGGGCGGCGCACGGTGCTCTTCATCGACGAGATCCACCGCTTCAACCGCGCGCAGCAGGACGCCCTCCTGCCGCACGTCGAGGCCGGCGTGGTCACCCTCGTGGGCGCCACCACCGAGAACCCCTCCTTCGCCGTCAACGCCGCGGTGCTCTCCCGCGCCCAGGTCGTGCGCCTCGACCCGCTCCGCCCCGAAGACCTCGTGGCCGTCCTTCGCCGCGCCCTCGACGACCGCGAGCGAGGCCTCGGCGCCCTGGAGCTCACCGCCTCCGACGAGGCCCTCGACGCCATCGCCCGCTGGGCCGACGGCGACGCCCGGCGCGCCCTCACCCTCCTCGACCACGTGGCCAGGGAGCGCGCCGCGCTGGGCATCGTCGCGCTGACGGTGGGCGACGTGGAGGCCGCCGCGCGCTCCAAGAACCTCCGCTACGACAAGTCCGGCGAGGAGCACTACAACCTCGCCAGCGCCTTCATCAAGAGCCTGCGAGGCAGCGACCCCGACGCGGCCCTCTACTGGGCCATCCGCATGATCGACGGCGGCGAAGACCCTCGCTTCGTGCTCCGACGGATGATCATCTTCGCCTCGGAGGACATCGGCCTCGCGGACTCCCGCTCGCTGGAGATCGCCGTCGCCGCCGACCGGGCCTTCGAGCGCCTCGGGGTGCCCGAGGGCCTGATCCCGCTGGCGCACGCGGTGACCTACCTGGCCGTCGCGCCGAAGTCGAAGGCTGCGTACAGGGCCCTGCGCGCCGTGCAGGAGGCCGTGCAGCAGCACGGGACGCTGGCGGTCCCGATGAAGCTGCGCAACGCGCCGACGGCGGCGATGAAGGAGTGGGGCTACGGCGAGGGCTACCGCGACCCGCACGCGGGCGAAGGCGGCTTCGTGCCGGAGCGCTACCTCCCCGATGAGCTCGGCGACGCGACCTGGTACGAGCCCACCTCGCACGGCACCGAAGCCCGGGTGCGGGAGCACCTGGCGAAGCTGCGCGCTCTCTCGAAGAAGTAGCCCCCGCCCTGTAAGCCCGAAGACCCATCCGGCGTTTGCTCCGTCGAAGGAGCCCAACCGCCATGTCCCTCCGCCCGGCCTCCACCCTCCTCGCCCTCCTTCCCCTCCTCGCCTCGTGCGGCCCCTCGCTCCGCGGCGGCACCGTCACCGACCTCACCCGGGTCACCGTCGTCGCCGCGACCCCTCCCGCCGACCCCGCCCCCCTCGACGTCGCCGTCTCTCCCTCCGCCCTCCGCTGCCCCGCGCCCTCCCGCGCCCTCGCTGGGACGCCCGTCACCCTCCGCACCGAAGGCTCCGCCTCGGGCGCCCGCGTGCGCTGGAGCGTCACCGCCGCGCCCGGCGACACGCGCGCCTACCGCTTCGCCGCGCAGTACGACGACCACGACACCGACTCGGTGGTCGCCCAGGGCGTGGAGGTCCCCTTCACCTCGGTGATCGTCGGTGACTTCACCGTGCACGCCGAGTCGCGAGCCCCCGACGGCACCACCTCGCAGTGCGACACCACCGTCTCGATGCTCGGCCACGGCCTCCGCGTCGAGCTCTCCTGGAACACCGAGGGCACCGACGTCGACCTGCACGCCCTCGACGCCCCGGAGGCCCGCTGGTTCACCCCGCAGGACTGCTACTACGCCAACCGCCAGCCCGACATGGCCTTCCCCGAGGAGGGTCGCCGCCGCTGGCTCGACACCGACGACGTCGACGGAGAGGGCCCCGAGAACATCCGCGTCGACACCCCCGCGCTCGACCGCGACTACCAGATCGGGGTGCACTTCTACTCGTCGCACCAGCGCCAGGGGCCCACCCACGCGACGCTGGTCATCTACTGCGGCGAGCAGCGCGTCGCCCGCTTCGAGCGCGACCTCACCGGCGACCGGGGCGGCAGCGACGCCAACGACTTCTGGCACGTCGCCGCGGTGCGCTTCGGCGGCCCCGCGGTGTGCGCCGTGAGGCCCATCCAGCAGGTGACCACCGCCGCCCAGATGCGCTCCGGCGGATAGTCCGGAGGCCCGCCTCGGTGATAGCTTCCGCGCCCTCGCCATGGACGCCTCACTGCCCGAGACCACCCCCCTCCGCCACGACTGGACCGTCTCCGAGGTCGTCGCCCTCCACGACCTCCCGCTGCTCGACCTGCTGCACCGCGCGCAGACCGTCCACCGGGCCTTCCATCCCCCGGACTCCATCCAGCTCTGCACCCTGCTCTCGGTGAAGACCGGCGGCTGCCCGGAGGACTGCTCCTACTGCCCGCAGAGCGCGAAGCACGAGTCGCCGGTGGAGTCCGAGAAGATGCTCGACGTGGAGTCGGTGATCGCGTCGGCGAGGCGGGCCCGCGAGGCAGGGAGCACCCGCTTCTGCATGGGCGCGGCGTGGCGCGAGGTGAAGGAGGGCCCCGCCTTCGACCGGGTGCTCACCATGGTGCGCGGGGTGAAGGAGCTCGGCCTCGAGGCATGCTGCACCCTCGGGATGCTCAGCGAGTCGCAGGCCGTGGCCCTCAAGGAGGCCGGGCTCGACGCCTACAACCACAACCTCGACTCCTCCAAGGAGTTCTACGGGACCATCATCACCACCCGCACCTACGACGATCGCCTCCGCACCCTCGAGCACGTCCGCAAGGCGGGCATCACGGTCTGCTCCGGCGGCATCATCGGCATGGGAGAGGGAACCCGCGACCGCGCCCTCATGCTGGTCACCCTGGCCAGGCTCGACCCGCACCCGGAGAGCGTCCCCATCAACGCCCTCGTCCCCGTCGAAGGGACGCCCCTCGCCCATCGCCCCCCGGTCGACCCCATCGAGCTCGTCCGCATGATCGCGACCGCGCGCATCCTGATGCCGAGGTCCATGGTGCGGCTGAGCGCGGGCCGCTCGTCGCTCACCCGAGAGGCGCAGCTCCTCTGCATGATGGCCGGCGCCAACTCCCTCTTCTACGGCGACAAGCTGCTCACCACCCCCAACGCCGACACCGACGACGACGAGCGCCTGCTGCGCGACGCCGGCATGCGCCCGCTCGCGCCGTCCGTCCGAGCGCACTGAGCCCCCCCGCTCCTCCTCCACGCCATCAGCCCTCCATGCCCCCCACGGACCCGACGACCCCGGAGGCCCACTCCCACGACCTCCTGCTGCGGGGCGTGCGCGTCCACTACCAGGAGATGGGCCACGGCCCGACCCTGCTCTTACTCCACGATGTATTCGCCGACCACCGCGCGTGGCGCCGGGTGCTCCCGCTGCTGGCCCAGCGCTTCCGGGTGATCGTCCCCGACCTGCCGGGCTTCGGCGCCAGCGAGAAGCCCACGCGCTACGCGTTCACCCGCGAGGCCTTCGCGGAGACCCTCTGCGACCTCCTGGCGGGCGTCGGGGCCGCGCGGGCCCACGTCGCGGGCCACGCCCTCGGCGCGGGCATCGCCCTCACCCTCGCGGCGGACCACCCGGAGATCGTCGACCGCCTCGCGCTGATGCACGCCGTCTCCAACCCCGCGGAGCGCAGCCTCGGCACCCGGCTCCCGACCATCCCCCTGCTGGGATCGCTGGTGTTCAAGCAGTGGTTCGGCAGGGGGATGTTCCACGCGCACTTCCGCCGTGAGGTGTTCGCGCCGGGCTACCGCTACGACCGCGCCACCGTGGATGCGTGGTTCGAGCAGTTCTATCCCCCGGAGGCGAGGGAGTGCGCGTGGCGCACCATGGAGCGCTCGGTGCTCGACACCTCCGCGCTGGGTCCGAAGCTCGCCAAGGTGCGAGCGCCCACGGTGGTCATGTGGGGCGACCGCGCGAGGCCTTCGTCGCAGGCGCTGGGTCACCAGCTCGTGCGACAGATCCGAGACGCTCGCTGGGAGCTGGTCGCGGGCGCCGCCTCGGGCATGTGGGAAGAGCAGCCCGACGCCGTCGCCGAGGGGCTGATCCGCTACCTGCTGGGCTGAGAAGGTCAGCATAAACCTGCTGCGCCCCCCGATGCAGCGGTCGGCCGCGGCGGCCCTGGGATTGCAGCCGCTCCTCCTCGGTACACGTCAGGGATCATTGAGGGGGGAAAGGCATGCAGATCATCTCCAGTGGAGCGCTGCAGGCTCTCGTGTGCGCCGTCCTGGCAGGGGGGTGCACGCCGCCATCGAGCCGTCCTGCGGGAGAGCCGCCGAACCGGGAGGGCGCTGCCCCGCCGTTGCCTCGGCCGGTCGTCGATGCGTCCATGTCGCTGATCTTCGAGGAGGTTCCAGAGCCCCGCGGCCTGCTCGACGCAGGTCGCCCGGTGGACGCGGTCGATGGCGGCAGCACGGCGGACGAGGGTAGCCCGGCGGACGCGCTCGACGCGGGCGACGCGGGCGACGCGGGCGACGCGGGCGACGCGGGCGACGCGGATGCCAGGACCCCGGTGGATGCGGGGAGTCGCGACGGGGGCAGGGCCCTCGCCTTTCCTGGCGCCCAGGGCTTCGGCGCGGGCGCCACGGGGGGCCGCGGGGGGCGGGTGATCTACGTGACCAACCTCAACGCCATGGGCCCCGGCTCGCTCAACGCGGCGCTCGCGGAGAGCGGCCCACGCTACGTGCTCTTCAGGGTGAGCGGGGTCATCGACACCTCGGCGCACGTGCTCGCCGGAGACGTCACCATCGCCGGGCAGACCTCCCCGGGCGGCGTCATCGTGCGCGGCTTCGACACCTCCGAGGCGGTGTTCTGCGAGCACGCCTGCGGGCCCGGGGCTCGCGGGGTGCAGAACATCATCGTGAGGCACCTGCGCTCCCGCCCCGCTGGGGCGGAATTCCCCGATGGGCTGCGCCTGCGCTACGTCCGCAACGTCGTCATCGACCACGTCTCGGTCGGCAACGCCGCCGACGAGGCCGTCGAGGTCTCCTACGCCAACGACGTCACCATCCAGAACACCCTCATCGCGGAGACCCTCGGCGCTCACGCCACCGAAGGGGGGATGCTGCTCAACTACACCAACCCCGCGGCGGGCTACGCCCTCGATCGGCTGTCGATCCACCACAACACCTGGAACCGCATCGTGGGTCGCTACCCCGAGCTCTCCAGGGAGAGCGGCGCGGCCGCGGCCGGCAGCACGATGCAGATCGAGCTCTCCAACAACCTCCTGTGGGATCAGCGCCGCTACATCGACGTGAACTCGACGGTGCTCTCGGACGACCTGGGCGGGGCCTCGATCTACTACCAGCTCAACTGGGTGGGCAACGTCGGCTACGCCCCCGCGTCGATGCCCTACGGGATGATCTTCTTTCCAGTGACGACCGCCACGAGGTCGACGACGTACTTCCACGACGACGTCCTCAGCGGCTATCCCGCCCGCCGGGATTACCAGCTCAACTACTGCTGCAACGACTTCGCGACCGCCCCGTCGCCCGGCACCCCGGCCTTCGCCCTGCAAGACCGCCACCCCTTCCCTGCCATCGCGTACACCCCCTCGGCGATGCTCCGGGAGTACATGCTCGCGACCGTCGGCGCCTTCCCCCGAGACCCGATGGATCGCCGGCTGATGCAGTTCGTTCGCGTCGGGGTCCTCGACGGTCGACCGGCCGACGTGAACCCCGCGGGCGACGCCCTCTCTCTGGACTTCAACCCCGCGGCGCCCCCCGCGGCGCCCGCCGACAGCGACCTCGACGGGATGCCCGACGCCTGGGAGATCGAGCACGGCCTGGACCCGCTCGGCCCCGATCCCAACGGCTCCGAGCTCTCGGTCTCCCTCACCGGCGTCCCCGGGTACACCAACCTGGAGTGCTACCTCAACGAGCTCTCCGATCAGCGCATCGCCGCTCGCTGAGCGCGTCGTGTCTCTACAATCGCGACCCACCATGACGACCCCCATCCCCGCCTGGGCGCGCGCCCTGCTCCTCGTCGATCGCGCCGTGCACTCGTCCGTCCGCCTCGCCGCCCTGGTGCGCACCGAGCTGCTCCTCGCGGGGCTCTCGACCGCCGAGCGCGAGGCCGTCAACGCCGCGGTCTTCTCCGCGGAGGACACCTACTCACCGGGCGGTCCGACCTTCTCTCAGGGGCTCTTCGCGTGGGAGCGCGAGGCCTTCGCCACCGCGCCCTTTCCCCCCTCCGGTCGGGTGCTGCTGGGCGGCGGGGGCGGAGGGCGAGAGCTCACCGGGCTCTGCGCGCTGGGCTACGAGGTCGTCGCCTTCGAGCCCGCCCCCGCGCTCTCCGAGGCGCTGATCGCCGTCGCCGCGAAGCACCCCCGCGCCCGCGCGCTGCGGGGCTCCTACGCCGACCTGGTGCTCGCCGCGCGAGGCGGGGGCGGTCCCCTCGGGTCGCTGCTCGGCGAGCGCTACGACGCCGTGGTGCTGGGCTGGGCGAGCCTCTCGCACGTCACCGACGCCGCCGAGCGGGCCTCGCTGCTCGCGGCCCTGCGCTCGCTCGCTCCGGGCGCCCCGGTGCTGCTGAGCTACCTCGGCCCCGATGACGACGGGAGGGCCAACGGGCGGGTCGAGCGGCTGCGGGCTCCCCTCCGTCGCTGGCTCTCTCGCGCCGCGGGGAGGGCCGCCGCGACGGAGGGCGAGGGCTTCGGCCCGGGGCACGGCTTCTACCAGCGCTACACCCCGGAGGAGATCGAGGCGCTCGCGTCCGCCGCCGGGTACGAGCTGGCCATGCACGAGCGCGAGCCGTACCCCCACGCGCTGCTCGCCCCCAGGTCGACCGTAGGCTGAGCGCCCGCGACGGGCGGTACTCGCGGCGGCGCCGGCCGAGTGCTGCTAGCGTGCGCCGCCATGACGACACGACCGAAGCTCACCTATTTCGACATGCCCGTCAGCCGAGGCGAGGAGTGCCGCCTCGCGTTCGCCATCGCGGGCGCCGACTTCGAGGACAACCGCATCCCGCGCGAGGCCTGGGCCGCGCTCAAGCCCACGACGCCCTTCGGCGCGCTGCCGACCCTCGAGGTGCCGGGCTACCCGGTGATCGCGCAGTCCTGCGCCATCCTCGCGTACATCGGGAGGCGCTACGGCGTGCACCCGACGGACCTCGTCGAGGCCGCCCGGCACGAGGCGGTGATGGCGCACGTCGAAGACCTGCGCGCCACCGTCGCCTGGGCCGGTCGCAACGCCGACGAGGCCACCAAGCAGCGCACCAGGGAGCACCTCGCGGCGACGACGCTCCCCGCGTGGGCGGGCTCCGTCGAGGCGCAGATCGGCGACGGTCCCTTCTACGCGGGCGAGCGGCCGATGGTGGTCGACGTGAAGCTCTACATGGGCATGCGCTCCTTCCGCCGCGGCGTGATGGACCACATCCCGACCACGGTCTTCGACGCCTTCCCGAAGCTCATCCGCCTCTACGACGCGGTCGAGGCCTGGGCCCCGGTGAAGGCCTGGATCTCGCGCTGACGCCCCCCTCCCCGTTGCCACCGCCCTGCTATCGGCGCGGCCCGGCTCCTCCTGTCAGCGTCGCGTTACCACCGTGCTGACGAAACACTACTGGCTCGACGCCCCCCATGGCCGCGTGGCCATCGGCCCGTGGGCCGTGCTCATCGGCCGCAGCCCCGACTGCAACATCGTGCTGGAGCAGCCCGAGATCAGCCGCCATCACCTGCTGGTGCGCCTGGGTCGCGAGGGCGCCGAGCTGCTGCCGCTCGGGCGCGACCCGGTGCGGCTCAACGGCGTCGGGTGCACCGAGCTGACGAGGCTCAACGCGGGCGACCAGATCGACGTCGGGACGTGGTCCTTCCGGGTGGGCGAGGCGGAGGTCGGATACGCCTCGCGGTGGTCGGAGACGGCGTGGTGCCTGGAGCGCCAGACGGGCCTGCTCCACCTCGTCACGGGGCCGACCTTCCGCGTGGGGGGCGGCCCTGGCGACGACCTCATCGTCGAGGGCTGGGACCCGCAGGTGTTCTCCCTCAACCTGCGCTCCGGGATGCCCGTGCTGACGGCGCTGCTCCCCGGCGTGCGCTGCGGACACGACCTGGAGGTGGGGGAGCGGGTCACGCTCGCGAACGACGAGCTCATCACGTACCGCAGCGAGTCGTTCTGCGTGCGGGCCAAGCAGGCGCACACCCAGGCGGCGACCTACACGCAGGCCCGGCCGAAGCACGCGGTGGTGGCGCTGCTGGAGTTTCAGCCGCGCGGAGGACTGCTCACCCTGGAGATCGGCGGGCGCCTCCACGCGACCTCGCTCTCCGATCGGCGCTGCGACCTGGTGGCGTGTCTGCTGCAACCGCCGCCGCCCTTCAACCCCGGGGATTTCATCCCCGAGGAGATCCTCTGCCGACACGTCTGGCCCGGAGAGAAGAACGGCCGGACGGAGCTCAACTCCCTGCTCTACCGGCTGCGGCAGAACCTCGTCGACGAGGGCATCGACCCGGCTCCCCTCTTCGAGCGCCGCATCGGGGGACTGCGCTTCCTCCTCGCCCCGCACGCCCGCGTCATCGTGCGCTGACCGACCTTATCTGCTGCCGAGCTGCGACCGCTCGCCGCCCATCGGGCATCCCACCGCCGCGCCACCTCTCGCTCACGGGAGCGGCCGCCCCGGAGAGAGATCCCCCCCATGAGCAAGCGTCGTCCGTACTCCCGTCCCGTGGTGCTCGTCCTCGCCCTCGCCGGGGGATGCTCCGACGAGCCCGCGGTCACCGCCGACGCCGCCGTCGCCCCCGTCGTCTCCTCGGGGAGCTGCACGTACACCAACCCGTTCTCGATGAGCGCCGAGTGCCGCGACTACGTCGACGCCCGCTGGACCGACGCCCTCATCGCCACCGACTGCGCCAACGCCCGCGGAACCCTCCGCCCCGGCGTCGCCTGCTCCTACCCCGAGGCGCTCGGTAGCTGCGAGATCCAGATCCCCAACGTGCGCGCGACGCGCATCACCTTCCCCGGCTCGGACGCCAGCCGCTGCGCCGCCACCCGCACCGGCTGCACCGTCTTCGCCCGCGGAACCTTCACCCCGTCCGCCCTCTGCGCCTCCGCCGTCGGCGACGCGGGCGCCGCCCGTCCCGACGCCGCCGCGACGGGCTTCGCCGTCTTCCAGCCCGCGGTGCGGGAGTGCCGCGCCCCCCTCCCCGGAGAGCGCCCGGGCGCCAGCGCCGAGGCTCAGGTGTGCACCTGGTCGGCCGTCTCCGGCGCCACCGAGGAGGGCCGTCGCTACGACGACTACGCCTCGTGCGACCGGGTGCGCACGCAGCGCCCGTACTACCCCCGTCCCGCCGCGCCGGCGAGAGCGACGCCCGACGCCCGCCTGCAGGACCCGACCTACGTGGCCGAGCTCGCGTGGGTGCGCTCCCAGGTGGAGGCGAGCGCCTGCGTGTGCTGCCACGCGACGCGCACCTCGCCCGCCGGGCCCTCCAACTGGTTCGTCGACGCGCCCGGCAATTGGATGGACACCTTCTTCGACAACGGCCTCGCGCTCGGCGCGGGCTGGGTCGACTCCACCGCCCTCGGCGCCTATCCCGCCGAGCAGAACAACGGCTTCGCGCGCACCACCTCCGGGCTGCCCAGCACCGACCCCGCGCGCATGGCGAGGTTCTTCCAGCAGGAGCTCGCGCACCGCGGCCGCACCCGCGAGTCCTTCGCGACCACACCCCCCTTCGGCGGACCCATCGCCAGCCAGCTCAGCTACACCCCGAGCGCGTGCACCGGCACCGACGGCATGGGCAGCGACGGGCGCCTCCGCTGGTCGAGCGGCTCGGCGCGCTACCTCTATGTGCTCGACCAGGGATCGGCCAGCCCCGGCGTCCCTCCCAACCTCGACCAGCCCGCCGGCACGCGCTGGCTGGTGGAGGTCCCCTTCACGGCGCAGCCCTTCGTGAGCGGCGTCGCCTACGGCACCCTCCCTCCCGCCGCGACGCAGCGCCTGCCCGCCTCCGGACCTCCGGCGCCCCTCACCCCTGGCGCGACCTACTACCTCTACGTGCTCGAGGACGTCGGCATCCCCATCACGCGCTGCCTCTTCACCGCCCCTCGCTGACCGTCTCCTTACCCCCTCACGGATCGGGCGGCAGCGGATACCCCCGCGACGCCGCGTAGAGCACGATGGCCGCCGCGGTGGTCAGGTTGATCGACCCCCCGAAGCCCTCCGAGGGGATCTCCACGAGCTGGTCGGCCAGCGAGAGCACCTCCGCGGAGACGCCGTGTCGCTCGGCGCCGATCACCAGGCACATGGGCGCGTCGGTGCGCATCGACTCCGGCGCGACGCTCCCCTCCGCGAGCTCGATCGCCGCCACGGTGTAGCCCGCCTCGCGGCTCTCCCTCACCACGCCCAGCGCGTCGGGGCGCGACTCCCACGGGACCCAGCCCACGGTGCCCGCGGCGGCGGAGAGCAGCCGCCGGCGGTGGGGCTCCAGGTCATACCCGCACACGTAAAGCCGCTCCACCCGGAAGGCGTCGCACAGCCTGAACATCGTCCCGATGTTGGGCAGGTAGCTCACCCCATCGAGCACCATGCGGATGGGCCGCCGGGGCAGCGTGGGAAACACATGGCGGTCGGGCCGTGCTCGGAGGGGCATCGCCGCCCTGTAGCACCAGAGACCCCGCCTCCGCCGCTCACGCCGCCAGCGGACCGAAGTGCTGCACCAGCTCGGCCCTCAGGCTGCTCAGCCTCGCGTGCCTCGCCGCGAAGCCCTCCCGCAGCGCCCTCGCCTCGGCCTCCCTCCCCCTCGCCGAGAGCACCCGCTCGACCCTCGCCAGCATCGCGCAGGCCTCCCGGTACGACGCCCTCCCCCGCTGCGCCACGCAGGCCTCCGCCTGCCGCAGGTACACCCTCGCCGCGCCCTCCGGGTCGCCCTCCTCCAGCGCCTCGGCCACCGCCACCCTCGACGCCCCGAAGCCCGCCGGCCGAGCCCGCTCGTCCTCCGCCACGCGCCTCGCCGCCGCGAGGTCTCCCGCCTCCAGCAGCCACGCCACCAGCACCGCCGGGGCCTTCGCGTCGAGCACCGCCTCGGCCCGCTCCCTCACCTCGCCCCAGCGCCCCAGCGCCTCGGCCCTCTGCCGCAGCTCGTCGAGCGCCGCCCTCGTCGGATCAGCCGCCAGCACCCCCTCCGCCAGCCCCAGCGCCGCCTGCTCGTCGGCCCGCTCTTCCCGCCCCCGCAGCCACGCCACCAGCCGCTCTCGCCCCGCGGACCCGGCCCTCGCCGCCCTCGCCTTCACCGCCTCGGTGAACTCCGCCCCCAGCCCTCGCTCCTCGAAGCGCCCGCTCAGCGTCAGCAGCTCCACGTCGGCCACCTCCGAGAAGGCCGTCCAGGCCTCCGCCACCCTCCCCAGCGCCAGCAGCCGCCTGCACCTCGCCGCGGGCCGGTGGTGCGCCCTCGCCAGCTCCATCCACCCCTCCTCGTCGTCGGTGAGGCCCTCCTCCAGCTCGACCAGCACCGCGCCCCACGCGTAGCGCGCCCACTCGTCGCCGCGCGCCATCGCCCCCCGCACCCGCCTCGCCAGCGCCCTCCGCTCGCCCTCCGTCGCGATCGCCAGCGCCGCCGCCACCGCCGTGCGCCCCAGCGCCTCGACCACGCCCGCGCAGCCGTGCTCGATGTCGTAGCCGTAGAGCCCCACCAGCCAGCGCAGCCCCCTCGCCCTCTCCTCGGCGTCCGCCGAGCGCAGCCCCGCCGCCACCGACTCCACGCAGCGCCTCGCCACGGCCAGCACCGCGCCGCCGTCGCCGCCCACCCTCCGCCGCCGCCCCACGATGGCCACCGCCAGGCGCTCGACCTCGCGCATCTCCCCCGCCTCGGCGCGCAGCGCCTCCAGCCGGGAGGCCAGCGCGTCGAGGTCGGCCCCGGGCCATACACCGCGGAGTAAAGCCGCCGCCCTCCCCCGGGCGCCCTCCGGCTCAGACGGCCGCGCGAAGGAAGCGGGCAGCGCCTCCTCCACCAGCGCCTCGAGCTCGGGCCGCTGAAGCAGCAGCCGCCCCAGCAGCGCGCGAAGCCCCGAGGCCTCGACGCCCTCCAGCGCCTCGTCCACCGTCGGAACCTCCACGAAGGCCTCCGGCTCCCTCGCATAGGTGAGCAGCACCGCCGCCACGTGCTTGCAGTCCCCCGTCTCTCCCATCGGGCAGTCGCAGGCCGCGTCTCGCACCCCCGTCGGATCGAGGGTCACCCTCACCCGCCACGCCTCCTGCCCGCTGCCCTCGCAGCGCGCCCTCAGCACCGCCCCGCGGCGCCTGCCGTCGTAGACCGCGCCCCACGCCACGTACCGCCGCCCCCGCTCCAGGGTGCGCGCCCCCAGCAGCGCGAGCGCCGCGGCCTCGACCGCCGCGCGAGCGTCTCCCACGTCGTTGGCGGGCCTCTGGAGCGCCATCCTCGTCATCGCTTGCATGGCCCTCAAGGTAGGCCCGCCCGGCCCCGCCGCAACGACACGGGTGACATACCCTGACCATGGCGCTAGGCTCCTGGAAAGCTCATGGCAGACGACTCACCGAAGCCCGTTGGAGACGAGTACACGGCGCAGTACATGGAGGGCGGCCGGGCGCGCATCGTGACGAAGCAGCGCATGCCCTGGTGGTTCTTCGCGGTCATCGGCTTCGCGGCGATGATGACGATCGGGTCGGCCTTCGCGACCGGGCCGGTGAACCTGATCGGGCTGATCCCGCTGGTGCTGATCACGCTGGTGCTCTCGCACCTGCGGGTGGTGGTCACCGACGACGCGCTGCACGTGCAGTACGGGCTCTGGGGCCCGACCATCGCGGTGGAGAACATCACCCGCTGCGAGGTGACGACCTACAACCCCCTGCGCTTCGGCGGCTGGGGCTTCCGGCTCGCGCTCGACGGCACCAGGGCCTACAGCGTCCCGGGCGGCGAGGGGGAGTGCATCGCGCTGGAGGTCACCGAGGGGTCGAAGACCCGCAAGGTGGTCATCACCACGCCCGACGCCGCGGGCGTCGCACTGGCCATCGAGGAGGCCCGCGCCCGCAAGCTGGGATCGGGGGTGCGCATCGACGCAGCGAGCACCGAAGCGGCGGCCGAGGAGGAGCCCGCCTCGGCGCAGCGCCCGGAGCGCAAGCGCCGCTGAGCGGCAGGTCACATCGACTGGAGCACGTCGCGCCAGCAGTCCCGGTCGGCGTCCTTGAAGAGCACCACCCGGAGCAGTCGCACGTGCTGCGGCTGCACCCACGCGAAGGTGCGGAAGGCCTCCAGGATGAGCTTGGCCCCCTGCGCCATCGGAACCTCTCCGACGCCCGTCCCCAGCGCCGGGAGGGCCACCGTCGTCGCCTTCCTCGCCTCGGCCTCCAGCAGCACCCGCAGCACGCACCGTTGCAGGCAGATCGCCCCGTCGAGGGCCGCCACCGCGTGGGCCACGTGGCGCGCCGAGAGCCTGCCCGCGGAGGTCCACACCACGTCGCCCATCGCCACGGGTAGCTCCCGCTGGGCCTTCGCCTCCGCGGCGACCTCCTCGCCCCCTGCGCGCAGCAGCGAGAGCGCCACCCCGCGGTCCATCTTGAGCTGGGTGTTGGCGGCCGACACGATCACGTCCACCTGCTGCTCGGCGATGTCGCCCACCACCAGCTCCACCCGCACCTCCCCGATGGCGGCGTGGTCGTGCTCCTGCGGGATGATCCTCGCCCCGGGCTCGGTGACCACCCCGAGGGAGCGCACCACCTCGTCGGCGCTGGCGTAGCGCTCGTCGGGCCGCTTGCGCAGCATCCGCCCCACCACCGCGAAGAGGTAGGCCTCCCTCGGGTCGCGCGGAATCGGCGGGATGTACGGCTCGGAGACGTGCGCCACGCCCAGCAGCAGCGCGCTCTCCCCGTGGAAGGGAGGGACGTTCGTCGACAGCAGGTGCGCCGTCGCCCCGAGGGCGTAGAGGTCCGTGCGGCGGTCGATCACCCCCTGGTTCCACTGCTCGGGGGCCATGAACTGCGGCGTGCCCACGATGGGCTCGTGCGCGTTGCCGGAGAGGGTCTCCACCGCGATGCCGAAGTCCCCCACCGAGGCCGTCCCGTTGCCTCCCAGGAAGAGGTTGGCGGGTTTTACGTCCCTGTGTATGACCCCGGCCTGGTGGATCGCCCGCAGCCCCATCGCCGCGTCGAGCACCAGCCTGCACACCAGGTCGACGGGCAGCCGCCGTCCGATGGCGCGCTGGGCCTTCAGCAGCTCCTCGAGGTCGATGCCGTCGACGTAGCGCTGCACCACGAAGGGCACACCGTCCTCCACGCCCGCGTCGAGCACGCTCACCACGTGCGGCGATGACACCCTCGCCGCGAGGTGCGCCTCCCGGAAGATCTGCGCCGGCGCCGCGCTCTTGAAGGTCTTGATGACCAGCGGAACCCGCAGCACCTTGTGGCTCGCGAGGAAGGCCGCCCCCATGCCTCCCTCGCCCAGCATCCCGTGGACCTTGAGCCCGTGGAAGTCCCGGTCGGGGCGAGGTCCTGCCGGCGTCGGGCTGGTGGGCCTGGAGGCCGCCGGGTCGAGCGAGACCGCCACCGGCGGAGGCGCCAGGAACTCGGTGGCCATCTGACCCATCGCAGGCGACGGGTCAGCAGGGGATGTGTTCGAGGAGTGGGGGTCGTTCATGGCCTGTGGGCCATGAGGTCTACCGTGCGGTCACCAGTCGCCGCCACCGCCGCCGGAGTCGCCGCCGCCGCCGTCGAAGCCGCCTCCGCCGCCGCCGTCGTCCCAGCCGGAGCTGCTGCCGCCGGCGTCGAAGCCTCCGCCGCCGCTGTCGTCGGAGCCCGCGTGGTGGTCGCCGCCGTGCTGCTCGTCGCGGTTGGCCATCGCCGACCCGATCGCGTAGCCCGCGAGGCCGCCTACGCCCGCGCCGAGGATGCCCGCGCCGAGGCCGCCCATGCCGCCGGGCTGCGGGCCGTAGCCCGGACCATACCCGGGACCGTAAGCGCCCGGGCCGTTGGGGTTGTACCCGGGCGGGTACTGCTGCGCGCGGTAGGGATCAGCACCGGGGCCCATGGCCCCCATCTGCGCCCGGTTGCGCGCGGCGCGGAAGACCATCACCGCGACGGCCACGCCGCCGAGCCCGAGGAGCATCAGGCCCCAGGGAAACGAAGGGGCCTCCTCGCGGGAGCCCGCGGGAGCCATCGCCACGGAGCCCGGCGAGCCGCTGCCGACGGCGCTGCTGGCCGACGAGAGGATCGCCTCGATGCCGCCGCGCCACTGCCCCTGGCGGAACCACCCGTCGCCGGCGTTTTCGATGGCGCTGAAGCGCTCCCTGGCGATGCGGGTGCCGGTGCCGAAGTGCACCGAGGTCATGCGGTGCGTCGGGTCGACGCCGACCACCACCATGTTGGCGCTGGCGACCTGGTTGCCCACGTAGCGATCGAAGTCCGCTCGGGAGGACATCTCCGTGGTGACCACCACACGAGCGTCGAAGGGCCAGGCGCGGGCGGCCTCGCGGAGGTTGACCTCCTCCAGGGCGGGGAGAACGTCGCCCGGGTCACGGATCTGGAGCGTTCCGGCGAGCGCGGTCGTCGGGACGAGGAGAGCCGCAAGCAATGAACCGGAGAGGAGCCTGGTACGGAGGGTCATGTGTTGGGACCTTCGCTTTCCGCGACTGCCGACCCGCCTGCGAATTCGCAAGGCAGACCGACAGAAGCGCTAACGAGCTTGGGTCGCGTGTAGGGGCTTGTCGAGCCGTCGGGGCGCTACGGGGTCTGCGCGAGGTAGCTCTCGACGTCGCGCAGCGCGGCCTGCACCGCCGACGCGATGAGGCTGGCCTCGACGCGGCGCTGGGCCTGCGCGTCGCCCATCGGGGCGGGCAGCGAGGCGGCGCCGGTGACCATGCCCACGATGGCGTGCTGCGGCTCGGCGACGATGACCAGGCTGACCTCGGCGCGCAGCCGCTCGCCCCCGGGAGCGGGCACCCGGCGCACCGCCTGGAGGCCGCCGTCGAGGGAGAACTGACGGAGCGATCCGCTGCGGAGGCGGCGCTGCGCGGAGGCCGGGAGCACCCCGGGGTGGAGCGCCACGGTGCCGCGGTTGCTGAGCGCGGAGCGCACGGCGGCGCGGAGCAGCTCGCCGCGGGCCTCGTCGGAGCGCTCTCGGTCGGCGAGCTCGCCGGGGCGCACCAGGTAGCGGACGCGCGTGAGGTCGACGGGCTGAACGGGGTCGAAGCGGGCGCTGGAGGAGGGCGTCTCGAGGCGGCCGAGGGCGCGCTCGATGGCGTCGCGGACGTTGGCGTCGGGGTCGCGCGAGTGGGCTCGCAGCGAGGCGATGGAGTCGGAGTCGTTGAGGTCGGCGAGGGTCACCGCGGCGGCGGCGCGCACCACCGCGGCGCGGTCGCCGAGGGCGGCGCGCAGCGCGGCGGGGGCGTCGGGGCTCGGGATGCGGGCGAGGGTGAGGGCGGCCTGGGCGCGGGTGCGGGCGTCGGGCGAGCGGCGGAGCATCTGCACCACCGGGGAGTCGGTCTCGACGGCGCGCTGGGCCTGCGCCCCGGAGGCGGCGAGGAGGAGGGCTGCGAAGAGAGCGGGGGCCGAACAGACACCACGACGCATGAACCCCTCCATCGACGAATGGGAGCCGAGTGAGACCGGACTCGGATCAAGCCGCAGGTGGTATCGGATATCCGCGAACACCACCCTGGGAAGGACCGCCGGTTCGATATCCAACATCACATGGGATGATCGGCCTGTCACCGTGCGGAATGAGGAAAAATGGAGTGATTATTCAGCCCACATGGGAGCCCATGTGAGGCGGTGATCAGCCGTGGCGTTCACCGAGGAGGGCTTCGAACATCGGGAGGAGCACCCGCTCGAAGGCGGGTGAGGCCGATGGGGCCGGGGCGGGCGCTGGAGCAGGCGGCGGAGGGGCCTCGACGGCGGCCGGAGGCGGCGCTGCGGCGACCGGGGAAGGTCCCTGGGCGAAGGGGTCTCCGCTGGCGTCGACGGCCCAGTCGCCCGCGGCGTGGCCGAAGGGATCGCCGGGCGACGAGGGGGGCGCCATCACGGCCACGGGCTGTGGATTGAACTGCAGCGCCGGAGGAGGCGGCGGCGCCTCGAGGATGGGTTGTGGATTGAACTGCAGCGCCGGAGGAGGCAGCGGCGCGACCACGGGTTGTGGATTGAACTGAAGCGCCGGAGGAGGCAGCGGCGCCTCGAGGATGGGCTGTGGATTGAACTGCAGCGCCGGGGGAGGAGGCGCCGCGACCACGGGTTGTGGATTGAACTGTAGCGCCGGGGGAGGAGGCGCCGCGACCACGGGTTGTGGATTGAACTGCAACGGAGGAGCGGCCGGTGGCTCGACCGGCTGTGGGATGAAGGACGGAGCGGCGATCGCGGGGGCCGGCACCGCGGGGGGCGGCACCGCGAAGGGCATCGTCGGAGGGATGGCCGTCGCGATGCGCTGCCTCGGCGGAGCCACGGACGGAGGAGGCAGCGGAGGCAGCGACGGAGGAGCGATGACCGGAGGCGGTGCTGCGACGACGACCGGAGGAGGCGGCGCTGCGACGACGACCGGAGGAGGAGGAGGCGCCGTGACGACGACCGGAGGCGGAGGTGGTGCTGGGACGACGATCGGAGGAGGCGGTGCTGCGACGACGACCGGAGGAGGCGCCGAGACGACGATCGGAGGAGGCGCCGAGACGACGACCGGAGGAGGCGCCGACGGCTCACCGAAGAGGCTCTCGTCGATGATGATGGAGTCTTCGTTGGAGGCCGCGGGAGGGGGCGCAACCGTGGGCGTCTCGACCGGGGCGCTCGGAGGCAACGGAGGCGCGGGGACCGCCGTCATCTCGGCGGTGATGGAGCCCGGCGAGGCCGGAGGCTCCTCGACCGGAGGGAGCGGCGAGGCCTCGGCCTCCATCGGCATCTCTTCCGGCAGACGAACGCCCTGCAGCGGAGTTCGCTCGTCGTGGTCCGCGGGGTTCGGCGGCGGCGCGGAGGGAGGCGCTGCCGCGGCGGGAGGCTCCTCCGCCGGCTCGTGGGTGATCTCCTCCAGCAGGTCGTCGGACAGCTCGGCGGGAGCCTCCTCGGCCAGCACCGTGGCCACCGGGGTCTTCTCGACCGACGCTTCCGGCGCCTCGATCGTCTCCGGGAGCGCTGGCTCTACCGGCGGTTCGGTCGCGCTCTCCCGGGGGGCCTGGGAGTCTGCGATCTCCACCGCGCTGGTGGGCTCCTCCACGGCGTCGCGCTCGATGTCCACGGCGCCGGTGGGCTCCTCCACGGCGTCGTGCTCGATGTCCACGGCGCCGGTGGGCTCCTCGACGGGCTCGCGCTCGATGTCCACGGCGCCGGTGGGCTCCTCCACGGGCTCGCGCTCGATCACCACGGCGCCCGTGGGCTCCTCGACGGCGTCGCGCTCGATCTCCACGGCGCCCGTGGGCTCCTCGACGGCGACGCGCTCGATCTCCACGGCGCCCGTGGGCTCCTCGACGGGCTCATGCTCCTCGGGGAGCACCACCGCTTCGCTCACGGGCTCCGCCGGCTCCGAGGGCTCCGCCGGCTCCGAGGGCTCCGCCGGTTCCGAGGGCTCCGCGGTCGTCTCGCGGGAGACCTCGGCCAGCAGCTCCTCGAAGGACACCGGAGCGGTGCCTGGATCGTCGAGCGTCGCCACCAGGCTCTTCATCGCGTCGTCGTCGGGATTGAAGCGCAGCGCCCGCTCCGCGAGGTGCGCCGCCCGCTCCTTGCGGCCCAGCTCGAAGGCCAGGTGCGCGGCCCTCGCGTACAGCTCCCCGGCCTTCCGTCCCGCGGCCACCGGGTGATCGGCGTAGGCCACCAGCGCGGTCAGCAGCCGCTCCCGGTCGCCCAGCGAGCCCAGCACCCTCGCCTCGGCCTCCCACGCCAGCGCGCTGCTGGGATCGATGGTGCGCGCGCTCTGCCACGCCTCGGCGCTGCTCTCCAGGTCGCCCACCCGCTCGAGGTGCTCGGCGAGCTGGCACCACCGCGACGCCGCGTTGGACGGCCCCGCCCGCTCGATGAGCGCGTAGAGCACCTCGGTCACCCCGAGGTCGTCGCCCGCCCTGCGGCGAGCGTCCACCAGCGCCCTCGCCACCGCGTCGTCGTCCGGGTGCTGCCCCCACAGCTTCTCCAGCACCGCCACCTCGCGCGCCGGGTCGGGCCGGTGCTCTCGCCGCACCTGCACCCAGCGCATCCAGCGACGCCGCGCCTCCGAGGCGTCCTGCTCCGCCTCGGCCTGCGCCTCCAGGCGCTCCAGCACGTGCTCCCAGTCCTCGCCGCGGGCCATCAGCCGTACCAGCGCCTCCTGGGCCTCCGCGCGCTCCTCCGCCTTGTCGGCCACGCGCTCCAGCGCCTCCCAGGCCGCGCGCGCGTCCGCCAGGTCGTCGAAGCGCCGCTCCGCGAGCTGCGCCACCTCGCGCAGCCACCGCACCTTCGACGCCGCGTCGACGCCCTCCACCATGGCCGCCGCGCGCAGCCGGTCTCTCAGCTCCGCCAGCAGGCCCTGAAGCCGGCAGTCCCGCTCCACCTCCGCCAGCGCCTCGGCCTCCGCGGGGGACTCGTCGAGCAGCGCCCTCATCGCGGCCAGGTGCTGCGGCCTCTGCCCGGCCGCCTTCCACGCCGCGGCCCTCCGTCGCAGCAGCCCCAGCCGGGCCTCGGCCTCCGTCGGCGTCGGGAGGCGGTCGAGCAGCTTCGCCAGGTCGAGGTGGCGCTGCATCCGCTCGTAGAGCTTCGCCAGCGACTGAGCCGCCTGCGGGTCGTCGTCCACCGCCGCCGCGAGCACCGCGATGGCGTCCTCCGGGCGCTGCGTGGCCACGTAGGCCTCCGCGAGGTCGCGCCGCACCCGCTGCCCTCGCGCCCCCCTCGGGTTGGCCGCGAGAAACTGGATGCGCAGCGTGGTGAGCTCCGACTGCTTCAGCGCCGAGCTCTCCTCCAGCACGTCGAAGGCGCTCTCGTCGCCGGGCCAGAGCGTCAGCGCCGCCTGCGCGAACTCCGTCGAGCGACCGGTCGCCCCCTCGCGCGCCACGGCGCCCAGCAGCCCCGCGGCCTCGCGACGGTCGGGGTCGACCTCGCCCTCGGCCAGCGGAGAGACCGCCGCGCGACGACGCGACCGCTCCACCAGCAGCTTGGCCAGCGAGCGGCGGTTGGTGGTCGCCGCCGCGCCGGGCCCGCGCTGCTCCGCCAGGTCGCGGCGGGTCTCGATCTCCCGGTCGGGCAGGTCGCGCTCTCCGTAGAGGGCGGCCAGCGCTTCGAGAAGCGGGATCTTCTTCGCCGGAGAGACGGCCTTCTCCAGCAGCCGGCGGTAGAGGCCCTCGGCCTGCTCCGCGCGGTTGGTGCGGCGGTAGATCGACGCGAGGCCCAGCAGCGCGCCCTCGTGCTCGGGCTGCACGTCGAGCACCTGCTTCCACAGCGGGAGCGCGCGCGGGTCGTCGCCGACCTTACCCGACCAGGTAAGGGCCGCCCGGTGCAGCAGCTCGACGGAGCCCTCCGGAGAGCGGCGTCGGCCGGCGACCTTCTCGAGGAGCATCGCGAGCACCTCGTGCTCTCCGCGGGCGTCGAGCTCGCGGGTGAGGGTCTCGATGGCCTCGCGGTCCTCAGGATCACGGTCGAGGCGCTGAACCAGTGGGATCAGGGATGGGTCGAGCAAAGGGGTCTCCGCCGACCCGGGACGCTATCACGCCGACGCGGCGGGCCTAGCGGGCGCTGGGAGCGCGGCGGTCCATGCGAGCACCCGCTCGACGAACTCCCCGGGCTCTTCGAGCATCGGGGTGTGGCCCTGGGTGGGGAGCTCCGCGAAGGAGAAGTCCTCGCGGCGCTTCGCGACGGCGCGGGCGTTGTGCACCGACACCAGCCGGTCGCGGGTGCCGTGCATCAGCAGCGTGGGGGCGCGCACCCGGCGCAGGTGCTCCTCGAAGCGCGAAGGGCGCAGCACCATCTTGAGGAGCGAGCGCGCGGCGCCGAGGAAGGTCGCGTCGGTCCAGGGGAGGTCTCGGCGGTAGCGGTGCACCGCGCGGTGGGCGTCGATCACCTCGGCGGGGAGGGTCTTGGCGTCGAGCCCGCAGAGGTCGAAGAAGTACCGGATGGCGGCCTCGGTGGAAGCGCGGCGGGCGACCTTGCGGAAGTAGAGCTCCCCGACGCCGGGGATGGCATAGAGCGCGAAGACCGTCCCCACCACCCGGTCGACGGGGGCGCTGCCGTAGCGAGGGAGGGCGGGGTTCACCAGCACGGCGCCGCGGACGAGCTCCGAGTGCTGCGAGGCCGTGAGCAGCGAGAGCAGTCCCCCCATGGAGTTGCCCACGAGCACCGCGGGCTCGCGGATGTGCTGCCGGAGGAGCGCGGCGATGAGCTCGACGTAGCCCTCCAGGGTGGGCGCGCGGCCCGCGGGCGGAGAGCGGCCGAAGCCGGGGAGGTCGACGGCGTAGACGTGGTGGTCCCGGGCGAGGAGCGAGGCGACGCGGAGCCAGTTCTCGACGGAGCCGCCGAGGCCGTGGATGAGGAGCATCGGAGGGCCGTCGCCGCCGTGGTCCACGAGGTGTAGCGGTCCCATGACATCGACGAGGGAGTTCATCGGGGCGGGAGTGTACACGCCGGGCGGAGGTGGAGCCCGCGGGCGGAGCGTCAGAGCTCGATCGAGCCCAGCAGGGGCAGCGCGCCGAGGCGCACGCTCGGGTCGACGCGGGTGAGGCCCTCCACCAGCCGGGGGAGCTGCATCGCCGGGAGGATCTTCGCCCCGGCGCTCATCGGCGAGAGGAAGTTGTCCCAGTGCGACAGCAGGATCGCCCTCGGCGTGAAGGCCCGCATCACCCGGTCGGTGAAGCGGGGTGTGGTGGTCCAGCCGGCGACGCACATCAGCAGGAGGTCGACGCCGCGGGGGGCGCGCACGTCGAGGAGGTCGGCGCTGCCGAGGTGGTAGAGGGTCTTCCCCGCGACGCGCAGCTCGACGCCGAACACCGCCCCGCAGCGGTAGTGGTGCGAGCGCATCGGCACCTGGTCACAATCGCTGATGTCCCCTGGGAAGGGCACCCGACCCAGCATGAAGGCCGAGTGCACGCTGGGGATGAAGCGCAGCGCGAAGGGGCCGACCTCCGCCTGGAGGGGCTCTCCGCGCATGGAGCCTTCGACGTCGACGACCTGCGCCGAGGGCACCCCGGAGCCGAGGCAGAGGGTGGCGCAGGACTTCGATCCGTAGACCTTCGCCCCGGTGGCGCGGGCGATGGCCGGCACGTCGAGCACGTGGTCGAAGTGGGTGTGGCCCGCGACGATGGCGTCGGCCCTCGGGGCGTGGCGGGCGATGGCCGCGCGGTCGCTGCGCAGCGGAGACGCGATGAGCGCCGGGAGCGACGCCCGGGTGAGGTAGGGGTCGATGAGGACGACGGTTCCGGCGTGCTCGATGGCGAAGCCCGCGGTGCCCAGCCAGGTCACCCGGATGGGGCCGCGCCCGGTGGGTACCTCGAAGGCGTTGCTGGCGAAGGGAAGGTCCGTGGGCTTCATCGTGGAGTGCGCGGGAGCATCGCATCGATGCCGATGGAATCAATCAGCGCGGGCCTGACGGGTCTGGTACGCCGCCGTCGGCCCCCTCACCGCGCTGCCGCGCGCCCTCACCCCCGCGGAGCGGGGGCAAGGGCTCTGCGATGGGTTCGGGTGGTGCTCGAACTGGCAGGTCGGGGCGGATCCACGGGCCCGATTCATCGTTCCCTCTCAGTCGACCAAGCCCTTGCCCCCGCTCCGCGGGGGTGAGGGCGCGCGGCAGCGCGGTGAGGGGGCCGACGGCGGCGTACCAAGTCCGTTGGACGAACGCTCTAGAACCACCGGGTGATCCAGAGCTCGCCGGTGCCCGCGTCGCGCGTGCGCAGCGGGGCGTAGTCGTCGAACTGCTGATGGATCCACGCGCCCCGGAGCCCGAGCTCCCAGCTCGGCGGCGCGGGCCACGCGGGCCAGTTGAAGCGCACCGTCGCCTGCGGCCAGAGCGTCGCCATGCCCCCGAGGAGCCGGTCGCGGGTGCGCCACTCGGTGACCGTCGCATACCGTCCCTGGTAAAAATCCGCCCCGCGCTGCAGGGCCGCGCGCGCCCGCAGCTCGACCATCGCCCAGGGCGCGGGCTCCCAGCGGAGGCCGACCTCGCCGACGTGGGCCACCAGGCCCCAGGTGTCGGTGGTGAGCCCGTACTCCGCCAGCACCGCGAGCGTAGGGCGCAGCGAGTGCTGGAGCCGCACCGTCGCCGCGCCTCGCACCCGCAGCTCGGGGACCCGCTCTGCAAACCACTGGTCGCCCACCGGAACGTAGCGGTAGACCGAGGACTGCAGCCCCGAGAGCACGTCGGCCTGGAGGCCCACCCGCAGCAGGGTGCGACGGTCGATCACCCGGGTGAGCGATGCCGCGGCGACGCCGGAGCCCAGGGTCGCGCGCTCGGGCAGCGTCCAGCCGGGGCCCACGCGGTCCCAGCGGCCGCGCAGCTCGAGGTGGAGCGCCGTGTCGCGGGACTCGCTCTCCCGGTCGAGGGTGAGGCTCACCCCGTCGGAGAGGTAGTCGGGCTCCCTGGAGTCGCGGCCCGTGGCGCCCACGGTGGTGCGCTCGTCGAGGGCGACGTGCACCCCGGCGCTCGTCTCGTGCCTGCGCTCCAGCACCCGAGAGGCGCTCGCCACCACGTCGACCGAGGCCGCGGAGATGATGTCCAGCCCGTACCCGGCGCTCGCCGTCACCCTCCGAGAGAGCGGGACCCGCGCTCGGAGCGAAGGGTTCCACACCGACACCCGGTCGTTGTCAGCGTAGTAGCCGCCGTGAAGGGAGAGCTCGGCCCGCGCCGGGCGCTGCGGGGCCCGACCGCAGCCGCACACCAGCGCCAGCGCGACCAGCGACCTCAGTTGCATCCGCAGCCTCCGCCGCCCGCTCCGGCCGCGGCCACGTCGCCGCTGCGCACCGCGCGCACGTGCGCCTCGAAGGAGGCCGAGGAGGCGGGGCCGTCCATCTCCATGCAGCGGCGGGAGAGGCGCTCGCGCTGCCACGGGCGCACGGTGACGCAGCCCTGAGAGATGAGCGCCAGCAGCAGCCACACGAGCCTCATGGGATGGCCCCGGTGCGGATCCAGGCGAGCAGCGTGGCGTGCTCGTCGTCCGAGGCGGAGAAGACCTGACCGCCCAGGTGGGCCACCTGATGGAGGGGCTTGGTCACCAGCAGGCTCTCGGCGGCGGAGGGCGCCTCGACGACGAAGGCCGCGGCGGAGCGCTCGTTGGCGGCGAGCTCGTCGGCCGTGATGGGCTCGTCGCGGTGCACCCGGCGGGGGTCGCTGCGAAAGAAGCCCGGGGCGTACACCCGCAGCCGCCGGCGATCGCTGCCGTGGCAGGCGGGGCTCGCGCAGCGCGCCGCGAGCACGGGCTGCACCCTCGACGCGAACATCGCGAGGTCGAGCGAAGGGGGCTCGACCGGGGCGTTGCCCACGCACCCCAGCAGGAGCGAGAGGCACGCGGCGCGGCGGATCACTGCGCCTCCAGGAAGGCCACGAGGTCGTCGATCTGCGAGGGGGAGAGCTGCGAGGTGGCGCCGTGGGTGTCGGGCGCGCCGTCGGTCTCGTTGTAGCCTCGCTCACCTTCCCGCAGCGCGGTGTGCCCTGGGGGGAGCAGCACCTCGCGCAGCGAGCGGGCGCGGCCGTCGTGGAGGAAGCGCCGGGCGTGCGCCCAGATGCCGCGCACCGTGGTCACTCCGAACTCGATGGTGCGAGCGCCCTGGGTGGTGTCCGGGAAGGTGCGGCGGAAGCCGTCGTTGACCAGGTCGAGGTTGCGACCGTCGGCAGAGCGCTGCGGGGAGATCACCGGGCCGAAGTGCAGGCGCGCGCCGAGGCGCTCGGAGACCGAGGCGGCGAGCCCGGGGCCGTCGTGGCAGCCGGCGCAGCCGACCTGCACCGAGCGGAAGAGCGCGGCCCCCCGGCGCACCGAGGCCGTGTCGCCGGGGTTGGGGTTGGGCAGCAGCCGGGAGCGCTGCAGGAGCGAGAGGCCGAGCGCCCGGGTGATGCCCTGGAAGTTCAGCGGGGAGTCGAAGGCGTCGCCGATGGTGCGGGTGCGACCCAGCACCCGGCGGGAGGCCTCGACGTAGAAGGCGTTGCGGCTGGGCAGGCTGCGGGGCCACGGGCGCGTGGCGCACACGGGCGGGGGGGAGGTCTCGCAGTCGGCCGGGGCGGGGCGCTCGACGGTCCAGAGGGAGGGGTCGGTGCAGCAGAAGTTCTCCGTGCGGGCGAACTCGTTGAGCACCGGGAAGAAGTTGTTCTCGTCCATGGCGGCCTCGAAGAACCACGGGCGGGTGTCGGCGAGGCCACGGTGCGGCATGGTCATCCGAGTTCCCTCGGGCTCGATGAGCAGCGGCATGGAGAAGGCCTTGTCGGGGTCGCCGAACTCGCGGTGGCACATCACGCAGGACTGGTCGCCGTCGATGGAGAAGGGCGCCGAGGCGATGTTCACCAGCTCTCCGATCTCCTGGTCGGTGGCCGGAAAGGCCCCGCCGCGGAGGTCGCCGACGGGGACGTCCTCCCTGCGGGCGTCGGGCGCCGAGAAGAGCGCGAGGGTCTCGGCGAGCGAGGCCACCACCGCCGCGCCGCCGGGTGCGCAGGCGACCGCGGTGGGGCCGTGCCCGGTGGAGCCGCGAGCGAGGGGGCGGAGCGTCCCGTCGGCCGCGCCGATGGCGAAGGTCTCGACCTCCGAGGAGCCAAGGTAGGCCACCCACAGCCGGTCGCCGCACACCGCCGCGGACTCGGGGATCGATCCCCCGATGATCCAGAGATCGGTGGAGGGGAGGAAGCGCCCGAGCGTCGGGTGGTCGGGGCTCACGTCACGCCAGTCGCGGCAGCAGGTGGTGTCCGAGGTGTAGCGGCGCACCACCGAGCCGTCGCTGGCGCGCAGCACGGCGATGTCGTTCTGCTGGTCCTGGAAATTGGCGTTCGCCGTCGAGTCGCCGGGGCGGCCGTCGTCGTCGGTGTCGGGGCCCACCAGGGCCGGGTGACCCGAGCCCGGACCCTGCGTGAGCGCGAAGAGCCACGGGCCCGCGAAGACCACGTCGTTGACCGGCGCGTGGAGGTTCACGTCGGCGACGCGGCGCCCCTCCGGGAGCGCGAAGAGGGACACCACCAGCCCGTCGAGCGCGGCCACCGCCATGCGGGCGCCGTCGGCGGAGATGGCGACGTCGCGGGGGTGCGTCCCGAGGGAGAGCACCTGGGCCCTCGCGTCGGTGACCGACCAGCGAGAGGCGCTCACGTCCAGGTCCCAGCGCACGACCTGGTCGCGCCAGCGGTTGGACACCCACGCGTGGCGTCCGTCGGGCGTGAAGGCCACGTCGGTGGCGTAGAAGTCCACCGCGACGGCGCTCACCACCCGGCGGGTCACGAGGTCGATCACGGAGGCCCGGTTCTCGTAGCGGGTGGTCACCACCGCGAAGCGACCGCCCGGGTGCACGGCCACGCCCGTGGGGCTCGATCCCACGGGGATGCGCCCCACGACCCGACGCGAGGCGAGGTCGACCAGGGCCACGTCCTGGCCGGGCTCGTCCTCCAGGCCCTGAAGGGTCACCAGCGCGAGGGCTCCATCGGGCGTGACCGCGACGCGCAGCGGACGGTCCCGATGAGGCTGAGGGCGCCACTGCTCGTCGGCCGGTCCGAAGGACGAGGCGTAGGGGCGAAGCGCCCTGCGGCCGGGGTCGCCCACGGGCGCCGGCTCCTGACACGCCATGAGCGCGAAGGAGCAGAGCGCGAGGGCGATGGGCCTCAACGGGCTCCCCCGTCGGTCGGAGAGGACACCGGCAGGCAGCGGTACTCCGAGTCCTCGATGCAGCTCGGGTCCCAGCGCACCACGCCGGTGTAGGTCGCCGAGGCGCGGTGGCGCCGGTCGTCGAGCTCGACGGAGATCGTGGCGCGGTGGCCCACGGCGGCCGCGAGCTGGATGTCGTTGGCGTACACCATCAGCGCGGGGCTCACCCACTCTCCCGAGACACCCTCTCGGAAGGTGATGGCGTTGACCCGCTGCTCGGTGCGGTCGAAGCCCTCGATGTCGAGGCGGATGCGCCCCGGGGTGCTGGGGGGCACCGCGCCCCGGGCGACGAGCACCACCCGGGTGTAGCGGAAGCTCTGGAAGCCGACCCGCATCTCGACCCCGGCGTCGGGCTCGAAGGGCGCGTAGCCCAGCGGGTGAGGGGCGGCGATGCTGAGCTCGTAGGGCGTCGCGTCGACGGCGGCGTCCTCGGGCGCGGGCGCCGGGTCGGAGCAGCCTGCGAGGCCGACGGCCCCCAGTGCGATGAGGCGTTTCATGGGCTTACGGCTCCTCGGCGCGCCAGGTCGCGCCCGACTCGATCCATCGGACCAGGGTGCTCAGCGCCGCGGCGTCGAGCGGAGGATCGCCCCGGTGCGCCGCCGCGCCGCGCACCGAGCGGGGCGCGTCGAGCTCCTCCCCGAGGACGCGCTCGATGAGGTAGCTCCCCCGGGCGGAGGTGCCCGTCACGTCGAGGTAGCGATGACCGTGGAGCGATCCTTCGCCGAGCGAGACCAGCGACTCGTAGGCGAGGTCGTATCGGGCGCCCGGGGTGGCGACCAGCGCGAGGCCCGCGGCCCGTGTGCGGGCGTCGTGGCAGCCTCCCCCGGCGCAGGAGCGGGCGAGCATCGGGGCGACGTCGGCCTGCCAGTCGGCGCGGATCGCCCCTTCGACGCGGTAGGGCTCGCGGGCACGGTCGGGGTCGTCGTCGACGAAGCGCGCCAGCGAGCGGGAGGCCCGGGCGGTGACGTCGATGGGCTGGAAGGCGTCGATGATGCGGCCCGAGCGGGCGCCGTGGCAGCCCGCGCAGCGGCCGTCGTAGGTGCCCGGAGCGACGCCCTGGCGAAGCTCCTGCCCGCCCTGGATGTCGAACCAGCGGTTGTGCTGCGTGCCCACGGCCATGCCGCGCGCGTCGAGGTACTGGAGCCGAAACGCCGTGCCCGCGGGGATGGAGGCGTAGAGGGTACCGTCGGACTCGACCGGCACCTCGGCGAGCACCCTGGCGGGGAGGTGGGGCCCGGCTCCGCTGCGACGAAGCTCCGAGGGGAGGCCGGGGGCGGCGGGGAGCGGCGGGTCGGAGGAGCGCGGGCTCCAGGCCAGGATGCGCACGGCGCGGATGTCGTCGCGCAGCACCCTCGCGCCGTGGGGCCCTACACTCCGGAGCATCTCCTCGATCATCGGGACGCCGCCGTGGAGGAGCTGTCCGCGGTCGCCTTGTGGCGCCGGGGCCACGCTCTGGCCGGGCACGTTGCGAAACACCGGTACGCCCTGGGTCTCGGACACACCGGGGAGGTCGACGAGGCGCTGCCTCTCCGCGATGCGCAGCGCGCCGGTGGCCGGGTCGCGGTCGAGGCTGACGGCGTAGAGCCCGAAGTCAGGCGTGGCTGTTGGGTCCCGGAGCCGCACGGTGCCGTCGGCCCACGAGGCGGCGAGGCGGCCGTCTGGCAGCGGGTGCGGGTCTCGCCAGGCGCCTTCGCTCTGCACCCGGCGCGCGGGACCGGCGACGCTCTCCGGCGCGTAGGGGTCCGCGATGCCTTCGGCGTGGGAGCCGTAGGGTCCGAGGTAGCTCACCGGGGAGCGATAGGCGGGGAGCGATCCTCGGGGCACGAGTCGGCTCGGGAGCTCGATGCCCAGGTTGCGGTCGACGTGCACGAGCGCCCCGGCGGACCACACGGCGTCGCGGTCGAGCAGCAGCCCGACGTAGTTGCCGTCGGGCGTCTCCCTCATGTGCCAGGTGATGTCGTCCCCGAGGGTGATGCCGACGTGCTGGTGGTACTCGCTGTGGAGGTCGTTGGGGAAGCGATAGACCACGCCCTTGTAGCCGTCGCCCAGGCGACGGATGGCGGTGAAGGCCACCGAGCCGCTGGTCTCGTGCCCCTGGCGGAAGAAGGTCGTCGCCAGCTCCGGGCTCGGGGTGAAGGTGCGGCGGGTGAGCGAGCCGTCGCGCTCGAGGACATAGAGGTCGGTGTCGTAGCCGTCGGCGTGCTCGGCGAGCATGGCAGCGCGCGTCGAGGCGAACCACAGCCGCCCGTCGGGCGCGTACGCGGGCCAGCGGTCGGCGGACCATCGCCCATCGGGCAGCCTCGCTCCCTGGGTGACCGCGCGCGCGGCGCCGGTGCGGAGGTCGAGCTCCCAGATCACCCTCGGCGCATCGACGCCCACGCGCATCGAGAAGGCCAGGCGGGTGCCGGTGTCATCCACCGCGGGGTCGCGCAGGTCGGCGGGCGAGGGGTGAAGCGACGCGGTGAGGTTGCGCACGGCCCCGCCGGGCTCTGGCGGCGAGAGCAGGTACACGTCGCTGCCGGGGACGAAGTCGTCGTGCTCGACCACCCTCGCCGGTCCCACGGGACCGCCCACGAAGGCGATCCCCGAGAGCCCTCCGTCGCCCTCGCCGGTGCGCAGCCGACGCTCCAGTCGCGCCCACGCCACGATGGCGGCGGGCAGAGGGTCGGAGAGCGTCGAGGGGAAGGCGCTGAGCCCGTTGCCACCCCGGTGGGGCAGGGCGGTCGCCACGTCTCTCAACGGTTTTCTCGCCAGTCGAGAGAGCGAGGGAGAGCCTCCGAGAGAGAGGTGCACCAGGGCTTCGCGGTAGTTGGCGCGGGTGGCCGCGACCCCGAAGGTTCCGTCGACGCCCGGGTCGAAGCGCAGCGGGATCGCCGACTGCCCGCCGTGGCAGGGCGCCAGCATGCACTGCCCCTCGCCGAGGCGGCCCTGCACCTCTCTCGCGAAGTGGCGCTCTCCCTCGGTGAGCGTCGCGGGGTCGCCGTCCTCGCCGCCGCCTCGCTCGCTGGCGATCCACGCCCGGAGGGTCTGCCAGGCCGGGTCGCGGCGATCGTAGAAGCTGGGCCCGCCCGCGTGGGCGAGGCCGCCCAGCTCGGGCCGCAGGGTCTTCCTCAGCAGCGTGGAGAGCTCGGGGATCTCCGTGGTGTCGATGACCCGCTTCGCCGACGCGTAGGCCTCGTCCATGGCGTCGCTCGGGATGCGTCCGTCGGCGTCGAGGCGAAACTGCAGCCTCCGTGGCGAGACCCGACCGGGCGTGGTCTGGTGGCAGGCGCTGGTCCCGCAGCGCCTCGCGAGCAGCGGGGCGATCTCGGAGTCGAAGCGAGCGCGAGGCGAGTCGTCGCTGCACGAGCCGACGCCCGCGAGCGCGAGGGGCGCGGCGAGGACGGCCCAGCGCGCCAGGTTCACGAGCTCTCCGTCGCCTCCATGGCCTCGCGCGGCTCGAAGACCGCCCTCATCGCGGGGGTCATCTCGTTGCGCATCGCCGGGTCGGTGCGGAGCATCGCCACGCCCATCTCTCTCGCCATGGCCATGGCCCGCCCTGGGGCCATGACGAAGAGCGCGGTGTCGAGGGCGTCGGCCTCGAGGGCCGTGCGGGCGAGGATGGTGACCGAGGCGGTGTGCTCCACCGGCCATCCGGTGCGGGGGTCGATGACGTGGTGGTAGCGCCTTCCTTCGTGCATGAAGGAGTGCTCGTAGTCGCCGCCGGTGGAGACCGAGGCCGCGGTGACGGAGAGCGCTCCGAGGAGGGCCTCGGGGTCTCTGGGGTGCTGCACGCCCACGCGCCAGGGACGTCCTCCGCGGGTGCCCTCGGCGAGCACCTGGCCGCCGGAGTAGAGGACGAAGTCGCGCACGCCGTCGCCCAGCAGCAGCGCTCTCATGCGGTCGAGCGCGTAGCCCTTGGCGATGCCTCCGAAGCCCATGGCCATGCAGGGGCGTCGCAGCCGGATGGTGCGGGCTGCGGGGTCCATCTCGACCGCCCTCCAGTCGACCAGCGGGAGCCTCGCCCGAACCTCCGCGGGATCGGGAGGGAGGGCCGTGGCCGAGCGGAAGTCCCAGAGCGAGCGCATGGCGGCCCAGGTCGGGTCGAAGGCTCCGTCGGAGAGGGCGGCGTAGCGGAGCGATTGTTCGGTGACGTACCAGGTGTCCTGGGAGACGCGCACGGGGTCGGCCCCTGCGGCGGCGTTGATGCGAGAGACCTCGGTGTCGGGTCGAAACTCGGAGAGCACGTCTTCGAGGCGCTGCACTTCATCGAGGGCCCGGGACGCGGCGGCGGCTGCGTGGGCCGGAGCGCCGGGAGGGAGCACCACCTGCCAGAGGGTTCCCATGGCGACGCGCTGGAGGGTGAGTCCGGTGTCGGGGGCCGGGTCTTCGGGCGGCGGGGCGCCGCGGCGTCGGGAGAGGGTGGCGGCCGCCGCGCTCCCGGCGAGGGCGAGCGGGAGGAGGAGCATGGTTCGACGGCGCATCAGCGGGTCTCCCCCAGCGCGGCGAGCACGCGGGCCTCGACCTGCTGGACGTCTTCACCCGTGAGCACCGCGGCGATCACCCCGTCGCGGCCGATGACGTAGGTGGTGGGCATCGACGAGGGTGCCCAGCGATCGGCGATCTGGTGCGAGGCGTCGTGCACCACCGCGAAGGTCGGATGGAGCTCGCGGACGAAGCGCTGGTAGTTGCTGGCCTCGTCGTCGACCGACACGCCCACCACGGTGACGCCCCGGGCCGCGTAGCGCCGGGAGAGCTCGTTGAGCCTCGGAAAGGAGCGTCGGCACGGCTCGCACCAGCTCGCCCAGAAGTCCACGACCACCACGCGCCCCCGGAGGCGTTCGAGGGAGAAGCGCGGCCCCTGCAGGGTGGGCGCGTCGAGCGAGGGGGAAGGCTGCCCCGGCGACGCCGCGAGCAGCAGGGAGAAGAACAGTCCGTGAAGGGCGCGCTTCATCGTTGGCCTCACGCCATCGATGCGCCTCGCGCCAGGAGGCCGATTTGACCTCGGTCAATTGCTGGGGAGGGTTGGAGGGCCCTGCGGGTGATGGGCGATGCGGCCCCTTCGGGTCTCCGGGGGTGCTTGTGTCACGATGGGGCTCCGATGCTGGTACGCGCGCTCGCAGGGATGGTTCTGGTGGGGGTGGTGGGCTGCGGGGAGACTCCCGTTTCGACGGCGGATGCGGCGCAGCCCTCGGTCGCGCTCGACGCCGTCGCCGACGTGGTCACGGAGGACGCCGCCGACGTGGTCACGGCGGACGTCCCGGCGAAGCCCCCATGGCGCTGCGAGCGGCGGCGACCGACGCCCGTGGCGACGCCCACCCGCTGCAACGGCGCGGCCTCCCGCTGCGCGCGTCGGCTCGACCAGGTGGTGTTTCCGACGACGCACAACGCGATGTCCACCCGGGCCGACCGCTTCACGCTGCCCAACCAGGAGCGCTCGATGTCGCGCCAGCTCGGCGACGGGGTGCGGGGGCTGATGATCGACCTGCACCGCTACCAGGGCGACGCGTACCTCTGCCACGGGCCGTGCACCATCGGCCGTCGCCGCCTGGCCGAGGGCCTCTGCGACATCGGAACCTTCATCGATGAGCACCCCGAGGAGGTGGTGGTGTTGATCGTGGAGAGCTACATCGACGGGTCGGAGCTGGAGGGCGCGCTGCGCGAGGCGGGGATGCTCGAAGACCTGCACACGCAACGGGTGGGTGCTCCGTGGCCGACGCTCGGGGCGATGGTGTCCTCGGGGCGGCGGGTGGTGATCCTCGACGACCACGCCGACCCGACGCGCCCATGGGACATGGCGGTGTGGGACTTCGCCCAGGAGACGCCCTTCAGCGCAGCGACCCCCGAGGACCTCGACTGCCGCGAGAACCGCGGCCGGAGCGGGAATTCCCTCTTCATCCTCAACCACTTCCTGACGGCTCCCACCGCGCTTCCGCGGCTGGCGGACATGGTCAATCACGACCCCTTCCTGGTGGATCGGGCGAGGCGTTGTCGGCAATCGCGGGGTCGGCTGCCCAACTTCGTGACGGTGGACTTCTACGAGACCGGCGACCTCTTCGCGGCCTGCGAGGCGCTCGACGCGGAGGCCGCCGACGGGGGGATGTAAGGGTGCACTGGAAGGACATCGACGACGGCGCCTGGGAGGGGATCAGAGCAGCCGCGCTCGCGGTAGTCAGTCACCGCCTCACCCGGAGCGAAGCGGAGGGCGCGACCGCCCACGTCCTCCGTGCGCGATCTGGAAATGGCGTCCGTGGGTGAAGCCGTGCGTGGACGCTCGCCGAACGCTTCGGCTATGGTCCGCGCCGATGTCTGGAGCGAGGGGGAGGATTCGTTCATTGGCGCTCGCGGGTGCGCTCGCCCTGGCCGCGGCGACCCCTGTCGCCTCCGCCCAGACCACCGACGAAGCGCTGCGCCGTGACCTCGTCGCGCAGGCCGAGTCGGCGCGCGAGGCGGGCGACCACGCGCGGGCGCTCGACCTGGCGACGCGGGCGGCGCAGCTCCGGGCGACACCGTCACTGGGGCTGATGATCGCTCAGGAGCACGAGCAGCTCGGGCACATCGCCGACGCGCTCGATCACGCCCGGCGCTGCGCGTCGGACGCGTCCCGCGATGGCTCCCTCCGCAATCGCGAGCGCATCACCCGCAACTGCCGCGAGCTCGCGGCGGCGCTCGCCATGCAGGTCGCTCGGGTGACGGTCCGCGTGCCTCCAGCGGACGACGGCGCGTCGGTTCGCATCGGCACCCGGTCGATCCCGCCTGCGGGCTGGGGGGTGCCGATTCCGGTCGATCCGGGAGACGTCACCGTGCGCGCCAGCCACGCGGACGGACGAACCTTCGAGCAGACGATCCGCGTCGCCCGCGGTGGGTCCGTCGCGATCGAAGTCGCGCTGGCGATGGCTGCGCCGACGCGCGTAGCCGTGGCACCGACGCTCTCGACGGAGGCGTCGTTGCCAGTGCCGCCGCCTCCCATCGAGGCACCTCGAAGGACGGCGAGCCGTAGCGTCGGAGCGGGTCCATGGGTGGTCGTGGGAGCGGGCGCCGCCTCGCTGATCGTCGCGGGTGTTCTCTGGTCGATGCGCGGCAGCGCGATCGCCGACCGCGACGCGGCCTGCGATGCCCGGGGCTGCGATCCGTCGTCCATCGACTCCAACGAGACCGCACGCAGCCTCACCCTCGGGACCAACCTCGCCATGGGCCTCGGCGCTGCGGCCATCGCTGGTGGCCTGACGTGGTTCTTCGTCGCTCGCTCCGGCCGCGGAGAGGCGCGAGCGCTGCGGCCCTCGGCGTGGGTCCATCCTGGCGGCGCGGGGTTGTCGCTCGGAGGAGCACTGTGAGCGCGATGCTACGACTCGGCCACCTTGCGACGCTGCTGCTCTCGCTGGCGGGATGCGCCAATGACGACTGGGAGTATCGACCCCGTGACGCGGGCGCACGGTCGTCCGACGCTCCGCGTGTGGATGTGGTGATCCCCAGAGACGGGACCATTGGCACCGACGTGGCGAGGACCGACCTCGGCCCGATCGGCACCGACGTGGTGATCGGGTCCGACGTCGGGTTCATCGACGCGGGAGTGACCGACACAGGCTCGGGGGAGGCTGACGTGGCGATCACCGTCGATGTCGGCACTGTCGATACCGGCGTCGAGACACCCGACAGCGGACTCCCTCCGACCGGGCTCACGCTCCGCGCTCACGGCATCGCCTCGACGGCTGGTGCAGGCGCCTCGGGCTCACTTCGATTGACGGAAACGGGCTTCGAGTTCAGTGGCCGCACCTGCGCGAGCTCACTCTGCCTTGCTGGGGGATTGGTTCCATGAACATCCGCAAGACGTCGGCGCTGGTGACACTCGGGCTGTGCTCGCTGGTGGGCGTGGTCGCGTATCGGGTCGGGCGCGCGAGGGCCGACGGGGTTCCGACCGCGTCGCCGCTGTACTACGGCGGCGTGCTGGATGATGGCGGGCGCCCCGTGGAGGGGATGCGCAACGTCACGATCCGCCTGTGGGACATGGCTGTGGGCGGCACGGCAACGTGTACGACGGTCGCGCCGAACACGCCGTTCTCGGCGGGGCGCTTCCGAATCGAGCTCGATGCGGCGTGCACTGGCGCGGTGCGGGCGAACCCCAACCTGTGGGCCGAGGTACTGGTCGACAGCACGACCTTCGCCCGCACCAAGCTGGGCGCAGTGCCGTACGCGCTGGAAGCGGGACGGGCAGCGGGAGCGTCGGGGCCGTTGGAGGCGCGGATCACGGCGGTGGAGGCCCTCGCACAACCGCGGCAGGTGGAGTTCAGTTCCACTGGTGGTTCAGCGACGTTCGTCGGTCCAGGCAGTGGTGGTACGTCGGAGGTTCCAATTTCGGGGACGATCTTGACTTTTACCCCACGAGCGGCAGGAACCTTCCTCATCACTACCGATTGCACTATTTCCGGACAGGCCTCTATCTCCATCCGAACGCTCTCCACTCCCGCACCGACAAACACCGTAGTCTCCCCAGCCTCAGCGGCACTGTTTATTCCATATATCTCCAGCGGATATCAATACTACCAGCGCGGGAGCACGACCATTCGTGTCAACATGGTTGCCAATTTCCGTACATCCACGCCTTACACGCTGCAAGCAATCGGTGCGCTTACATCACTTAGCCAGGGCCCATCACCGTCATCGTGGACGACCACTAATGTAGAGTGCGGTCGACTCGTCGTCACCCAGCTCAACTGACCCGTTCCCCATGCCCAGCGCATGACCACCTCCGGCCCCACCACCCTCATCCCCACCGACCCCTTCGCCCTCGTAGGCGTTCGCCTCGATGGCAAGTACGACGTCCACTCGGTCGTCGCCGAGGGCGGCTTCGGCGTCGTCTACCGCGGGACCCACCGCACCCTCCAGAAGCCCATCGCCATCAAGGTCCTCAAGACCCCTCCGTCCCTCCCCGACGCCTCCCGCAGGGCCTTCATCGACAAGTTCGTCTTCGAGGCCCGCACCATCGCCCGCCTCGAACACCCCGGCATCGTCCGCATCCTCGACTTCGGCGGCGGCCTCCTCCCCGCCGGCGGCGCCGCCCCCTGGATCGTCCTCGAATGGATCGACGGCCACACCCTCGACGCCGCCCTCGCCGCTCGTCGCCACCACGGCGGCCAGTCTCCCGCCGACGCCCTCGCCCTCCTGCGCCCGGTCTTCGAGGCGCTCGCGGTCGCGCACGACGAGGGCGTCGCTCACCGCGACCTGAAGCCCGCCAACGTCATGCTCGCGCGCACCCGCCAGGGCATCGAGCCCAAGCTCCTCGACTTCGGCATCGCCAAGTCGATGTCCGATGACGAGTCCGCCCCCTCCGGCGCCACCGCCACGCGCACCGAGCTCCGCGCCTACACCCCGGCCTACGCCGCCTCCGAGCAGATCGGCTCCACCCGCACCGGCCCCTGGACCGACGTGCACGCCCTCGCCCTCCTCCTCACCGAGGTGCTCACCGATCAGGCGCCCATCCGTGGCGAAGACAGCACCGCGCTCACCGTCGACGCCCTCTCCCCGCTCCGCCCCACGCCCGCGAAGTTCGGCCTCGACGTCGGCCCCTGGGAACCCATCCTCGCCCGAGCCCTCGCCCTCCGCCCCGCCGAGCGCTTCCAGCACGCCCGGGAGTTCCTCCAGGCCCTCGACGCCACATCCCCGGTGTCCGCCACGTGGCGCCCGAGCGCCCGATGGTCGTCCCACGCCACCGGCCCCGACCCATCGGCCGTCACGACCCCGCGCGCCTCTGCGCCGCTCGCCCCGGTCGCCGTCGCCTCTCAGCCCTCCTCGCCCACGCCGTCGTCCTCGCACGCCTGGATCACCCTCGTCGCCCTCGCGCTCGTCTCGCTGGCGTCGGTGATCTTCCTGCTGCAATCGCGCTCGACCCACGCCCCATCGCAAGCCACCGCGCCTGCGCTGCCTGCTCCGCCTCCGACCTACGCAGCGGCCCCACCGCCCGCTCTACCGGCGCCCATGCTTCCGACACCCGTCGCGCTCGCCGACGCGAGCACGCCACCGACGCCTCAACGGACAATCCCCGCGCGGCCGACCCGACCCACGACGCGCACCGCCGCACCGTTGCGCCCCGCGCTACGCGAGCACGTCCCGGTGGAGTGACCCGATCGCCCGTCACCCCAGCGCGAGCGGATACACCCCCGACCACCCGAACTCCCCTGCCAGAAAGCGTAGCGCCCCCGTCTTCCCCGGTACGAGAGCGAGGCCGCCGGCGAGGAGTCCCCGGTACGACCGCGAGGCTGTCAGTAACCCGAGCCAGACCGCGACCGTGAGAGGGTGTCGATAAGGAGGGTTGACCGTCGTCTGCCCGGGAGCTCTGATCGATCGCGTCATGAGCCAGCGCCGAGGTAGCAACCGTCCCC